>JADMIO010548893.1_pt1 | contig 69326 bp, 50 predicted proteins | sample 8958161 | NCBI WGS metagenome assembly JADMIO01 (sample SAMN16585339, study PRJNA669376) | soil metagenome | isolation source: Crop rotation soil | place: USA: Cullars Rotation, Alabama | collected 2011 | reverse complement strand
CGATGCCACACGAAACACAAAAGACCAGGGCGTCCGCGTCAGCCCACCCCCCCCCAACGCGATATGTTCCTGAAAATCAATGTCGTGCCTGTAAACAAACCCGCGACTGGCGCGAAAGTAGGATAGAGATCGCGTTACACCTCTACCCGCGCCCCATAGGAGCCCCCATGACACTAAAGATTGGTATCGCAATCGGCACGCTTGCTGCCGTTACCGCTGTGGCATTTGCTCAGAACCATCACCAGGGGCCTGTCCAGCAACACAAACAAGACTCCGCCGCACAGACGGCTGCGGCTCAGCAACAGCATCGACATTCCGATCATGGCACGATGCACGATTCGGTCATCGCGCATGTTGGTCGCGCTGCACACGATTCCATCATGCAGCAGCTGGGACACATCTCCCACGACTCCCTGATGGTCATAATGCACCACATCCACGATTCGCTCATTACTCAGCTCGGCAATGCGTCGCATGATTCGATCATGGCAGCGCTTCACGGAGTGTCGCACGACTCGGCAATGACGCACATGCACGATTCGACCATCGCCCACATGCACTCCGGACATGACGGCAGCGGGGTTCTCGCGCATCTGCATCATCTTCTGCACGCAACCCTGCATCATTCGCGCGCAGACACGAGCCGGCGTTAGACCCAGACAGGAATGCACTTTTGACCGGCGACCTTCGCCAGGATGGTGAACTGCTGGCGCTGGCGGCGCGCGGGGACAGCGATGCGTTCGCGGTCCTCGTGCGCCGTCATATCCGTTCGGCCACCATCCTCGCGACGCAAATGCTCGGCGACCAGGATGACGCCGAAGACATAGTGCAGGTCGCGTTCACGATCGTGTACGAGAGGTCATCCTCGTTTGATATTCGCCGGCCCTTTGCCCCATGGTTCTTTGCGATAGTGCGAAAGCTCGCGATGAACCATCGCGCGCGAGAAATCCGGCGTGCAACTCTGCTTGGCATCTGGCAACGGCTTCGTGGAAACAGTCCCGTCGCCCAATCTCACGCGACTGCTTCGGCCGATGCTGCCATCGACGTCGATATTGTTACCGAAGAAATCAGCCGGCTCCCGCGAATGCAGCGGGCCTGTTTCGAGCTCGTTGCTGTCAGAGGAATATCGATTGGCGAGGCGGCAGCAATGCACGGAATCAGCGAGTCAACCGTGAGGCAGCATGTTTTTCGCGCGAAGCAGGCGTTGAGTCGCGCACTGGGAAATGAAAACGAGAGCGCGTCGTTGCGTGGTGCACAGCGACCATGATGACGCGCTCATTGATCAGGTCGTGAAAATGAATGAACTATTCGACAGCAGTCGCATGAAGGATGACGAACAGCACTGGGACGCGCTTGCCACCCGCATCGCGATGAGTGCAACGTCGCGGCGCGCGCCGCGCAACGAGCTTCTGGAATTCGCCGGCTCTGGTCGAGGATGGATAGCGGCAGCCGTTCTCGTCGCTGTCGCGGCAGGCGCATTGCTCGCCACTCCGCTCCGGTCGCGAGTCGCATCCAATGAACAGTTCAGCGATGCGCTGGAACCCGGCGACGAAATCGGACGCGTTATTACCGCGGCGGCCGCGCCACCGTCGATCGGAGATTTGTTGCTGGATCCGGATGTTCTGCAACGAGTGGGAGGAGCAAGACGATGATTGCAACATGGTTCAAGGGATCGCTGCTGCTGGCCGCCACGCTGTCAGCGGGGATCACGATAGGTGTAATGTCCGAGCGGGCGCGGGTGCATCATGCGGGCGCCGAGCCAGCGGTGGCTATGCACGCAATGCATTCGCATGTAATGCATATGCTGAATAGTTCACTGAGCCTGGATTCCAGTCAGCAGACGGGGATCGTGCAGATCCTGCACAAGCATCAGTCGTACGTCGATTCAGCGTGGGGCACGCTGCGTCCGCACATGCAAGCGACACTCGATTCAGCCCACACGGAAATAATGCAGTTGCTTTCGCCGGGCCAGCGCGCCCACTTCACGCGGCTCGTGCACGGTCACGCTCGCTGACGCGTTCATTGGTGCTGCGTTGGTGGGTTGGTGAATGTCAGGGGGGTAAGTGAAAGACGAAACCCCACGCTTTCACTTACCCCCCTGACATTCACCAACCCAGTACCCTTGGGGCGAGAGAGACCGCGCGATCAGGGCCTTACCAGTCCGTGCCGACGCATGATCTTGAGCAGACTCGAATGATCGGCTAGCCCAAGCTCCTGCGCCGTGCGCGTGATCTGCCATTCATTGCGCTGCAACGCCATCGCTACGATCTGGCGCTCCGCCTCGGCCTTCTGCTCCAGGAACGTGCGCGCTCCGCTCACTGACGCTGACGGGGCGCTTCCCTCCTCCCTTATTTCCTGCGGAACATGCTCCGCACCGATCGTCTCACCGTCGGACGCGATGATCATGCGTTCGATAATGTTGCGAAGCTCGCGAACATTGTTCTGACGCCAGTCGTACGCAGCGAGGATCTGCAACGCCTCCGGAGAAATCTCCTTTCGCCTGGTGCGAAATCGGTCGCATATCGTGGTGAGCATGTGGTCCACCAACTCCGGAACATCGGATAGCCTGTCGCGCAACGGCGGCACATGCAGCACGTGCACATTGAGCCGGTACAACAGATCGCGCCTGAACCTTCCTGCCTCCACTTCCTTGTCGAGATCACGATTGGTCGCGGCAACAACACGTGCGTTCACCGCAATTGGCTTGCTCGCACCCACGCGCGTTATCTGCCGCTCTTCCAGAACGCGCAGCAACTTTGCCTGCGCCTGAAGTGGCAACTCTCCGATTTCGTCGAGGAACAAAGTCCCCCTGCCGGCGGTTTCGAACGCGCCCTTGCGAGTTGTCGCCGCACCGGTAAACGCACCGCGCTCGTGACCGAACAGTTCACTCTCGACGAGATTCTCCGGCAGCGCCGCGCTGTTGATCGCGATGAACTGCTCCTTCGCTCCGTTACTCAGATTGTGAATCTCGCGCGCAACCAGCTCCTTTCCCGTTCCACTCTCACCGGCGATAAGTACGGGGCTCGGGATCGGCGCCACCCGCGCGATTTCATCCTTGAGCTTGCGCATCGCCGCACTCTGTCCGCGCAACGCACTGTCGCTCGTGAGATATTGCCGCAGTGCCGCGATCTCCGCACTCAGCCTGCCACGCTCGATCGCGGAGTTCACCTCGAGCACCACTCGCTCCATCGGCTCCGCTTTGTCTATGAAGCTGAATGCACCGAGCCGCACTGCCTGCACGCAGCGCTCGTAGTTTCCGGTACCGGTGTAGACGATAACAGGCACGTGAATGTCCCGCTCGCGCATCGCGCGCAATACCTCGAAGCCATCCATCCCCGGCATCTCGAGATCCAGAATCACGCAATCGATTGCTTCGCGCGCGAGCACGTCGAGTCCATCAGCCCCGCCCGGGGAAACGAGCGTCTCGAACTTTCCGATGCGACGGAGATCATAGGAGTACTGATCCGCCAGCGCTATGACATCATCGATGATCAGTACTACGGTCATCGCGCGCCCGCATCATTGCGCGCAAATGCGCGCACAGAACGTTGCAACTCTGTTTCCGCAGATGGAATGTCCACGATCACGCTTGTTCCCTGTCCCGGTGCTGTTTCAACACGAAGAATGCCGCTCAAATCTGCGACCAGTCGGCGCACAACGGAAAGCCCCAGCCCCGTGCCTCCACGTTTTGTCGTGTAGAAGTCATCGAATGCTTTCTGCAGTTCCTGCGGTGTCATGCCGCGACCTGTATCATTCACCACTATCCGTGTCATGGGCTGCTCACGCTCCGCACCGGCGGGCGCGGCGGAAACCGAAACCTCACCGGGCGTTCCATCGACGGCATCGATCGCGTTGCCGACGAGGTTCTCGAGAATGCGACGCAACACTGCCGCATCAGCCACCACTTTCTTAACGTCCGCGCTGACGGACGATTTCACAGTCGTTCCGCGTGTCGCGGCCCCACGTACCACATCCTCGATCACGGGCCGCACGTCGCAGGGCGCAACATCAAAACGTGGGGACAGTCGTGCGTAATTCCGCGCCAGGGTCTCGAGATATTCCATGCTCGACTCCAGCGTCTGCTGGCGCGCACGAAACAGCTCGGGCAACTCTGCCGGCGTTTCCTCCGCGGCCTGCGAAAGATGCCGGACGACATTACGAATAGGCGTCAGTCCATTCTTGATGTCGTGATTCACCTGCCGGGCAACTTCACCAACTGTTGCACGCCGTTCGGCATCACTCAGACGCGCCGCGCTGGCGCGCATGCGCTCGATCATGGTCCCCAGCCGGCGAGCCAGAATCCCAACTTCATCCTCTCGGCGCGCACTGGAAAACTGAGCGCGCGGATTGTCGAGATCCATGCGCGCGGATTCGGTCGCCAGTTCCGTGAGCGGACTGCTGAGCCACGATGCCAGCAGCAGTGCGACAATGAGCGCGGCGACACTGGCAAGCAGAATCGTGCCCAGTATCCAAGCGCGCACGTCACGGACTGCCGCATCGAGCGCGGCGGTCGAGTGAGAAATGACCAGCGCCGCGTTACCGCTGCGCACCGAGTCCGTCGTAGCATCCACATACGGTATCGCGATGGAATCGAGCGCGCCCTGATCGGCATGATCGACCCTGCTGCTCAGTACCGTGCTGTCGTTCACCGCTATGAAGACATCGATTGCATCATCCTGCGCAAGTGTGCGCAACAGTTGCGCGTCGAGTATCACGCCGCCGATCATGTCGAGCCGCTGATTGCCAACAGTTGTGGTGTCGAGCCTGACCAGTGCGAGAACCGGTTGTCCAGCTGTGCGCATCTTCACGAGCGCGCTTCTGTCGAGAAGTGCGCGCAGTACAGCTGGAAGAGTGTTGACGCGATCGAATTCGTTGCGGAAGTGTCCGGACGTGAGCGTGCGGCCGGAATCATTCTGGATCTGCAGGATCTTGAGCCCGGTGCGCAGTTGTGCGCGTTCACCATAGTCGAGCAGATCGCTTCTGTCGGCGGTCTCGGTGACGAGCGCTCTGCGAACTCCATTTTCATTGCGCAACCCCAACGCAACTTCGGCAAGGCGCGTTGATGTTCGCGCATTTTCCTCGGCGAGCGTCTTTTTGATTGCCGCCGAGATTTCCGCGACGCGTTCGGAATACTGGAGCGTGAAACGCTTTTTCATCTCGCGCGGAATCATTACGCTGAGCACGATGAGTGGCGTAATTACAACGAGCAGAAATCCGAAGAGAAGTCGCGATCTGAATGTCATTTCGGTGTCAGCGTCGCACAGCCGGAGATGGCTGGATGCGAAGTGTACCATCCCAGTCGATGAGAACGGCGGGCGCACCGGCGCGCGTAATGAGCGTGGAGCGGGTTTCCACGAGTGGAAATAGAGACGCAGGCATGAGCCAGTCGGCATCCTGTCGCGAGCGCAGAAAAGATTCGCATCCGGACAGCGTGCGCGAGGGCAATGCGAGAACAAATGCAACGGCAGATCCGGCACGCAGTGAAGCCGAGGTAGCTGGCGCCGCGGTCAGGGTCATCCCGCTCGCGGTCATTGCCCGCAGTGCCGGCAGGAGCTGCGAAATCGTTCGCGCATCCACGTCAGCCGGATTCGCGCCACTCCGCGCCGCGCGCGAGATGGCAACCACGCGTTCAGCGAGAGCGCGAGCCACCGGATCACGCGCGTCGTACATTACCTGCGCGAGCCTTCCCTGCGCGGCAGCGTTGCCGCGTGCTGTGCCAGCGGTTGAGAATTCCGGACATGAGAGCCCGAACCACCATGCGTCAGCTTCCGGCGCCCGGGCTTCCACGCGTACCGCGTCACGCGCGAGCGCGGAACGGAATTGTGCAGCATCGCTCGCGGACATACGACTTTCCGCCACCGCCGAGTCGGCGGTGGTCGATGGAGGAATTGCAAGTGTGTAAGTACGATCGAATGGTAATGGATGGATGCGGAACGGCCCCCGACGCGCATAATCGATTACCGTCGCATCGCGAGTTTGCAAAATGTCTATTCCCTGGTCGATGATGTCGCGCTGATCGCGCGTGCTGTCTTCACGGAATATTATCGTGGGCGTCGCGAGGCCCGGTCTGCTGGTGGCTGGATGCAGCACGGTCACGCCTGGAGTCGCATCGGATGCGGCGGAGTCGATGACAAAGCGGCCGCCTCCAATGGGCCATTCACGCGCGCTGCCTTTGCGCGCGACCGCGCGTGATAGTTGCGCGAACGCGTTGATGCTGGCGGCATGCTGACTGAACATCAGAACTCCGATATTGCGAGTTGCTGACGATTGCTGCGACGTGTCGCGCAGGAAGAGTGAAATACTCCCGACCCTTGCTCCCCAGCTATCCTGAACATCGTCAGTCGTAACAGGCGCGCCGTCGCTGAATCGTGCGCCAGCCCGCAGGGTGAAATTCATCACCCGGCCGTTCGAGTCTGACCGCGACCGTTCCGCGAGTTCAGGAATGACTCGGCCGTCACATGTAACTCTTACCATGGTCTCGTACAGCTGCGCTATGACAAAGTCGGATGCGCGTGCGACACCGGTCGAAGGCGCCGCAGCCGAAGAACTGTACCATGGCCGATACTTCACCTCGACGGACACGATCGCGGTATCACGCGGTGTTTCCGGAAAGGGAACGACGAGGCACTGATCGTTGGGTGATGCCGGCGGCGCAACGTCGGTGGGCGCGGGCGGAACACTGACCACTTCACCGCGACGCGCCGCGCACGCGGACACCGCGATGGATGCACCAAGCGCGATGTGCCACAACGCAGATCTGCCAGCCGCGAATTTGTCATTCATCGATGTCTTCACCCATAGGAGAAAGTACACCCAGCAACGCGAGTCGTTGTCGCCAGATTAAGATTGGATTTCGATGTGATCTGATGCACGAAGTTGGTGGGGCTGGGGACGAGGACTGGGACGGGGGACTGCAAACGGCGAACAGCAAGAACGGCGAAGAATAAAAACTGCGAATGATAAGAACGGCGAATGATAAGAACGGCGACGAATAAGAACGGCGACACTGGGTCCCCGCTTGCGCGGGGATGACGAAGGGTGGCGGGGATGACGGCAAACGTCTTTTCCGTTCAGCGATCAGCGTTCAGCACTCAGCGATCAGCGATCGCAGGTAGCGTTAACATGGATCCCGGCTTTCGCCGGGATGACAACTCCGCACCACTATCTACTATCTACTATCCACTATCCACTATCCACTACCCAAACGCTGAGCAGTCGCCAGCTGGTTCTCTGCTGACTCCTGCCCAGCGCCATTCCCGGGGAGGGAATTTTCACTTCCAGCTCTTCACTTCTTCGGCGAATTTCTTCGCGATCTCCTTGAGATCGATAGTAGTCACCCACGATTCATTCTTGCGCCCTTCGAGCCGCTTGAGACTCGACGCCGCTTTGCTGCCGGCATCCAGTGCGACGGCCGCACGATAGACCTCTACGGCTTCCGCATAGCGGAAAGTTCTTTCCAGGGCCATGCCGAGGTTGTTGTGAAAAACTGCGACTGTCGGGTTGAGCTCGACTGCGCGCGACAGCGGGCCAAGCGCTTCGTCGTAGCGGCCATTCTGAATGAGCACGTAACCCATGTTGTTCATCGACCACGAATCCTTTTCACTCAGACCAATCGCCTTTTTGTATGCTGCGATCGACGCGTCGGTCTCTTTCATTTCACTGCGCACTCTTCCCATCAGGCGATAACCGTCGACTGAAAGCGGATCGACGACGAGTGCCTTCTCGATATGCGAGAGAGCATCAGCCTTGCGGCCACCGTCGAGCAGCACACGCGCCAGGTTGAGATGCGACCTCAGATGACTGGAATCGCGCTCGAGGGCGGCAAGAAAAGCCTTCTCCGCGCGATCGTTATCGCCGGCCTTCCATGCGGAGAGACCGAGCATGTATTGCGCGAACGTGTTGGACGGCGTGCGTGACACGATCATCGCGAACATGTCCGCGGCTTCACCGTAGCGCTTGTCGTTGTACGCGGATTCAGCTTCACCGTACGTGACTGTGGTGGAGACTGCGGGTTTTGACGGTGTCGTGTTTGCGACTGGTGTCGTTGTCGCTGACTGCGATGTGACTGGCACCTCGGCGGCTTTGACCTCGCTGACGATTCCGGGTTTGGAAGTGTTGTCGCCGGAGCAGGCTGCGGTGACGAGGATGAGAATTGCAGCGATCGACGCAGCTACGACGAAGTGGGCCGACTCGCGATTGGTGGTTGTTCTGGAAGCAGCAAACATTTTTCCTCCGTGGCGCATGGCGCCGTTCAGTAGTGTTGCGGTTGTGGGCCCACTGAAAGGCAATGGCATGGCCATGCTATCCGCGCACTGAAGGCGGTTCGCTACGTCGTTGGAGGATATGTACTTATGCAGCTGGAGATCGGGGCACCCGGCAGCATCGGAGGTACTTTCGTGTACCGGTGGACACGTCGCAAAAGGCCCCATGTGTCCAGCCGTACACGCAACGTTCAGTGCAGCATGGCGCCGAGCACCGGGAACATCTCGACGAACGACCGGTAAACGACTGGCCGATCGACAACTGTTGTGGCAGTATGGCACCTGCGCGCAGATCGCTCGCGGGGAACAAGAGTGATCTAATGCGCATCGCGGAGCGCACACTCAGATGCACCTGTCAGGTCATCGATTTTCTATCGGACGGCGAGGTATGGGGCGGCACGTCATTCGTGCTGCGGCGTTCGTCTGCATGTTGACCGTGTCGGCGCCACTCGCGGCGCAAACATTTCGCGGCACAGTCGTGGATGATTCAACCGGACGTCCGCTCGACAATGCAACGGTAACTGCGCTCGATGCCAAAGGGCAGCCGCTCGACCGTCCCGCTGCTCGCACCGATTCACTCGGGCGCTTCACGCTGCACATCGGCGTGCAGGGGAAGTACCAGCTGCGCGTCAATCGCATTGGATATCTCCCTCTCACGAGTAACACCGTGACTTTCAACGGCGGACTGATCGTGACGGTCACGTTGCGTCTAACCGCAAGCGCGATCAAGCTCGGTACGATCGTAGTGACAGAAAGCCGGCGGCTTAATCGTCTGGAGCTAATGTCGATCACTGGATATGAGTTGAGAAAAAGCAGAGGGCTGGGACTTTTTCTCGACACACTCGATCTCAAGCAATTCAATCGTTTTCCGCTCTCGTGGCTGCTGGAAGATTATTCCGCCGGCCCGCGGCTTTACGAGATCTGGACCAGGCAGTGGGGACCAATGCTGGTCATGCAGAAGGGTCTGAGCTACTGCCATCCGCAAATGTTATTCGACGGATTCCCGGCCTCGAACGGAAATGCGCGATTGCTCGGCCTGGGCGCCGATCAGGTTTACGGCATTGAGGTGTACAACCGCGTGACGATGCCGCCGCCGAGCATAGGAGCAGACATCGATTCGCCAACGTGCGGATCGATTGTGGTGTGGACGAAAGCCTTTGCGGAAGAAATGAAGAAGAAGGGTCTCAAACCGCCGCCTCCTCCGCGCTGAGCGTCAGACGGGAACCATGAGTGATGCGGAGAAGCCCGCAGCGACACTGCCTGACACCGCCGCAATCTGACGCACTCCGTCGTCCTCGCCGAAGACGTTGTCGGTGGCGAGGCTCACCTGTGCAAGGCTGATCACGCTCTGTTCATACCCTGGAGTGGCATAGACAGCATCGCATGCAGTCTCGGGCAGCGCGAGCTGCGAAGTTGAAATCTTGTTGCTCACTGACGTCGCGGCCGCGAGCGATGGAAAAATCTCGAAGTGAATATGTGGCCAGCGCCCCTGATAACATCCCGGGAAAATGCTCGTGAATGTTACCTCACCGCTCGCATTCGCCGCCTGAATTCCTCGCAGATAATTCTGATTTGTCACACCGGCGGAATACAATGAATATCGGCCCACGCGATCGCAGTGCCACATGTAGACCGCGTACCCCGGGAGCGACGTACATTCGCCGGCCGATACGACCGTGAGCTTAATCATGGAGCGGCACGCCATCCGCGGTTCCCGTCAGCCCGCCGAAGCTGGAACGGATGTCGTTGCGAACGGCTGCGCTCTGGTTGAGAACATTGGCAGCCGAGTTGGATCCGTCACCGGGAAATGGCCCCGCAGTTTCCTGCGGAATTGCCCGACAATCACCATCGTTGCTGTTATCTGTAGGGCTGTCGCTGCAGCCCAGAAGAGGCATAACTGTCGCGCCAATTCCCAGGCGCAGAAAATCGCGACGTCTGATGGCCGCGTGCAGAAGTTTCATATCGCGGTCGAAACCGCCAAAATCTTCGTGACTCATACAACCGCTTGCGAAGGTGTTTGTTCTGGAGGGGAAAGTTCGTTGCTACTCTCGGGTTGGACGCCTTTCGCCGCGGGGCGTTAACTGGGTGCAGGCGTCAAGAGTAGAGCAAACAATCACCGCCGAAACGAGCGTGCACGCTAGCAATTCGCGCTTCGCGATTCAATGAGGCACATACAAATAATTTAGGGTACTCCGATCCGCGCTGACTTTGACACGGTCGCGGAAAAGTTTCCGCGCCTGTCCCGAACGATGTCGCTGCCTTCAAAATCCACAGCATCGCCAGAGCTGCCCAGAGACCTGTCTTGATCAATCCAACCCGGGCAACAGGACCTCCCTCAATTGTTGCGGGCTGCGTCGGTGGTTAGAGCGTCGAAACCGGCGGCAATAGCATGCACTGAAGCAACTGATTCGAAGTCTGCATCAGCGCCTTCACCCGTGTAGCCAATGGGAAGTAACCAGCAGAGTGACCCAAGACGTATGAATCGCCCGAACAGAAGTGATGATTTTCTCTCTGGCCGGCCAACTCGTCTGTTGAGCGTCACCGATGTGTCCAGCGCTGACGCTCAACGCTTCTTACGGGCGTACAGTTAGTGGCAACTTTGCCATCGGCCAAGCAGTTGCTAAACTAGGTGTCGGTTGGTAGTACTGGAGTGCGGTGCTTATGGCGTCGGAAAGGGGAAAATTCCCCATCTTCACGTGGTCGGAAGAACACGACTTGAGCTGAATTGAAGCGCGCTCGGTATTGTGGGTAACGAGAGAGCCGTACCTCGCGAGAAACGCGTACAGCTCATCGGCACGGTCGCTAGCGAGCGCCCTGTCGAGGTCATGATAAAATGTGGGTTCTCTGACTATGCAGCGCCAGTGAGCACACGCCGAGTCACCAACTGCCAGGGAATCGTGGTGACTATCGCTATTCGCTTCATGTTCTGCTGGCTCGGATTCGGCTTTCTCCTCAGTATCACCGCCGCCATACACTACCCAACAGCACTCCACATCCTTGCAGCCGTGCTCGACGGTACTTGATTGGTCCGGGGAATAAAAGTGGTAGTCGAAACTCTCAGTCATTTCAATGTACTTGTGTTGACCCTGCGGACACGCCTCGCCGAGTGGTCCTAGACAATTTCCCGTGTTAGTTGTGGTACTTCCGGCTGCGTTGCTCGATGCAACACCGAGCACCACCGCAAAGATGACGCCCACTAACAATGTGGCGGACAGCTTCCCTGCATCCATTGTACCTCCCCCGTTTGGTTACGTAAACCAAGTCTCCAGATACCGAATTTTGGTGAGCCCTTGAGCTCAGACTCCAACGCTTGAACAAGTCCGTTGCCCACAAAATGCAAATCTTGTTTGACGCGCTGGGAGAGAACCAGCTCGCGCCGACGGTAGTCGATCACCTCGATGATCGTATCAAACATCTCCTCATAATCCTTGGCGAAATCGGTACCCGAAGATGCGGGATGTGGCTTCCAATTGGCATCGGCAACGGGTATCAGAACCCACAGGCGGCCCGCGTTGTCCTCCTGAACGCCAATAATGCGCGGAGTTGGTGGGATCGCCCTCGGAGCACCGCGCGCGAGGGCAATCCATGGCTTGAACCAAGCGGCAGCGCGCGTGATCTGGAGCAACCAGGTGCCAGCGGTGTCCCACCGCTCGATCACGTATTTGTTTTGCCATGCGGACCAGAACGTGCCTGACTGGGACGGTGCAAGCATACGCGACATATCAAAGGGCCGGCGCGGATCGACAATGGGGCTTGCCGCCCCAAACGTACGCTCCACCCGCCCTGCGGAGTCGATGAGCAAGAGCGGATCTCCGATATGTTGTGCAGACATACTCATGCCATTGAGCACCATATAGCGACCTGCGAATGCTGCATCCACAACCAATGTGGGAAGTACGTGTGCCGCGATGAACCCGTACTCAGGCGTGAAAACAGATCTCCGCTGTTTGGCGATGTCAATCACGTGCATGGTGTCGCGCTGAGCAAAAAGGATCATAGCTGGGTCGCTGAATTCACCTGGCCCACCGCCTGACCGCCCTATGCTCCGCAGGAACCTTCCAGTCGAATCAAAGACGTGTACGGTCCCACTGGATGGTGTCGGCGCATAAAACCGGCCGCGGCGGTCGACCGACAATATGGTCTCATGATCGAGCAACTTTCCGGGCGCAGTCATGCCTATCGTGAGCTTGCGCTCCATCACAATTGAACATCCCGCACACACTGGAGTCGAAGCAATCGTTACGGCTTCCTTTGGTGACCGGGTCTGCGCTTCAATCGTTGATGCGAGTATCACCGATACAGCACAGGACAGTGCGCGGAGGGATGCCTTCCGTCGAACGATAGCACCGGCAAAACTCACGTACCGTACCTGCTGCACATGAGCCGGTCCAAATGCGTTTGTACAAGCACGTCGACTATCGCACGTCATGTCTGCGACTGGTCCGGCGCATTCCAATCACTACGATGCCCAGAAGCCCCATGGCGGCAAATGCGGGCACGTGCCGCTTATCGCGAAGTTCGCCGCCGGTACGACTCAAGGCCGAGAGCTCATCAAGAAACGACTGGTTAATGGTCGCATGCAGATCCACTGTTCTGCTGCAACCGAAGGCTTGGACAGCACTGCGCTCCTCGTTGAGAACAATTCTTCCATCTGATCTCGCTATCACGTCATCCAGCGCTTTAGCGTTTCCCGACTCGATGTACATGATTGCCTCCTGAACCAAGCCCGCGAGTTGTGGGGTAACGTCATCGCAGGTCTGGACACCTAGACAAGTCATCGATGAGAAGTCAATGATTGAATAGTGAGACGAATACTCGTCCGGAATGTCATCGCAACTATCCTGGTACTCCACAACTGACTCGCACCGGTAGCACCCATCTTCGTGACCCGGTGGCGAAGTGCACTCCTCGCCCTGATGCCACGTGGACATGCATTCTTCCATCTGAAGAATAGTATTAAGCCGACAATCATTCCTATTGTAGACGTACTTGCAGGTCGCGCAGCCCCCAGTGGCCGACGACGTTGCATTCAACGCAACAACCTCGATACTCGGTACCCACGGTACAGCGACCGTGTTAACTGAAGGGGTTGCGAGTAGCTGCTCGGCGCCTACAGAGAATGCACCGCAGAGCATCGGCACAATGAGAAACCACCGCATTTTGAGGCCTCCTTATTTGCTATAGGTTAGCTACCAACTGCACGCTGCATGCGAAGTCTCAGCACCGTTATCTTGATGGCACCGTCCGGCGTCGAAGACTTTGAAAACATAAGGTCAGTTCCGGGCATTACGATGAGTTGGCTCGGAAATACAGTTGATACAAGTATTTTGTCGGTGGCCAGGTCTATCACTTGCACCAACGGTTGCGGCCTTGCGAATAGATAAACCCAGAGAAGGTTTGATTGATCCGATCGCAATAGAATGAGCCTGGAACCAGCAGCAGAGGCTACTCGGACTCGGAGAGAATCTCCCCTTGCACTTCTATCGGATACGAGCGCTTGCGCCTGGGCGGGGCTAATGTTCCGCAGCGGATCACCAGCACCGGCATTCCACCCCGGGACATCGATTACTCCCAGCTCCCGCACTTTCTTTCCGTCCAAGGTCCATTGTTCGAACCTGTACTCATGCGGTGTCCAATGCCACAGTGACAACTGATCGTCTGATTGGGTAAATGCTGCGGCGTCAGTCGTTGGTGCTTGTCCTGGCCGAATCTGCATTTCCGCGCCAAAAGACCGTAAAACCTTCCCACTATCCGAAAGAATGTGAAACGGATAGCCGACCTGGCCCGGCTGCCGGATCATCCCTCCCAACAGGAATCCACCGCCCTTAGCAGGCGCCAGGCTTACGTACTGCGCCGGGAGGGTCACACTTCTCACAAAGGAATGGGCGGGAGAAAAAATGTGTATTCTGCCACCTCCCCCGACGGCATATAGGGTATCTCCCTTTCCTATCCAAAGTAGGGTCACGGTAGACTGAAATTCGCCTGGACCTTGCCCTCGTCTGCCGAATTGCTCCAAGTACTTTCCATTCTTGTCAAAGACGCGAATGCTATGACCTCCAATCCCTACTGCGTAATACCTGTCGCGGCTATCGCGCGCGAGCCAAGTAGCAATGTCAATCTCGTCTCCTCCGCTCGAACCGCCGATTGTGGCAACTGTGTCGAACGCTATGGAACACTTCGGGCAAGAGACCTGAAATGGGATCTGGACAGAGCGGCTTTGTCCGCGCACCTCGTGGACAGAGGAAACGAGAACAAACAGCAGAATCAGCAGCAATCGTGGCGCAGTACCTGTTCTCAGAGTTTCCTCCCGAATATGTGGCTTTGACGTGGGGAAGATACGGATTGCTCCATTGGTAGACGGGGTCCAGAGTAATCGCTTCGAACTGCTTTCCGCAAGCTGGGCACCAACCACGTACTCCTGACGCCAGCAACATTCTTTGTTGCCGATCTGCGGGGTGCATCGCGCCGTGAAACTGACATTTCCGGCCTCAAAGTCGAATGCCATCTCAGGCCGCTGAGTTTACCACGGCCGGTGTCAAAGACTCATCATCAATTACGTGAAAGCACTTTCTAGGTCGGTATGATTCATGGCGTTTGTCATCGGCGCCTGCACACTTGGACAGTTTTTGTGTCCATCATCTAATCTTGTGGAAGCATCCGGTAATTCATTGGCTGACTGAGTTCGGCTAAAGGTGGTCTGGCTTGACGACACCTGACTTCCCTGGACCCGACAAGATTGCGTCAGAAGCTCGTTCGAGGCTCCTCCGGATACTAGGCAGATTTCCTATCGCCATGGCTTACGTGGACTTGTCAACGCATCGTCAGCCCAGTTGGTAATTACCCGCGCTGCGAGCCGGCGCGCGCTCGGCCCTTACGAACTACCGTCGCAAGAATTAGGACTCTAACACCCAAAAATGGCTCGTCTGACGGACTTGGCTACGGGGTGAGAACCGCCTTGGTTAAATCAGCCCGCAAAGCCAGGTTCATTATGACCTTTCCTTTACAACCCGTGGCTTGCAGATATTTCGCGTCCCCAGTGAGATAGAGGCGGCCGCCCGAATTGCCAATCAATCTCCATAGACCGGCTGCATCCCCAGCATTCGACAGTGAAACCGCTTCATTCGCTTCGGCCTCGGACTCGGTGCACGAATGACAGTTGAACAACAGGTACATCGCGTCCAAGACATCTTCGTTCCCACTACTGTCATTTTTGACGCAGGCCTGACCACACTCCTCCGGTCCGCTGCATTTCTCCTCTGAGATGAACAAAGGCGCATCTGTGCACTTTGCGCAGGTTATCGGAGAGAATAACTACTTACTCCAGCCGCCGAGTAAGAACTGAACACTATAGAAAAACCACCCCCCCTCGTCTTCGCCGGTGCCTGACTATTTGCTACTGGCGCAGTCGGTACTGGTGGAATCTGACGTTTGAGGTTTGCCTCCGTACGATCTGCTAATAAAGTTGCTGTCGAATTCGGGCGCAGGTTGAACTGCTTCAGTCTCGTATGCTCTGGAGCGTGGGGTGTCATGTGCCTCCTGAGTCACCAGAGTGTTTGCGTGTAACAGAACAGCCAAACAAGAAATCGACATCACAATCAGCAAGGGCAACATAACCTGAATACTACAATGAAGGGGGGTCGTTAATTGCCTGGCCAATGGACAACGGAAGCCTACTCTCGTCGGAGAGTAGGGATGGAAATAACGATTGCAATCACTCCGTTCTGGTCAACTTCCGATGTTGACACGAGTGCGCTTCCCGGAACAAACGCCATCGCGCGCGCGAGTTGCTGCGAAAGGAGTATCTGGCGGTTCGCAGGATCCACGATTTCAAGTATCCGGCGTCGACTCGCACCTTGTGACGGTACCAACCAGTTCACCCAGATCCTCCCATTCGCGTCCTCGCCAAGCACCTGCATGAACGCGCGCGGTGGCATTGCCAGTACCTCTCTCTCCCATCTTGCAGCGTCGCCGTTGTGCATAACCGGCCATGGGATCGGGCCCGGCGGAACGTACTTCGCTCCTTCAATCGAGTACACGCGTGCCCGGTTCTCCCCGAGTTGGAACCGTCCGAGGACATACTGATCAAGCAGACCGGCCCAGAGCGCGTCTTCATTTCTTGACAGCCCGAACCGAATCGATTTTTCGGGCGCCTGGATTCCGGGCATGACCTGCCTGCGATCGTTACCAAAAGATCGCACATGGTTTCCACTGGTATCGAATTCGTGGAAGTCGTAACCGATGGCATCGGGAAGCCTGAGCGGACCAGAGCCAATTACCGCTCCGTGGGTCGTAATGTGCGCCACAACCGGCAAAGTGATCCGGTAGCTTCGTGCGAACCTGAGGTCAGGTCCAAAGACTATCACCGATCCCTGCGAAAGAACGAACAAGGAATCGCGTGAATCGATTTGGAGGGCCGTGAATCCACCGGGCTCAAACTCCCCCGGTCCTCGACCCGGTCTCCCGAAAGCGGTCAGGTACTTCCCCGTGCTATCAAAGACAACGACCTGTTCTGCGGTGTAGCTTGACGCGAAGTACTGGCTGCGGCTGTTCCGAACGACGTTGGAACGTGTGGAGATCAAAACTGGATCAGTGGGCTTACCGAGCGTCAGGACCTTCACGAAGTCGATGCGGCAGGATGGGCACGCGATACGATACGGAATCCGCACAGTATCGGCTTGAGCTTCGACGTTCGTCGGTGTCGCCGCCAGGAAAAGCAACAATGCAAGGGCCGTGACGCTTCCCAAAGCCGGGCGGAATCGATCACCAAGTCGTGCCAATTGTACACCTCTCTGAAACGACTGCTTGAAAAGTTGCAGGACGAACGGCTAATACTATATGATTAAATCTGCCATAGAGCGATCGGATTTGCCCCAAGACCCCGTTCGTCGGTGAGACGACAGACCAAAGGAAGCATACGCGATGCCAGTACATGTGTTGGAGGCCAGTTAGGCTGCGGTGCGTTGCCGCTTACATCACAGTTATGTGTCGACAACCACGGCCTGGCGACGCCATCCACGCCGCCGCACACATCCCTGCCTCCGCGCGATGGCACAATTCTGTAGGGTCGGTGGCACGATTTGTACTGTTGCGGTCCCTGCACCGGTATTACTGTGATTCAAGGCGAGATGCCTGCGGCCTGCTACCTGGAGCGTGTATGGTCACCATCCTGCTGGTCATCACAGACCCAACTCTACGACAAACAGTCGCGTTGGCATTCAACGCTGCCGACACAGTTTCCGACGGCTATCACGTAATTCACTCCGATTCGCTCCAGGCAGCGTCACTCATCGCTTCTCGCCGTGCTGCTGTGGTCGTGCTCTTTGATATCATGAATGCTGACAATCAGTTGCATTCGAACCTGCGTCAGCTTCGATCATCTGCGCCAGCCTGCATAATCTCCGCTCTTTCAGCTTCAAGAAAATTCTATTACGACGAAGTCCGCGCTCTTCAGAAAGCAGGTGCACACTTTACTCTTGAGGAATCCGCAGTCACGATCAGAGCAAATCTTTTGTCGGCTGTCAAAAAGTTCGTTGATATCCTTTCGGCGTCCAAGGTATTGGCCCGCCTCACTCCAAAACTCCCACCAGTCGCGCTCCGAGCAGCGCGAATCGTTCTCACCGACGTCTGCAATCCCGCAGGTGATACTCCAAGCGCTCCTTCTCTGCGAATGCGACGCATTCGAGATGAGCTCGGGTCTCGTCCACACGTTCCCGCCGAACGATTTGACGTCGCTATGCGGCTCCTCTTGCTCATTGAGCTGATCGAGACCTGTCAGCAGCCAGTCTCGCAGTTATTTGCACTCGCAGGATTTCCGAGCGCCAATGACGCGCGCGAACTACTACGATCGTACGCAATGGTTGAATCGCGCGATCTCCGCTCAGCTGACGGATGTGAAAAGGCCCGCGCCCGCCTCAAGCAAATACTCCTTGGCAACGCCATACCCGAGCGACGGCGTACGACCAGGCATGCAGCGAATGCCCCGGAATCAGGAATCAGGAATCAGGAATCAGGAATCAGGAATCAGGAATCAGGAACGAGACGAAGGGCCAGCCTGACTCGTTGTAAGTCAGCGATGCAGATTGAGTGAGGAGGCAGTCCGTCGCGGTCTTGCGCGACCGACGGTATTTTCTCCACCATGAATCCGAAACCACGCAAATTCGCAAAAGGTCTCGCAGTATTGGTCGCCGCCATGCTCGCAGCATGCTCGACGAGCGCCGACACTCCCCCAAAAACCTCCTCACCCGAGTTCGTTATGACGCACGAGCCCGAACCCGGTGAGTCCAGGCATCTCTCAAATATCCGGCAACTGACCAATGGTGGAGAAAATGCGGAAGCTTACTTCAGCGCGGATGGCAAGCGTCTGATCTTTCAGTCCTCGCGCGACGGTCGCAGCTGCGACCTGCAGTTCACCATGAACGTCGATGGCTCCGATGTTCGTCGTGTTTCTCCTAACGCTGGCAAAACCACCTGTGGCTATTTCTACGCCGGCGATTCGAAAATCTTCTTCGCTTCCACACACGCGGCCGATACTGCCTGTCCACCCAAGCCCGATCCGTCAAAAGGATATGTGTGGGGGCTCGACAAGTTCGACATCTACACCGCGAATGCCGACGGCTCCAGTCTCGAACGCCTCACGAACAACAACATCTACACCGCGGAGGGAACGCTGTCACCGGATGGAAAGACGATGGTGTTCACGTCACTCAAAGATGGCGATCTCGAGATCTACACCATGGGCATCGACGGCTCCAACGTTCGCCGTCTGACCAACGCTCCCGGATATGACGGTGGCGCATTCTTCTCGCATGATGGAAAACGCATCGTCTACCGCGCATACCATCCGACCGATTCCACTGAGCTTGCCGATTATCGCTCCTTGCTGGCGCAGTCGATCGTGCGGCCGAGCAAGATGGAATTGTGGGTCATGAACGCCGACGGGAGTGATCAGAAACAGATCACACAACTCGGCGGCGCCAACTTCGCGCCGTTCTTCACCCCTGATGACAAACGCATCATATTCTCGTCGAATTACGAGAATCCGCGGAGCGGCAATTTCGATTTGTATCTCGTCGACATCGATGGCAGGAATCTCGAGAAGGTGACCACGCAGGAACAATTCGACGGATTCCCTCAATTCTCTCCCGACGGTACAAAACTCGTGTGGGCATCAGGACGCAAAACCACTGACGCGCGCGGTCTCAACATCCTGATTGCAGACTGGAAGAACTGAGCGCGCACTCGACTTCTTTGTCGGGCCGAGCGAAGTGTGCAGCAGCTCACAGGACAGGGGCTGGCGTCTCCCAAGTCGCGCCCCTAGGATTGAAAGAACGAACCATTCAATGGAGCCCGGAGACAATACATGAAAGTGAAATTCTTTTCTTCTGCCCTCGCTGCGGTATTGAGTGCATCACTCACGCAGACTGCAGTAGCGCAGAATCCTCCGCCGCCTGCAGTCGAGCAAGGCATTGCGCAGCTCGCGCTCACTGCCGTTCCTGCGAAGGGCAATGCGAAGCTCGTCGTTACCAGCCCGGCATTCGCGGCCGGCGCCGATATTCCGTTCGAGAACACGCAATATCGTGGCAACGCTTTCCCCGGCCTTCTCTGGACCGCCGGACCCGCGACCACGCAGTCGTATGTGATCATCATGCAGGATACCGATGCGATGATGCGCGGCGGACCGATCCTTCACTGGACGATGTTCAACATCCCGGCGACCACGATCAAACTCGATCCGGGCATGACCGCTCCGCCGACAGGAGCAGTGAATGGACCGAACATGCGAGGCGCAGGCCCGCAGAGTTTCCTCGGACCAAGAACGCCCGCAGGACCAAAGCATCGCTATCACATTCAGGTGTTCGCGCTCGACACCACACTGCCAGCTGACGCAGGCGCGAGCTATGCGGCGCTGACGGCGGCGATGAAAGATCACGTGCTGGCGAGTGGTGAAATTATTGGCCTGGGCCAGGCACCGCCGCCGGAAAGCAGGAGATAGGAGACAGGAGATAGTTGATGGAAAAAACGGCGAAGTGAGAAGGGGGAAACGGAAAGGAGAAATGGAAATGAAGGGCGAACGGCGAAGGCATGGTTGTCACCCCGGCGAAAGCCGGGGTCCATTTTCACCGATGCATCCTTAACATGGATCCCGGCTTTCGCCGGGATGACAACAACAAGGATCGTCGTTTTCGCCGTTTCTATTCTTCGCCGTTCTTATTCTTCGCCTTTCTTATTCTTCGCCTTTCTTATTCTTCGCCGTTCTTCCTGTTCGCCCTTTGCAGTCCCCACCTGCGCGCCGGCATGAGCCAGCTTTGCAACCATGAACTGAATCGCCTTCGGGTGTGTCAAATGGTGGCGCCATCCGCGTTATTCGGTGCATAACCACGCACAACTGTCGTTCCAGCGACACCCTTACAATTGCCTGGATGCAGGATAGCTTAGCGCCAGGAGGTTCTTAGATGCGACGGAGTATCCCCGAAAGACTTGTGCACTGCGCGACAACAGTGCTGTGCGCCGTCCTTCTCGCGCTCAACGGCGGCACGGCGCTCGGACAGAATGCAGCGCTGCCCGCACGGCTCACCGACGCAGAGTTCTGGAAAATCGTCGTTGACATGTCGGAACCGGACGGCTCATTCGGATCTGACAACTTCGTTTCCAACGAAACGATGTTCCAGTATGCAATACCAACCCTGCTCGGCAAGACCAAACCCGGCAACGTCTACCTCGGCGTCGGTCCTGAACAGAATCTGACATACATCGCCAATCTCAAACCGTCGATGGCGATCATCTTCGACATCCGCCGCGGCAATCTGCACATGCACTTGTTGTACAAGGCGCTTTTCGAACTGTCCGCGAACCGCGCCGAGTTTGTGTCGCGATTATTCAGCAAACCGATGCCGGCTTCATTGAGCGCCGCAGCGAAGGTCGACTCGATTTTCGACGCTGTCTGGTTCATACCCACTGACTCGGTGCGCTATCAGAGAAATTTGCAGGAGGTAACGGACCTTCTCGTGCGGAAACATGGCTTCGCTCTCACTACTGCGGACATCGCAGGCATTCGGTACGTGTACGATGCGTTTTTCTATGGCGGTCCGGGCATGGAATACGGAGGACCATTTGGTTCGCGCGGCCGCTATCCCAGCTATGCGACTCTGATGATGGAAACCGATGGTCAGATGCAACGGAGTTTTCTCGCCAGCGACGCGAACTTCCGTTTTCTCAAGGATCTTCATGCGCGCAACATGCTTGTGCCTGTCGTCGGTGATTTCGCGGGACCGAAAGCGATCCGTTCGGTGGGTGCGTGGCTCAAGGCACGCAACGCGAAGGTACAGGCATTCTATGTCTCGAATGTGGAGCAGTATCTCTTTCAGTCGCGCCGTCACGGAAACTTTTACGATAATGTTGCGACTCTGCCACTCGATGAATCGAGCATGTACATACGGGGCGACGCGAGCGGCGGACGCCCCGAATTGATCATGGTTCGCGCCAACAAAACGTGTTCAATCGTCGACCAGCTCCTGGCGCATCGCAACGGACTCATCGGCTCCTACGAAACGGCGATGGCTCTGTGCAAGTGACGCGTTGCGGCGAACGAGTTGCGATCCTCGTGATCTTTCTTGTTGCCGCATGCAATGACAAACGCGCGGAAGTCGAGCTTGTCGGATGCGTTACCAGCGGACAGCAGGGAATGTTCGCTGGACTGCCGACCGTGCGCCGAGACCTGGGATCGAGCGACCTCGGTTCCGGAAAAGTTGCGCTGTACACAACTGCCAACGGGCATTCGATCTACGCGCCACGCGACTGGCGGTGCCGTGCTTTCAACGGTCCGTCGGGAACAACTCTTGTGGTTTCGCGGGAGCTTACGAATTCCGCCGACCCTGAACCACAGTCGCTGGATGATGCGATCGAGGTCTCGTGGATTACTGCAGAAGGGTCAGGCAGATTCACAGTTGCCTCATACACAGCGCGTCTCTTTCCAGATCAAACCGCAGCGTTCACTCAGGCCGTGAGAGCTGAGGCGGTAGCACTGGGGATGCCGATCGACACTTCGCTATTCGCCGACGACATTTTGCAGAACGTCGGCTTGAGTGATGCTGAATTCACCACGCCCGCGAACACGAGTGGCATGGGAACAGATATGTATCTGCGCGCAGCCAACACGCCCATCCGCGGCGCAGCCTGGCTCAACGCCGCAAGCCCCGCCACTCCCGGCCTCACCGTGCTGCGCATGCGCCTGGGAGATTCATTCGACGACAAGACGATGACGGCGCTGTTGCATCTGAATAAGAGCTGTATAGGCGGAGGCGGGTGTGGATAGTGGATAGTGGATAGTGGATAGTAGATAGTGGATAGTAGATAGGGGATAGGGGATAGGGGATAGAAAAAACGGCGAAGTGAGAAGGGGGAAAGGGGAATGAGAAATGGAAATGAAGGGCGAACGGCGAAGGGAGAAGGGAGAAAGGGGAAGGGGGAAATGGAAATGAAAGGCGAATGGCGAAGGGGATCGTACTGGTTGTCATCCCGGCGAAACCCGGGATCCATGTTAACGCTGTACCTGCGATCGCTGAACGCTGATCGCTGAACGGAAAAGACGTTGGCCGTCATCCACGTCGTCTAAACCGTCATCCCCACGCACGCGGGGACCCAGTGTCGCCGTTCTTATTCTTCGCCCTTCTTATTCTTCGCCGTTCCTATTCTTCGCCGTTCCTATTCTTCGCCGTTCTCGCTGTTCGCCGTCCGCCATTCTCGCCACTAAATGCTAACCTGACGACACCCCGACACAATCCATACGCCGGGATCCGCGCCCCTCCTCTGCAAGACACAATCGAAAGTCGATGCCCCAAATCTCTGTTCATCGCCACCGCTCGCCGGTCGTGTGAGGGAGCGTGAGATTATGGACACACTGATTCGCGCCACGTTGTCGCTAGTGAACGCCGCCGTAATCCAGATCAAGCCGGTGTAAGTGCCAAATCTGCAAGCCTCGGCTCTCGTAACTTTGCAGACGCTGTCATCATCCAGAACACGCGTGACACCCAGGGCGCTCGCGACCGCCCTAATATGTTCTTCACCGCGGCCGACAACCATTTCAGGAGGACCGCTCAGGCGGAGCCGCATTGCCACGGCCAAGCGATCTCAATTGTTGTTGCAACAACTCCGCTTCGATCGCTTGCCAGCTGGGGAAAACATACAGGCGAGGGTCAAGAGCCCATGATGAATCGAACGCGGTCGAGCGCATATGATTGCTCTTGAGGTACGTGACTGTCGCGAGCTCGATTGCCTGTTGCTCCGAAACACTTGCGCGCTGCGCTTGCAGCGGAGTTGAGACGAGGCTGAGGATCAGTGCCAGAAGAAACATTATTCGTTGATAAGTCATTCCGGGCGATCGGTACGTGGTGCTGGTGTGGGTGCGAGGGGGGGACTGCAGACGGCGAAGAATAAAAACGGCGTACAATAAAAACTGCGAAGAATAGGAACGGCGAACAACAAGAAAGGCGAAGAATAAGAACGGCGAAGAATAAGAACGACGTTGTCATCCCGGCGAAAGCCGGGGTGACAGCATTAACAGACCGTTGAAATACCCTATTTTCTACTGAAGTACGTGAAGTAGTTGGTAATTACGGTAGAAAGCGAATTCGAAGATGCTTAATCTCATCGTGGCGACGTTGATCCTTGCCAGCCCTTGCTGAACTGACCGCAATAGAGAGAAAAGAAGTTCCGCAGAGGCTGCCCAGCTTTGTTTCAGAGTGCCGATCCCGCCAAATGTGCGCAGCAATAGCGACATGTTCATCGTTGCTGCCTGGATGAGATAGCGTTTGAGGATATTCTCATACCCCCTCAGCGTGGTTTGCCTCGCACCACCGCAGTCGAGCACGTGCTCGAAGCTCCGCTCTGCCAGTTCACCGCGCCTCTTCATTAGCGCACGATTGCACTTGCCACCAAGAGTGCGCTTCGCCTTCTGTAGAGCCAGACGTTCACCAGGAAGGAGATGCTCCACGTTCCGGTTCCTCACGGGATCCGGTATTGCGGTCCGTATCCCCGACGCCTGAAGCTCGTGCATCTCGCCGGGACTGTGATAGCCTGCGTCCGCAAATATTGTCTCGATGATCGCCGTGTCCACCTCGTTACCCAGGGCAGTGTTCAGCCTTTCCTCCATATCGAGCACCCGCTCAGCGAGATCACTCGAATCGTGCTCGTCCCCGAGGTTTAGCTCGACGTCAGCCACTGCGCCCGTTTCCAGATCCACCGCGTGCTCGGGCTTATAGATCATGCGCGTTACGCGCCTCTTGTCCGGCCCCACACGGGCGTCGGGGTCGTGGGGACTTTCCCATTCCTTGTTTGATGTCTTTCGTCCGGAGCGTTTCCTGTCGAATCGCTTCACTTCCCTGAGATCATCCGCGTCAACTCCAGCCGCCGCAGCGAGACGCTTCACATACTCACCGTACTCTTCCGCGGTGAAACGATTCCTCAGCGTTCGGAGAGAAGCGTTTGCTTCAATTACCGAGGTATCAATTGCCAGGTTCTTTCCCTTGAGGAGCTTGCGTCCCTTGAGCGCCTTCAGGACAAGACCGAAAACGCTGTCGTATACATCGAGTGGCAGCCGGCTCCTTATGACCGACATGCTCGAGTGGTGCGGCGTGCGCTCGGAGAGGCTGTAGTGCAGGAACTCTCTGATCGAGAGCGAATCGGCGCAGCGGGCCGCAATGGCGCGCTCACTCGCGATGTTCTCGAAGAAACCGACCATGAGCATCTTGAAGTAGACCACGGGATCAATGCCCGGCTGCCCGCCCTTCGATGAGTCCATCTCATAGTAGGGAGCGCAGAGTGCCCGAACGTCGTCGCCGAACCTGAACTTCGCGAGCGCGCGGTCAAGGCGCTGGTAGAAATGCGTGGCTGGTGTCTGCGGCAGGTCACTCGTCTGAGTCCAGAACTCTGGCGCTTCATTCGGACTCTTCTCACGAAACATGCTGAACCATGGTGGCGCTCCGTTGCAAGACCTATTTGAACTGGCGCCAATCTAAATAACACTACATCATCTGTCCATCGGTAATTCAACAGTCTGTTAAGTGAAAATGGACCCCGGCACTCGCCGGCGTGACAACAAACGACACTGGGTCCCCGCTTGCGCGGGGATGACGACAAAGGCACTGGGTCCCCGCTTGCGCGGGGATGACGACAAAGGCCCTGGGTCCCTGCTTGCGCGGGGATGATGGCAAACGTCGTTTCCGTTCAGCGATCAGCGTTCAGCACTCAGCGATCAGCGATCGCAGGTACAGCGTTAACATGGATCCCGGCTTTCGCCGGGATGACAACACCGCACCACTATCCCCTATCCCCCATCTCCTATCCCCTCACTATCCACTATCCACTATCCACTATCAACTATCAACTATCCACTATCCACTACCCACCACCGCCGCCGCTTCCACAAGCCCACGCTTCAGCGCCAGCTGGCCCGCTGTAAATCCGTCCTTGTTGATGACGCTTACATCGGTGCCGAGCGACACAAACAACTCGGCAATTTGAACGGCGAGCACGTCATCGCCCGGAAGGTAGAACAACGCGGTCTCGCCGGATTTCTCGCCGGCTCGCGCCAGCTCAGGTTCTGCTTTCAGCACTTCGCGCAGCCGCGCGACGTTTCCTGTCAGTGAAAGGCTCCAGATGTCGCGACTTACCGCGCTCAGCAACTCCGTCGCTCTCTGCTGGTGACCATAGACCGCAAACCACAGCGGCGTGCCGCCATGCTCGGCATCAAAGACATCGATCGTCGCGCCGCGTTGTATCAACAGCTCCACCACTCGCACCGATCCTGCGTACGCCGCGACGTGAAGCGCGACCTGCTTACTGCGCTTTCCATCATTTATATCGGGCGACATCCCGAGGTCGAGAAGAAGTTCCACCGCCTCCGCGCGATCCTGATGCGCGGCGAGCATCATGGGTTCCGGCACACGCAATAATTTTGGGTTCTTCGCCAGCATTCGTCTGGCATTGGCAACGTCGAGACGCAGACATGCGGCCGTAAAACCATCGTTCCCCTTGAGCCGGATGTCACGCGCCTCGGCTCCATGTCGTACCAACAGTTGTGCAAACTCCATCATCCCCGCGCGAGCTGCCTCCTCGAGCAACGAACGCTGGGGAAAGCGTCGGTCACGTGCGGGCTTGGCATTCGCGCTCGCGCCATGTTCGAGACACCACTGCGCGAGCTGCAGGTTGTTGTGCTTGAGAGCCAGATCCAGATACCAGCGCGCGCCAGACCCATAACCGCCCATGTCCAGCATGCGCCACTCCGGATCGTCCCAGTCCCACTTCCTCCCAATATCGAGCGCGCGCTCGTAGATCAATTTGAGAAACCAGATGACATCACCGCGCGCATATGAGAATCCGGTGTTGTAAACAACCTGGATGTCATAAGGATTCGCGCCCCGGTCGAGCAGCAGACTGACGAGTTCATTGCGACGCGGATGTGGTTCATGATTCTCCTCACCTTCACCAATCACGCCGCTCAGCGGAGTGTATCTGCTGTCACCTGCCGTGAAGAAGGCATTGGGATCGGCGCCGTTATCGAGTAGCAGTCGCGCGATCTCGACGGAATTCTCACTGGCAGCAGGAAGAGACAATCGCGCAAATGCGAGGTGCAGGAGGGGTTCCCATCCCAGTGCACCCATCCGTCGTTTGAAACGATCACCATCACCACCAACGCCCGTGCGAGCAGTTGTCGGGGTGCCACTCTTCTCTCTCGCTGCCGCGGGATTTTCGGCGAGTATCCGGCGAACTGTCTCCACATCGCCGCACACGACCGCAGTGTGCAGACTGACATGTGCAATTTCAGGATACTCCGACAACACTCGCATTGCGGAGTGCCGAGCCATGATGTGATCGGGTTCGCCCCTGACGTGATGATCGGGGCAGGCGTTCTCGAGGAACCATTCGATGAGCTCCTCTCGATCGCCCTCCGGCATTTTCACCGCCGGCTGTTCTTTTCGGCTCTCGATCTGCGCACGCAGCTCGTTCCATCCAGCGAGGCCGTACTCCAGTGCGAGCGCGTGTTGCACATCGCGCAGCGTCGGCTCGTCGGAAATTTTTCCGAGCGACCTTGCCAGGCGCGCGCGAGCTTCGGCGTCGCCGGATCGAAGCGCACGGAGCCAGCGCTTCGCTTCCCTCTTCAGGTTATCGAGGGATGTAGCGGATGAGATTTTCCTGGACATACCATTCTCCCGTATCGCCTGAAGTCCGCTGAGTTACAGGCCGGAAGAAGGTTCGCTGCAAAATTTCGAACCAACAGGGTGGGAGCAAGCTCCCTTGCCGCGGACAGGAGGCGCCCCGGGGCGCGCTGACTTAAACATAGGCGCTTTGCTACTGCCAGGGCGCTTCCAGTGAGATCGCTGGGGGGAGGGCGTTCTGTTTGACGACGTTCTTTGGGGAGGGCGTTTCTTGGGGACGTTTTTGGGACGACGTAACTGAGCGGCGCCGTAAGACGTGGCGGTGTACTGTGCGGCGCTTTCCTTCGAGGGGCTCTGGCAGCTACGCGCAGCTCTTGGCAGCACGATTTCTCGAAGCGTCTGTCCGCAGCGCAGTTCCCCGAAGCGCCCTGGCAGTCCCCCCGCCGTCCCCCGCAACGCTGTTCCCCGCAACGTTGTACTCCGCAACGCTGTACTCCGCAACGCTGTACCCCGTAACGCCGTACCCCGTAACGCCGTACCCCGCAACGCCTTCCCCCGCAACGCCCTTCGCCCTCCCCCCTCTCCCCACGCACCACCCGGCACTGTCCATGCACTACTATCCCCACCCTCACCCGGATCCGCGATGCGAACACAACTAAAATCTGCTGGCTTCGCATTTTTGCCTGTTGCGCTAACCATTGTCGCGCTCGCAGGATGCGCAACGCTGCAGCAGATCGCCGCCCTCAGGCACGTGGATTTTTCCATCGACAGGGTTTCCGAATCGCGACTCGCCGGTGTATCCGTCGACCGCATCCGCAACTACCGCGATCTCTCCACACTCGAAATCGCATCGATCACCCTCGCGCTCACGCGCGGTGACATGCCCTTCGACTTCACACTGCATCTCGATGCGGTCAATCCAGCCGACAACAATGTCGCAGCGCGCCTGCTCCAGATGGACTGGACACTCCTTCTCGAGGATCGCGAAACCATCAAGGGCAAACTCGAACGCGAAATCATCATGCCGCCCGGTGACACAACTGATGTCGCCATCCCCATCCGGCTCGACCTCGCGGATTTCTTCGAGCGCAACGCACAGGACATGGTCGATCTCGCTCTCGCCGTCGCCGGCGCGGGCGGAGAACCAAAGCGCATCGCACTCAAAGCCACTCCGACCATTCAGACTTCGCTCGGACCGATCCGCTATCCCAATCCCATAACCATCATCAGCAAGACAGTAGGCGGACAGCGCTGACGCACTGACGCAACATCTCCCGGCGGAGGCTGGCGCCCCGCACCAGCCGAGGACATTTTAGTCGCTTCGCGACTTTCCACGTAAAGTCCTCCTGTCCGTGACAGCAACTGGCTCTCCCGGCGTTTTGACATCCCACTCCCTTCGCTGCGCATGATGAACATCATCGTGCGTGTCTGCGACTGCGCGCGCTGGTGCCGATGAATCATCGCGCATCACCGTCGCAGACGCGCGCGATCGAAGCGCCACCGGGACCACTCCTCGTGCTCGCGGGCCCCGGTGCGGGAAAAACTTTCTGTCTCACTGAACGCATCAGGCATCTCATACAGCACCACGGCGTCGATCCGGCCCGCATCCTCGCGTTCACATTCACGAACAAAGCCGCCGGCGAAATCACGCAACGGCTCGAGACACTGCTCGGTGCGCAGATCGCGACTGCGATTGAAAGCGGAACCATTCACGCTTTCTGTGCCAACCTTCTGCGAAAGCACGGCAGCTATGTGGCGCTCGACCAGGCATTCGGAATTGCGGATGAGGAATACCAGCTCAATGTGTTGCGCAGGATCAGAGGCCCGCGACCATGGTACCGCAGCGTGCTCACGCGCTTTTCGGGATATCGATTTCGCGGCGACACACTGCAGCACGACGACCTGGTGCTGCTCTACGATTACGAGAAATATCTCGGCAAACGCAATGTCGTCGACTTCGACATGCTCGTTCTCAAAGCCGCGGACCTCATCGAGAAAACCGCCATCGCCGCAAGTATCCGCGGCCGTTACGATGTGATACTCGTCGATGAATTCCAGGACCTGAATCCCGTTCAGTACCGCGTGGTGCGCGCGCTCGCGTGCGAGCATCAACATGTGTTCGCGGTCGGCGATCATGAGCAGTCCATTTACTCCTGGGCCGGCGCTGACAAGCGCGTCTTCACACTGTTTCTCAATGACTTCGGACTTGTAGGCCCCATTCACCTCGAGGAGAATCGGCGCTGTCCCAACGAAGTGTTTGCGCTCGCGCGCAAACTCGTCACCTATAACACGCCGATATTCGCGGATGCGTTTGTTCCACGCACAAACCGCGATTCGCCCTTCCCGGTGCGCGCATTTTCATTCGCCACTGACGAAGATGAAGCAGGATGGATCGTTCGCGACGTACTCGGCGATCGCGAAAGTTGCGGGCATCGCTGGGGTGACATTGCGCTGCTCTATCGCAAACACGACATCGGTGCGCTGCTGGAGTCGACGCTGATCAACGCCGGTGTTCCCTGTCTGCTACCGCGCGGACGCGCACTCGGCGACGATCCGGCAATCGAGTATGTAATCGCAGCCGCGCGTGTGATTGCGTGGCCGAAAGACGATGTTCTGAGAGAGGAATTGTTCCGCGTCATCCTTCCGACTACGCTGTTCGATGAAGCGCTGGCAAAGGCGGTCGAGCGCGGTGTGACACTGCGACGCCAGCTGGAGCACCTGGCTGACCAGCTTCCGCGTGCAGATGAAAGCGGGCGGCAGATAAGACGTGCACTTGCCGACTGGCGCAATCTGCAGGCGATCAGCAAACAGCATCAGACACTGACCGCGCTTGTTCAGGAGCTTCTCTCGCGTCGTGTTGGGCGCATCCGTTCTGTTCTCGATGATCGTCATGATGAGATCAGCGATCCTGCGAGCCTCGAGCACGTCGTCAGACTAGCTGAGCGACTGCGGAATGCACGCACGAACGGCCGCGACGTCTGGGTGCCGCCGATGGATGGCGTGGACATTCCGCTAAAGGGGATGCTCAACGCTATCGGCATGAAGGGAGTGAGGGGGCATGTGCCGCCTTCTCCGCAGGCAATGACACTCGACCTGCCCGGCATGAATGCGCACGAGTTGCCACTGGCCCTCTTCAAGGCCGCTCAACTCATCGAGCTGGATGTCGTCTCGGAACCCTTCATGAATTTCACCGCCATCGACATCGAGACCACCGATGACGATGCGGAAACCGCGGATGTCGTGGAAATCGCGGCGGTACGCGTTCGCAATGGAAAGATCGAAGACACATTCTGGTCGCTCGTTAAGCCTGGCGTTGCGATCAGCGAAGGCGCTTTCAGAAGTCACGGCATTACCGAGGGGGAGGTGGCTGGTGCACCGGTGTTCGCGGACGTGTGGCCGCGCTTCCGCGATTTCTGCGGCAGCGATGTCGTCGTGGCTCATAATGGTCACGACTTCGACTTCGAAGTTCTGAGACGGCTCGTTGTTGCACTGGGCGAGCGTTTCCGTCTCACGCTCTTCGACACTCTGCCCATGGCTCGAGATCTGTTTCAGACGAGCCGAAAACTTGTTGATCTCGCGCGGTATTTCGAGATTCCAACGGGGCGCTCGCACCGCGGGCTCGACGATTCACTCACGCTCGCTCGCGTGTACCTCGCACTCGGCGAGATGAAGCAGGTACGGACGCGCAAGACCGCGCTCGTTACCATGCTGGATCATCTCGGCGTGGCTCTCGCGCTGTGCGATGAAAAGATGTTGAGTGCGGAGGCGCAGCTTTTCCGCGGCATGGCGCGACCGTTTGCACTCGGCCGCTACAGCGATTGCCTTGGCTGGTACGAGCGCGAACTGGGCGACAGCACGTCGGTCCCTTCGGTAGAGGAACTCATCGAGCGGCTCGGTGGCGTAGCTCTCATGACGCGCATTCGCGCTGAGAAAAGCGCGGATGAGAGATATCCCGTTGCGATGCAGCGACTGCGCAGATTGATCGCGGGAATTCCTGGCGGCGCGTTGCATGAGCAGCTGCCCGTTTTTCTTGAGCGCGTAGTGCTATCGCGATGGGATGGTCACGAAGCGGATCCTGATCGAGTGAACCTGCTTACGCTTCATTCCACCAAGGGTCTGGAATTTTCGCGAGTGTATATAGTTGGCACCGAGGATGGACAACTGCCGGGCATCTACAAGACGCCGCCCAGTGACTATGAAATCGAGGAAGCACGAAGACTGTTATACGTTGGAATGACGCGCACGATTGACAGACTCGTACTGACACGCACGGAAAAGCGCGGTGAACAGTCAACGGGCGGTCATCGCTTCCTGGATGAGATGGGCGCGCAGCCGCAGCTGGCGAAAATCGAGTCGCCGCTGATAGAGACCGTGAACGAGCCCGGTCATTGAGCAGCGCGGAATGGAAAGTCGCCGTCGGGAGCGACTCAGTCTCGGCAGCCTATGACAGCGCGACATCGGAGGAGGAGCTGGCGCTATTTGTTTGCGCGCATGGTGCCGGCGGAACGATGTCGGACAGAGGGGTTCTGGCAACTGCCGCGACGATGCGTGCAAACGGCATTGGCGTAGTGCGCTTCAACTTTCTCTACAAGGAGAAAAAATCCGGGCGTCCCGATCCCATGCCGCGCTTGATGGAAACGTTCGCAGCAGTTGTCGCGCATGTTCGCAGTGAGCTTGCACCGAAGCGTCTCGTCATCGGTGGACGGTCAATGGGCGGTCGCGCAGGATCAATGCTCGCCGCGGAAGGCTTTGATGCCGATCGTTTGCTGCTGCTCGCCTATCCATTGCATCCACCGGGCAATCCCGAAAAGCTGCGCGATGCGCACCTGCCATCGATCAAGATGCCGGTGTTGTGTTTCAATGGTACGCGCGACGAATTCTGCACGCGCGAACTAATGGAGCGCACGCTGGAAAGAGTTACTGCAGCATGGACGATGCGCTGGATAGAGGAGGCGGATCACAGCTTTCATGTTCTCAAATCCAGTGGGCGGACGGACGCGGATGTCATGCGCGAGATTGGAGAGACGGCTGGTGTCTGGCTGAGTGGGTAGGGTGGTCGTGGGGGGGGGTACGGCAAACTGCGAACAATAAAAACTGCGAAGAATAAAAACTGCGAAGAATAAAAACGGCGAAGAATAAGAACGGCGAAGAATAAGAAGGGCGAAGAATAAGAACGGCGAAGAATAAGAACGGCGAAGAATAAGAACGGCGAACAACAGGAACGGCGTTGTTTGTTGTCATCCCGGCGAAAGCCGGGATCCATGTTAACGATGCATCGGTGAAAATGGACCCCGGCTTTCGCCGGGGTGACAGCGACTGCATCTACACTGGGTCCCCGCTTGCGCGGGGATGACGGCAAAGGCAACGGGGATGACGATCAACGCCGTTTCCGTTCAGCGATCAGCGTTCAGCGATCAGCATTCAGCGATCAGCGATCGCAGTTGGTTCGTCAACATGGATCCCGGCTTTCGCCGGGATGACAACAAGGCAACGACACTGGGTCCCCGCTTGCGCGGGGATGACGGAACGCGCACTCCCCCTTCGTCGTTCGCCTTTTATTTCCATTTCCCCCTTCCCTTTCTCCATTCTCACTTCGCAGTTCGCCCTTCATTTCCATTTCTCCCTTCCCTTTCCCCCTTCTCACTTCGCCGTTTTTTCTATCCCCTATCCCCCATCTCCTATCCCCTCACTATCCACTATCCACTATCTACTATCCACTATCTACTATCTACTATCCACTATCCCCAACCGCCCGCACAAATTCCTCAACCGCCGGCGGACCCGAGCCTTCGCCTTCGTCGTGCTTGAAATACACAAACGCATCTGACCATGGCTGTGTGCGGATCTTCGCGGCCCAGTCACAGATCATTGCGCTGTTGTAGTCGAAGCGATGCAGACGCAGATAGCCCCACGTGGCAGTCGCGATCAATGGCGATGAGAATTCAGGTTGCTCGATCGTACACATTGCGACGTCACGCTCACGCAGAGCATCGTACGTCTCGTCATCAAACCATGTCTCGTGACGGAACTCGATGGCGAACTTCCGCTCAGCGGGCAGCAGCGCGAGGAATGCTCGCAATCGTTCCATGTCCCTTTTGAGATTGGGCGGCAACTGAAAAAGTATTGGCCCCAGCAGATCGCCCATCACTTCAGTGTTCTTGAGCAGAAACTCCAGTGCGCTCGCGCTCTCCGCTTTCAATCGCGCGTAATGCGTGATGCGCTGACTCGCCTTTATTGAAAAGCTGAACGAATCGGGAACCTGCGATGCCCAGTCGAGCAGCACATTCTGTTTCGGCAGTCGATAGAAGGTGTTGTTGATTTCAACCGTCGGAAATTTCTTCGAGTAGAAGCCGAGCATGGCGTCATCACGAAGGTCTTCCGGATAGAAATGTCCCTTCCACTCCTTGAACGCGTATCCGCTCGTACCCGCGAGAAGCTTCACGATGCTTTCGCGAGACTCGCTTTGAGAGCATCCATGAGATCCAGGATCTTGCCTCCGCCAGTTTCGGGAGTGGCGTCCGCGGTAATGTCCTGTCCCTCGATTTTGCGCTGAATGGTTTCGAGAACACGTTCACGAACCGTGTCCTTGTATGTCCCCGGATCAAAGGCTTCACTGGACATCTGCTCGATCAGCTGCGTCGCCATCTTCAGTTCCGCCGGCTTGATCTCGCCCCCTTCAACTGGTACTTCAGAGATCGGCCGAATTTCATCGGCGTAGTGCAGCTGCTCCATCACCAGCACGCCATTGAGCGGACGCAGCAGCACGAGATGTTGCTGTCCACGCGCGGCATACTGGCCCAGAGCTGCACGTCCCGACTCATCGAGCGCGGCAGCGAGCAGCCGATAAGCGCGCGCACCCCCTTTGTCGGGGCCGAGGTAGTAGACCTTTTCTATCCAGGTCCGGTCGACGGTAGAGAGCGGTACAAACTCCAGCACATCGATCGCACCGGTTGCCTTCTCCTCCAGGGCCTTGAGCTCTTCCGGAGAGAGCACGACGTATTGGTCTTTCGCAAATTCGTACCCCTTCACCGTCTCGTCCCGGGTGACTATTTCATTGTCCTTGGGACAGACGTACTGCTGCTTGAGTCTGGATTTGCACTTCTTGTGGAGCATGTTGAACGACACGCTCGACTTGGATTCCCCGGACGAATAGAGATTTACGGGCACCGACACTAGCCCGAAAGAAATCGTCGCCGTCGAGATTGATCTGGCAGGCATGATTTTCGATCGTGGAGGTTTGCGTGTGGAAAAGTACAGCCCAAGCTTAAATGTGATACAATCCGACAATGGACAATAAACTGCGATTGCGGCTTGCAAGCCAGCACTGCTACAGAGGAGTATCCACCCGATTCCGCAACATCGGGCGAACTCCAGGATTGAAAGGACGCAATGGCTGAGCAGGAAGACGGAAGTTCGGTGCTCGAGGGGGCACCGGAGAAGGTGGCGGAGAAGGCCACGGACAATCTGAGTACTTACCGGGCGAAGCGATCACCCGATACGTCGCCCGAGCCGACCGGAACGATTGCGCGCGATTCCGGCAATCTCTTTGTGGTTCACAAGCACGCGGCCCGTCAGCTGCATTTCGATTTGCGTCTCGAGATGGACGGCGTGCTTCGATCCTGGGCCGTGCCCAAGGGTCCCTCGTACAACACGGAAGACAAGAGGCTGGCGGTGAAAGTCGAGGATCATCCGATTGAGTACGGTGATTTCGAGGGGATTATTCCGGCCGGCAACTATGGGGCAGGCGGTGTAATAGTGTGGGACCGCGGTCAGTGGGTTCCTCTCGAAGACTGGCGCACCGGACTGGAGAAAGGAAAACTTCTTTTCGAGCTGAACGGATACAAACTCCACGGCCGCTGGACTCTCGTAAAAATCAAGAAGAGTGAACGCGACTGGCTCCTGATCAAGGAGCGCGACGCGTATGTGCAGAAGCCCGGCGACGTTTTTCCCGAGGAGTCCGTGCTATCGGGACTGACGGTGGATGAACTTAAGGCCGGCTTCAGTCCCGCACGCACGCTGCGCGAAACTCTGGAAGCGAAAAATCTGAAACGCGACACCATCGATCCGCATACCGTGGGTTTGATGCTTGCGGAGCCCGTGAGCGAAGCATTTACGCGCGAGGGATGGCTGTTCGAGCTGAAGCTCGATGGTTATCGCATGCTCGCCGTCAAATCGAACGACGACGTTCTGCTCATCACGCGCAACAACAACGACTACACAAATGTTTTTCCCGAAGTCGTGCGCGCGGTCAGAGCATTGCCGCTGGATGAATGCATCATCGATGGTGAGATAGTCGTTCACGATCCTCAGGGAAAACCGAGCTTCGCCCGGCTGCAGAAACGCGGCGCGCTGCACTCCATCAATGACATCAGACGCGCCGCGGTGCAGTTGCCCGCGACTTTCTACGCGTTTGACATGCTTTCGCTCGAGGGCTTCGACCTGCGCCCGCTTCCTCTGATCGAGCGCAAGGAAATTCTCATGAGTGCGCTCCCGAAACTCGGCGCTGTGCACCTGCTCGACCATATCGAGAAAGAGGGTGAGCGATTTCTCATGGAGGTTGCATCGATCGGTCTCGAGGGAATAATCGCGAAGCGGGCCGATTCGCCTTATCACACCGGACGCAGCGATTGCTGGCTCAAGATAAAAGCTGAACCGACGAGTGATTTTGTCATTGTCGGATTTACAGGTACCAACGGGAGCCGCGCGCATTTCGGCGCGTTGCAACTGGCGGATTATGTCGGCGGCCAGCTCGTGTACGCTGGACGCGTGGGCACAGGGTTCGACGATGCCGCGCTGGCAAGGCTGCACGCCATGCTGGTCCCGATCGTGCGCAATGATCCCCCGTGCGAGGGACCTGTCACGGGGCCGGAAACGCGGCCACTGCCCTCATCGAGGATTCCGAACACGAAGACGACGACGTGGGTGGATCCTGTTTACGTGTGCGAGGTGCGCTTTCGCGAATGGACGCCCGATGGATTTTTGCGGCATCCGGCATTTGTTCGCATGCGGCCGGACAAGAACGCGCGCGATTGCGAGCGTCAGCACTGGGTACACCCGCAGCCCGAAATGGAGGCGGATGACGAGATGCGTAAATCAGTAGCAGTACATGAGGCGCCTGCGGCTCCCGTTGTTGCGCCCGCGGAAAAAACAGTTGCCTTCTCGAATCTCAAAAAGGTTTACTGGCCGGCGGAAAAGATCACTAAGGGAGAGTTCATCGAGTATTACCGCGCGGCGTCACGGTGGATGCTTCCTTATCTGCATGATCGCCCGGTTGTCCTCACGCGATATCCCGATGGTATCGAGGGAAAATCTTTTTATCAGAAGGACGCGCCGGAATTCGCGCCCGAATGGATGCAGACTGTTCCGATCTGGAGTGAGGATACGCAGCGCGAGGTGCGCTACTTCATCTGCAATGATGTGGAGTCACTGCTTTACATTGCCAACAGTGCATCGATTCCCATTCACATCTGGGCCAGCCGCATTGGACAGCTGGAGCAACCCGACTGGTGTGTGATGGATCTGGATCCTAAAGAAGCACCCTTCTCCAACGTAGTGCGTTGCGCGCAGGTACTGCACGAGATCTGCGAATCGATAAGTCTCCCGAATTTCGTGAAGACAACTGGGAAAACAGGACTGCACATTCTTCTCCCGTTGCCGACTGGTTGCACCTATGCGCAATCGCGCACACTGGGAGAACTGCTCGCGCGTCTGGTACTTCTGGAACTGAACGACATCGCGACCATAACGCGTCATGTCACAAAACGCGGCGACAAGGTTTATCTCGATTACCTGCAGAACCGTCACGGTCAGACGATCGTAGCCCCCTTCAGCGTGCGTCCGTTGCCAGGTGCGACCGTATCGATGCCGCTGACCTGGGATGAAGTGAACGACAATCTCGATCCCAAAGATTTCACGATAAGAACCGCGATCGCGCGCATGGAAAAACTTGGTGATGATCCGGTGAGTCCGGTTCTGAACAGGATGACAGACCTGGATACGGTTCTGAAGAAGCTTGCGGCGAGGATGGGATAGAAAGGAAACGGAAAGGAGAAGCGAAGTGAGAAGGGGGAAATGGAAATGAGAAATAGAAATAATGGCGAACGGCGAAGGGAGAAGGGGGAAAGGGAAGGGAGAAATGAGAAATAAGGGTGAACTGCGAAGTGAGAAGGGGGAAATGGAAGGGAGAAATGGAAATGAAGGGCGAACGACGAAGTGAGAAGGCGTGGTTGTCACCCCGGGAGAGCCGGGGACCATGTTGACCGTTGCACCTGCGATCGCTGATCGCTGAGTGCTGAACGCTGATCGCTGAACGGGAACTGCGTTGTCATCCCGGCGAAAGCCGGGATCCATGTTAACGATGCATCGGTGAAAATGGACCCCGGCTTTCGCCGGGGTGACAGCACTAAGTGAAAATGGACACCCGCTTTGGCCGGGTGACAGCAACGGAAACGACACTGGGTCCCCGCATTCGCGGGGATGACGAAGGGTGGCGGGGATGACGGCAGAGGCGCTTGGGATGGCGGCGTAGGGGCTTTTCCGTTCAGCGATCAGCGTTCAGCACTCAGCGATCAGCGATCGCAGTTAATTCGTCAACATGGATCCCGGCTTTCGCCGGGATGACAACAAACATGGATCCCGCCTTTCGCCGGGGTGACAGCCATGCCGTCGCTGTTCGCCTTTCATTTCCATTTCTCCCTTCCCTTTCCCCCTTCTCACTTCGCCGTTCCGCCCCTTTTCCTATTTCTCCCTTCCCTTTCCCCCTTCTCACTTCGCCGTTTTTTCTATCCCCTATCCCCCATCTCCTATCCCCTCACTATCCACTATCCACTATCCACTATCAACTATCAACTACCCAACAATCTCCCTAAGCCGCGCCACCATCTCCGCAAGTGCCGGATCTTTCGCCGCGATATCCAGAAATTCGCGCGCCCGCACCTTGTCTCCCGCGCGCACGAGATAGTTCGCCGCGTTGAACGCTGATGCGTGAAACTGACTGCGTGTGTCAGGCAATGACGCCTCCAGGGCTGCTATGCGGCGGGCCTGATACTTGGGTTCCATCTGGGTTCGGGCGCGGATCTGATCGATGCGCGCCACAGTTGTAGCGGCGATGTTATCGTAGCAGCGCATTGCGGTCTCGAAGAAGCCCGCTGCTTCGGCCCACCCTTCCCTCTTCACATACACCCGCCCCAGATACCACGCCGCACTGCAATTGAAATCGCCGCCGAACACCTGACGCGCTCGGCGCAAATCACTCTCTGCCTCATCGAGCGCGTCCTGATCGTGTTCAATAATCCCGGCCAGCGTCAGAATCTCCGCCTGCGCACGCTCGGTGGTGGACGCTGCGGTTTTCGCCATCTCAATATCACTGCGTGCCTCCTGCAACTCTCCTCTGCGATGCCGGTTCACCGCACGGAAGTAGTAGGCCTGCTGAACATTGACCGTGCGCAACTCGATCATGCGCGTGGCGGACGTAATTGCTGCCGCGTCCCGTTTCATTCGGGTCAGACAATTCGTACGACCCACAAGCGCCATCTCATGCCGCGGTGAAATCGCAATCGTCTCCTCGAAGAAGCGGAGCGCTGCATCCCAATCGCCCAGCGTCATATTCAATTCGCCGAGCAGGTAGGTGATGCCAGGTGATTTCGGGAAACGTGCGTATGCTTCACGCAGCAGCGTATCGGCTTCCGCGCCTCCGGTCTCCTCTGCAGCGCGCAAATATGGAATAGCACGCCAGACGGAGGTCTCAACAAAGCGTGGAACACTGTCGTGCGCCAGTACCAATTCGCCCGACGCAACGGGCTCGCCTCCGATCTGCGCTACCGTGGGAACCGGTGCCGCGAATTGTTTGCACACTCCCACGCGGTATTGAATGAGCGGCGACGACGTTGCGTAGATCTCATCCAGTTTGCTGAGCGGTCGCGCCGGTTCATCGATTGCGGGCGATCGCGTGGGATAAGAACAATCGAGTGCAAATCCCAGATAATCCCTGAAGTCGCGCGACAGCGGTGATGCAGCAAGGAACGCGAGCTCGCCTCCCATACTGGACACAAGAGCGGAATTCCTGACTCGAAGTTCCCGCAGCTGATCCTGAGGTGTACCGATGGGATCAGGAAGAACCGCTTCGGCCATTGCGATAATCCGGTTCAGGCCTGGTGTGTCGGGCAAACGCGATGCAACCAACCGGGCGCGCTCAATGGACGCCGATGCATCCAGGCCCAGTTCCTTTTCGCGCACAGCAATCAGCAGTTCAGTCTCGAAGAGTTTTCTGCCGATCGTGCTGTCACTGGTGGGTGCAGCAGATTGCAATCGTATGAGAATCGGCCGTGCCTCGAGCAGACAGTCATAACAACCGTCGCTTATCAGCGCGGCCGCGCGATTAAGCGCCGCGGTATCCGGCTGAACCCGCGCACCCGAAACTCCACCGGGGAATGCTGGATCGAGAACAGTGCTGCGCTTCGGTGCGCAGCCGGTGGCAAGAAAAAAAATTGCAGCGAGGAAGACAACTGCTGATGAGAGATGACCATCATCACGAACCTGCAGAGCGGCGCGAGGAGTCATGCATTGTTATTACAGGTTGTCGCACCCGTTCGCAATAAGCCACCGCCGAATTAATGCGTTGTTAATGCGACGCTAATCGTGGCGCGCGCCGCGCGAAAAAAATCTGCACGCGCGCGGATCAAATGGGACCCTCGCGAAATGACGGAATGTCACAATTCAAGGTGACCGTGGAGCGGTCACATGGCATAGTCATTGCCTCATCGCAAGGATGCCGAAGTAATACACTGCACGAAGCTTCGGTTCGGCCATGCAGACTCTACAACAAGCCAGGCAAGAAGCAATGATGCATTCGCAACCGGTGACCAGGCTGTCTACACGCCGGCACGAGCGGCAAGTACACAACTCGGTTACCAGAGCGACAGGCGGCGCGACGCTACTTCTGATAGCGTCACTCGTGCTGAGTTCATGCCAGATCGACAAGATTCTGTCGTCGGGCAAACTCAACGACGGAAATGATCCGGTAGATCCGCCGGGCGGATCTGTCGAGCCGGTTCCAACGCGGCTCGCGTTCGATGTGCAGCCGATCAACACACAGGTCGGCAGCGCTATTACTCCCGCGATGCAGGTGTCAGCGAAAGACGCTGCAGGCTCCGTCGTCACGGGATTCACCGGCGATATCACGATCGCAATTACGACGAATCCCTCCAGTGGAACACTCAGCGGAACTACAACACGCCCTGCCGTCGCAGGCGTGGCAACATTTTCCGGCGTTTCCATCAACAACGCGGGAAATGGTTATCGTGTCACTGCCACGAGCGGAAGTCTCACTGCGGCGACGAGCAGCACATTCAACATCACTTCTGCACCACCGCCACCACCCAATTCTCTCTCAATCGTCTCCGGCAATTCGCAGACGGCGACTGTGGGAACCGCGCTGCCGAATCCCTATGTCGTCATCGTGCGAAATTCGTCGGGCACCGGTGTGGCGGGGGTTACAGTATCGTGGAGCGTCGTGAGTGGCGGCGGTTCGATCGCAGCAACATCAGTCACTAATTCGAGTGGTCAGGCGAGCGCCACGCATACACTGGGATCCACTGTGGGCGCGCAACGCGTTACCGCCACGGTAGCCGGCGCAACTGGTTCACCCGTGACATTCGAGGCAACCGGTACAGCGGCACCTGTTCAAAGCAATACACTGTCGCTTGTCTCGGGGAATTCGCAATCAGCAACTGTCGGCACTGCACTCGCGAATCCGTATGTTGTACAGCTGAAGAACCCCGCGGGACAGGGCGTCTCCGGCGCAACTGTAACCTGGACCGTCGTAAGCGGTGGTGGTTCGATCGCGGCTACTTCAGTCACCAATTCCAGTGGACAGGCAAGCGCCACACACACACTCGGCTCCACCGTGGGCAATCAACGCGTCACCGCATCGGTGACCGGTGCAACAGGATCACCTGTCACATTTGATGCGACAGGGACGGCGGTGCCCGCTCCAGTCGCCACACGCATCGCGCTCGTGTCAGGCAATAGTCAGACAGACACGATCGGCGGCACTGTGGATCAGCCTTATATCGTGCGCGTAACGGACGCCGCCAACAATCCCGTATCAGGAGTTGTTGTCAACTGGAGTATCACCGCAGGTACCGGCGGGAGTCTCAGTGCGGCAACGTCCACCACAGATGCCACCGGGCGTGCCTCTGTAACGCACACGCTCGGTACGAGCCTCGGCAATCACACTGTTACAGCATCTGTTTCCGGGCTGCAGGGATCTCCCGTGACGTTTACATCCACGGCAACTGCGGGCAATCCCTCACGTCTCGTATACACGCAACAGCCGACTACTGCTGAGAGAAACAAGGACATCAAGCCACCTATCAAGGTGACGGTGCAGGACAGACTCGGCAATGTCAGGACAGGAACGACTACAGCAATCTCGATGAGCATCGTTCCGCTGACCGGAACGCCACTCGCGGTACTGAGTGGCGATACATCGAACGCACCTTCCGCGGGAACTGCAACCTTCAATAATCTGCGCATCAATCTAGTCGGCTCTGGATATCGCCTTCGCGCGTCCAGCGCCGGTATGTCGGTAGACAGCAATCCCTTCAACATCACGAACTGACGATGACTATGCACAAGGGGCCCATCAACGCGTTCGCCGCTGCGCGTGACGAACTGTCCGGCAAGTTCCTCGTGTGGGAACCGTTGCGACGTGGCGCGCACTCCGCGGTATTCGCGGCCCACGATGTACGGAATGGCACACGTGTCACGCTGCATCTGGTACTGCGTTCCGCACTGGCGCGCGCGATGATCACCGATCAGTACCGCCAGGCGATCGCGGACGCAGCTGCACTGGACCACCCCGGTATCGTGAAGGTTGTGGCAAGCGGGACCACGACCAGCTTCGACTGGTTTGCGACTCGGCAACTTGATCCTGAAACGCAACTGTCCGCGCTCATTCGCGAACGTGGTCCGCTGGATGGCGGAACCCTGGTGCATGTCATACAGAAGACGAGCGAAATACTCGCGTTTGCGCACCGTGCCGGCGTAGTGCATGGACATTTGAGTCCGGCGAATATCTATCTGGATCACGACAGAACTGTTCGCGTGAGCGACTTCGCAACGCGGCGCGTTCTGCACCTTCTCGCGCCGGCAAACGCACAGCCAGACTCGCAATTCCAGACACCTGGCAATGAGAGTGTCATTGATTCAGTCAAACGGCGCGATCGCTATTCACTCGCACTCATCGCACACGAGTGCATTGCGGGATACGAAATTCCTGCTCTGACGCCGAGTGCTATTCTCAACGCGGAACCTGGCAAGCACGCGGTCGCGATTGATCCGTACGAAGAAATAAAATCGCGGCTCGCTGCCCGCGGTTCGATACCGAAGCCACTGCATGACCAGCTCAATCGTGCGGCTGGTGATCCCGATATACTTCCGAGTGTAGCGCAGGTAGCGGAGGTACTCGGGCCGGTACCGCGCATTGCACCCGACGAAGAGCTCCCGCCTGTACTGCTCGACACGAATGAAGAGCGCGGGACTGTCGTACTCTATGAAGAGCCATCGTTCGTATTCGCAGCGCAGCCCGAGGCTCCGAAACGTCGCTGGCCGCTTCTCGCTTCGGTCGCGATGGTTACGGTGGTGACGTGGCTGGCACTGGAGCAATTCCCAATTGGTCCTCGTCAGAAAAGTGCTGACACCGTGATCGTGACGCGGTCCGCTGTCTCGGTGGATGAAGCTGCGCTGTCGCAGCGCACTGACAGCGTTGTCGCTGCCGTACGTGATTCTCTGATTCGATCGCGTCTCGCTGATTCCATCGCGAAGGCGGCAGCGGCGGAGCGTGTCGCCGCAAACACTCCGGTAAATCTGCCGGCACAGAAAGCTGCGCCAACAATCACGGTTGCCGACGCAGGGAATGGCGCAGCGGACCGGCGTGACGCTGCACCTCAACCGCAGCGTGCGACGCCTCCGCGATCAAACACCGCGCAACAGCGCGGAGCATCGGAACGCTCAGCGAGCGGACAATCAGCAACGGGCAGCTCGCAGTCACCCGCACGTAACAGCACGCGCCCCGTTCCGGATGCCGCCGCGAAGGCAGTGAGCGCAGCCGAGACCACCATCGCCCTTCCACCGGCCCCTGGGAAGCTTTCGATCAGTACCAGACCGTGGGCGTATCTGTACGTCGATGGAAATCTCGTCGGCAATACACCGGCGTCCAATATCTCTCTCAGTCCCGGAACCCACACTGTGCGTGTGGTGCGTGATGGATTCCTGACGCATGAGCGACAGGTAACCATAATGCCGGGCGCACAGGTCAAGCTTGCCGATCTTGTGCTTGCGAGAATAAATCAATGACACATCGGGCCGCAGTAGCAAGTGTGATGATTGCACTGGCGCTTTCCGCGGTGCGGCTTCAGGCGCAGTCGGCTGACAGATCCGTTGTCCTTGGCATCGCAGCCTACCGCGGTCTCGAATATGACAGTGCGGTTGTGCATCTCCGGCGCGCGTTGGCTGCACGCGGAAGAGATTCACTTGTCAGCAACCGGCGCCCCGACGTTCTCACGTACCTCGGTGCTTCTGAATTACTGCGAGGCAACAACACACTCGCAACGAGCGCGTTTGTTGATGCGGTCGCATTCGATCCGCGCTATCGGATTGATGATCTGGTTTTTCCACCGCAGATAACGAACGCATTTGAACAGGCACGCCTCAGCACAGCGTATTTCATCGTCAACGCACCGACCGAGCAGACACTGCGGGTGCGCACGACTACTTACCCACTGCATCTCTGGTCGAGCGCACCCGGACAAGTCACCGTGAGTGTGTTACGTCCTGGCGGAGAGGTGCTTCGCGAGGTGTACTCCGGTCCGATCAAGGATGCCCTTGATGTTTCCTGGGATGGACTCGACGCAACAGGTAAAGTTCCGGCGACGGGATCGTTCGTTCTGCAGGTGAGAGCGTCCGGCGTCGTAACGCACACGAATGAAACCAGAGTTGCACTGCGGATCGACAGGCTACCGGTTGATACACTGCCACATCCGGTCCAGCCCGCGACAAAACAGATTGCAACCGGTACGTCGCATTCGTCGGCGGCACTGCGTTCGCTGCTCGTCGGCACTCTTGCCGGTGGCACCGCGATTTTTCTGCCGACGATTGTCGGCAGCAAGGACAATGCAATGTCCGAACGTTTTGTGGTTGGTGGAACGCTCGGTGCCGCAGGGGTGATTGGATTCTTCAGCCAGCGGGAACGGGGAAGGCGCGTACGTGTGGATTCGGTGGCGACAACCAGAGCACTGGATCTCTGGCGTCGTGACCTCGATCGCGTGAAGCAGGAAAACGCGCGACGGCTGAGCACTCCGCAGTTGCGTATCACAACCAGTCCGGCAAACACTCGCGCAGGTGGTGACCAATGACTGTTCCGCTGATCCGTGCCGGCGCTATGACATTCCTCATGTGCGCAACCATTGTGCAATTGTCGGCCGCGCAGGACTACCCGACGTTTTCCGCTGGAGCGGTTGCGACAACGGTCAACACGATGAGCGTCGTCCCGAACGGTTCCGCGCGCATGGATGGCAAGTTGTATGGCGGCGAAGGTCTGGTGACGTGGAGATTTCTTTCGCTACGCGCCAGCTATGCGCAGGGGAAACTGGGGATCGGATCATCCGTTCCTGGTGGAACCGGCGATCCCGCTGATGGTGGAATTGTCGGGTTGTTGCTGGGCGGTGTTATCGGCGGCGCGGGCGGTTCGGAGAATCCCTTTTTCGACCTCAACATCGTCGACGCCAACGCTACGCTCGGCGTGATTCCGATTTCGGGACTCGAGATAGCGTCAGGCCTCAAGGGACGCGCGCGATACACCGATGATGAATCTGAGCGATTGCTGCTGTGGATTGTAAGAGCGCGATACGAGACTCCCATTATTTCACCGCAGTTGCGCGCGTACGTGGAGGGGTGGAATTCGTTCGCAGGTTCCGCTACCGCGCCTGACGGATCTGCGAGTGGACGCGGCGGCAGTGCAGGAATGATCGCCGGGTTCGGACCTGTGCTCGCGCGACTCAGTTACGGAATTGATCGCGAGCGATATGGCGATGACATCCGCCGTGAAACGATGGACGGACTGGGAATCGGTATTGGCTGGCGGATCAGATAACGACTGAACGGGATCGTCATGATCCCGTTCAATCGCTCCGGATGTTATTTCGCCGCGCGCGCCTTGATCAGCAGTACTGCAGCATCCGCGCGTGAATCTGAAATCATCTTGCCCAGCTGCAGCGCTCTGTTCAGGTTCGCAATCGAAACGCCGTTGATGTTCGCCTGATCAGTTTTGACGCGCTCCTGCCAGCGCACCGCGCTCGGATCCACGAGCATTGCATTCAGCGTCGTGGCCGCGTCGTCGCGCACCGCATCGCTCGGCATGATGGACTTCACCACACCCTGCGCGCGCAGAACATCGGGGGAGCCCTGTGTCGACGTCGCGTACTCGGGTACCGGAATTACTTTCGCATCCTTTCCGAAACGTTTGTTGAGCGTATCGGAAACTGTTTTCATGATGTGCGCCGGCCTGGTGCTGCTGCTGATAAGAACGATGTTTTTGAAACCGTGCATCTTGATGCTGTGCACAACATCAGTGAGCACCGCTTCAAAGGTTGATTCGCGCAGACTGATCGTTCCCGGCGTTGTCATGTTGTCGCTGGCAGGAGCGAAATTTCCCTGTGGCACAAGGTCCATTACCGGCGCGCAGAGGGCGTTGCCAAGTTTGCGCGCGATAGCGTCGCAATTAGCGCGCAGGATTGTGTTCTGCTTGCCCATTGTCGACCATGGTCCGCCAGGTTCGATTCCTCCGACAGGCACAATGACTGTTGTCTTTCCTGCCTTCAGTGCATCGCGAACATCCATCCACGTGAGTTCCTCCCACCAGACTGACGTCGCTAGAGGAAGCGGATTCTTCGCGCCGGCGCAGTTATACACGGCTGCTCCGCTAGTACCACAATTGCCACCACCCATGTTCGCGCGCTCGGGGTCCACCGGAGTTGCAGCTCCGCCCGCACGTCCAGCGCGACCTGCTCCACCAGCAGCAACGCCAGCAGCGCTCGCACCACCGGCAGCTGCACCTGCACCGGTACCACGTGCAGCCGCGCCACCTGCAGCCGCTCCGCCCGCCGCGCTACCTGCTCTCGCTCCAGTGGCAGCACCTGCACCTGCACCTGCACCTGCGGCACTAGCTCCTGCCGCGCCAGCGGCCGCACCACCCGCACCACCTGCGCGACGACCACCAGCGCCACCGCGACCTGCGGCCGTTGTATCTGCCGCGGCGCCGCCGCGTCCCGCACCACCGCGCCCTGCTCCTCCGCCGCGCGGCGCGACCGGTATCGTTCCCTTGTTCTCAATCGCTTTGTTGATGGCATCCACGGTGTATTGCGCACGGAACGCAACAATCTCTCTTGCGAGTTCCAGCGATTTCACACGGTCCGCGATCGACACGCCATTGATCGTCGCCTTGTCGATCTTCACACGCTCGTCATATCGCACCGAACTGGGATCGGTGATGAACATGTTCAGTGTGATGATCGGATCATCATGCAGATTGTCGCTCTGTCCGTCTACAATGCCGCGACCTTCCATGTAGTTGCCGACAGCGCCGTACGAGTAATAGTCCTCAATGTGCGCGATGATTGGATCGCCCTTCCAGATGGCCGTGAGCGAATCCGCGATCGCTCTCTGACCATTCTGATTGCCACCGCTGTCGCCGATGAAAAAGATGTTTTTGAAACCGTGAGCCTTGAAACTCATCGCCGCGTCGTAGAGCATCGATCTGAACGAAGCTTCGCGCAGACTGATGGTACCGGGACTCACCATGTGCGAACTCTTGGGCTCGATGCTACCCTCGGGAACGAGTTTCACGAGCGGTGCGCAGAGCGCATTGCCGAGTTTGCGTGCGATCGCTTCGCAATTGGAGCGGTTCACATAATTGTGTTTACCGGTCACGAGCCAGGGCCCGTTTGGTTCCATGCCGCCGGTCGCGATGATGATGGTTGTCTTACCTGCCTTCATCGCGTCGCGAACGTCCATCCACGTCATCTCTTCGATCCAGACGGTGTTCGCAGGAGGAAGCGGATTGGGCGTGGCGGCGCAGTTGTAGTAACTGTCGCGACAATTTCCACCGCCCATACTCGGACCTGACTGCACCTGAGCAATGCCGGGCGCCGTCGGCGCGGCGGCTGGCTGCTGGGCAAATGCGACGGAGCCAATTAGCAGACTGGCAAACAACATGAACGTTTTCACTGTGACCCCCGTGTTATGAACAGAGTGCGAGCCGCACCGACAAAAGCTTTTCAAAACAAAATCTGATTCCGAAGAAACGACCGACCACCACAACATGGGAAGTCGATTCCGGAAAATGGCCGGCGCACATCAGCGCGCGATCCGGTTACCTGCGATCCATACGGAGGCGATCTTTCTGATGTTGGAAATATCGGCGAGCGGATCAGCGTCGAGCGCGACGAAGTCGGCCCATTTCCCCTGCTGCAACGTGCCGAGTTCGCGGTCCAGCTTCATGCATCGCGCCGCATCGATTGTTGCTGCTGCGAGCGCCTGTTTCGGAGTAAGTCCGGCCTTCACCATCATCTCGATTTCCATCAGTTCGAAGTAGCCCTGAAAGCGATTGGTCGGACCGGTATCTGTTCCCATTGCGAGTGTAACGCCCGCATCGGAAAGTGTTTTCACATTCTTGTTTGCTACCTGGAGCGCGACTTTGTAGCGCTGCGCGCTGACGTTGTTGCGCATTGCCTGTTGCCGCGCGGGATCGCGCGCGTTCGCAACCCATGTCGAGTTCGCATGCGCGAGAAATAACGGATCGGAGAAGAAGTCGGGTGTCGATTCATATACGAACGTCGACACCTCACGCATGAGCGTCGGCACGACGCAGATGTTGCGCGCCTTTAGCAAAGAGATCGCGGCAGGATCCACATCGAGATCGCGCACTGAATGTGCGATGAGATCTGCTCCAGCCTCGAGAACCGCTTTGGCATCCGCGAGGTAAAAGAGATGCACGGCCACACGCAATCCCAGTTTGTGCGCTTCATCGATTACCGCGCGATAAACCTCGGGCGCCATTTTCTGTGTAGAGCCGAGGTTGTCGTCGACGCGGATTTTCACAATGTCGACTTTGCGCGCGGCGTCGGCGGCCACCTGTGTGCGGGCATCTTCTGGAGTGCGCGGCGCGAGTACCGGACCCGCGGTAAAAACGCGCGAGCGGCTGAGATTTGCGGTCCCCTGCGCGTCGCGCGCGGCGAAAACTGCTGGCGGTTCGTCGCCCAGGCTGAATACGGTGGTGATTCCGTATGCGGCGTAGGTTCTCAGGTCGCGCGTCGAATCGGTGACATGTCCGTGCGCGTTGATCAGTCCGGGAATGACCGTTTTGCCATCGAGCGGGATGCGTTCGGCACCGGCCGGGATGGTGACGCTCGTCGCCGCCCCGGCCGCGACAATCCGGCCATCGCGAACGACGAGGGTGGCGTTGGGAACGGGCGCAGCACCGGTCCCGTCGATGAGCGTAAGACCCGTGAACGCCTTCACCGGCGCGCTCTGCTGCCAATGCGGCAGAATTCCCAGCAGCGGAGCCAGGAGAAGCGCGCCAAAAGCCAGCAGTCGGCTGTTCATTGGGGGTAATATGGGGCTGCGAGTGGATAGTTGATAGTGGATAGTGGATAGTGGATAGTGGTCTCTTGTTGTCATCCCGGCGAAAGCCGGGATCCATGTTGACGAACCAACTGCGATTGCTGATTGCTGATTGCTGAACGCTGATCGCTGAACGGAAAGACGTTGCCGTTATCCTCGCTGCCTCTGCCGTCATCCCAGCCATCTTCCGTCATCCCCGCCAACTTCCGTCATCCCCGCGGAAGCGGGGACCCAGTGTCGTTGTCGTCATCCCGGCAAATGGCGGGATCCCTGTTAACGACGCCTCAGTGAAAATGGACCCCGGCTTTCGCCGGGGTGACAACACGCATTCCCCCTTCCCCCTTCGCTTTTTCTTCGCCCTCCCCTCCTCAATTTCTCCCTTCCCTTTCCGCCTTCTCACTTCGCAGTTCCATCCTTATTTCTCATTTCTTCCTTCCCTTTCCCCCTTCTCACTTCGCTTCTCCTTCTTTCCCTCCCCGTCCCCGTTCTCACTTCGCCGTTCGCCTTTCATTTCCATTTCCCCCTTCCCTTTCCCCCTTCTCACTTCGCTGTTTTTTCTATCCCCTATCCCCTATCCCCCATCCCCTCACTATCCACTATCCACTATCCACTATCCACTATTTGACACCCTCACCCATTATCACTATAGTATCCCGTATCAGTCGGATTTCCCTCTTGCACGTCGGAGGCTGGTATGGTGAGCTGGACCAGTCCAGGAAGACTTCTTGCCCCCGTCGCGCTTGCGACCGTTGCTTTCGCGCTCGCGTTCCTGCCTGAGAGTTCTTACAGCTCTCCCAATCCCGAAAATTTCGATTCAACCGCGCGCACTGCGCGATCAGTTGCACTCGATTCAGTCGTAGTTCGTTATTGCCAGAATTGTCACAACGAACGTCTCCGCACCGGCGATCTTTCTCTCGACGGCTTCAAGGTTGATTCCGCAGCCACACGTCCCGAAGTCGCGGAAGAAATAATCAAGAAGCTGCGCGCGCAGATGATGCCGCCGCCGGCAAGCAGACGTCCTGGCGGTGACTCGCTCGCAATGCTCGCGCAATCAATCGAGAACGTGATGGACGAATACGCGCGCAAGAATCCCAATCCCGGCGTGCGCACCGTTCAGCGTCTCAATCGTGCAGAGTATCAGCGCGCAATTCTCGGCCTGCTCAAGCTCGAAGTCGATCCGGGACGCTGGCTGCCGCCGGATCAGATGAGCGCCAACTTCGACAACATCGCCGATGTGCAGGGCATGTCGCCGACGGTGATGAACTCGTACCTCAACGCGGCGCGCGATATCAGTCGCATTGCACTAGGCGATCCCAACGCAACGTCCGCGACGTTCACATACACAGCATCGGAATTTTTCTCACAGGGACAACGCGATCAGCTCGAGGGTGCGCCGTACGGAACTCGCGGCGGACTGCTCGTGACGCACGATTTCCCCGCTGACGGTGGATACGTATTCCGCCTCTCGACCGTGCTTGGCAACGGCTCCAAACTGGAAGACATAGATATCTCCATCGATGGCGAGCGTGTGGCCCTGCTGCACTATGAGCGTGGCGTCCAGGTAAAGACTGATACGATTCTCGTTCGCGCGGGACAGCACAAAATCTCCGCAGCGTTCGTGCGCAGGATCGAAGGCCCGCTTCAGGATCTCATCAGACCACACGATTATTCGCAGGCAGGAAGCGGCAACAGCGGAGCTGGTACCACATCGCTGCCACACATCAGAGATCTGACGATTGTCGGACCGGACAAGGTGGTCGGTGTTTCCGAGAGTCCGTCGAGAAAAGCAATTTTCTCCTGTCATCCGACAAAGCCGGCGCAGGAGCGTACATGTGCGGAGCAGATAGTCACCCGCTTTGGCCGTGAAGCATATCGCCGCCCGCTGGAAAAACGCGACATCACCGCGCTCATGTCCTTCTACGACAGTGGCTCCGCTGATGGAAAGGGTTTCGAGAATGGCATCTACACAGTGCTGCGCGCAGTCCTCGCGAGCCCGCACTTCGTGTTCCGCTCCGAAAGACAACCCACGAATGTGAAGCCGGGCGAGAATTTCAAACTGGCCGACGTCGATCTCGCTACACGATTGTCATTTTTCATCTGGGGATTGCCGCCGGATGCTGAACTGTTGCAGCTCGCGGGCAAAGGCAAACTCTCTGATCGCCGGGTGCTGGAGCAGCAGACGAAGCGCATGCTGGCCGATCCAAAGTCCGAAGCGCTTGCAACAAGGTTCGCTGCGCAGTGGCTGCGACTGCAGGATCTGGACAAGGTGACGCCCGACGCGTTCTGGTATCCCAACTTCGACAGGAATCTCGCGCAGGCAATGCGCCGCGAGACAGAAGTGTTCTTCGATCACATCGTTCGCGAAGATCGCCCGGTGCTGGAGCTGTTCACCGCGGATTACACTTTTGCGAATGAGCGTCTCGCACGGCACTATGGTTTCCCTGGTGTACTGGGACGTGATTTCCAGAAGGTCATGTATCCTGACGACACGCGCCGCGGTCTCTTTGGGCACGGCAGCGTTCTCGTGCAGACATCATTCGGTAATCGCACATCACCCGTTCTGAGAGGCAAGTGGGTGATGGAAGTGCTGCTCGGTACGCCGCCACCGCCCCCACCAGCCAACGTACCCGACCTCGAAGCGACGGGCGAGACAAAGGACGGCAAGGTTCTCACGACGCGTGAGCGCATGGAGCAGCACAGAGCCGCGACCGCCTGCCGGTCCTGTCATCTGTACATGGATCCGATCGGCCTTGCACTCGACAATTTCGATCTCACTGGAAAGTGGCGTTATCGCGAGAACGGCATGCCGCTTGATACCCGTGGTAGTCTGTATGATGGCACTCCTGTTTCATCGCCTGCGGAGCTATCGCGAGCCTTGCTGGCTCGTCCTATTCCACTGGTGCGGAATTTTACGGAGAACCTGATGGCGTATGCTCTTGGACGCCGCGTTGAGTATTACGATCAGCCTGCAATTCGCGCGATCACGAATGCGGCTGCAGCGAATGAGTACCGAATTTCCTCTTTCGTTCTGGGTGTGGTGCAGAGCACGCCATTCCAGATGAAGAGAGCAGATGCAGTGTCACCGGAGCCGGCAAACAGGTAGTAACACCCAACACCTTTGGCGAGGCCATGGCCATGAACTCAGTATTTCTGACGGGCAAGCACATCAAACGCCGCACATTCCTCCAGGGCGCCGGAGTCAGCGTCGCACTGCCGTTCCTCAACGCGATGGTGCCTGCTGGACGCGCACTGGGAGGTCTCGCTCCCAACGCGGTGGGCAAGACGCGTTTCATCGCGATCGAAGAAGTGCACGGCCTCGCCGGCTGCAACGCATGGGGTGCCACACAGCATCTCTTCGCGCCGGAACAGATCGGCCGCGACTTCGTGCTCAAACCCGACAACGCGCTCAAACCTCTCGAGCCGTTCCGCGATTACATGACGATCATCAGCAACACCGATGTGCGCATGGCGGAAGCATACGCGACGCCTGAAATCGGCGGCGATCACTTCCGCTGCAGCGCGGTGTTCCTCACGCAGTCGCATCCCAAGCAGACGCAGGGATCCGATCTGTTCGTGGGCACGTCGATCGATCAGATGTACGCGCAGCGTTACGGACAGGACACCGCGCTCCCGTCGATGCAATTCAGCATCGAGAATCTGGACCAGGCCGGCGGTTGCACATACAACTACTCCTGCGCCTATACCGATTCCATCAGCTGGTCGTCGCCGAGCAATCCTCTGCCGATGATTCGCGACCCGCGCGTTGTGTTCGATCTCATGTTCGGCGCGGGCGGAACGCCCGCCGAGCGTATTGCGAACAGACAGGCTGACCAGAGCATTCTCGACTGGATCGTTGGTGAAGTTGGATATCTCAAGAAGGGGCTCGGCGCGACGGACAGGCAGTGGATGGAGAGCTATCTCGATGACATTCGTGAAATCGAGCGCCGTATCCAGCTGGTCGAAAAGCGCAACACGAGCGGCGAACCGCGCGCAATTCCTGAAGCGCCTCCGGGCGTGCCCGATTCATATGGCGAGCACATCAAGATTCTCTTCGATCTTCAGGTGCTTGCACTGCAGTCGAATCTCACGCGCGTAATCGCCTTCAAGCTGGGCCGCGATTCTTCAAACCGTGTGTTCCCGGAAAGCGGATCGAACAAGTCGTTCCATCCCGCATCGCACCACGCGAACAATCAGACGTCGATCATGGAGTTCAACAAGATCACGCAGTGGCGCATGAGTTTCCTGCCGCATCTTCTCGAGAAGCTGCGCACGACGATGGATGGCGAGACGAGTCTGCTCGACCAGTCGCTGGTCGTGTGGGGTTCGCCGATGGCAGATCCAAACATTCACAATCACCGCCGTTGCCCGCTCGTGCTGTTCGGTCACGCGAATGGACAGCTCGCCGGCAACATGCACCTGAAGGCACCTGACGGAACGCCGATGGCGAACGTTCTTCTGTCCGTGGGTCACAAGCTGGGAATGGATGACCTGAAGACATTCGGCGATTCGACGGATGCCTTCACGATTCCGGCGAAAGTCTGACCGCTGAACTTTTCCGTCATTCCCCGCGAAGGCGGGGATGACGGATGCGGGAACGACTGAGGGGACAGCAATGATCGTGGCCACGCAGCACCAATTCGCATCTTGAAAAAAACAGGCGGGGACAAAGGCATGAAAATGGATCTGCGCGTGAAGCTGGCAGGCGCCGCTGTCGCAGTGGTGCTGCTTTCGGGAATGATTGCAGTTGCAGACTCGCCGGTTGCCGATGCGGCAATGCGCGGCGATGTGGAGCAGGTGAAGGCGCTCATCAAGAAGGGCGCAGATGTGAATGCCGCGCAGGGCGATGGCATGACCGCATTGCACTGGGCAGCCGAACGCGGAAATCCGGAACTGACCGCGCTTCTCCTCAAGGCGAAGGCGAAACATTCCGCCGGAACGCGGATCGGTAACTACACGCCGCTGCATCTCGCGAGCCAGGCTGCGGATGCGGTGATCGTCGACATGTTGCTCGCTGCAGGCAGCGATGCCAACGCCACCACGACATCCAGCGGAATTACTCCGCTTCATCTCGCGGCAGCGTCGGGCAATCCAAAGGTTGTGCTTGCGCTGATCGAACATGGCGCGAAGGTGGATGCGCGCGAACCCGAGTTCGAGCAGACGCCGCTGATGTTCGCGGCCGCGTACGATCGCGGGGAAGCGGCTAAGGTTCTCATTTCGAAGGGTGCAAACATCAATCTCGTTACGAGAACGATTATTCTTCGCGAACAGACTTCTCTCGACGCAGAAGCAACGCGGCGTCGTAACGCGGCACTCAACGAGATCCGCGGCGATACAACGTCCCGCGCGCAGGCAACTTCGGCGCAGCTGCAGGAAGCCATTCGCATTTCGCGAGAGGTTTATCTCAAGGCAACGCGCGTAGCTGATGCCGGCGAAGAAAAGGATACGACCCTGCGCGAACCCGGCCAGGCACCGCCGCCAACGGGACTTGTTTCAGCACTGGGCGGTCTCACCGCGCTGCATCATGCGGCACGTGAGGGGAGCATCACGGCGGTAAAGGCGTTGATCGCCGGTGGCGCCGATCTGAACATTCAGAGTGGTGGCGATAAGACGACGCCGCTTCTGATGGCGGCACTGAACGGACAGTTTGATGCGGCGATGTTGCTGATCGCTGCTGGTGCGAACCCGAACATTGTGAGTGAAGCGGGAACGTCACCACTGTATGGAGTTCTCGAGCGTCGCTGGGCCAACAGAACGCGTTATCCGCAACCGGTTGTCGTGGATTATCAGAAGGCGGGACATCTCGAAGTTCTGGAAGCGCTCCTCAAGGCAGGTGCGAATCCAAATGTGCGGCTGAACAGACATCTGTATTACATGACGTACACAGGTTGCGGCAATTCCAATTGCGGTCTGGAGACAGTGCAGGGCGCGACACCGTTCTGGCGCGCAGCGTACGCGACGGATGTGGATGCAATGAGATTGCTGGCGAAGTTTGGTGCCGATCCGATGATTCCGACCACACGCGCTCAGGGTGGTGGAGGAGGTGGTGGTGGCGGAGGCGGAGGCGGACGCGCTGGTGGTGCTGCCGCAGCTGGTCGTGCCGGCGCAGCAGGTGCAGCTGCCGTTGCACGCGGCGGTGGTGGTGGCGGGGGAGGAGGCGGCGGTGGACGCAATGGTGGTGGACGTGCGGCTGCTGTGGCAACTGGTGATACCACTGGTGCCGCTGCTGGTGCAGGTGCAGCCCGCGCCGTGGGTGGTGGAGCGGTGGTGGCGAATGATGATCCTTTGCCGTTTGCGACGGGTGGACGTGGAGCTGGTGCACCGGGTGCGGATTCAATTCCTGGAATGCCGAAGAATGGGGAATCAGTATTCCCGATTCACGCGGCTGCGGGTGTCGGATACGGACAGGGATTCGCAGGCAACTCGCACCGTCACGCGCCTGATGGCTGGCTGCCGTCGGTGAAGTTCCTGGTCGAGGAAATGCATATCGACGTGAATCTGCGCGACGCGAATGGCTACACACCATTACATCATGCAGCCGCACGCGGCGACAACGAATTGATCAAGTACCTTGTATCGAAGGGTGGTGATGTGAAGGCGGTAAGCACACGAGGACAGACGACAGCAGATATGGCGAATGGACCGGTATCGCGAATCACGCCGTACCCTGAGACGGTAAAGTTGCTGGAGAGTCTGGGATCAAAAAACAATCATAAATGCGCGTCTTGCTAGACTATTGAGCAGAAAAAAAAGGGAGCACCGGAAGGTGCTCCCTTTTTTTTGCCGGTAGGGGCTGGGGACGGCGAAGGGCGTTACGGGGTACTGCGTTGCGGCGAAGGGCGTTACTGCAGACGGCGGTGGGAGGGCGTTCTGTTGGACGACGTTTTTTGGGGAGGGCGTTTCTTGGGGACGTTTTCGGGACAGCGTAACTGAGGGGCGTTGTACGACGTGACGACTTACGACGTGACGACCTACGACGTGACGACTTACGACGTGACGACCTACGACGTGGCGACTTACGACGTGGCGCACTTCTGTGGCGCTCTGGCAGCTAAGCGCAGCCCCTTGCAGCGCGGCTTTTCGAAGCGCAGCGGTTAGCAGCGCAGTTTCTCGAAGCGCCCTTGTTCGAAGCGCCCTTGTTCGAAGCGCCCTTGTTCGAAGCGCCCTTGCAGTTTATCGAGCCTCGCATCCGCTATACCACCAAAACAATCGGGAGCCGGAATATCATTCCGGCTCCCGATTTCCCTACGTGTCCTGCGTCCGCTTTCTACCTTCTCACGTTGATCCTGTATAGTCGCGTCAGAAGATTGCCAGTCGCCTGGTCGGTCGCTGATGCTCTGATCCATATCGAACATGTCGACGTGGGATCAGTATCGTTTGCTGTCGTGCATACCGCACCTGGCATTGGTGTGATCGTCCGTACCGGATTGCAGCTCGGGATCGTGTAGGTTCCCTCGCCCGCAAATACAGTCTGCGGAATCTTGCCTGCGACATCAGCACATGTGAGAACCATCGCGTTACGTGCGGTCTGCGACTCTGTGTTGCATGTGAGTCCGATATTCGCACAGGGAGCCACGATGACGCCGGCTGCGTTGATCGTCAGGAAGTTTGGATTCGCGGTTTCCCACGTTACTGCCGGAAGGTTCGTACGCCGCGACGTGACTCCGCCAACCGGTGTAATCGAAATCGGAACCGTGAGCGACGACGCGGTCGGGCTGGTTGTTGTATTCGCACGCGGCAAAGTCTGCGCGAGTGCAATGAACGTGACGCCAACACTGAAGTTGGTCACCGTGTTCTGTATTGCGTTGGCCTGAATGGTGTCGTTAACCGTGTGTCCGGGCCAGATCGTCTTCTGCAAGCCCGTACCGTTCGTCGTCGGGACGAAAGTGCTGTCGGGGCGAACACGGAGCTTGTCGATCGGGCGCAACTTCAGCTTCAACGTTACCGTATCAGCCAGATTATCGCCCGGGACTTCAAGCACAATCTTTACGCCCGTCGACGATGTGTCACGCACGGTCACCCAACCCGCCAGATCCACACCAGCATCGGTCGTGGTCTGACCCTGAACTGTCGGATCGGACGCATTACTAACCGTGGCCAGTGAATCGTTGAGGCTGCGGAAATTCACGAGCCTGAAAACGCGGGGCGGCGTTTTGGGCGCGCAGTAGTTGCAGTAGACCGTATCTGTTCCGCGCAGCACTAGCGCCTTGAGACGCGAACTCGCGGCATGGGCCGGCAATCCGTAGAAAGTGCCGGTGTCCAGATTAGTACTCAACCGAGTACCGATAATACCCGCCGAGGCCGGACCACTCAGTACCGAAAGCTGCACTGTGGTCGCTGGCCAGGGACGTACAGTGACTGGCAACGTGACGCTTGTTTCCTGTCCCTGCACAGTGATGTTCGCTGTACCGCCCGACAATCCGGTAACAATGCCTGTACCGCTTACCCGCGCGATATTCACGTTATCCGATGTGTAAACGAGCCGTACGTCCTTGACCGTGTCGGTCGCGTTACGAAGGACCTTCACTGCAAGATCGACTGTGCTGTCCTGCCCTACGCTGTACGATGCCGCTGCGGGATGCAGCGTGTAATCCGCGGTCAGCGTACCCGCCGGATCATCGTCGCCGCATGCCGCAAGCGCGACTGCAGCGAAAAGTGAAAGAGATGCAATACGACGCATGATGGTTAGCTCGATAGTAGAAGAATGAGGAAGCGACCAGATCGTCGGACGGGTGACACTCTCTGCGATGCGTCTCATAAGACGCATCGCAGAGAAGTGCTCGTGCAGATTCCCGTTCAAAGCTTCGCCTCGAAAAGTCATGGTTTGTGAAGCAATGGACAGTTGGTGGGCTTCGGCGCGCTTCCAGGCTGACCCGGATGTCCACCAAAGGTGTAAATGACCTTGTTCTGCAGATCGAGCTGACGACCTGGCGGCGGGAGCTGAGTCATCGTTCCCTCTACAAGACAACCCCAGCCGCGCAAATCGAAGAACGAAATCCCTGACCCGTAAGTCTCAATCCTTTTTTCATACATCAGCGCTTCCATCAGGTTGCCGCACTGACCGTCGTACAGTTTGGGCACACAGGAATTGCTGACGGGCACGCCTGCAGTCGTCACGGGCTGCAGGTTACCGTTGTTTACGCGCGTCTTGTTGATGAGATCGCGTGCGGCGCCAAGGTTTCCAAGGTGAATCTCCGCTTCAGCAACCAGAAGATCCATCTCCACCGGATACAACATCGCATCCTGAATCGCACCCAGTTCGTTCGTTGTTCTGCGGTTCCTTCCGCCACCTGTTCCCGGCAGCTGCGTGTGATTGTTGAACGCGCGGCTGCTGCTCCAGTAATTCGAGACGTAGTATCTGCCGCGCAATACGGTGTCCATCAATGTTGCCGGCGGATTTCTGTCCGTGTACTTGAAATACACAGGCTTGATCAGCGGTGAGGTTGAGGTGGGTGGCTGAATACGCGCGTCGTTGGTCAGTACCTGAAACGGCTGCACATTCTTGTGTTCCGGGTCAGCTGCCACAGCTTCAAGCCACGTCTTGTACGACCCTGCTGAGTCTGCCGGACCAAGGAGTCTCAGATCCACGCGCATGCCGCCAACGCCCGTTACCGGTGTGTTGTTGCTGTTCGCGCAGAAATTGGTGCCGCTGGTTCCGTTGGCTGTGCAGACAGCGTTGGAGTTGTCCGGCGGCGATGTCGCTGCCATGCGGTACACACCGGTAATCAGTGGATTGGGGAAGCCGCGCGGCCCGAATGGAGCCGTGACCCCCTTGAGTGCATGCTCCTTCACACGCGCCCAATCCACAGCGTCACGCTCGGCCGGAGTACGGGGCGAGTATGCAAGCGCGCGTGCAATGAAGCTGTGCGCCACTCGCGCCATTTCCTCATTCGTAAACGCGGTATTGTAAACCCACAGGTCATCGTTCAGTGGAAGCAGGAACGTGTTGTGTTCAGCAACATCGATCACGTGCTCCAGCCACTTGATACCGGAATCGATGACTTCGGTGTAAGGCTTGAGATCGAGTTTCGGTACATCCGACAGGTCAACCGACGTTCCAATAATTGCCGCACTGTCGTAGAGCAGACCGAGATTGACGTGGGACATGCCCTGAATCCATTCACCGAATGCAAGAAGACGCGTGGTGTTATCCGCACCTGATGCACGGTCGATGATCCTGATGTTGTTCTCTTTGATAAGTCGCGGCATTTCGGTCGCCGCGGCATTTGCCTCGTAATAGTTCGACCAGCCGTCGCGGGCAAAAGTGGAATTCCCGCTCAGCGAGTTGTCGAATTCCGGACGCGGTTCCTTGGCAAGGTCCCAGAAGCGTCCACTGAACGTTTCGATAGACGAAGTGAACTCTTCGCCATACGCCGAGAGCACTACCCACGGCTCGTCCTGCGTCTGTCCACCCCAGAAATTGATGAAAACTCCGGCAACCACGAGCTCGATCAGAGAAGGATCCTTGAGGACCTCCTCGCGAGTGTATGCAGTGCCGTCGTCCGGCTGAACCGCAGCTACGTCAAGAGTGAAGCACCCCGTTGCCAGGGCGCACACTCCGGCCAGCGCGGCGATATATCGCTTATGCATGTAACCAGTATCTCCGTGCGTGACCGTTAGAATGTGAGGCGAAGTTGGGCACTGATCGTCCGGAACCGCGGATAATTCGTGTCATCCACGCGCGCCGTCGTCGTGCCCGAACCACCGGAGACCTGCGGATCGATTCCGCTGTATCCCGTGATTGTGAAGAGATCGCGAGCTACCAGTGCTATCGAGCCGCCAGTCATTCCCAGCCTGTTGAGCAGAGGAAGCCCCTGGTCGAGGCGATAAGCGAGTCGCAGTTCGCTCACCTTCAGAAAATCACCATCCTCAACAAAGAAATCGGTAGCGTTGGTGCCGCCGATTGTGACACCGGCGTTTCCGGTGTTAGTCGTACCACCGTTCGTGTAGTAAGTGATCGGCTTGCGCGCATACAGCGGCTTGCCCGACTGGTCCAGCATCTCATGCCTGCCTGCGTTGACGGCACGCATTGCTGCGCGGTTGAAGATCAGGCCACCCAGCTGTCCCACGAGTTGCACGTGCGCGCTAAACTTGCCCATCTGTACCTGATTGCCAATTCCGAAATCGACATCGGGGAGACCCTGCCCAATGACGTCAGTCAGGTTGGATCTGGCATTGGCCGAGTTGAACACGCCTGTTCGGATGGGAATTCCCCACTGATAAGGAAGCCCGTCGACAGAGACAGTCGATCCCCATTTCATGTCCGTCCAGGAACCACCAGAGTCAACAGCTACGACCAGCCCATCGTCATTGATGTCGAAGAAATCCAGATGGTTGTTCGTCGCGTGCATCGGGTTCAATTGATTCTTGTCGCGCACAAATCGCGTCCCGAACATCTGTCCGAAGACGAAACCTTCGCATTCCCTCTCGAGGTTCGTCGTGGTATTCGCGCCAAGGCACTGGCGCGGATATCTGGTGATCTTCTGGCGCGATTTCGATGCGACGAGCGTCGATGACCAGCGGAAGTTTCGCTTGTTGATCCACTGCGCCTCGAGCGTCGCTTCGTACGAGGTACCGGCCAGATCGCCAAGGTTCGTTTCCTGAGTGTCAAATCCTGTATAGGAAACGATAGTGTCCGGACGAATTGAATTCTTTACGGTGTTGCGAACATAAGTGAGCGACACTGAATATCTGTTGTTCCACGCGAGGTCGAGACCGAATTCCTGCTCGGTGACTTCTTCGGGCTTGATCTCGTTGTTGCCCATGTTCTCCTTGAAGATTCGCTCCGTATTGGGATTCTGCAGGTAGGTCTCGTACTGTGCGTCGTAGACCGGATTGTTACCTGCCGTTCCAATGGAATAGCGCGGCTTCACCAGAGAGAGAGACGGAATGGGCCACCACGCTTCTTCCGACATGAGCCATGCAAAGCTCGCTCTTCCGTTTCCACGCCAGCGGTTTACGGGTGGAAGCAGTGAGTTGCCGTCGCGCCGGTAAACAAGATCGGCAATGTATTTCTGATTGTAGTCGAAGCCGACCGTCGTCGTGACACCAAGCGTACGTGAATCGCGCTTGTTCTCATCGGCAGTCTGACGGCGTGTGAAGTCGATGTCCGGCGCGCTTACCACGAGCGAATCACCAAAAACGCTGAAGCCATGTCGGCGGTCGATCGTCGCGGTAAATGAAACGTTGCTTCGTACCGTCCAGCCACCGAAACCGGTGAGAAGGTTCACGCCTGTCCGTGTGTTGAACGATTCGTTGAGATCGGAAGCGATGTCGTACTGTCCGAATGCTGCGTCTCCGTCATCCTCCATGGCGTTAAGCGGCAACCACTGCAACTGATTCTCACGATCCTGTCGCTCGTAACCGCCGCTGGTCGTGAATGAAAGGATCGGAGTCGGACGGAATGTCGCGCTGCCGTTCGCCTGGAAGCCGATTCGCTTTTCCCACTCATCGCGCTTCGGCTCGAAGAACAGCGGGTTGATGGTGTTGCTGTTGCGGCTGTCCGGGAAGGGAAAGAAGTCGCCCGTTGCAGGATTGATCGCCAGGATGTTGATGTCTGGCGTAATTGCGAGCGCGTCCGTGAAGATATCATTGCCGTCGCCGATGAAACGCTGGAACTGCCGGCGATACGAGAGACCTAGTCCGGTGTTCAGACGCTCGCCTGCACGATGATCGAGCGACACGCTCAGGTTCTGCGCGCTCAGACCGCCATCAGGTGTTCTGACCACCCCTGTCTCCTGTGTGGATCCGCCGCCAACCGTGAAGTTCGTGGCCAGTCCCGATTGCGAAAGATTGATTCGCTCGTTGATCGTGTAACCAGTCTTGAAGAGTCCATCCACGTTGTTGTAGATCGGGATGCCCCACTTGTTGTCGTAGATCTGGTCGGGATCGTTTACATAATTGCGGTCAGTAATCGGTCTGCCGAACGTATCGATGAACTGGTTGTTCTGGTTCACCAGGAAACGATGCACCTGCACGATGGGAAGAAAATCGCCGAGCTGCTGGAACCCGGTTTCCGATGACAGCGTGAAACGCGTCGTGCCCAGCGGAATATCGGTACCGCGCTTCGTCGTGATGTTGATTACGCCATTGGCGGCGCGCTGACCGTAGATGGCAGCTGCTGCGGCGCCGCGCACAACTTCGATCGATTCGACCAGATCGGGATCGATATCAATCGGATTCCCGGCAATGGAACGTGCGTCGATCGACGGATCGTCCTGCATCTGGATTACGCCATCAATAATGATGAGCGGCTGCGTGTTACCGCGGATACTGAGAGGATTGCGGATCTGTACCACAACGTCCGCACCTGGCGCTCCGCTACCAGTCAGCACGCTGAGTCCCGCGACTTTTCCGGCGAGTGATTCGAGTGGACTGCCGAGTGAACTCACCTGAAGCTGTTCGGAGTTCACGTTGGCAACCGAGAATGGCGCTCTCGTGCCTGCTGTCGGATCCGTTACACCGGTCGACACCACTGCGTTGAGAATAAGGGCCCGCTCCGTCAATTCGATATCCCTGACCGTCGCCGCTCCGGCATTTACGCGGAGGTCTGACACTGTCGTCGGCGAATATGCAATGCGCTGAACGTTCAGCGACACAATTCCAGGCGTCACGTTGGGAATCGTATAACGACCATCGGGTCCGGTCTGAGCGCCGAGGCTTGTGCCGGCGATCTGCACTCCCGCGAGAGCCAGTGGCGCCTTCGTCTGAGCGTCTCTGACAATTCCGGTGATTGAGCCGCGTGATTGCTGTTGCGCGGGCGGCGTCGCGGCTGTTTGTGAATGAAGGGAGCTTGTCACTGATGCGACGAACACCAATGCGAGCGAACTGACTCTGAGGACTGACCGACAAAGGTTCATTTTTCCCCCTTGGACTCGGGCGGCATGCCCGGCAATACTGCGAAGAAGGTGCTTACCTATTTGCAACGTGACGTACATGAACTCCAATGCTTCTCAAAAGCCACGCGGTTCACATGAGCAGTTTGTTTTGATGGTTTACGATCGCTTCGTAGTGCGAAGGTCGCGTTGAAGGTGGGGTTGCAAACCTACCTCTGAACATCGGATTCGGGACATCCAAAATGTGACTCGGCGTCCTACAACATGATAGGTCAAGACGTGCAGGTCGGCAAGATGCCAGACAACCTCCGGGACACCGGGTAGGGTGATGGTTCCTGGGGATTACCTGCCCCGAAAAACCGAAAGAACGCGTTTGAGTTCCGTGATGGGTTGCGTGTGTTCATCCACTCGCAGGTCGATCGAAATGTCGCTGAATCCTGCCAGTGCCAGCGGTTTGAGAACTAGTAAAGCTGCTGACTGCATCCCGCGCTTGTCGCCACCCGCCGCCTGACCCGCTTCGATCGCGGCAACCAAGCGTTCCGCCAATGGGCCAGTAGAAGATTCAAATGACTTGACCATGGCGTCCACCACCTCGGGACCGGTCAGGGTATTCCCCTGCGCGCAGAAATTCACCCCGCACTTATGCCCCTTCCAATCCGTGATCGTGGGGCTGGTCCATGCGGCGGTTCGGCCCTTTATGTCGATGATCGCCACCTGCCGGCTCGCGCCGCCATTGTCGGCACGCAGCAGAAAATCCAGCGTCTGCTGCGGGCTCATTCCCGCCTCCAGAAGCGGAATCCCCATCTCACTGAACATGGGGCTGGAAGCAGCCTGATGCGCAAATATCGCCAGTCCCCCCTTCCCGCCCCTTGTGCGGCTGCCGACTGCCACCGTCCGCGATTGCACCGCCATTCCCAGTTCGCCGGTCGCGGAGTCGCGAGCAATGATTGAAAAGGTCCCCTCTAGCGATGCATCGAATCCGTATTGTTGTTGCGCGGCGGCCGCCGAGCTGGCGACAGATGACAGAATTGCCGCGAGTACCAACTTCTTTCCGATCATCATGCATTTCTCCGGTGCCGTGTTGTCGATCTCTCGCGTCTGGCAGGAATCCGTCATTCGCATGCGCTCCGTCGACCAGCTCGCTGAGCACGGTTGTCAGCGCGTGCTGGGCCGCGTGTCGTCAAGCTACGCCTGACCCGCATGACGCGGAAGTGTTTTCGTGAAGGCCTCTCGGGTCTGGGATCGGGGCCCCTCAATTAACGTGCAGCGCGGCTTTGCACCTACACTCGTCATTCCCGCGAAAGCGGGAACCGAACCACGTCATTCCCGCGAAAGCGGGAACCCAGGGTCCTTCCCGAAGAGCTCTGGGTCCCCGCATTCGCGGGGATGACGGAAGCAATGCAGTGATGACGGAAGGAATGCAGTGATGACGGAAGGAATGCGGGGATGACGGAGGGAAGGCGGGGATGACGAGTTCATGCACAAAGCCGTGCGGGGCTATGCATCCACTGGGACGACTGGCGCGGGGTCCCCGGTTGCATTCAATTCCGCATATACCAAAGGTGGAGGAGCTGTTGCGACTCGGCACGCTGAAAATTCCGCGATCGGCCATGGCCATCGGAATCGCACTCACGTCGGCAGCCCTCGGAATTGCCGCGCGCGACTCGCACGCCGCGCGCTTACAGCAAACCACCGAACAGTGTGCCAGTCTGGTACGCCTGCTCGCCTTGCCCAATGCGGAATTGCTGGTCAATACCACGCAGCTGCAAACGCGCGCTTTCGATACTGATGATGATTGCGTCACGGCGCTTACTGCGCACCTCACGGATACATCGAGCACGCGAGTCGGCGCAGCGGCGTACGCGCTCTCCGTAATTGGAACCAAAAAGGCGACAGACGCGATACACGCTGCTGTTGTGGGAACCGCGGGTGATCGCGCGCGCGCCAGTCTGCCGGAAACGGCTCGTGGCAGCGCGGGCGAATCTGTTCTTGCCGCGCACTATTTCGCCGCGGCGATGTCCGGCCCCACGCTTGGACCCGGCTGGATCCCGCGACATAATGCCGCACTTACCCTCGGGATGATGCGCGCGCGTGAGAGCAGTCATGCCCTGCAGACCGCGGCTGACCCCACGGGGCGCGGAGGATTTATATCGCAGGCTGCATCCGCAGCATTGCTATGGATGGAGAGGACGCCGTGCACCATGCGCGATGCGTCCAAACGCGACACTGGTACTTCGCTCTCGATGGCGGTGCTCCAGTGTGGCGTGCCGACATTTCAGGAAAACACGGCTGCGTTTCTGGAACAGAAGTTCGACGGAACACCGATTCGCGTGTGGACCGTGTCCGATCGGGGATGGGCCTTTCGTGACGCATTGCCCGGTGACAATCGCATCTACCCGCGGTTGCAATTCCGCACCGCAATCACCGAGGACGGCATGCGCGCCACGGCAAATGTCCACACGTCTGATGGGCCAGGTAATCTGACCGTATATCGGTATTTATTGAAGAAGACAGGGAACGTCTGGCGCGTGACGGCAATTGCCTTCGGCGGAGTGGGATAACTGCCTCCCGGACACGCCGACATAGCACACCGGGTCGTCACTTCAGTCATGGGTCGGGCCTGAAAGATTCCAGAATGATGGGCCCTGTCTGATTACCGGTTTGCTCCTTTCCAAATGCGGCGTTACAATAGCCGCGTGAATTCTCCTGTTGAATCCGCTTCCGGTCTTCCTGCATGGTCCAGTGCGGAGATGCCAGACCCACCTCGACCGCGCGGGCTCGGGTGGATGAGCGTAGTCGGGCCCGGAGTGATCGTCCTGGGTCTCTCCATTGGAAGTGGTGAATTCCTGCTGGGACCCGCGGTCTTCGTGCGCCACGGATTTTCGCTTCTCTGGGTGACGACCGTCGCCGTTTTTCTGCAGACGGTTTTCAATACAGAGTTGATGCGGTACACACTCGCAACCGGTGAACCCATTGTCACGGGTTTCATGCGCACGCGCCCGACATCCACTTTCTGGGCGTGGTTCTACTCGATTCTCTATTTCCTGCAGGGAGGCTGGCCTGCATGGGCGGCGAATGCTGCCGGCGCAATGTATTTCCTGGGAGCGCGGAGAATTGCCGGCGCACCCGATGCCAACACCGTTTACCTGATCGGCGTCGGGACATTTCTCCTCTGCGTTGTGATCCTGCTCTTCGGCAAGCGCATCGAGCGCACACTGGAGCTGCTCAACTGGGTGATGGTCACCATCATACTCGGCGCATTTCTGCTGCTCTCACTGTTCGTGGTACCATGGAGCACGTGGCTCAGCGGAGTCGCCGGCGTTTTTGGATTCGACACGGTCACGGGAAAATTCCAGTTGTTGCCACCGGATGTGGAATTTGTTTTGCTCGCATCACTCGTTGCGTATTCCGGAGCAGGCGGTGTTTTCAATCTCACGCTCACCAACTGGGCGAGAGACAAGGGTTACGGCATGAGCAAGCATGCGGGATACATTCCCGCGGCGGTAGGTGGAGTGAAGGTGAATGTCGCGCACACGGGCTTCCGGTTCGTGAACACGGCGGAATCCATGGAGCGCTTCCGCGGATGGTGGCGCATCGTGCGCGCCGATCAGTGGGGTGTGTTCTGCATCGGCGCGATGCTGGGCATGGCATTGCCCGCGCTGCTATACGTGACGTTCATACCGCGCGGCAACGACATCCGCGGTCTCGGAATCGCGGCGCAGCTTGCGTCCAATGCGGGCAGTCAGCTTGGCCCTCTGGTCGCAGGAATAATCGCGTTCATCGGCGCATGGCTGCTGTTCAAAACGCAGCTGGATTCACTCGAGGGACTGGTGCGTTCGGTGACCGATATTCTGTGGAGTGGAAGCCGAAGGGTGCGCGCGTGGCGCGGCGGTGATGTACGCGCGATTTATTACGCGGTGCTGGGCGCGGTAGTTATCTGGGGAATGATTGCACTGCGCGCGGCGCAGCCATTTCAGCTTCTGCAACTCGGCGCGAACATGGCTGCGATTGTTTTCATCATCGCGTCAGTTCACGTGCTGTACGTCAACACGCATCTTCTGCCGCCGGAGCTGCGCCCTCCGATGTGGCGCCGAGTGACATTGCTGTGCATGACGGTCTTCTACGGATTCTTTTCCTTCATGTCGTTGCGCACTATAGACTGGGCCCGTTTTTTCGGAATGGGCTGAGGCTGATCACATCTGCCCTCATTCGGCTGAACGAGTTCAGTTACATATCGCCGGCACCCCGACAACGTTCTCTGGAAAACGTCTGCTGGAAAACGTGGTTGAGAAACGTCTCCTCGACCACGTTTCCGGGAAAACGTTTCTCAACGGCGTACCCAATAAGCCGTCGGTTGGAGAACGCAGTTACCCCTATCGCCGCGATTGGTATCGCCTTTCTTATTCTTCGCCTTTCTTATTCTTCGCCTTTCTTATTCTTCGCCTTTCTTATTCTTCGCCTTTCTTATTCTTCGCCTTTCTTATTCTTCGCCTTTCTTATTCTTCGCCTTTCTTATTCTTCGCCGTTTGCAGTTCCCCGCGCCCTCTCCTCACAACCCAAAACACAACACCCACACCTGCTGTCACGGTCAACAATCCAAGCGCTATTCCCACAACGGACATGCCCGCCACCGCACCACCACCCGCCGCACCCTTCAGCGCCCGCGGCCGACCCGACCCCGCATATTCCAGCGGCAACTCAACGACATAACTCTGGCCCGGTGCAAGATTGGCTGCACTGAAGCGGCCCGTGTAACCCGGCGGTGGTCGCCACGCGGCATCGAGCACAAGATTCAACTGGAAAGCCTCGATGTTTCCCTGCCGTATCGCGAAAGCGAAATCGTGCGACAGCTTGTACTGACCGTTCACCTCCGACACAACGCCGCCGTACGTGTATTCAAGCAGGTACTGGAGAACGCTGTCGTTGAACGGTGGATCGGTGGGCAGGCGACTGCGCCAGCGCACGGTGGAATCATCCGCAAAATTCCAGGCATCCATTTGCTCCAGATCGCCGCGCCGTAATTGGCGTGCTGCTCCGCTGGAACCGTCCACGCGCGACAGCTTCTCGAAGTGGAACTCCTGCCCATCGGCGATCGTGAAACTGCGCTCGCCACCGTTCCAGTCTCCATTGAATACAATGGACTGGCGTTCGCGCGCGTGTAACCGGCCATCCGCATCGAGCGTTGCATCGATGACAATCGATCGCCAGTGAAGACTGCGGAGTTGCGATTGCGCTGGCGCCGCGATGCACAGCGCGGCAACGAACAACATCGCGAAACGGAAGCGCACCACTACGCCTGCGCCTCTGGACGTTGATTGCCGCTGAATGTGTAGCACCACGCGCTCCCTTCCAGAACAGTCTCGCCATCCTGGCGGCGCACTGTCACCTTCAGCTCGCACACGGGTTTTGTGTCGTGCGCCGAAATCACCTCTGCCTCAGCGGTGATCGTGTCGTCGATGAACACGGGTGCTGTGAATTTCCAGTTCTGGCTGAGGAACACCGTGCCGGGTCCAGGCATATCCATCGCGACGAGCGCATGCAGCAGACCGGTAGTAAGCCCACCCTGCACCACCAGTCTCCCAAACCGCGTCGCCGCGGCGAACTCCGCATCAAAATGCAGCGGATTGTAATCGCCGGAAATTTCTGCAAATGCTTTCACGTGCACAGCGGTAAGCGTAAGCGTGCGCGACGCAGTTTGTCCGACCTGCAGGCGAGAATTACTCAATGGATCCGGGTGCGCGAAATTAGATGTTCAGGTATCAAGCGACCGTGAGTCAGCTGCGAAAAATGTCGGCAGATCCTCCCAATGACGCAACGCCGGTTTCAGGGTCGGCGACTCGGATGCGAGAACTCTGAAAAGATCAGCCCTCTCTTATTCGCGATGTCTCTCAGTTGTGCAGGCACGAGCGCTCCGCGCCTACCTACGAACGATCCGTCTTCTTCCGCGTCATCCGTTACCGCTGTTGCTGTTATTTCCTGCTGTTCCGAGGCATGTCAGGATGTCGACGCAGGGTCCTGGGTTATTCCTGTTCATCTCGAGAAAGAGCTGCAAAAGCGAGGACACGAAGCCGCGAAGTTCACGAAGCCGCGAAGGTCGCTTTTCCGTCAATCATGTCGGACTCTTCATGCTTCGACTTCTTTGGGTTAACTGCAACCGCAACTGCAAGAACTCGCGGTTAAGATCTCGGGGCACACTGCCCAGGTCTCTCACGGACACCGCAAACAGTATCGGAGCAAGGGGGATAGGCCCCCGGGTATGTGAAAGCGCGCGCCTTGTCTTTGAAACAAGGGGACAGGCCCCCCAGGTATGTGAAAGCGTGGGGTTCGTCTTTTAGATAAGGGGACAGGCCCCCCGGGTATGTGAAAGCGTGGGGTTTCGTCTTTCACATACCCGGGGGGCCTGT
>JADMIO011434952.1_pt1 | contig 69334 bp, 70 predicted proteins | sample 8958161 | NCBI WGS metagenome assembly JADMIO01 (sample SAMN16585339, study PRJNA669376) | soil metagenome | isolation source: Crop rotation soil | place: USA: Cullars Rotation, Alabama | collected 2011 | reverse complement strand
GCCGCGACTTCAAGTCACGTGAATTCCAAGCTTCGGATCCCACTGTGCTGGAAAGTGCACACCAAAAGAAAAAATAGAAGCGAAAGACAATGTGGTAAAGGTTTTGAAGGTTATAAAGGCCCTTGAGCAAAGACATACAATAGATTATGTAGTGGCTGTACTTATGGGTAAACAAACGCCGCAAATATTGTTGTACAGGCACAATACGTTGCCAATATTCGGCATTGGCAAAGATGAAGACTTCCACTATTGGAATAGCCTCATCCGGCAGATGTTGCTGGCTAATTTGCTGGTGAAAGACATTGAAGAATATGGGCTTTTGAAATTTACTCCTACCACCGAATCTTTCCTTAAAAAACCCGTTAGTTTCCCGATTGTACTGAACAATAAGTTTGAGGATGCAAATGCTGAAGATGATGAGGACGATTCTCCATCCGGAGGAGCTGTAGGTGCTGCGGCTGACAATAAGCTATTTGAAATGTTGAAGGATGTAAGGCAGGCTGAAGCGAAGAAAAAAGGATTGCCACCGTTTGTGCTTTTCCTCGAAAACTCGCTGCAGGATATGGCTACCATGTATCCTACAACACTCAAAGAACTGGAAAAATGCCAGGGCGTAAGCGTGGGCAAAGCCATGAAATATGGGAAGCCTTTTGTGGAATTGATTGCCAAATATGTAGAAGAGAATGATGTAGAAAAGCCGGATGATTTTGTGATGAAAAGCGTTGCTAACAAAAGCAACAACAAAATCTTTATCATTCAGAATGTTGACAAAAAAATACCACTTGAAACGATTGCAAAAAATAAGGATTTGCGGCTTGATGCGTTGCTGGAAGAGATGGAAACCATTGTGGCAAGCGGAACCAAGCTAAACCTGACCTATGCAATAGATGATATGCTGGATGAAGACGAGCAGGATGAAATTATAGATTATTTCCGCAGTTGCGAAACGTCATCGTTGCAGGTGGCGCAGGAAGAACTGGCCGATGGCGGTTACGATTGGGAGCAACTTAAAATTATGCGTATTAAATTTTTGAGCGAGTATGGCAATTAGTGTGGAAATAAATTGCGGATTAAACCGGCTATTTTGGCAGAACTATAATAAAGTGTGGAGAAAAGCCACACTTTTTTTTATTTTGATATAAATGGAGAGTCCTAATAAAAAATTATTTTTTGTAAATAAAATAAAAGGATTTGTTAATCGTTATCAATAATACTAAGGATTTTTAGCAAAAATTCGTCCATATCCTCAACAAAACGTATTTTACAGTAATATCTCATATTTCTCCCGGCATATTAATTGCGACAGATATATGGAAGACAGTAATAACAATTAAATTTTTGTAATATGGAAGCGACCATTAACGAAACTTACGGATATCTAAATGTAGTTGCCAATAGCATTGGCAAGATTACACTTAAGATTTTTGATACAAATGGCCGCATAGCAAAGAAGATTTGCACAGATATAATGGAAGGTGTTCATCAATTGGACTTAAACTTTGGCGAATGGGCTAAAGGCACTTACATTTTAAATGCATTTAATGGCGATAATTTTTTGAAATCTTTTAAGCTGGTAAAGGAATAAAGCATTTCAAACTCCTTTATCAACAGAAGCCGCAGCGTAATCTGCGGCTTTTTATTTACTACCATAATCTTGTTGCTATTTATTTTTTTCCTACTTTCAACTTTACATTATTTTATAAAATACAAATTAGATTGCGTATGTCAATTCCTGTTGTAGATTTAGCCGACTTTACCGGTGGCGATCCTGAGAAGAAAGCCGCTTTCGTTCAGCAATTAGGCAAGGCTTATGAAGAAGTAGGCTTTGTGGCTGTAAAAAATCACGGAGTTCCCGATCAATTAATTAAGCATATTTACGAATATGTTCAGCAGTTTTTTTCTCTGCCGTTAGAAAAAAAGCTTCAGTATGAAGTTCCCGGGCTTGCGGGTCAGCGCGGCTATACAAGTTTTGGTCGCGAACACGCCAAAGGCAGCGATGCGCCAGACTTGAAAGAGTTTTTTCAGTATGGGCAAAATGTGGAGGATAATGACCCAATAAAATCCGAGTATCCTGATAATGTGAAGGTTAGGGAAGTAGAAGACTTCAACGAAACGCTCTACCAGGCATATAAAAATTTTGAGAAAAGCGGAAAAGCTTTGCTGCAGGCCATAGCCTTATACCTCGGGCTTGATGAACACTATTTTGACAAGCATATTCACAATGGCAACAGCATTCTGCGCTGCATACATTATCCGCCTATAACTTCTGAACCAAAGAGCGCCATAAGGGCAGAGCAGCATGAGGATATAAACCTGATTACATTGCTGGTAGGAGCCAGCGCCGATGGTTTGGAAATTCTTACCAAGCAAAATGAATGGGTAGGTGTTACGTCGCTTCCCGAACAAATAGTAGTGAATGTAGGAGATATGTTGCAACGCCTCACCAACAACAAATTGCGCAGCACCACACACCGTGTTGTAAATCCTAAACGTGAACTTTGGCACACTTCGCGTTTTTCAATGCCGTTCTTCCTGCATCCGCGTAGCGAAATGGATCTTACCTGCATAGACAGTTGCATAGATGAAAATCATCCTAAGGCTTATGAAGATGCTACGGCAGGCGAATACCTGGATGAAAGGTTGAGAGAAATTGGTTTGAAGAAATGATTACGAATCAAAAGATTAAAAATGGACGACCGATTTCCGTATCATACCGATGCCGATGACCGGTACAAGTTGTGATAGCCGTTTAATCCGATATTTATCGGATTATTACGGATATCCACTCGGAATAAATTATATATTTATCATAAACTATATTTGGTATTATTAAGACATATACCATTTTTAAAGGCTGTGATTATTCACAGCCTTACTGCTTTTGGCGGGCCGCAAATGCATTTTGTAAGGATGCATAAATTATTTGTAAAAGACCATCGCTATATTTCAGAAGCTGAACTATTGGAAATCAATGCGTTTGTGCAACTTTTACCTGGTGCAGGCAGTACACAGATGCTCACTTTGATAGGGTATAAACGAGGCGGCTTAAGCCTTGCATTGTTCACACTCATTTTGTGGATACTTCCTGCCTGTGTGCTCATGGGAGCGCTAAGCTTTTTACTTCCTTACTTCGATAATCAGAATCTCTCATACATATTCAGATTTGTTCAGCCTATGGCGGTTGCCTACCTGGCGTATTCTGCGGTGCAAAGTTTTAAGATTTCCATTAAGCACCAGGCTACTTTTTTTATTATGCTGGGAGCAGCCCTTGTCACACTTTTTATTAAGTCTCCCTGGGTTTTTCCATCATTGATTATTGTCGGCAGCATTGTCAGCAATTTTAGCGATAAGCGAATTCCGGAATTTAAAGAAACTAAAAAGCCAATCAACTGGAGAAATCTTTGGTTATTTGCAGCCATATTTATTCTTGCTGGTTTTTTGAGTGAATATGGACGAATTCACAACATCCCATTGCGCAAGCCTATTAGTTTGTTTGAAAATTTTTACCGGTTTGGAAGTATTGTGTTTGGTGGGGGAAGTGTACTTATCACAATGATGTTTGAGCAGTATGTGATAAGGGCAAAAACGCCTTACATGACTTCTACCGATTTTCTTACCGGCGCCGGAATGGTTCAGGCTTTTCCCGGGCCAATTTTTTCCATTGCTTCTTTTGTTGGTGGAATGGTGCTGAAAAATATGGGACCACAATTTCAGTTGCTTGGGTGCATCATTGGTACTGTCGGCATTTTTCTACCCAGCCTTTTACTCGTTTTGTTTTTTTATCCAATCTGGAATAACCTGAAAAAGTATGTGATTGTTTTCAGGGCAATGGAAGGGATAAATGCAGTGGTGGTAGGCATTATGGCTGCGGCTACATTTCTGTTGTTCAACTCTATCCCCGGTGCATTCGACTGGAAAAATCTTGCTGTGATTGGTAGCACTTTTCTTTTACTTCAATTTACAAAACTGCCGCCGCCGGTTATTGTCGCAGCTTTCCTGTTGCTGGGTTGGCTTTTGTGAAATCTACTTTTTATAGTATCTCCCCAGCGTAATTTCTTCCAATACTTTTTCGGGCACCATGTAGCGAATTGACTTTCCTTCTTCAATCGTCTTTCTAACGGAAGTAGAAGAAATATCAAGTAAAGGCGCTTTGAGTATTGTCACATTGGATAGTTCTGATGACACTTCAAATCCCGGTCGCTCATACACCATGAATGAATAATTTTTTAAAAGCAAGTCACTGTTTTTCCAGTTGTGAATGTTTTGAAAACTGTCGGAACCAATAATGACTGAAAAGGTGTGAGCCGGGTATTTTTCCTGGAGATAAATGAGCGTATCAATAGTGTAAGAGGGGCGGGGAAGCTTGAATTCAATATCTGAAACTCTAAGCCGCGAATCGTTTTCAATTGCAAGGTTTACAAGGTGCAGCCTGTGATATTCGTTTAAAAGTGTAGAAATTTTCTTAAGCGGATTTTGGGGAGAAACAATGAACCAAACCTGGTCAACATTGGTATTGTCAGCTACATGACTTGCGATGATGAGATGGCCGACATGAACAGGATTGAACGAACCAAAGTAAAGACCGATGTGCATTTGCAGTATCTAATTTTAGACGACGGGATTATATTCTTCTACAATTATTTTCTCGGCTTCATTTAGCCGCAGGCTAAGATTATATCCTGCAACTGTAATAGAAATCGGATCACCCAAAGGAGCAACTTGCTCAACCCGTATCTTTTCGCCGGGCACACATCCCATTTCCATAAGCTTGATAAAAATATCATCCTTTTCAAAAGAATGAATAATGACCGTCTCGCCGATTTTAATTTCCGATAATTTTCTCATCCGGCTGCAAAAGTAAACTGTAAATGCCGGTATTTGTTACGAATTTTGGAGTAAATCTATTTGAGTCTCATGGTCAGGTTTCATTATGATAATATTCCGCCAATTGCACTGCCAAACAAAAGAAACGTTCAACAGTTTATCGGCGATATTTTTTTGAAAGAGAAGAAGCAACTCAATCAGCTTGACTATGTTTTTTGCAACGATGAAAAGATACTGGACATAAACCGGCGCTTCCTGGATCATGATTATTACACCGATATTATAACCTTCGACCTGTCGCACGACAAGCAAACAGTTGGGGAGATTTATATTAGTATTGACACAGTAAGAAGTAACGCAGATTTGTTTAAAGCAATTTTTAAAGACGAGTTGTTGCGGGTTATTTTTCATGGAGCATTGCACTTGTGTGGCTATAAGGATAAAACAAAAAGTGAAATAACATTAATGAGACAAAAAGAGGATTATTATTTGCGTCTTTACCACCAAAAATCTTAAACCAATGTTTCACGTGAAACGTTTATTATTTTCCGCTTTTTTTGCACCCATTATTTCTTTTGCCCAGGTTGGCACTACTACTTTGCCTACAACGGGGATTCCCGATTTGCCTGCAAAAGACCTTGTTGTAGTAAACTTTAATGCTCAATATGCTGAAATTGATAAGATGTCGCAGGTAAAACAAGAGTGGTTTTACTGGACAAATTATAGCCGCATCAATCCTAAAAGATTTTATGATAGTGTTGTCGGCCCATTGGTAAAAGCCATGCCGGCACTTAAAAACTCGTATTCGGTCAGTTTAAAAAGCGATTTATATAAAGCCCCATCGTTGCCAATGGTTAAGCCGAGCAAAAACCTGGAGAAGGTTGCCCAAACTTTTGCATCTGAAATGGCACAGGCAAATGCTTCGCCATCTCATAATTCACCTTCCGGTTCCACCTTTCAGTCGCGGATGGAATCTATCCAGATTAAATACTGCGCCGGTGAAAATATCAGTTTTGGCCCCGCCCACACGGCCTTGATGCTTGTTCTTCTTTATATTGATGAAGGTGTGTCCAATCTTGGACATAGAAAGACTTTGTTAGACCCGACTTTTACTGAAATGGGCATAGGCTACGATGATTATACTGATGGCAAACATATCGTTGTCCAGGATTTTTCCTGCAATCAAACACCATAATATCGATTGTAAATCCAATCTAATTTTTTGAGACGAACTAATGACCCCTCCGGGGTTTATATTTCAATCTATCCTTTCTGTAGTAATATCATCCCTTCGGGATTTTCTTTAGCTCTCAAAGTCCTCCGGATAGAACGGGGCATAGGTGGCATTAGTATAGAATTTAAAAGCTACGGCAGAATAATAACCCCGAAGGTCCTCCCAGATGAAACGTTCGGGACGGGAGAGTCTTTCCAATTGTTTCACGTGAAACATATAGATTAACAATACTCCCCCGTTTTCTCATATTATCTTTGCGGCTTTCAAGTAAAGTTTATGTTTCAGACGTACGATGTAATAGTAGTGGGTGCTGGTCATGCCGGTTGTGAGGCCGCCGCCGCTGCTGCTAATTTAGGAAGCAAGGTTTTGTTGGTAACAATGAACCTGCAAACTATTGCACAAATGAGCTGCAACCCGGCAATGGGTGGGATAGCAAAGGGGCAGATAGTAAGAGAGATAGATGCGCTTGGCGGTTACAGTGGCATTGTGACCGATGAAACAATGATTCAATTCAGGATGTTGAATAAGAGCAAAGGCCCCGCTATGTGGAGTCCTCGTGCCCAAAGTGACAGAATGCTCTTTCATTTGAAATGGAGGCAATTGCTTGAAAATACTTCCAATGTTGATTTTTACCAGGATACCGTTCAATCTATCATTATTAAAAATGGCAAAGCCTGCGGCGTAAAAACCGGCTTAGGCCACGAAATAGCAAGTAAGTCTGTCGTTGTCACCAGCGGAACTTTTCTTAACGGCGTTATTCATATAGGTGAAAAAAGGTTTGGCGGTGGTAGAATGGCCGAAAAGGCTTCGGTGGGTATTACTGAACAAATGGTAGAATTGGGCCTGGAAAGCGACCGTCTGAAAACCGGTACACCGCCAAGAATAGATGGCCGCAGCCTGGATTATACAAAAATGGAAGAACAAAAAGGCGATGATGAAATTGTAGGTTTTTCATACGCAGACACCAAAAAGATTTCGGCGGAACAGCAACGAAGCTGTTTTATTACTTACACCAGTCCCGAAGTTCACGATATTTTGAAGACAGGTTTTGACCGCAGCCCTATGTACCAGGGTAGGATAGAAGGGGTGGGGCCGCGATATTGCCCCAGCATAGAAGATAAAATCAACCGTTTTGCCGACCGCGACAGACATCAACTGTTTGTAGAGCCGGAAGGGTTTGATACGATTGAGATTTATGTAAACGGCTTTTCTACTTCGCTGCCGGAAGAGGTGCAGATGAAAGCTTTAAAGCTTGTTCCGGGTTTTGAAAATTGCAAAATGTTTAGACCGGGATATGCGATAGAATACGATTATTTCCCACCGTCCCAGCTTACATATTCGTTGGAGACAAAGCAAATTGAAAACCTTTTTTTTGCAGGACAAATAAATGGAACAACCGGCTATGAAGAGGCCGCCTGCCAGGGATTGATGGCGGGAATTAATGCGCACCAAAAATCATTTAACCTCGAACCATTTATTCTCAACAGGAGTGAGGCTTATATCGGCGTTTTGATTGACGACTTGATAAGTAAGGGTACAGATGAACCATACAGGATGTTTACCAGCCGGGCAGAGTATAGGACACTATTGAGGCAGGACAATGCTGATATGCGCCTGACTGAAAAAAGCTTCAGGCTGGGTTTGGCTTCGCAAAAAAGAATGGAAAAGGTTTTGGCTAAACGGGAAAACGTAGAAAAACTGAAAAACCTGATGCAGGAATATGCGGTGGAACCCGAAGAGGCTAATCAATATCTCGAAAGCCTGAACTCTGCGCCAATCGTACAAAAACAAAAGCTGTCGCAATTATTGCTGCGTCCTTATGTTTCCCTTGACGGACTTATCAATGCTTCTGCCAAACTAAAAAGCGTAACAAATTCTTTTGATGCAGAAAGCCTGGAGCAAGCCGAAATACAGGTGAAATATGATACTTACATTAACAAAGAAAAAGAACTGGTAGAAAAAATGAATCAACTGGAAAATTTGGTAATACCCGAGGCTTTCAATTATGAAAAAGTTTTGTCGCTTAGCAATGAGGCCCGGCAGAAATTTAATAAGATAAGGCCACGTACATTGGGACAAGCCAGCAGGATAAGCGGTGTAAATCCCAGCGATGTTCAGATTTTAATGATTTATATGGGCAGATAATTTGTTGATAATAAGTAATATAAAAATAGTCTAAATTTTTATTTCGTTTTCTGCCGCTTTTTGGAGTGCATTATCTCTTTCCATGTCAATTATCCAATCCTTACGGCGAAGTTCAAAGTTAGTTCCCAGGTATAACCGCCTGACATGGTCATCATTGGCCAATTCTTCTGCTGTGCCATGCTTAAATATTTTGCCTTCAATAAGCAGGTAAGCCCGGTCGCAAATAGAGAGTGTTTCATTCACATTGTGGTCGGTAATGAGAATGCCAATGTTGCGATATTTTAGCCTTGCTACCACAGTCTGAATGTCTTCTACGGCTATCGGGTCAACGCCGGCAAAAGGCTCATCAAGTAAAATAAATTTAGGGTCAACGGCCAATGCACGGGCAATTTCTGTTCTTCTTCTTTCGCCACCGCTCAGGCTATCTCCATTGTTTTTTCTTACATGGTGCAGGTTAAACTCATCCAGCAACGACTCCAGCCTTTCTTTCTGAACTTTTTTATCAAGTTTGGTCATTTCCAGCACGGCCTTGATATTATCCTCCACAGACAACTTTCTGAAAACACTTGCTTCCTGCGGCAAATAGCCAATGCCCATTTGCGCTCTTTTGTACATGGGCAGTTTCGTAATGTCCACATTATTCAGGTAAACATTTCCCTCATCAGGCTTTATCAACCCGACAACCATATAGAAAGTAGTTGTCTTACCAGCTCCGTTTGGACCGAGCAAACCCACAATTTCGCCCTGTGTTACTGATACTGAAACATGGTTGACCACGGTGCGGTTGCGGTAACTTTTTATCAGGTCTTTGGTATGTATCTCAATGTTCAAGCTGAATGTGTTTTAAACAAAAATACGCGATAAAACCAGTTTTAAGGCGTGTTATCCACTACTGGTGGAATCAGTTCCTCATCAGGGTGCGACCTGATGTAAGTATGATTTTCTATGATGCCGTTTGATAACATGCTATTGGGGATGATAACTATTCTATTATCCTCCGTTACAACAAGTGTTGTAAAAATCTGCACCTCTGTCACCACGCCTTTTTTGCCTTGCGCTTCTATAATATCGCCTACTTTGAAAGGCTTGAATAATAAGAGTAATACGCCGCCGGCAAAATTGGTGAGCGTTCCCTGCAAAGCCAGTCCCACAGCCAATCCTGCAGCGCCAAGCAGTGCAATGACAGAGGTTGTTCTAAAGCCGGCAAAGTTTAAAATAGTGATGATAAGAACAGTCTTAAGCGTAAAGTTTAGCAGGTTGCGGATAAACTTTTTGTAGGTATCATCGAAGTTGCGGATGTGCAGGTGATTAATGGCGATTCTAAGCAACCGGTTAATGAGCCAAAAACCGATAACGAGTAGCACCGTCGCTATCAAAAGCTTTACTCCCCACGAAATTGCCAACGAGATAAGATCAGCAAGTTTTATGTGACCATACTGGTGTAACCACTGCTTCATGAATGCAAATAAAAGGGAAAAATCAGAAAGTGTAACGGATGCCTAAGCCACCCCAGCCGCCGTAAAAACCGCGACCATCAGCAAATTCAAAAGAGGGTTGCCAGTCGAGTGAAATGTTCAAAGGCGCTTTGTTGATTTTGTAATCAAGTCCTAAAACGCCGTCTATGCCTACTATAGCACGGTCACCGTCATAATACTTTTTGTCATAAAAGCCCACATGCACACCCGGGCCTACATACCATTTCAAACCCGGCGCTCCGTCTATATTTCCATGAATTTCGTACAAGCCTGTAAATCTTACCCCATTTTTATAAAAATACCCGATAACTTCTAAAGCATTTTGTTGTGTAAGAAATGTTTTAAACGAAATACCGCCGCCATCCCAAACTTTTACCCCCAAAGCTGTTTTATAAGTGCGACCCATGCTTTGGCTATTTGCGGAAGCAGAAAAAAGAAAAAATACAGTGAGTATGATAGCAATTTGTTTCATCGTTTTATTTTTTATAGGCAAAAAAGTATGCCATTTCTCATTGTTTCTTAAGTTATTGTAAAAGTAGAAGGATAATAATAAAGCAAAACGTTAATAGTTAATGAATGGTTGAATGATGCGGAAATTTTTGCACATGCCGAATAAAGCCTGCAGGTATTTCTTGGCCTTATTTTTTTACTGTAAGAATAAAATTTTAATTAACCGAAAATCTATTTTATGCAAAATCAGGAAGAACTCGTATCAGTTTTGAACGACCTTATTAAAATCAACAATGACCGCATTGTGGGCTATGAGAAAGCCTCAAATGAAGCAAAGGATGCCGATGCAGATCTTAAGGCTACATTTAGTACAATGACCGATCAGAGCCGCAGAAATGTAAGCGAACTTACACAGGAAGTAGCACGGTTGGGTGGTGAAGCAACAACAGACACTACCGTATCGGGTAAGGTTTACAGGGTGTGGATGGATTTAAAAGCAGCCATTTCAGGAAAAGACAGGGAAAGTATCCTGGGGTCGTGTGAATATGGGGAAGATGTGGCACAAAGGGCCTATGAGGCTGCACTGGAATCTGATGCTTATATGAGTACAGAAATAAGGCAACTCATAACCTCGCAAAAATCCAGTTTAAAAGAATCGCACGACCTGATAAAGAAATACAGGGATGCAAATGAGAAAGTAAGCTAAGTGAAAAAGAATCAACAAGAAAAGCCGGTATAAAACACCGGCTTTTTTTTATTTGCTTGTGCGTATTTAAAGGCTGGCAAGGAATTTTATTTAGATATACTAAACCGAACAATCATGGAAGACCAAACCACCACATTAATAGAAAACAATGACCAGATTCCACACATGAAGTCTTTGGCCGCATGTCTCAATAAAATGGTGTTGGACGGATACGACGATGACTTTAAAATAACGGATAAAGGACTTCGCTCACTGAAGACAGATAAAATTTATCAGCCGGAAGACATTCATGTCTCAAACTTTTTCCGCTTCGAAGGGCAATCTGACCCCAATGATAATACGATACTGTATGTGATAGAAACAGACGATGGCGATAAAGGCACAATAGTAGATGCGTACGGGCCATATGCAGACAGAAAGCTGGGAGAGTTTATGACAAATGTGGAAGACATCAATAAAAAGATAAAAAAGTAGTTTTTTGAGTTTTATAAAACAATGCAACGCTACACGGCAAGGCAAGCGCCGCATAGTTTTAGCAAAAACAAAAAGCCATAGTATAATGCTATGGCTTTTTTGTAAACTAAACAGAGTCTTATAAGCTATCTAAAAACATTTTTTGAATAAAGCCAGTTAAATACTTTATGTGTTGTTTGTCACTTTTTGCTTCCCGAAAAAATCGGGACAGGTCGTGCAAAAAGTAACCAAAAAGCATAGCCGGAAATGATAACAGCCCATTTCCGGCATGGTTCCCTGATTTAGCTTTTGTACTACTCCCGAATAGTGGGGACAAGTTGTGGTGAATAGCAGCAATACCCTGATGTTGTTGACTGTTTGCTAAAGGTTGTCAATTTTTAAAAGCTATACCGTCAATACAGATTAGTTCTAACATATTTGATTTGTAAATAATTTTAGACAGCTTCTTAGTGAACCATCAGATGTGAAAAATAAAAGGAGAGACGTCAGAAATGAAGTGTTCCTTTCACGTCTGACGTCTCAACTTTTACAATTTCAAGGATAGATTATGCTTTTCTTATTATTCCCAGCAAAATGGAAATAACAGCAAGCACAAGCAGTACATGAATCAATCCGCTTGCGCTGTAATAAAAAAATCCGAACAACCATCCGATGATTAGTATCACTGCGATAAGATATAACAGACTTCTCATAATAATTTTTCTACAAAAAGAAAAAAACCTTGCCAGTTAATTATGTGATTCATAAAGTTATCGGCTTTAACTTTAGAAATCAATACCAGTAAGCCGTAATATCCAATCCATATCTTGAACAAATGAAAGTCATAGTTAAATACTTCAAAGTAATTAAAGGCGCTGCCGAGGCATTCAGCCACGATAACTGCGTAAAGCTAAGTGCCGCATTGTCTTACTATACCGTGTTTTCCATCAGCCCGCTTTTAATAATTGTCATCTCTCTTTCTTCTTTGTTTTTTGGGAGGGAAGCCATTCAGGGAAGAGTATTCTGGCAGTTGAGAAATTTGCTTGGAGATAGCGCTGCTGCACAAATACAGGAGATTATAAGGGCAAGCACAAACAGTGGCAAAGGCGTAATAGGCACAATAATAGGCATAGTGATATTGGTACTTGGCGCTACAGGTATCTTTACCGAAATACAGGATTCCATCAACTTCATCTGGTCGCTGAAAGCAAAGCCTAAGCGAGGCATTGTAAAGTATCTTACCAACAGGGCATTATCTTTTTCATTGGTTGTAAGCCTGGGTTTTTTGTTGATGGTATCACTTGTATTAAGCGCTTTGCTCGATGTGCTTAGCGACAGGCTAACAGTGTATTTCCCCCACACCACTGTGTATGTTTTTTATGTAATAAACTGGATAATCATCTTTCTCATCATTTCGCTTTTGTTTACAATCATATTCAAAGTATTGCCCGATGGAAAAATAAAATTAAAGGATGCTTTTATCGGAGCCAGTTTTACATCGCTGCTTTTTATAATCGGCAAAGGCGGCATCAGCTACTACCTCGGCCGCTCCAATCTTGGCGCTACTTATGGCGCTGCTGCATCTGTCATCATTATTCTTACATGGGTTTATTATACTTCTATCATTTTATATTTTGGTGCGGAGTTTACCAAAGTGTATGCACTTCACTACGGGCATGGCATTACGCCCAATCAAACTGCAGTCTTCATTATAAAACGGGAAGCAAAAGAAATAGAAACGCAACCAGACGACCTCACAGGAAAGCAGCACGTGCCTTTGTAATTGAAGTAAGGATCTCTCTTTTTTGATATTTGCTATTTAAATATTCAATATCCAACATTCAATAATCAATTTTCAAGTTGAGCACATTGACTATTGAATATTTGTTATTGAATATTGAGTGTTTGATTTCTACTCACTAACTCCTACTCACCACTCACCCTTTTCAATGTCTAAACTTCTATCTCTCAACTTTTTTCCCTTTCAGAAAATAAATATTTGCAGGAGGCGTTACTATAAAAGAACCAACTTTTAGAAAAAAGCACAGCAATTGTAGAAACCATTCTACACCGGAGGCAAATGAAAATAAATGAAGTAAATCAGGTACGCTTTTAGCGATAAATTTTTAAAATGATTTCATTATGGACAATGAAAAACTCTTTCATTTTTTAGCGGGAAAAATTGATGATATCAAATCGGCAATTCTTTATTGCCACAGCAATAGCCAACTACGGGTAAACAATACTATTATCAATTTTTCAAAACTTGACGACAACGGCAGAATCATTTTTTTTATCAATCGTCCGCACCAGTTGCTTAGCCAGTACGAACAGGAGTTTCCGGTTAGCCTAAATTATTTTCAAAAAGGTAAAAGCTATTTCATGAATGTGCATGGCAGTGCAAGAATCGTGAATGACCCGGAGGAGTTGGCCTACTACGATTTGTCGGATGGTGAAATGACAGATGCGCTTACCTCAAAGGTGCTTGTGATAGTGAATGTAAGCATGGTTGACTTTTTTGACACAGCCTATGAAAGAAAAAATCTGTTGCTCAAAAAAGTATGGTCGTTGTTTTCATCATTGTTCGATTGGTTCGGCTCTGCATCACGTAGTTACAGGTTTGGCGAACCTTCATCAGTACACAATTATGGTTTTTAGTCTTTCTTGCTCATTAATCAATAATCAAAAAGCGGCTTCCACAATTAAAGCCGCTTCTTTTTTTTAAGTAGCATAATGAATATTATCATGCAGTTTTAAAACCTATAAGAAAAGTTGTTCCCACGCCTACTTCCGACTTTACATCTATATGCCCGTTGTGCGATTGAATAATATTGAGCGTGCTGGCAAGACCAAGCCCCATCCCGTTTCTTTTTGACGTAAAATATGGCTCAAACAAGCGGTGCATGTTTTCTTCACTGATGCCGCTGCCGTTATCTTCTATTTCTACAAAATACTCTTCGCTGAAGCTTTTAATCTTTATCTTAAGAATGCCCTTGCCTTCTTCCATTGCCTCTACTGCATTGATTATGATATTCAAAAAAGCAAGTTTGATTTTTTCAGCATCCATCATCACAAAGCAGTCCTTTTCAGGATAAGAAACTTCCAGGTCAATGTGCTTTAAAGTCATTCTGTCGATAGCCGAACCTATTGCTTCGTCCATCACAGTAGTAAGCGAGTGTTTCTCCATATTCATTTGCGAAGACACCCGTGATGAATCGAGCAGCTCTGTTATCAGGTCGCCGATTCTCTTGCTATTGCGCTGAACAATTTCCATGTACAAAGTCATATCATTCTGGCCCGCTGCCTGCTGCAATAGCTGCTCTATCGACAGGTTAATGTTGTTCAACGGGTTTCTTACTTCATGCGCAAGTGTGCGCACAAGACGGCTTGTAGCCGCCATCTTTTCTGCCTGGCGTGCAGATTTGTCGGCCTTTTTGCGGCTTGTGTTGTCGTGAATAATTCCCTGGATATAATTCTCTCCATTGTTGTCCATTTCAACCGACGCAGAAATAATGCAGTTTTTTATTTCATTGTTTTTTGAAACAAGGTCCGCCTCATAATCGTAAAACTCGCCTAGTTCGTCTAATACGTCGGAGAAATATATCCTTTCGTTTTGGCCTTTGAAAAATGAAAACAAGTCTTTGCCCAGCATTTCTTCCAACTCATAATCTAACAGCTCTGTAGCAGCATAATTAATGTCGAGTATAACAAACGAAGGCGTAGTAATAAAAACCACATCTTTCGATTTTTCAAAAATGCTGCGATATCTTTTTTCATTGGCTTTGAGCGCCTGGATAGATGAAGCCCTTTCGAGAGAGTAACGGATGCAGCGCTCCAACTTTTCTGAATTCAACTCCGATTTTATAAGATAATCGTAGGCGCCGCTTTCCATTGCTTTTATATCTATCTCCTGCGTGCCTTTGCCCGTAAGCAATACGATAGGCGCTTCGCAGCCACTCTCTATGGCATCGTGCAGCAGGTCCATGCCGGTTTTTATACCCAGGCGGTAGTCAACAAAATAGATGTCGTAGCTTTTTGAAAGCATTTTCTTCAGCGCATCGTTGTAGTTGTAAGACCAGTCAACAATGGGGCTAAAGCCGGGAATTGAATTGATGTATTCTGATGTGATAAAAAAATCATCCTCATCATCATCAACAATGAGGATTTTCTTTTGCGAGGTTTTATTCTGTTGCGGAGGAAGGTCCATTGTGGCGGGATTGTTTTGCTCTTCCATAAAAATATTTTATAAAAAAAGGGTAAACAAATGATTACCCTTTTTTTCTGAAAAAAAATAAAAAAGGTATCAGATGTCGCTGTTAAACTGCTTGTATTGTTTCATCTTGTTGTACAATGTTTTTCTGTCAACATTCAAAATCTTGGCGGCTTTACTTTTATTATAGTTTGCTTTCCGCAGGGCTTCTACTATCAGCTCATACTCTGCATCTATGCTGGCGCCTTTCAGGCTGTTTTCATTTATCTCCACATTCCTGGAGTATGCAGGCTCTGGTGTTGCAACAGGCTGAGGCAATGGTATGTAGCTTCCGCCCATAGAAGAACTTGTTTCCTGCACACTGTCTCTGCTGCCATATTGCATGTCTTCTGATGTCTCGCTAAACTGCAGTTTTGAAAAATTGGTGATTTCAAACGGCAGCACTATGGGAGTAATGTACTCGGTATCTGCAAGCAATGTCGCTCTCTTCACCACATTTTTCAGCTCACGAAGGTTACCGGGCCACACATAATTTTTGAAGATATTTTCTACCTCCGGCGAAAATCCTTTGATACGCTTATTCAGTTCATCATTTGTTATTTTGAGAAAATGCTGCGCAAAAATCATCATGTCATATTTCCTTTCACGAAGCGGCGGCACTTCTATGCTAAACTCGTTGAAGCGATGATACAGGTCTTCCCTGAATTTTCCCTTGCGGGCAGAGTCAAACAGCCTTTCGTTGCTTGCTATAATGATTCTTACATCCAGGTCAATGTCTTTGTTGCCGCCTACCCTGCGCATTTTTCTTTCCTGCACTACACGCAGCAAAGCTACCTGCACATCGTAAGAAAGATTGGCCACTTCATCTAAGAAAATAGTTCCGCCATTGGCAATTTCAAAGCTGCCTATCTTTTGATTTAATGCACCGGTAAAAGAGCCTTTTTCATGACCAAACAATTCGCTTCCTGCCAGTTCTTTTGACAAAGCGCCGCAGTCTATCGCCACAAAGGGCATATTTTTTCTTTTGCTTCTTTTGTGTATTTCCTGGGCGATTGCTTCTTTGCCGCTGCCGCTTTCGCCGTAGATGATGATGCTGTAGTTTGTAGGAGAAACCAGGTCTATCTGCCGCAGAATATGTACAAACTCAGGGCTATCGCTAAAAATGTATTGGCCCGAAGTAATAGTATGAGGCTTATGGTTTTCTTTCGGTTCACCTGTGGCGCTGCTTGTTTTTTCAGCTTCCGGAGCAATGTGAGCAGGCGGATTTTTTTTGAGCGCTGTTTTAATGCTCAACAGTATTTCATCGGGGAAAAGCGGCTTGGTAACATAGTCGTAAGCCCCAAGCTTCATAACATCCACGGCTACTTTTATATCGCTGTAGCCGGTTACTATTATTACCGGTGTTCCCAGGTATTTTTCTTTTATTTTTATCAGCAGTTCTTTTCCATCTATATCATCCAGCCTGAAATCGCACAAAACAAGGTCTGGTTGCGAATTTTCAAGTTCTTCCAGCGCTTTTTTCCCATTGTGCGCCATTGCCACTTCATAACCATTTTTCGATAAAAATCTTTTTAATAAAAGGCACATATCAACGTCGTCGTCGATGACTAAAATTTTGCTCATTTCCGGGTTTTATTCGTTTAAAGTTAATTCATTTACCATTTAAGCCCACATTCTCCTTAGCTGGGCCACAGGTATTTGCATCTGTTCGCGGTATTTGGCTATTGTGCGGCGTGCCACGCTTATTCCTTTGTTGGCCAGTATAGACACAAGTTGCTGATCTGTATAGGGAGACAGCTTGTCTTCTTTTTCTATAACGCCCTCTATTGCCGACTGTATGACACGGTTGCTGATGACCTCTCCTTCTTTGTTTATGATACCTTCGGTAAAAAGATTTTTGAGCAGTATAATTCCGAAAGGCGTATCCACGTATTTGTTGGATGTGACGCGGCTTACGGTAGAAATGTCAACGCCAACTTTGTCTGCAATATTTTTCAGAATCATTGGCTTAAGCAGGCTGATATCGCCTGTTTTGAAATATTCATTTTGCTGCGTCACCATGGCTTTCATTATTTGCATCATGGTGCTTTCGCGTTGTTTAATAGCGTTTACAAACCATTGTGCACTGTTTAGTTTGCTCTTCAGGTATTGCACGGCAGCTTTATCTTTTTTGCCCGATTGCTGCACGGTTTCCATCAGCGACTGGTTGATGTATAATGACGATGACCTGGAGCGATAAAGATTTACTTCTATTTCGCCATTATCATCAACTGTTAGAATAAAGTCGGGGATGATGTTATTGTTTGTAACCGAACTGTCACTGTCGTCCGGCATGGGCTTCAGTTTTAGAGAAGCCAACAGCTTCAAAACAATTTTCAGTTCATCTTCATCTATGTTGAGCGATTCCATTAAGCGCTCCATATTGCGATGAGAAAGGTCTGAATAATGTTTTTCAAGAAGTGTGATGGCCATCTTTACATCGGGCCCTTTTTTGGTCATGTTGTGAAGTTGCAACAGCAGGCATTCACGTGTGTTTCTTGAACATATTCCAACCGGCTCAAGCTTTTGAATAGCAGCCACCACTTCTTCCAGTTCATTTACTTCTACCACGCCTTGCTTAAACGACAGGTCGTCTGACATGTCTTCAAGATTTTGCTGTAAAAAGCCATTACCGTCCAGGCAATCTATAATGTAGTCAGCAAGTTGAAGCTGTCTTTCGTTGAGACCTTCAAACCTTATTTGTTCCCGCAGGTTTTCCCTGAAATCTGTAGATGCCTTGATAGGAATATTTGGAGTGGATTCGCTGTTAAAATAATTTTCGTATTCGAGCTTGTAATCCGGCACATCATCGTAACCATGTTCATCCCACGACTCAAAATCCTGCACTGTTTCCTTGGCGAATTTTTCAACTGCTGTAGCTTCTTCTTCGTCATTTACTTCCAATAGCGGATTTTCTTCCAGTTCGTCGTGTATGCGCTGGTCTAACTCCAAAACATTGAGGTGAAAAATGTTGAGCATTTGAATCTGCTGCGGCAAAATTTTCAACTGCTGCTTTTGTGTTTGAATCTGGCTAAGCATTGGTTCTTGTTTGAGGTTAAGAATAAAATGGTACGCTTTGTAAATCCAATACAACACCAAAAAAGATAAAAACATCAACTAAGTTAGACGCAATTGATAAGCAGAGGTTTATAAATTATTTATTTAGTTTTAATTTTTAAAGGCCATATTGATTTTCATGAGAATTTTAACCAGGTGAGGAAATGTTTCCCCAGCAAAAGATAAAAATGATTTTGTTTTATAAAGCGGCTACAATACTAAAACAAAAAGCGGTCTCATAAGAGGCCGCTTTTTTGTTTTACCCGGCAAATTCTTTTTCTATGAATCGCCTTGTTTTTTGGCTTTTTCAATCATAGTTTCATTAGCATAAATGGCAAATTCTACACGCCTGTTTTGAGCCTTATTAGCCTCGGAGTTATTGGGCACTTTTGGCTGATTCTCTCCATACCAGGCGGTCTTGATGCGGCTTGCCTCTACATTTTGATTTTGTAAATAGGCTGCCACGGCTTTTGCTCTTCTTTCCGACAATTCCATATTATGTTCTTTTGAACCCGAGGCATCAGTATGCCCTTCAATGAGTATGTATGAATCGGGATATTTTGTGAAAATTTCTGCAAGACGTTTTACTTTGCTTTGAGCATCGTCGTTAAGCGTGGCTTTGTCCACTGCGAAAAGCACTCCAGACTCAAAGGTTACGTTTATTCCCTCGCCAACTCGCTTCACTTCAGCACCATATATGTTTGATATTTCCTTCGCCTGCTTATCCATCTGGTGTCCTATTATTGCGCCGGTAGCGCCACCTACTGCTGCGCCAATAATGGCGCCCAGCGCTGTATTTTTTCCGGCAGCGCCTACACCTGCACCAACAACAGCCCCGCTTGCAGCGCCAATAGCAGCGCCTTTCTGGGCCTTATTTGCGTTTTTGCACGATAGCATAGAACTGCTAAAAATGGATGTCGCAAGAATTATAAACAACAACTTTTTCATGAACACATCATTTATTAAAGACTTAAAAATTACAGGCCAAAGTTTACACCGACATTCAATTGCACGTTGCGGTTTTTGTGGTCAACGCTGTAAAAATCCTTTTTATAGGCATTGCTAAATGCATGAGTATAGCTTACATCGGTACTAAACCATGTTCTGTCTGCAAGGCGAAAGTTTAAACCACCACCTGCTATCAACCCAACATCAAAACTTTCTGTGTTCGCCTTTTGGTCAACGTCATTAATCTTAGATGAGGAAAGGATGCCAAATGAAGGTCCTGCAAACAATTTTGGCCTCACATTGTCGCCATACTTGTTAAAGAAATAAATCGCCTTCAAAGGAATGCGGACATAGTTTATATCAAATTCATCAGTCCTGTTATTTGCAGCGTCTTTTTTTGCGCCTTCAAATGAGTATTTCAAATCGAGCCCTATGCCAAAATGCTCTACAGCGCTATATACTGCCGATAAGCCAAAGCTGCCGGCGGCCTTGTATTTTGAATCGTCAAAATTAGAAAGCGAGGTCCATCCAAAGCCTGCTGTAGGGCCGATCGAAAATTTTGAATCTGTTGCTTTTTTCGATTGTGCATTGGCTATAATGCCTGTTCCGGCTACGAGCAATGCTACTGCTAAAATCTTTTTCATAACATTTCCTTTTTCCTCTTGGTGGTCAATTATGATGCCACCGGGAGATAATGGCTTTGATAATCATAGCATCAACAGGTTTTAGATACATGGCTATAAACTTTTTAAAACCCAAACGCATATAAAGGGGAGAGGTTGTTAACAAGGGCATGGAGAAGTTTTTGCGAAGCGTGAAAAAATAAATTGTAGTTTTAGTATCACATTTTCTTTAAAAGTGCAGATACACATTTCGTGAGAAATAGTTTCTACAAATCATGGACAAAATGCAGCAGCATCAATGATTTGACAATGGCAAAATTTTTTACTTACTTTCTATATGGATAAGAAGAAAGTTTTAATAATTGATGATGAAGTGGATTTTTGCTTGCTGATGCAATTCTACTTATCCAAAAAAAATTGCGATGTCAGCATCTCTCATACACTTCGCGATGGAATAGGACTGGTTGAAGATAATCATCCTGATGTAGTGATACTGGATAATAACCTGCCCGATGGCCTGGGATGGCCTGCTGCAAAAGACATAATGGAGATAGCACCTAATACACATCTTTTCCTGATAAGTGCAAACAAGCCTTTGTCAAAGCTGGAGATTGACGGCAATCTGTTCAGTGTTGTTGAGAAACCGATTTCCATTTCGCAAATAGATAACTTTCTTAAATAAGCCATCACCCGGTAATGGTATAGTTTTTACAAATCGTAACATAAAGTTTGAATATGGAAAACTCATATAATAATCCGTCTGACCCCGCACCTAAGACTTCCACCAACAAATCAGAAAACAATCCGAATACAACAGCCGATAGCCTGGTGCAGGACGGAAGCGGCGTAATACAGGAAGGCCATAAAGAAAAAGCTTACGATAAAAGTACCAGCCAGGAAGAGTTTATTGATGATAAGAATAGTGGTGGCGAATAAGGCTCTTGTCTTCAATCAGAAATCTTAGAAAGGCTCACCATGAGTTGCTTTGATAATCCTGTTTGCAACAAAGGGCAGGGCATTCATTGTTTTTAAAAAGAGTGATGTGGTATTGTTTCCGCCAAAAAGACCTTGTACAATTCTTCCAACTTTTAGTCTTGCAGAAAAGTTTTTGCTCCAGTTTTTGCAATACTCGTCTTCCATTTGTTGTCGGCTATTTTGTCCTTGCAAAAATTTTTGAATGGCTGCCAATGCAATCTTTGACGAATGAAAGGCCATGCTCATGCCATTGCCGCAAAGTGGTGTTATCATGCCTGCAGTATCTCCGGTCATCAACACATGATTTTCTACCTGTTGCTTTTTATCAAAACTGATTTGCGAAATCGTAACCGGCTCTTTGTAGAGAAATTTTGCTTCTGAAAAGATGCGCTTCAATTGTGGATTTTTAAACAAAACATTACGTTCCATTTCTGCTATTGAGTTATTGCATTGGCGCAGGTTTTCAGCAGTAGTAAGATAACAAAGACAGCTTTTATCATCCTCTATTTTTGACATGCCGCAATAGCCATTGTAAAAGTTGTGCAGCGCTATTTCATCTGCGGGATGCTGATAACTGATGTGATACTTGATGCCTATGTAATTGTTGAGTTTATTGGTTTTTTGCTGCGCAAAATTTCTTTTCCATTTTATATCAATGTTGCTACGTTTGCCCCAGCCTGCAACAGCCGTTTTCGCCCTGAAGTCGCCTGCTGCGGACATGATTTTAAATTCATCATTTTGAAAACCGATGTCATTTACTTTAGTGCCGGTATAAACATGCGCACCTTTGCTCACCGTAATTTTGTACAGGCTTTCATCCAGCAAATAGCGGCTGATACCAAAACCCCCAAGTGGCAATGCGAAGCGATATTCATTACCCTTTATACCGGACAGGCTTAAACGATTAATGACAGGAAGATGCAACCCGGAAAAAGAAAAGCCTAGCGACTCTAAGAACGGCTTGCTTTCCATGCTTATGTATTCGCCACATACTTTGTGAAAAGGATAGTTTTCTTTTTCAAAAAGAGCCACAGAAATATTTTGCGAAGCACACTGAATAGCAAGCGCAAGCCCTGCAAGGCCGCCGCCAATAATGGCCACATCATATTTATCTGTGCTGTTCATTTTTTAATGAGGCAAATATTTCGGCAGTTATTCTTTACCATGGTGTACTTGTAAACATCCCACTGTGTCTCCGTGGTTCAAAGAACACAGGGATTTCACATCATTCCCACATTTTCCAGTAGTAGCACTGTTGGTTTCCTCGCAATCACCAAATACCTGAATGCCCATTTCCACTCAAGATTGTAATCTTTTATACCGGCTGCTCCTAAAATACTTTCCATTTCCTTTTTGCTAAAACTACGTAAAACGCTTAGCGGCGCATCGTTTTTTACAAGATAAGATGAAGAGAAAAGTCTTGTCAAAAACTTGATGGAATAGTAAGCTGCCACATGCCTTTGAAGGTCATTAATGAAAAAGCCTGTTGTACAATTTTCCCTCATCCACTTAAATTGAAAACACAATTCTTCATCAGTAAAATGATGACAAAACAAGCTGGAGAAAATGATATCGGGTAACGTGTCAAACGCAGCATCTTTATAGTCGCTTGTTATCCATTTTACCGGGTTGTGAAATTCGTTTCTTTCTTTTGCAAATGCAATGCATTCGGGTTTTAGATCTATACCGGTGAGTGAAGCACTGATATTTTTTTTAGTGCAAAATTTATCTATCGCCAAAAGATTATCTCCACCACCGCAACCTATTTCGCACACAGACAATTGCGTTTTATTTCCAGCAAGTTTTTTAAAACCATCAAGCGTTATGTTGTGTCCGCCCAGCCACGTGTTGATGAAGTTAAGCTCCTTCATGTTTTGCTTTATGTCTTCAAAAGGAATATCATTCCTGTCGAGCAGTTCTTTTTTGTATGAGCGTTGTGAAAACATCAGTTTGTTTCTGCAATAAAAGTTTCCATAGTAAGACCAGGGCCGAATGCCACACCAAAAACCTTTGCTGCATTCCCGTTCAGAGAATCTATAATTTCTTTTAAAACAAACAGAATAGTAGCTGAAGACATGTTTCCGTAATCGGACAATACACGGCGACTTGCGCAAAGATCTTCCGGTGAAAGTGATAGTTGTTGCTGTATAACATCCAGTATTTTTTTGCCGCCCGGATGCACAGACCAATGAGTTACCTGGTTTGTAGTTAAATTATTTTTTTGCAATGCTCTTTCCACAAAGCCTTCTATGTCTTCTTCTATTAATTGTGGAATGTATGAGCTTAACCGCATCAAAAATCCATCGTTGCTTAGTTGCCAGCTCATGTCTTCTTTGCCTTTGGTTGCTATTTCTGAATAGAAGCCGGTAAGCCGCAGGTTATTTTGCTGCGCAATATTATTCGATACTAAAATGGCTGCACTGCCATCGCCGAAAAGCAGGCTGCTGGCTGCATTGTCCTGCGTATAGTTTTGTTGAAAATGAATGGTGCAAAGCTCTGTGCAGACCACTATAACCTTTGCAGCAGCATCGCCATCGCAAATCATCTTTGCTATTTTAAGCCCATGAATAGCGGCATAGCAACCCATAAAATTGACTGAAGTTCTAAATACATGGGGTGACAAATTCAACCGTTCCGCAATCTGCAAATCAAGGCCGGGGGCGCTCATGCCGGTGCAGCTTACTGTTATGAGATGAGTTATTTCACGAGGTTCTACATAGCCCTCAATACAGTCCAAAATACTTTTTACAGACAGCGATGTTGCATATTTTTCAAACAACTCCATCCGGCAGTTGAGCGACCGGTTTTTATCACGGATAAAATTCCATTCATTTTGCGGCAGCGAAAAATCGGGCAAAACAGAATAGCGTTTTTCAATGGCGCTATGGCGGTATAAAAATGCAAGCTTTCTTGCTTCCACATCATTGAGATTATATGACTGTTGCATGAACTTCACAATCTCGTTTTGCCGGTGGCAATATTGGGGTACTGCGGTTCCTATGGATATTATGTTAGCCAAAGTGGTTGATAAGAATAATGGTGATAAAAGCAAGGTTGGTGCAGGTTGCAGCCAGCCAGTTGATGGTCATGGTGTGTTTAAAATCTGCCGCATTTTCATTTTTTAAAACCTGCATAAACCATGTAGAAAAATAAATAACAACAGGCAGAAAAAAAACCAGCAGCACGGCGAATAACTTAACCATATTGTGGGCACTGTAATAGAGCCAAAGCAGCCCCAAGGCTATAGAATACATTGCTGCGCAAAAAATAAAAGTATTGCGTTTGCCGAGCAACATGCTCATAGTTAGCACGCCGTCTTTTTCGTCGGCTTTGTGCTGGTATATCTGAGTCATGGGATAAAAGCCGCCGATTAAAAACGAAGGCACGATTAATACAAGCCACGAAATGTGATTGCTGAAATTTTCGCTGCAGCCATGAAACACGGCAAAAAAAACAAGCGAACCCTGGTTGAGCACCACGGCCAGGTAGCCCCAGATAGGGTATTGTTTTAGCCGTATGCCGCGATAGCTATAAAGCCTTGAAAATAAAATATAGACAATGATGCATACAGCAAAAAGTGTGGAGATTAAGAATGACAAAGCGATAGCCATTACATCCATCAGCACCGATGCATAAAACAATTGGCTGGTGGGTTGCAGCGGTTTTTCCAATCCGCCTATGCTGTCTTCGTCGCGGTCCATAAAGCTGTTATAGCCGTTGCTGGATGGATAAACCAGTATATGCAATATGATAAAAATCAGAGCCGCTCTTGCAAAATTTATATCATTAACAAAGCTTAGCGCAAACCAATAAACCGGCATAAGAAAATAAGAGAAAGGAAAACGAAGCAGTTGTATTGTGGAGCGATGTAGCAAAAAGGGATTTTTGATAAATTTAGATTGTTTGGTTCAGACAAACAATGAATAAAAATGAACAGCAAAGGATATTGCTAAAAACATGTGCCAGATGCATGCCTGCATAGTAAACACCACACAACCAAAAACTACTTTATTTTTATAGTCCAATCTACTCAATGATTCAACTGCAAAATGTTTCCCGCCATTTCAACAATGTTACCGCTGTTGACAACATATCGCTGCAAGTGCTGCCGGGTGAAACAATGGTGCTGCTTGGCACAAGCGGTTGCGGCAAAACAACTACGCTGCGAATGATTAACCGCCTGGAAGAAGCCAGCAGCGGCAAAATACTGGTAAATGATAAAGATATAAAAGAGCAACAGCCGGAAATTTTGCGAAGAAATATCGGCTATGTTTTGCAACATCACGGGTTGTTTCCTCATTATACACTAGCAGAAAATATAGCAGTAGTACCCAAACTGCTGAAATGGACTGCGCAAAAAACCAATGAGCGTACAAAAGAGCTGATGAACAAACTGCAGTTGCCATTGTCTTTTGCTGAAAAATATCCTCACCAGCTTAGCGGCGGGCAGCAGCAGCGGGTTGGACTGGCAAGGGCATTGGCTGCGCATCCACCCGTGTTGCTGATGGATGAACCGTTTAGCGCATTAGACCCAATAACACGAAGCGCCATCCGCAAAGAATTTCATGAGTTGGACGAACTGAAAAGCAAAACCGTGCTTTTGGTAACACACGATGTGCAGGAAGCTTTTGAAATGGGGGATAAAATTTGCCTGATGGATAAAGGAAAAATTGTGCAAACAGGCAGGCCGCACGATTTGCTTTTTCATCCTGCAAACGATTTTGTTACTTCTTTCATGGCTGGTCAGCATTTTCGCCTGGAACTTGAAAATATAAGTATTGACAACGTGTGGGAACATTTGCCGAAGGCGATAGAAAAAACAAACGAACAGCAAATAAACACTGAAACAAAACTGTGGGAAACGCTTAACAGGCTTGATAAAACTGGAAATGACCTGAACTATGTTGCAATAAAAGGCGATGTAAAAAAACAAGCAGATGCTGCTGCACTGATGGCCGCTTATATTCAATACAAAAAAAGCCTGAAACGATGAATGAACAGCAAACACTGTGGTCGTTTATGTGGCAGCAGTCTGGCAAGCTGCTGGAGCAAACACTGGCGCACATCGGGCTTACATTCGCATCGCTTTTATTGTCAGTCATTATCGGCATTCCATTGGGCATATTCATCAGCCACAAACGAAGCTGGAGCAGGCAGGTGCTTGCTGTTGCCGGCATACTTCAAACCATTCCTTCCATAGCATTGCTTGGGTTTATGATACCATTGCTCGGCATAGGCCCAAAGCCTGCAATAGTAGCACTGATGCTGTATGCGCTGCTACCTATAATACGCAATACCTATACAGGCATAACGGGTGTGAATGCCGCTGTGACAGATGCGGCCAAAGGCATGGGCATGACAGCGAAACAAGTATTGATGCAGGTAGAACTGCCGCTTGCTATGCCTGTGATACTGGCCGGCATACGCACAGCCACCGTGATAAATGTAGGCGTGGCAACACTTGCAGCTTACATAGCAGCAGGCGGCCTGGGCGAATTTATTTTTGGCGGCATTGCACTCAACAATACAAACATGATATTGGCCGGCGCCATACCTGCAGCCTTGCTTGCTGTTTTATTCGATTTTTTGCTGGGAAAAGTTCAGCATATCAGCTTCCGCAAAATGAAAAGCGCTTTGATAACAATGCCGGTTATCATCGTTGCGCTTTCTTCTTTTTACCTGTTGCCAGCGATGTATGAAAGCAAGCTGCTGGCTGGTTTTACGCCGGAGTTTATGGGCAGAAGCGATGGCTATGAAGGGCTAAAAGAAAAGTATAAACTGGACATAAGAACTGTGGTCATAAGCGATGCCGTGATGTACAAAGCCGCTTACGAAAAAAACCTCGACGTAATAAGCGGATATAGTACCGACGGACGTTTGAAGGCTTATGATTTAATAACACTGGCAGATGATAAAATTATTTTTCCGCCGTATTATGCCGCACCGGTAGTAAGAGATGAAATTTTGCAGCAATACCCTGAAATGGAGCAAGCTTTCAATCTTTTGGCGGGCAAAATAAATGATAGTATAATGACGGAGCTGAATTACGAAACAGACTATGAAAAGAAAACACCGGAAGAAGTAGCGAAGAATTTTCTGGTTAAGATTGGTTTGTACAAGCCTCCGCGAAATAGGAAAAAAGGAGTAATAAAAATCGGCTCAAAAATATTTGGTGAGCAATATATACTTGGTCACATGTACACCATGCTGCTAAAGGGCTACACCGACCTGGATGTAGAAACCAAAACAGGATTGGGCGGCACAAAAATCTGTTTTGACGCTTTGATCAATAAGCAGATTGATATGTATGTAGAGTACACCGGCACAGGATTGCTGGTTATTTTGCAGGCGGATAAAACAAAGACGCAGGAGATAATCAGCAGCCGGGATGCAGTGTATGATTTTGTAAAAAGCGAATTTGAAAAGCATTATAAACTTACGTGGCTGAAGCCAATAGGTTTTAACAATGCTTATGCACTGATGATGCGAAGAGAGCAAGCTGCGAAACTTAATATCAGTACCATTTCGGACTTGACGGATTATTTAGGAAATAAGAATAACTAATACTTCCTTTTTTTAACGCCCTGTTTGCCCATTTCTTAAGTGTCCTCGTATATGTTGCCTTATTTTTGTTATGGTCAGTAGTAAATCATTTGAATGAGATATTGTTTTACCATTTTGTTTCTTATATCGCAGGCGGCTTTTGCTCAATCTTTCATCACACGGGTGTCGCCAAAAATCATCGGCAAGGAAGATGTATTGCAGGTAGAGTATGTGGCCGATGGCGCCGAAATGGACCAGTTTAACCTGCCAAAATTTGTAAACTGGACCATCGTTTCCGGGCCAAACATCAGCAGTTCAAAAATAGTGTCGGGCAATGGAGTAAAGCAGCAAACAACTTATTCTGTCATGTTGCTTCCGCAGATAACCGGCGTTATTATTATACCCGGCGCTACGGCGCTTATCAATAATAGGCCGCAACGCAGCAACCAGGTTTCGGTACAGGTAAAAAATGTAGCGCATGTAGGCGGTCAAACTACCGGCACACCGCAGGCCGGGGCGCCTCTTTTTGATTTTCCCCCAATCACAGAAAGGCTGCCCGCAAACCAGTTTTTGAAGAAAGGCGAAAGCGCCGTAGATAAAATAAAGAACAACATTTTTGTAAGGCTGGAAGTGAGCAAACAAACCTGCTATGTAGGCGAGCCGATTATTGCTACTTACAAATTGTGCTCAAGGCTGCGCTCAAGGTCTAAAGTTGTGAAACAACCTACATTTTCAGGATGCACTGTGGATGAATTGACACAAAACTATACGCAGCAGCACGTAGAAAATATTAATGGCCAGGATTACAATGTGTTCACCATACGGAAAGTACGGCTAACACCGCTCGATGCAGGCACACTGGAACTTCCGCCTACTTCTGTAGAAAACGATGTTTCCTTTTATACCAGCGACAGGCGCGACGCATTTGGAAACCCCGCAGGACCTACAGAAGACCATGTAATAACATTGCAAAATAAACCTTCGGTTATCTCTGTAAAACCATTGCCGCCGTTTGCAGGCAATGGAACATTTAGCGGCGCTATTGGCAACTTCAATATCGGTTTAAGACCCGGTGAAAATACATACACAACCAATGGCACCAATCATTTGCTCTTTATTGTAGAAGGCCCGGGCAATCTGCAACCTGTTAAAGCCCCGCAGATGAACTGGCCCAAAGGATTGGAACCTTTTGAGGCAGTGCAAAACGAAGAACTCGACCGGGAAAACACGCCGGTTATAGCTCATAAAGTATTTACCATTCCTTTTGTGGCAGATAAAATAGGTAACTATGTATTGCCGCAGGTTTCATTCACTTATTTTGACCCTAACGCAGAAAAGTACGTTACTAAAGCAACTTCGGCATACTTGTTTAAAGTGATACCGGGCTCAAAAAGCATTATAAACAAAAATGCCTCTGACAATGGCCTTGGCGATTTTGACCAGCGCTTGTTTGTATTGCTGGGTGCGGCTTTGCTGGCAGTAATAATAGGCATAGCATGGTATAGCGGAACAAGAAGATCCAAACTGCCGCCGGAAATAAAGAGACCTGAACCTAAAGAAGAAATTAATGAGACTGCGCAAAAAGATGAGTCTGCGGGTATGGAATATCTCTATAAAATAAATGAATTGGAACCATCTGAAAATACTTCGGCTTTTTACAAACAGCTTAATAAATACCTTTCCGATTATCTTTATCAGAAGTTTCAAATTCAGCCGGCAGATTTAACTACATACGCTGACCAACACCTGAACGTAGCTGTGCCACTACATCAATTCCGCACCCTGATAGATGATTGTACGCTCGGCATGTACACACCTGTATTCAGCATGGATGAAGCGCTGCAGCACCGCAGGCAGGCTATTGAAGTTGTGGAAAAACTGGAACGGGAGTTTAGAGTTTAAGTATGAAGTGTTAAGTATGAGGTATGATGCATGAAGTAATGAGCCGTGTCAATTTAGATGTCATAGCAATTAGCTAAAATGCTTGCTGCAAAGGGCTTTACCATCATTGCAATCTGATGAGGAAAAGGATTAGTGACCTGTCTTTACAATATGTTACTCTGTCTAAGTACTAAATACTCCATACTAAATACTCCATACTAAATACTACTCCATGTACTTATACCCCACACCCCGCACCGAATGAAAGAACTTTGGATTGCGGCTGTCTTTTTCAAAATATTTTCTGAAGCTTAAAATAAAGTTGTCAATCGTTCTGGTGGTGGGAAAAACATTGTAACCCCACACGGCCTGCAGTATTTTTTCGCGGGTCACTACTTCATTTTTGTTTTCTATAAGCAGCTTTAGCAGCATCGCTTCCTTCTTGCTAAGCTCAATCGTTTTTTTGTTGTAGGTAGTGGCCACCTGCGCCTTAAAGTCTATGTGATTGTTTCCAAACTCATAAATGTCGCCTACGTTTTCTTTATCCTGAATCTTTTTATTCTTTTGAATGAGCTTGTCAACTCGAAGCAATAATTCCTCCAGGTTGAAGGGCTTGGTCATGTAGTCGTCCGCACCTTTTTTTAACCCCAAAACCTTATCTGCGCTGCTGTTTTTAGCGCTTAGTATTAATATCGGCACATCATTGTTTTGCAGCCTGATTGTTTCGGCAACGGTGATGCCATCTATAAGCGGTATCATTATATCCAAAATAATCAGGTCAAAATATTCTTCCTTTACAGCCTTTAGCGCTTCTTTGCCATTGTGGGCAGAAGTTATTTCATATTGTTCCAACTCAAGATTCAGCTTGAGCGCCTCGTGCAGGTTTTCTTCATCTTCTACCAGCAAAATATTTGCTTTGCTTTTGGGCCTTATCATAAAAGTTATTGTCCTTTAAAGTTAACTGTAAAAATACTACCGCCGCCTTTATTATCGGTTACGTTTATGGTAGCATTGTGTTTTTTGGCTATTTGCCGGCATAAAAATAATCCAAGCCCGGTGCCTTTTGCCGATCTCGTTTCTTCATTGCCTGCGCGGTAAAATTTCTCAAAAATTTTTTCCTTTTCATCGTCGGGAATGCCGGGGCCGTTATCTGATACTTTCAGGTAAACATGGTGATTCCGGCTGCACAACTCCATTTCCACTCTTGCATCTTTAGGCGTGTATTTTATAGCATTTTCAACGAGGTTGCTCATCAATAGCTCAAGTAAAACTTCTTCACCCATCACAACAATCCCTTCATTTATTTTGCCTGAAATATTCCTTTTCGGATATCTCAAAACAAAATCTTGCAACACCCTGCCAGCCAGGATGCTCATATCCACTTCACTTTTTATGCTCTTATAATTCCCGGCATCCAATTGCGAAGCCAGCAAAATATTATTGCAAAGAGAGTTGAGCCTGTTTATCTCCTGCAGTGTTGCACTAATCAGCTTTTGCCGCTGTTCTTCTTCCAGTTTTCTTTTTTGAAGCGTCTCCACATTCAGGCGGGTGATGGCTATCGGTGTTTTCAACTCATGAGTCACGGCCATCATAAAGTTTTGCTGCTGTGTTGACAGTCGCAATTGCCTGCGTGTAGCACGATACACAAACACAGCGCCTATCAGTATCAATATAAAAAAAGTAGAACCTTCACCAATGTACTGCGCTGTTTTTCTCTTGTTGTCGGCCTGTATTTCCTGTACCTTTTTTGTGTAGTCTGCATTGGTTACGCTCTGCTCATTCAGCAGCAGACGGGTCATCTTATCGTTTTGCCTTTGCAGTGCAATAAACCACCAAACCAGCGCCGCCACGATGTATGTAAGCAAAAACCAGTAAACCCATATGATAAGCCGGAGGCGAGGTGATTTGGTCATGTGTGCTTTGTGGGTTTAATGTTTAGAGTTTAGGGTTTAATTCCAGCTTTGGAGGTTTTCTCTGAAATGGGTTTAAGGTTTAGTGTTTATTCCACCTTTAGAGATTATTATTAAATAATGAAGGTTTTTGTTTTGAGAAAGTTTTTTGCTTCGCAAAATGGGTTAAATGATTTGCAAAAAATTGATTTCATTGAAACAATGCCTTTAGTGCTTTGAAACTTCAGCGAACAGGCAAAAGGTTTACAAATGGAATAAACATTAAACCCTCAACATTAAACGCTCAACTCAACTACCAGCCTTTTCCACCCTAATGCCTGCGTTCATAACATGGTCAAGCGGGTCGTCACGCATATCTTGCTGCAGCGTAAAAGTGTACTTGCCTTTTTGAAGCGGCGCCGGTCTGTCATTGAACGGCACACGATGCTCAAACACATCATCCATGCCGCTTCCAAGCCATCCCTGCCTGTTATTTGCAAGTATAAATTCACGTCTTACCGTCACGGTATCTTTTGGCCCCTTCACCTCCATATTTACCCAAATATTGTTGTACTGGTATGCATCTTCGTGGCGAAGCACCAGGAAAATATTATACAGCGAAGTCGTATCTGTTATCTCAAAAGTAAACGAAGGCTTTTCGCCGCTCTTCCATTGATGGGTGGAAAATGCCGTGGTTTTTTCATACACATCAATAGTTTGACACGAAGCAAAAACGGCTACAAAAACGGCTAGTATTAAATATCTGGATAGATTCATTGGAGCAAAGATAAAAGAGAGATGGAATATTGGTTTAGAAAGAAAACAGACCACGGACGACAGACAACGGACGACAGACCACAGACCACAGGCAACGGACCCACAGATTATTGCAACTTATCTATCTTGTTGTTATGAACAATTTTTATCCGCATAATCGTTGCAATAGATAAGGCCCGTTGCTTTGCAAGTTCGGCTTTTTCACCTTCAAACAATTCATCTGCCGTTTGTGTAAACAGTTGCAGCCACCGCTCAAAATTCTCATCGTTCAAAGGCTTGAAATGGTGCAGCGTCTGATGTTTCTTTAAAGGATTGCGGTCATAATTGCCTGTGTAGAAAAGTACATTCTCCCAGAAACTGTACAATACATTGAGGTGTGCAGCCCAATGATGTTTATGTACATACTCAAAAAACGGGTACAGCATGTCATCCTTTAATACGCGGCCATAAAAAGTATCAACCAGCAACTGCACGTCTTTAATATTTTCAATGTCTTTCTTCATTGAGGTTGGATAAATAAATTCTTGATGAGCAAATTTCTAATCTTTTTTGTTGGCTATTATATCCGTCCCTATCAACGTAAAATTTTGCAATAAAAAAGATTAATTGTGAATTGAAAAAAAGGGAGAAATAAAAAAGGCCTGCAATTGCTTGCAAGCCTTTAAAAGCTGTAGGGGGAGGGGTCGAACCTCCACGAGGCAGTTAGCTTAAGCGCAAAGTTTAGTGGTCAACCCTGGTCGGCCGAACGCAAGTTCTCCCGGCTCTACGCTAAAGTTTATCCTGTGATCCTCACCCCCGAGACAAGAGGGCATGTCTGCCAAAAATTTCATCACCCCACAGTATTGAAAAAAACCTTTTTAAAGAACTCGTTACTGAATCATCGTCAATAAATTGATAACGCAAGATTACAGGATTTGTTTTATTCGTTGCACGTTTGTAAAGAAATTTTTTAAAAATTTAGAAAATATTCAGATATTTGATAGATTTATTGATTTGCATCAAAAAAAATTCTTGCCATGGCTAACAAATTAAATCTTGACAAACTTGATTATCAGATTATTTATGAAATGATGGAAACTGCCGAGGTTTCATATGCTGACCTGGGCAAAAAACTGTTTGTCTCCGGCGGCACCATCCATGTGAGAATAAAGAAACTTCAGGAAATGGGCATTGTCAAAGGTACCCGCTTAAATGTAGATCTCAAAACGCTCGGTTACGATGTTATTGCTTTTATTGGCATTTACCTCGAAAAAAGCTCCTTATACGATGCCGTAGAAAGCGAGTTGAAAAAAGTACCCGAAATAGTAAGACTTAACTATACAACCGGCAACTACAGCATGTTTGCCGAGATTGTATGCAAAGACATCAGCCAGCTACGCAAAGTGCTGCACGACGAACTTCAAAAAATAAAAGGTATAGAAAGAACAGAAACATTCATCTCTCTCGACGAAAGCTTCAACAGGAATGTAGTAGTGACGAATGCTTGATTGGGAGTCATTGGTCAATAGTCAGTAATCATTGATGAGCATTCATTCCCCGTTTTTGCCGCAGGCTTAAAAAGTTCACAAGCATTTTGATGCATTTCGCATAAGCTTAAAGTAAAACCCATTACATACTCAAACCTGCACTGTCAAAAGGATTTAATTTTAATTAGCTCTTTCCCGGAACTCTTCAAGTGCCAACAAATTATTTTTTTTGACAAGAAAAAGAAATAAAAACCTTTCTAAATCCGTTTAAACATCTCACTGCGGGTACAATAACAAAAGGTGTAAAAAGCCAAATAGAATTACCCAAAGATGAAAGGATTGCGACGTCCGCCCGGCTAGCCATTCGGGCGGGCAACGATGATCAATCAAGGGCTAATATGCTGGTATCAAAAAGTAGCAAAAAACATCGCTGTAAGAAAGATTTTTTGCTCCTTTTTTTAGATAAAATCATCGCGTAATTCTACGAGGTATTTTTACGAAATGCAGTAAAACCTGAATAATTTTTTTGAAAGCCTTGCTGCTGCAAAGTTTGCGGGTTTTTACGATTTTTTGAGTCGTTTTGGCTATAAAATCAGGAGGTCAAAACCTAATTTTTGGTCATATTTCTTTGTACACAAGTTCATGTGGGTTTTTTTGTAAAACTTGTCAAAAATGTGAAAATGTGTACAACTTGTGTTAGCAAGCCGGCATTTGTGTGGAATAACTTTGTGCAAGAAAAAAGAATAATTATAGTTTCTGAAAAATAGCTTTGGTAGTTTTTGTTCTGTCTATATTCGCTGTCCCACTAAAGTTTGGTAACAATTTCTTAATACAGGAAAAACCGAAATTTTACCGGAATTGGTGCGAAAAACACACATGGCAAAAACCCAGACCCAACATAAAAAATGGACTTCACCAATCTAAATAAAGACAGGAAAAAAGGCAGGAAACCATCGCTTGAGCTTAGCACCCTCATGTATGGTAAAATTCCGCCACAGGCCAAGGACCTCGAAGAAGCAGTTTTGGGAGCAATCATGCTGGAAAAAAGCGCCTTTGATAATGTGGTTGAGATATTGAAGCCGGAATGCTTTTATGTAGATGCTCACCAAAGAATTTTCAGGTCTTTTCAATCGCTGGCGCAAAAAAGTCTCCCCATAGACATGCTGACTGTAGTGGAGGAACTGAAAATGCGAGAAGAACTGGATATGGTCGGCGGACCGTATGCCATTACCCGCCTTACCAACATGGTAGTGTCAACAGCCAATATTGAGGCGCATGCAAGAATTATTCTTCAGAAATTTATACAACGTGAACTGATACGTATAAGCGGCGAAATAATAGGCGATGCCTACGAAGACAGCACCGATGTGTTTGACCTGCTGGATGAGAGCGAAAGCAAGATGTTTAACATCACCAACAACTACCTGAAGAAAAACTTTGACGACATAGGAACCGTGCTGGTAAAGACTATACAGAGAATAGACGACCTGCGCAACAAGCAGGAAGATATCTCCGGCGTGCCCACAGGATTCCCTTCAATGGACCGTGTTACATTTGGCTGGCAGGCCACAGACCTTATCATTCTTGCGGCACGGCCTTCGGTTGGTAAAACGGCTTTTGCGCTCAACCTGTGCCGAAGCGCTGCATTGCACCCCACCAAACCTACACCGGTAGCGTTTTTCAGCCTTGAAATGAGCTCTGCGCAATTGGTGCAGCGTATTCTAAGTGCCGAAAGCGGCATAATGCTGGAAAAGATAAGCCGTGGCAAACTGGAAGACTATGAAATGCAGCAATTATATAGCAAAGGCGTGCAAAGATTGTCGGACGCTCCCATATACATAGACGATACTGCTGCGCTGAATATTTTTGAATTCAGGGCCAAAGCAAGAAGGCTGGTAAACAAACACAAGGTAGGGCTGATAATAATAGACTACCTGCAACTGATGAGCGGTAGCGGCGACCGCAACAGCAATCGCGAACAGGAAATCAGCCGTATATCAAGAGATTTGAAAAGCCTTGCAAAAGAGCTGCAGGTGCCGATAATAGCGCTTAGCCAGTTGAGCCGTGCTGTAGAAACCCGCAAGGAAAGCAAGATGCCGCAGTTGAGCGACCTTCGCGAATCGGGTGCGATAGAGCAGGATGCCGACATGGTTATGTTCCTTTACAGGCCTGAATACTACGAGATAAACACCAATGAGCATGGCGAAAGCAACCGCGGTGAAACACACGTGAGAATAGCCAAGCACCGTAATGGTAGTCTTGAAACTATCAAGCTTCGTGCATTGCTGCACATTCAAAAGTTTGTGGAAGAAGATGGTGATGATTTCGGCGGTGGCAGTGGTGGAAGCGGCGGCGGAAATACTGGTGGCGGCGATGGCGGCAACTGGAAACGCATTCCGCCAACAAGCGGTGGCCCCGGCGCAAATGCTGATGATGGCGCCAAACTGTACATACAAAAAGGAAGCAAAATGAACACCGGCAGCTTTGATGAAGGACTGGATGAAGCTGCGCCGTTTTAGTTGGTTTAGAGTTTGACGGCGTGGCCGGGGTTTAATGTTGAAGGTTTAATGTTTAGTTATGTGTAACACCAAACTTTGGTTGCATAATTTAAGATTTCCTTTCAGTAATCGCGTTTCAGGGTATTTTTTATTTTAGGTTTTGACTTTTAACCTTTGACTTACTTTACACCTAACACCTAACACTTCACACATAACTCATAGCTCATACTTCCCATCATGGACCTTCCCATTTTTTACCTGCAAAATATTGCTTCCGAAAAAATCATCACTCTCGATGAAGAAACATCGAAACATGTAGTGCAGGTACTCCGTATGAAACCTCATGCAAAGCTGCAACTGACCGATGGTGCAGGCAATTTGATAACAGCAGAAATAATAGATGACCACAAGAAAAAATGCACTGTTTCAGTTTTGAATCGTGAATACATTGCGCAGAAAATACAAAAGGTTTCTATCGCCATTTCTTTATTAAAAAATGCAAGCCGCTTCGAATGGTTTGTGGAAAAAGCAACAGAGATTGGAGTTACTGAAATCATCCCGCTCATTTGCGAACGTACCGAAAAACAACATTTTCGCTACGACAGAATGCAGCAGATAGCCATCAGCGCTATGATGCAAAGCAAACAGGCGTGGCTGCCGGTTTTGCAGCATCCTGTTGAGTTTGGTAAAGCTGTTGCAGGTTCTTCTTATACCACAAAACTTATAGCCCATTGCCTCGAAGAAGAGAAGAAATCCGTTGCTGAGTACAGGCATGCTTATTCAGTTCAAATACTCATTGGCGCTGAAGGTGATTTTACAAAAAATGAAATTGAAGTGGCGCTTTCAGGAGGCTACAAACCTGTAACACTGGGCAACACAAGGCTTCGTGCCGAAACAGCGGGTGTAGTGGCAGCGACTATTTTATGTGTTTAGACAGATTTGAAAAATAAACCAACCTATTTTTCGCTATTAGATAATATCACCAAGACCTGCATCATCTTTACCTGCCGGCCTTAGTTTTACTGGTTTCTTCATGCTCTTCCGCATTTTCATATTCAGCAGTTCAACCAGGAACGAAAACGCCATTGCGAAGTAAACATAGTTTTTGAGGTGCAGTGTTTCAGCTTGTTCCCCTGCCCAGCCTTCTACCAGGAGTACAATACCAACCATTACCAAAAAAGACAAAGCCAGCATCTTTAGTGTAGGATGTTTGGAAATGAAATCCGCTATTTTTTGGCTAAATAGAAACATGATGAACATAGCAATGATAACCGCAGTAATCATTACTTCAATATGCTTTGCAATGCCTACAGCAGTTATGATGCTGTCGAAAGAAAACACCATGTCAACAATAATAATCTGTCCGATAGCAGCGGCAAATGATGCCGGGGCCTTACCGCCGCCACCAGCTTCCTCTTCTTCACCTTCCAGTTTATGATGTATCTCTTTTACAGTTTTATAAATCAGGAACAAGCCTCCGGCAAGCATTACAAGACTTGCAAGGTCAAAACCTTTGTCGAAAAGTGTGAACAATGGCTTGCCTTTTTGTTTGATGAGCCAACCAAGCAACATCAACAGCAAAATACGAACGGCTATGCCTGCAAACATCCATACTTTGCGGGCCTTTGACTGTTGATTCCTGGGCATGCGGCCCATTATGATTGATACGAAAATGACATTATCAATGCCCAAAACAATCTCCAATATTGTGAGTGTAAGTAAACTAACCAACGCATCCCACGATAGTAAATAATCCATGCTGCAAATATAGGAGTAGTTAGTATAGAGTATTTTGTACTTAGACAGGGCTATACTTTTTACTGATTAGATTTAAGCAGAGTAATTTAAAATAAAAATCAACAAACTGTGTTCGAAATTATTTTAAAAGGATAGAAAAAATACTACTTTTGCTTTTATAGCCCGTAGCCCAATATATGAAGTATAGCGAGTTTTACCGGAAGGTCAAAAAAGAATGATTGGAAACACATTAGGACAGAAGGAAGTCACTATATGTATGAAAAAGAAGGAAAAGTTTATCCTGTGCCATTTCATGGCGCCAAAGAAATTCCTGAGGGGCTGAGGAAGAAAATGATTAAAGAAATGGAAATAAAATTTTAGAAAACAATCGAATGAAAAAGACTCTAAAAATAATTATAGAAAGGGGCGAAGACCAGTATGCTGCTTATGCCGAAAATATAGTGGGAGTGTATGCATCAGGCGATACAGTGGCAGAAGCAAAACAAAATGCCGAACAAGCCATCGAGCTTTTAAAAAAGTATAACAAGCCCGCTAATATACCTTCAATTTTAAAAGGCCAATATGAGATAGTTTATCAACTGGATACTCAGAGCTTTTTTAATTATTACAAGGGTATATTTACGAATGCGGCACTGGAGCGAATTACAGGAATCAATCAAAAGCAGCTCCAACATTATGCTACAGGTCTCAAAAAGCCCAGGGTTAGTCAATCAAAAAAAATCGAAACCGCTTTACATAAATTAGGAAGCGAGTTAATGGCGGTTCAGTTGTAGCGCCAGCCATAACAGCGTTCTCTCGCAGGATAAAGCGTTCATTTTGTCCGGCAATAGTGAATAGTCAATGGTCAATAGTCCGTTGTCTATGGTCTGTTGTCAGTCGTCCGCGGTCAATCGTCTTTCAACACTCACCTCCCTTCTCCGCCTTTACCGAATACATCATTGGTATTTTATTTTCCAGGCCTTTTATACGCCAGTAGCCATCTTCGCCCTGTACCATATTGTTGAAGCAATTGTAGCAACAAAACGAAAATTCGTTGAGAAGTTGAATGTGCAAACCGGCATTTATCAATGAGTTGATTACTTCACTAAGGCTGTGATTCCAGCTATATTCTTCATAGTGTATCGGTGCATTGCGGTCCGTGTATGTGCCATCTTTCGTTTCGTGTATCAGTTCTTCATTATGGTAAAAATATTTTACCCGTTGAAAATCTTCATCCATCATCCATACCACGGGATGCATTTCTACCATATAAAAAGTGCCGCCAGGCTTCAAAAAATGCTGAATGATATCTGCCCATTTATCCAAATCAGGCAGCCAGCCTATCACACCATAAGAAGTAAAAACAATGTCGAATTTTTTATCAAGATGTTGCTTGAGGTCATACACATTGCAGCAAATAAACTCCGCCGGAATGTTTAGCTCATTGCTTAGTTCTTTCGCCACGTCAATGGCTTTGTCAGAAAGATCTATGCCGGTTACTGTTGCACCTTGTCTTGCCCAGCTTAGCGTATCCATTCCAAAATGGCATTGCAGGTGCAGAATAGATTTTCCCGATACATCACCCAACTCGTTCAATTCTATTGCATTCAGCGAAGTTTTACCTGTTTTGAATGATGCGATATCATAAAAATCAGAATCCTTATGCACACCTGTTCTTTTATTCCACCCATCTTTATTGGCGTCAAAAAATTTTTGGTAATCCATATTTCAAAAGTTAGTGAGTTTAAGCTATCAGCCATGGTTGTCAGCCATCGGTTATCAGCCATCAGCCTTCGGTTCTTCACTGTCTGTTTTCTATTGTCAGTCGTCCGTGGTGTATCGTCCGTCGTCCGTGGTCTGTCCTCCGTGGTTTGTCGTCGGTGGTCTATCGTCGGTCGTCCGTGGTCTATTGTCCGTCGTCAGTGGTCTATCGTCCGTCGTCCTTCTTCATATCCGCTAATTGTATAGCTTTGCCATCAAAGAAACGAATATTAATGAGATACCTGTTTTCAATATTCCTTGTTATTTTCTGCTTCGCAAAAGGGGTGTCGCAGGAGAAGCATTTTATTTTCATTCAATCAGACAATAAGCTGTTGTTTTATGTAAACACAAATGGCAAGCTGTACAGCGCCAATTCTTCTGGATATGTCATCATTCCAAAGCTTTCCGAAGGAGAATACAATCTTGTTGTTGGCTTTGCCGAAAATACATATCCGGAGCAATCTTTCAAATGCATTGTAGGAAAAAAAGACCTGGGCTTTGGCCTGAAAAATTTTGGTGAAAAAGGCTGGGCATTGTTCAACCTGCAAACAATGGATGTAACTATGGCAGGCGCTGCATCTGCAAACAGTGTTGCCGTGGCCCCGCCAAAATCACTCACAGACGAACCGATTTCATTTAACAGGAAACCAGAAACGAATACTACTCCGGTAAAAGCTGACACCACACCTGCACAGCCTGTGGAAACAAAACCTGCAGAAACACTGGCAGAAGCAAAAACCAATACAGAAACAAAAGATTCTGCCGTTGCAATAACCAATCAACCGGTAATAACCAAGCTGGATGAGCAAAAAAACAGCGAAGGTGTTACGATGTCTTTTACAGATGCGAATGGAAGCAAAGCCGATACTATACAGGTTATTATTCCTTCTGCGGCAAAAGATTCAGTTCAAAAGATTGATACTGCCACAAAACTATCTGCAACAGACTCTGCCATAGCTGCCAAAATCGCATTACTTAACCAGCGCCAGGACGATGTGAAAGTTATAGAGATAGACATGGATGCAAAGGGCAAAACCGATAGTGTAAAAACTGTGACTGAAAATGTAGTAAAGGAAACGCCTGCTGAAATAAAATCTGTACCAGTTGATACTATTAAAGCGCCGCCTGTTGCTACAGAGCCTGCAACAAACAATCAACCTGTCGTAGAAAATAAACAGGAAAAAGTTGAGACGCCTCAACCACCCGTTGCAGAAAAAGAACCGGTTGCTCCACCTGTGACAGATAATACTTCCAAAGAACCCAAACTCACCTCCTCAACCAATTTTTGCAGCCGCATAGCCAATGAAGAAGACTATGTAAGACTTCGCAGAAAGATGGCTTTGGAAAATACGGATGAAAAAATGATAAAGGAGGCAAAGAAGGTTTTTCGCGATAAATGTTTTACAACACACCAGGTAAAAGGACTGTCAACACTCTTCCTGAGCGACGAAGGCAGGTACAGGTTTTTCACTGCATCTTATTCTTTCGTAAGCGATCCTGCATCTTATTCATCATTGCAATCTGAATTTATTGACCCATTTTATATTAACCGCTTCAAAGCCATTGTGCAGTAGGTTTTATCAAAAAGAAAAGAAATGAGGTATTTCCTGGAAGTAGCGTATAAAGGAACAGGCTTCGCCGGCTTCCAGGTGCAGCAGAATGCAAACACTATCCAGGGCGAAATTGAAAAGGCTTTAAAAACAATTTTAAGACAGGACATTGCTTTGACCGGCTCAAGCCGCACAGATGCAGGCGTACATGCCTTGCAAAACTTTTTTCATTTTGATATTGACACAGAGATAAGTGCGGAAACGCTCTACAACATAAACGCATTGCTGCCAAAATCAATTGTTGCCAAACAACTGAAAATAGTGGAACCTTCGGCGCATTGCAGGTTTGATGCGGTTTCCAGGGAATACCAATATCATATTACCAATGTCAGAAATCCTTTTGCAATAGATACTGCATGGTTTTATCCATACACTGTTGATATGCACCTTTTGAATGCTGCCGCAGATATACTCTTTCAATACAAGGATTTCACAACCTTTTCCAAGCGCAATACACAGGTTTTCACTTACGATTGTTCCATAATGAAAAGCAAGTGGTATCACCACGAAGGCTTGCTGATATACAATGTAGAGGCTAACAGGTTTTTGCGGGGAATGGTACGTGGCCTTGTAGGCACTATGTTGCTGGTAGGGAGAAAGAAAATTTCATTGGATAAATTCAGGCAAATAATAGAAGCCAAAGATTGCACCAAAGCCAGTTTTGCCACACCTGCCCACGGCTTGTTTTTGGTGAGTGTAAAATATTAGGCCAGGAAGCGTATGGCGAATAAATGGTGGAAAAAGCCGCCCAATGGTATGCCGGTGAAAGTAATGCAACGTCCGCCGGCTAGCTATTCGGACGGGCAACGATGAAGCCATGAAATACAAATGCCAGTCCCCCCAAAAAATAAATTCAGACATTTTCTCCGGCAAGAAGATATTACTTTAAAAGGATTATCATCATCAATTTGTCTTAAAAACTGCGTATTTGCAATTGTTTATTTAAAACAAAATTACCTTTGCAATATGGAAAATAATCTTACCCGCATATTTGTGTACGGCTCGTTGCGCAGCGGATTTCAAAACCCTGCTTATGGCTACATCAGCAAGTATTTCACACTTATAAGCAAGGCGAAGGTTAAGGGAAAATTGCATGACATGGGCAGCTTTCCTGTGGCAGTACCTTCTGACGATGAGTCGTACATAATCGGTGAACTTTATGAGCACAATAAACCAGCAGAGTTTTCTTGGGCGATAGGCCAGCTTGATGACTACGAAGGTGTGATGCCCGAAGATGATGAAGTGCAACTGTACAAAAGAGAAAAAGTAACCGTTTACTATGCTGATATTACTACCGATGCATGGATATATTGGTACACCGGCAAAATAGATGATCAGCCCGTCATACCTTCCGGCGATGTGTTTGATTTTATTCATCAGAAAAGCAAAATCTGATGCCGATGGAATTACCCACCGGCAAAAAGATTTATTTCCTTTCAGACTTTCACCTCGGCGTTCCGGACTATGCAAGCAGCCTTGAGAGAGAAAAAAAGGTTGTGTCTTTCCTTCACTCCATAAAGGATGATGCAGCAGCAATAATCATAGTCGGCGATATTTTTGACTTTTGGTTTGAGTACAGGCACGTGGTACCAAAAGGCTACGTAAGACTCCTGGGCAAACTGGCCGAAATAACTGATAGCGGCATTCCCGTACATTTTTTTGTAGGCAACCATGATATGTGGATGCGTGGCTATTTTGAAAAAGAACTGAACATACCGGTATATTTTGAAGGCAGAAATTTTGAGTGGAATGGCAAGAGATTTCACATTGCGCATGGAGATGGATTGGGGCCGCACGACGAAGGCTACAAGCTGATGAAAAAAGTGTTCAGAAGTCGCATCTGCCAGTGGTTATTTGGCCTGTTGCATCCTTCAACAGGCATTGGCCTTGCAAATTTTTTCAGTCGAAAAAGCAGGAAAAAAACCGGCAGCAGCGACGAGATTTTCCTGGGTGAGGAAAACGAATGGCTTGTAATATATAGCAGGCAAACACTGGCAAAAGAGCATTTTGATTACTTCATATTTGGTCACCGTCATTTACCTTTAGATATAAAGCTTACAGACCGCAGCCGCTACATTAACCTGGGCGACTGGATAAAATATTTTACCTACGCTGTGTTCGACGGCGAAACTATCGCACTAAAGAATTACGAATTGTGATAAAGCTGATGACCATATTGTTTGTTCTGTTCACAAGCCTTTGTTCACAAGGACAAGACAGTATTTTAAAGCTTAACCTTACTCAAGAAATTAAAGGAGAAATAAAGGATTTTTCGGTTGATAATCTTGGCAACATTTATTTGATTATGCCCAATAATCAAATAAAAAAACTCACTGCAAAAGGTGATTCAATAGCTGTTTACAACGATATAAAGCGCTATGGAAATATTTACAGCATTGATGTAACAAACCCATTGAAAGTATTGATTTATTTCAAAGACTTTTCAACGATTGTTGTGCTCGACAGGCTGCTGTCGGTGCGAAATGTAATTGACCTCCGCAAGCAAAATATACTGCAGGTAAAGGCTGTGGCGAGTAGCTATGACAATAATATATGGTTGTATGATGAGCTTGACGGCAAGCTGAAAAAAATTGACGACGCAGGTAGCGTCTTACTCGAATCAACAGATTTCAGGCAAGTATTTGACCCCGCGCCGTCGCCGGAGGCAATATATGACCGCGATGGGCAGTTATATTTGTACGACCCTAAAAAAGGATTGATGATTTTTGATTACTATGGCGCAAGTAAAAACAATCTGCAACTTCTGAACTATAGCGATGTACAGGTAATTGATAAGAATACAATAACTGCAAGAGACGGCAGCCGCATTATACTTTATAAACCATCTGCACTTCAGCTTTATTCCTACAAGGCTTTTGCCGATTCAACCGGCTTTGCAAAGATAAATTTCAACGGAGCGCTGGTATATGCTTTGACAAGCAATGGTAGTCTGCAGATATATGAAGGGGGTAAATAGGGAACGAATTAGAGATTAGCCTTCAACTCCAGCAAGAAGCTTTTAAACTTGTGCAATGTTTCAGTAAGCATAAACTGCACATCAGCTTCTTTTTTATTCGCTTTCAAATATTCTTTCGCTCCTTCCAGCGAATATTTTCTTTGGCGCAAAAGATGATAAATGAGTTGGATGCTTTTCACATCTTCCGGCCTAAACATGCGGTCGCCTTTGCGGTTTTTTCGCGGTTTCAATATATCAAATTCGTTTTCCCAAAAGCGCAATAAAGAAGTGTTTACATTGAACCATTTAGCCACTTCTCTGATGGGGTAATATTGTTTTTGAAACAACTCTTCATCTGTCGGAACATCTATCAAATCAACTTCGGCATCAATTTCTTTAAAGGATTTTCTGCCCCGCTTTTGCGGCACTTTTTTTATTTTTTCTTTTTTTTCTTTCGGTAAAATGGTAGGCTCCGGTGTCTTGCTTTTTATTTTTACGCCAATCTTTCCATCGGTAAAAATGATATTGCTCTTTGCGGCTTTATCTTCAGGCTGTTCTGTTTTCTGCGGTTTCGCTTCTATTGTTTCGGGTTGCAAAACCGAGTATTGCTCAATGGTGAAATCTTCGGGCTGTGTTTCTTTTTTGTCTGCTTTTTTCTTTGCAACAACAGGTTCTGTCACCTTATCCTTTTCAGGAGGAGCAGGTGCATCAAACATGGAACCAAAAAGGTCTAACTGTCGCATACTGTAAAAGTAATGTAAAGATGGAAAATGGGTTTAGGAGAAATCAAAAGCTCATCGAAAATTTAAAACACTCAATACGCAACATTCAATCACCGCATTTAGCGGGACAGGTATTCAATTTTCAAATTAAACCATTGATTATTGAATATTTGTTATTGAAAATTGAGTGTTTGTTCTTGAATCAATAAGAATAGGAGTTTTAACTAATCCAGGCTTTGATTGCTCACGGCAGCCAGTTTTACAAGCCTGTCAAACTGCTCGGGGGTAAGGTCATTATAAAAGAAATAAACAGGGTCAACAGCATTACCGTTTTTATGTACTTCGTAGTGGCAATGCGGCCCGGTGCTCTTGCCGGTATTGCCCACCCAGCCTATTACTTCGCCGCGTTTTACATTCTCGCCGCTGTGTACTTTTATGCGCACCATATGACCATACAAGGTTTCATACCCATATCCATGATTGATAACCACATGATTGCCGTATCCGCCTTCTTCACGGCTGGCTTCTTTTACACGACCGTCGGCTGTGGCATATATTGGTGTGCCCTGCGAGGCAGCAAAATCAAGCCCTGCATGAAATTTTGAAACTTTGTAAACAGGGTCTATACGATAACCAAAACCGGAAGCCAGGCCATTCAAATCCTTATTGCTCACAGGCTGTATGGCCGGGATGGAAGACAAAAGCTTCTGCTTGTCTTTTACCATCTGATCTATTTCATCGTAGCTTTTTAGCTGGAATTCAGACCGGGCGGTAAGCGCATTCAACTGGCCGGTCATGCTTTTTAGAAGCTCATTGTCAGTGAGGCTTTGCACAACTACCAGTTCATCAGTCTTTTCTTTTTGCTTGGCCCGTGCGCTGTCGGGTACAGGGGAAGCTTCAAAAATAGCGCGGTACACCTTATTGTCGCGGCGTTCCAATTCTGCCATTTGCTGTTCTACCTGCTCCAGCCGCTGGTTCATTATTTTATAGTTGCCTTCATAATCATTCAACTGGCGACGAAGAAATTTTTCGTTGGGCTTTTCGATATAACGGAATCCAAACCATAAAATAATAGCGGCGGTAACCAATGAAGCGGCTATAAATCCAAACACCCGTAGCAGTTTTACCCGCAGCGGCACAGTCAGTTTTTCATACCGGAGGGTATGGGTGTTGTAGAAATACTTTACTTTTTTCATTGGGTTGGTAAAATTACGGCTGCATTGTGTAAAAATTTCTGAAAAGAATTGCCGGTATATGCCGCATCAGCCGTTTCTACTGTCAGCACCCACATTGCAATGAATTTGAAAAAATGCTAAACCCTATCTTTGCCGCCCTTATAAGCCAATATATTTTTTATGATGACAAGTGCCGATATAAGACAGCGTTTCCTCAATTTTTTTAAAAGTAAAGGACACCAGATTGTTCCTTCTGCGCCGATAGTGGTGAAAAATGACCCCACGTTGTTGTTTACCAATGCGGGCATGAACCAGTTTAAAGATTATTTTCTCGGAAACAAAAATCCCGAAAACCCACGTATAGCCGATACTCAAAAGTGCCTGCGAGTAAGCGGCAAGCATAATGACCTGGAAGAAGTGGGCGTGGACACGTATCACCACACCATGTTTGAAATGCTGGGCAACTGGAGCTTTGGAGATTATTTTAAAGCAGAAGCTATAGCATGGAGCTGGGAACTATTGACAGAAGTGTACAAGCTGGATAAAAACCGCCTGTATGTCACCATCTTTGAAGGCGATGAAAAGGAAGGTTTGCCTAAAGACGACGAAGCTTTTAATGAATGGAAAAAAGTAACCAACGAAGACCGCATTTTGCTCGGTAATAAAAAGGATAATTTTTGGGAAATGGGCGACACCGGCCCATGCGGCCCTTGCACAGAGATACACTATGACTGCCGCAGCGATGAAGAAAGAAAAGCTGTTGACGGCGCTGCGCTGGTAAACAACGACCATCCGCAGGTAATAGAAATCTGGAACAATGTATTCATACAATTCAACCGGTTGAAAGATGGTACACTTGAACTGCTGCCGGCAAAGCATGTTGACACAGGCATGGGCTTTGAGCGGCTGGTAAGAGTTATACAGAACAAGCACTCCAACTACGATACCGATGTGTTTACGGGCACAATTTCAGCTATCGAAAAATTAGCCTCCCCAACCCTCCAAAGGAGGGAGTTATATGCAGACTTGCCGCCGGATTCAAAACCGGCAGTGGCCTATAGAGTTATTGCAGACCACATACGGGCTATTTGTTTTACTATAGCTGATGGACAACTTCCATCCAACACAGGCGCAGGTTATGTGATAAGAAGAATTTTGCGTAGGGCTGTTAGGTACTATTATTCTTACCTCGATTATAAGCAGCCATTGCTTCATCAACTTGTACCTGTTTTGGCTAAGCAGTTTGAAAATGTTTTTCCTGAATTGCAGGCCCAGGTTGAGTTTGTGGGAAAAGTGGTAAAGGAGGAAGAAGATGCTTTTTTGAGGACATTGGACCGGGGATTGAAAAAGATGGATGACATTGTATCAGCTATTTCTGCAAATGCTGATAAAATAATTCCGGGGAAAGAAGCCTTTGAACTATTCGACACTTATGGTTTTCCCATTGACCTTACAAGGCTCATCGCTTCGGAGAACAACCTGGCTGTAGATGAAAAAGGCTTCGAAGCAGAAATGCTACAGCAAAAAACACGCAGTCGTGCAGCCGGCGTTGTTGATACCGAAGACTGGATAACATTAATAGAAACCAACAACACGAGCTTTGTAGGCTACGATAGTCTTGAAACAAAAAGCAACATTGTAAAGTACAGAAAGGTAAAAGCCAAAGGCAAGGAAGGCTATCAGCTTGTTTTGGATAAAACACCTTTTTATGCTGAAAGTGGTGGACAGGTGGGCGATACGGGGGAATTAAGAATTTTGAATTATGAATTGAAGGTTTCGAACACAAAAAAAGAAAATAATCTCATTATTCATTTCATTGATGAACTGCCTGAAGGAATTGATTTGACCGGGGAAATAATTGCAAAAGTTGATGCAGGCAAACGACAGCACACGGCTTCCAACCACTCTGCCACACATTTAATGCATTCAGCCTTGAGAAAGGTATTGGGTACTCACGTAGCTCAAAAAGGAAGCCTTGTAAATGAAGAGCATCTCCGGTTTGACTTTTCGCATTTTGCAAAAGTGACCGATGAAGAAGTTGCAAAAATTGAAGCTATTGTAAATGAAAAAATAAGAGAAAATATTCCTGTTGTAATAAAGGAAATGGACAAGGATGAAGCAGTGTCAATGGGCGCTATGGCTTTGTTTGGCGAAAAATATGGCGATAAGGTTCGAGTGGTTATTATTGACCCAAAATACTCCATAGAGCTTTGTGGCGGCACACACGTAGGCAGCACAGGCGAGCTTGGCTTTTTTAAAATAAAACACGAAACGGCAGTGGCTGCGGGTGTGCGACGTATAGAAGCGGTAAGCGGTAAGGCTGCTGAAGATTATATAAACTTGCAATTGCACCAACTGCATGAAGTCAAGACAGCCTTCAACAATCCCAAAGAACTGATGAAGGTGATAGAAAACGCAATGGCTGAAAATAAAGAGCTGAAGAAGAAGATGGAAAGCCTCGAAGCGAAACATTTGTCCGCTTTAAAAAATGAACTTGCCGCAAAAGTAAAAGTGATTAATGGTGTTTCTTTTATAGGCGCTACTGTAGAAGTCTCTAATGCTGAAAGCCTGAAAAAATTGGCGCACCAGCTCTGCACATCTTTCCCGTCGGGGGTTGGGGAGGCTGTCGTTCTCGCTTCAAATATTGGCGGCAAAGCGTCTGTAGCCATTGCGCTAAGTGAAGAGGTTGTAAACGCAAAAGGCCTTGAAGCGCCGAAAATTATTAAGGAACACATTACTCCAATCATAAAAGGAGGCGGCGGCGGAAGTAAAACACTTGCCACAGCCGGTGGACAAGATGCAAGCAATTTGAATAAAGTAATTGATGTGGTAAAAAGCTTATTGTAGCTTAGAAACTGGGAATATAAGTCTTTGCGTCCTTTGCAAACTTTTTTCCTTTGCGTGAAACCCAATTCTTTGTCTCGTTGCAATCTTTGTTTCTTTGTGTGAAATAGAAACTTATGCAAACAATTTTCGAAACCGAGCGACTTTTGTTTCGTGAATTCACTATGGATGATGCAGGGTTGATTTATGACCTGAACAGCGACCCTGTTGTAACGCAATATGTGCATGAACCGCCTACTACCATCGAAAATGCACCGGTAGTTTTAGCCAATATCATTTTGCCCCAATATAAAAAATATAACCACGGCCGCTGGGCTGTACACCTCAAAAATACTCATGAATTCATCGGCTGGTGCGGGTTGAAGCGAATGCCGGAACATACTTTCCCCGACCTGGGCTTTCGCTATTTTAAGAAGTACTGGGGCAATGGTTATGCAACAGAAGCCGCTAAAAAAACGATTGGCTACGGTTTCAACACTTTGAAATTGCCGGGCATTTTCGCGGCTGCGCATGTTGACAATACCGGTTCGATAAATGTGCTTGAAAAATGCGGAATGAAATATTTAGGCACCGAAGAAACCGATGGTATTTTGGCTAAGACTTATGAGTTGTTGAATGAATAACTGTAAGTTTTTCCTTCAACACTGCGATATGGAGAAACAGAGTTGCACCGAGAAAGCAAAGGCTGTGAAACTCCGTGTACTCTGTCCCTCTGTGTTGCATACCTGTTCGTTTTTTTCAACAGGGAGATGCAGAGAAACAGAGGTTCACAGAGAGGGCTAAAGTAAAAGAAGTAAAAGCCTCTGTGTAACTCCGTGGGTTCTGTCCCTCCTGTGTTGAAAAAGGGTAAGTATCTCAACACGGAGATACAGAGTTACACAGAGAGCCTCCATGTAACTCCATGCCCTCTGTCACTCTGTGTTGAAATAGCCCAAACAAATACCATTCGCACCTTTAAAATTGCAAATGACTTACTGACTATTTGACCCAATGACCCTGCCTTTAACCTTAACATTTCCGAAAGCTTTCGTAATTGAAAAACTTTCTTACTTTTGAACTACTAAAACTTTCGTAAACAAAAATATTTACACTATGAAATGGCTCAATCACACAGCAGCATTCATTGCCGCAACAATTATGGCTTCGGCCACTATAGCACAGGAAGCAACACCGCCTCCTGCACCGCCAAAACCCGGTAAGGAAAAATCGGAGGAAATAATTATCCGCAAAAAAGATGGCAAGAGTGAAAAAATGACCATTGTAGTGGATGGTGATAAAGTAACCATCAATGGAAAACCAATGGATGATTACAAAGATGGTAATGTAAAAATTATCACCCGCAAACGCTCCTCTGGTGGTGATGAACGTCCGCAGGTAAGGGCATTTGCTTTTCCGCATGGCGGAGCCGGTATGAACTGGAGCAGTGATGATGATGATTTTGACATGGAGAATTTTATGCCTTCCGGAGTTAACAAAGCGATGCTTGGCGTAATGACTTCAAAAACTGACGACGGAGTGAAGGTAACTGATGTAACCAAAGATGGCGGAGCAGAAAAGGCCGGTCTTAAAAAAGATGATATTATTACCAAAGTAGGCAGCGACAAGGTTTCCAGCCCGAAAGAACTGACAGAAGCAATTGGCAAATACAAGCCAAATGATAAAGTGGACATTACCTACAAAAGAAATGGCAAGGAAGGCAAAGCAACAGCTACGCTTACCGAAAACAAAAACAAAAGGATAGTCATTAACCGCACAATGAATGGTGATGATTTTGATTTTGATATGCCTGATGTTCCGACGCCGCCGGGCAGCGATAATTTCAGTTTCAACTTTGTGCGCAAACCCAAAGTAGGCTTGCAAATTCAGGACCTGGAAGAAGGCAAAGGCGTGAAAGTAAAAGATGTGGATGATGACTCTCCTGCATCAAAAGCCGGCCTGAAAGAAGGCGATGTTATAACCCAGGCGAATGGCAAAGAAGTGGTGGGTGTTGACGATTTGCGCAGCGTAATAAAAGATGCAAAAGAAGGCGATACTATTAAGCTTTCTTACACAAGGGAAGGCAAGACACAAAGCACGGATGTGAAAATTCCAAAGAGATTGAAGTCTGCTGATTTGTAACTTTCTTAACTCAACTATACATCAAAAAGCCGCTGCAAAAAACAGCGGCTTTTTTTGCACTTCACACTTTACACCTCACACTTCATACTTTACACTTCATAGTTTACCTTTGCTGCCAGTCATGGATACAGAAAAATATGAAGTGGTAATAGGCCTTGAGGTGCATGCACAGCTTCAAACACAAAGCAAGCTCTTTTGCGGCGACAGCACTTCATTTGGCGCAGAGCCAAACACACACATCAGCCCCATAACACTGGGTCATCCGGGTACGCTCCCACGCACCAATAAAAAGGCAGTAGAATATGCTATAAAAATGGGGCTTGCCTGTCACTGCCATATTGAGCCGTACAACTATTTTGCAAGAAAAAATTATTTCTATCCCGACCTGCCGAAGGGCTACCAGGTGTCGCAGCACACTACGCCCATTTGCAAAGGCGGATATGTAACCATTAAAACGAAAGATGGGTTGAAAGATGTATTGCTCAACCGCATTCACCTGGAAGAAGATGCAGGCAAAAGCATACACGATGCCGATGATAACTACACTTGCATAGACTACAACAGGGCCGGCACGCCGCTGATAGAAATTGTAACCGAACCGGACTTGCATTCTGCCGATGAAGCGTTTCAGTACGTGACAGAAATAAGAAAACTGGTGCGATGGATAGACGTATGCGACGGCAATATGGAAGAAGGCAGCCTTCGCTGCGATGCCAATGTATCTATAAGGCTGAAAGGTGCTACAGAACTGGGTACTAAGGTGGAAGTGAAAAATCTTAACTCAATAAGAAACGTAAAAAAGGCCATCGAGTATGAGGTTAGCCGCATGATAGCGCTTGCAGAAAAAGGTGAAAGAATTGTGCAGCAAACAAGAAGCTTCAATGCTGACAACGACACCACATTTGCACTGCGTGATAAGGAAGAAGCAAACGATTATCGCTACTTCCCGGAGCCTGACCTTACGCCTTTTCAATTATCCCAGGAGTATATTGGTTCCATTCAGCAGTCAATGCCGCAGTTGCCTTTTTCTTTGCAGAAATACTACAGTTCGCTTGGCCTCAATGAATATGATGCTGCGCAACTGTGCGATGATAAATCAACGGCGGATTATTTTGGCGAAGCCATAAAACACACCAGTAAATACAAGGCGATAGCCAACTGGATGCTTGGTCCGCTGCGGCAGACAGCTAATGAAAAAAATATTTCTGTAAGTGAAGTTGGCCTGCATCCGGAAAGACTCGCTCAATTAATATCGCTGGTAGAAGATGGAAAAGTGAATTTTTCTGTGGCTTCGCTAAAAATACTTCCTGCACTATTGCAGCATGAAAATAAAAGCCCCGAAGAAATAGCAACAGAACAAAATCTGCTGCAGGTAAGCGATACAAGCGATATTGAAACATGGGTGAATGAAGTACTTGCTAAAATGCCGGACAAAGTAGCAGAATATAAAAAAGGAAAGAAAGGTTTGATTGGATTGTTTGTAGGAGAAATAAAAAAATTGAGCAAAGGAAAAGCAGACCCGAAATTAGCAACTCAAATACTGGAAGAAAAGCTGAAATAGTTTTAGCTTTCAATCCAGTGTCAGTTACTTAAAAAAACACTCAATATTCAATAACAAATAATCAATACTCATTACATTCAATTGTAGATTGATTATTGAATGCCTGTCCCGCTAAATGCGGTGGTTGCGTACTTGCACCGCCAGATGCGGGGTTGAATATTTGATGACATAACTAAACAAGATTGGGTTCAATCTTTAAAATAAACCTGGAATGAAGAGAATACTATACCTGTTGGCTCTGATTGTTTTTGTGGCTTCGTGCCGGCAAAAAGACCACAAGGTTTTTGTGGTAAAAGGCGAAATTTTAAATGCGCCGGGTAAGAAAGTGATTTTGATGGAAACACCTTATGGCAATGAGCAGCCCGTTATTTTGGACTCTGTTTTTCTCACTGACAAAGGTGTTTTTTCACTGAAAGGACGGGCAAATGAAGAAGGCATTTATAGACTCGTTTTGGAACGAGGCCCTGATGTTATTCTTATAAATGACAACGATGAAATCAACCTCCATCTTGATGTAAATGATTACCGCAATTATACCGTAGAAGGTTCGCCGGCTTCTGAAAGCCTGCACAAGCTTTTTGAAGATTATCATTCAAAGGATTCTGCGATTCTTGTAAACTTCAAGAAGATAGACAGCATCCAAAAAATACCCGGCAACGATAGTTCTGCCGAAATGATGAAGTCTGCAAACGACAGGCGTGTAGAAGAACTCAACAGCCTGGTAAACGATTTCATCAAAAACAACAATAGCCCTTCTGCCGTGATGTATGTATTGGGAATAGCAAGCCGCACCATTTCGCAGGAAGAATTGAAAAACCGTGTGAATGAAGCCGCTGCAAGATTTCCAAAACATAAAGGGCTGGCTGCAATAAAAAATATGATGGCCATGAGGAAAACTGCGCCGGAATCAAAGCCCACGGAAACCGTTACAAACAATTATGCGTTGCTCGATAAGCAAGCCCCTGACCTTGCAATGCCTGGCCTTAATGGCAAAACGGTAAGCATCAAAAGCTTTAGAGGAAAATATTTGCTGGTTGATTTTTGGGCAAGCTGGTGCGGCCCGTGCAGGCAGGAAAACCCGAACGTAGTAGCGGCTTACAACCGGTTTAAGAATAAGAACTTTGCCATACTCGGCGTTTCGCTCGACCAGGACAAAGATGCATGGCAGGCTGCTGTTTTGAAAGACGGCCTGTCGTGGAATCACATGAGCGACCTGAAACAATGGCAAAGCGATGCAGTAGCGGCTTATGGCATTGAAGGAATCCCTTTCAACGTGTTATTAGATCCTTCAGGTAAAATAATAGCAAGCGGGTTAAGAGAAGAACAGTTGCAACAAAAGCTTGAAGAAGTGCTGAAGTAGTTTAGTGTTTAGAGTTTAATGTTTAAAACAAACATCCCATGGAAGAATTACTGAAACAAATAGAAAATTACAAGGCAGAGATAAATGACTTTGCAGCAGCCAATGCAGAAGAGCTTGAAAATTTTCGCATAAAATTTTTAGGCACCAAAGGCATCGTAAAAAATGTGATGGGCGAAATGCGCAATGTGCCCAACGAAAGCAAAAAAGAGTTTGGGCAAATACTCAATGCTTTTAAAATAGCTGCCGAGGAAAAGTATGAAAGCCTGAAAGAAGCCAACTCATCGCTCACTACTCACCACTCACCACTCACAGATTTGTCCTTGCCCGGCGACCCAATAACCGCCGGCACCCGGCACCCGCTAAGCATAGTTCGCAACCAGATGGTTTCTATTTTTAAAAGACTTGGTTTTGCCGTAGCAGAAGGCCCGGAGATAGAAGACGACTGGCACAACTTTACGGCGCTTAACCTTCCCGAAAATCATCCGGCCAGGGACATGCAGGATACATTTTACCTGCATCAGAATCCAGACTATTTGCTACGCACACATACCAGCAGTGTGCAGGCACGCATTATGGAAAAGCAGAAGCCGCCTATACGCATCATCTGCCCGGGCCGTGTGTATCGCAACGAGACAATCAGTGCTAGAGCGCATTGTTTTTTTCACCAGGCCGAAGGCTTGTATGTTGATGAAAATGTAAGCTTTGCCGATCTGAAGCAAACGCTTTATTTCTTTGTGCAGGAGATGTTTGGCAAGGATGCAAAAATCCGTTTCCGCCCCAGTTATTTTCCCTTCACAGAGCCAAGCGCAGAGATGGATATAAGCTGTACGGTATGCGGCGGCAAAGGTTGCAGTCTTTGCAAGCACACGGGCTGGGTAGAAATTTTAGGCTGCGGAATGGTGCATCCTAAGATGCTCGACAATTTCGGAATTGACTCCAACAAATACACAGGCTTCGCTTTCGGGATGGGTGTAGAGCGCATCTGCCAGTTGAAGTATCGCGTAAATGACCTTCGCCTGTATTCGCAAAATGATATACGGTTTTTGAGGCAGTTTACCGGAGCTGTGTAGGGAAGGGGTAATGTTGAAGAGCGCACTACTGCTTTCATCTGTTTTTGGGAACCAGCGGTGGTTTTTCATGGTATCATCGTTGTGTCACTCACTTGTGCGGCATACCATTGAGCGGCTTTTTCCACCATTTGTTCGTGTAGCACCATCACTTGTTTTAACCTATGTGGATTTGAATTTAAAAGTGAAGGGTGATGAAATTACCTGCGACCCGTTGGGTTGTGAAAGTTTAACCGGCTTTGATTTTCTATAAATCCCGAATTTGGTCGGGACGTGTTGGATGTAGCAGAAAAAAATCCTTCCCTCAAATATATTCCGCACACTACCTTTATGCTAACCTTACAAAAGGAAATTGCAATGCCTGGTAAAGAAGCCACCGGTAATAATAGAAGAATATTTGTAACAGGCGGTAGCGGCCTGGTAGGCTCGCATCTTATTGCAGCACTCATTGACAGAGGCGAAAACGTAACTGCTATTTATAGAAGCGATATCCCTTCAATACCTCCTTCACACAAAATAAACTGGATAAAAGGCGACATACTTGATGTGGTTTTTCTCGAAGAAACATTGCAGGGCTTTGATAAAATATATCATTGCGCAGCGATGGTTTCTTTCAACCCCAAAGAGCGCCATGCTATGATGCATACCAATGTTGAAGGCACGGCTAACATTGTAAATGCAGCTTTGAATGCCGGCGTAAAAAAACTCTGCTATGTAAGTTCTGTTGCAGCCATAAATGAAAAGGGGAACGAAATGACTACAGAAGAAATGGACTTCAACAAACCCTCTTTCATCAGCAGTTATAGCAAAAGCAAATACCTGGCAGAAGCCGAAGTGTGGAGAGCGATAGGCGAAGGACTCGATTGTGTGATAGTTAATCCCACAATTGTATTGGGAAGCGGTGACTGGACAAAAGGTTCACCACAGCTTTTCAAAACAGCATATGAATCGTTTCCCTGGTACTCGGAAGGTACTACAGGCTTTGTTGACGTACACGATGTGGTAAACGCCATGATAGAATTGATGAACAGCGAAATCAGTGGCGAAAGATTTATACTGAATGGAGACAACAAAACTTACAAGGAACTATTCACAACCATCGCAAATGCATTTGAGAAGCGACCTCCCCATAAAAAAGTCACACCGTTTTTAGCAGGACTTATCTGGCGTGTTGAAGCTATAAAATCCATGCTGACAAGTAGCGAACCTTTGGTTACGAAAGAAACAGCATCCAATGCTTTGAAGCAGCGAATGTATGATAGCAGCAAGCTCAAAAAATTTCTTCCATCATTTGATTACACGCCTTTCTATCAAACCATCAACCGTGTAGCAAACGAATTAAGGTCAAAGTATTCTTTGTAGAAAGTCCAAGTGGTAGTCATTGCGAATAAGGTACCAGTTCGGCACTGGAAAGAATGTTAATGACGTGAAACTGAAAGTGCCTCACTCTGTCAGCCTGATTTATTTTAGCAACACAAAAAGAGTGAGGCACTTTGAGATTCAAAACTTACTTATCCGTCACTTTTTTCCATAATTCCGGTATGCGTTTTATCCATACCAGTTCCTTCTTTTTACTCAATGCATCTTCAGCCGGCGAGCCAAATATTACTTTGCCATCTTCCACATCGCCGCCTACACCACTTTGCGCCAGCACAGTTACATTATTTCCTATAGTCAATGTCTTACTTACACCAACCTGTCCCCACAGGGTTACACCATCTTTTAAAGTAGTGCCGCCTGCTATACCCACCTGCGCTGCAAAGAGACAGTTCTTTCCTATAACCACATCATGACCTATATGCACCATGTTGTCCATCTTGGTGCCGGCGCCAATTCTTGTATCTGCAGTTACACCTCTGTCTATCGTGCAGCCGGCGCCTATTTCTACATAGTCTTCTATCACTACGTGGCCGCAGCTTTCCATTCTTTTATACCACACCTCGCGGTTCTTTTTTGTGTTGTAGTAAAATGCATCGCTGCCTATTACGGTACCGGCCTGTATCACTACGTTGTTGCCTATCTGTGTATAATCAAGAATTGATACATTGGGGTGTATCACACAACCTTCGCCAATAGTTACATGCTGGCCTATAAATACATTCGGCATGATGATGCTTGTTTTACCTACAGTTGCAGTAGGACTTACAATACCAGCTGTTGCAACAAATGGTCTGAAGTGACGAACAATTTTCAGGTAAGCTTCAAACGGGTCATCAACAATCAGTATTGCTTTTCCTTCGGGAATAGTTACATGCGGCGTATTAATGATAATGAACGTAGCCGCACTGTTCAGGCACTTGTCATAATATTTTGGATGGTCAACAAAACAAAAATCTCCCTCCTCTACCCTATGGATTTCATTGATGCCTGTTGCATCTTTAGTCGTATCGCCGGTTATTAATGCATCTATCAGGTCGGCTATCCAATGAACAGAAACTGGAGAAGGAAATTTCATAACGAACAAGTTTTCGCAAAGGTAATATTACAGCCATGAATCAATATAACAATCATGCTAAGTGTGTGGTCAAAATTATTTTGCATCACTTATATTTTTGCTTGCATTGTTTTTATATAATCTCTGCTTTGCAAAGACTGCTGATTTTTATCATTGCTCAACATAAACACACGCTCATCAAAAAAAAATTTCTTTAGAAGAAAAAAAATTTCTGCGGCAATGTTTGTTAGTAATAACACAAGATGAAGATAGATGTGAGCAATAAGCACAAATGCTTAATGATAAGATGAGTCTTCTGAAACGCTGTATTCATCAATGTTTCAAGCGAATTGTATTTACGGCTTTGTGCTAAATAATTTATGATGTCTATCAAAAGCACAACATGCACTGCAACAAAAACGTGAATAAATGCTTATGCTTATCAACAAAAAATTTAAAAATGTGAATAAAATAGTTGCCTATTTTTTTTGTGTTAGAAAAAACAATTTTTAATATTGTGTAGGGAAATTTATTTCCCGGTACTTACTAACCCATCCATATACAAAAGCCTCCGCAAAACGGAGGCTTTTTTGTTACCATGAATCGCTACTTTATCATTCATAAACCTTATCATGTTCTGTCGCAATTCTCTTCTTATGAAGGCAAGGAAACATTAGCTCATTACTTCAAAGTACCCAAAGATGTTTATCCTGTTGGCCGCCTGGATTATGATAGCGAGGGCTTGCTTATTCTTACAAATGATGCGCAGGTAAATCATCGCTTGCTGTCTCCGCAGTTCAGGCACGAAAGGGGGTATTGGGTACAGGTTGAAGGATTAATAAATAATGATGCATTGTATGAATTGCAGCAAGGCGTAATGATAACAATAGATGGAAAGCCACACAGGACAATGCCATGCAAAGCTTCTGTATTTGAGGCAGAGCCTTATGTGGCGCCACGCAATCCACCGGTGCGATACAGGCAAAGCATACCAACAAGCTGGATAAGCCTGACACTAACGGAAGGCAAGAACAGGCAGGTAAGAAGAATGACTGCAAAGGTTGGCTTTCCTACGCTAAGGCTCATAAGGCACCGGATAGAAAGGCTGACAATAGATGGCCTTGAGCCTGGAGAAATGAAAGAGCTATCGAAAGAAACTGTTTATAAAAGTTTATTCAAACACTGACACATGAAAGTTGATTTAAGAGACGGCTATTTTATCAGCACTGATAAAAACCTTCTTGATGTTGCACTCATCCATAGTTACTTGTCCGAAGAAAGTTATTGGGCAAAAAATATTCCGTTGCAAACAGTTCAAAGGTCTATTGACAATTCTCTTTGCTTTGGTATGTATAAAGAGCAACAGCAAATAGGCTTTGCAAGAGTAGTTACAGACACAGCAACCTTTGCCTACCTCGCCGATGTGTTTATTGTAGAAAGAGAAAGAGGCAAAGGTTTGTCTAAGGAGTTGATGAAAGTTATCATGAGCTATCCTGACCTGCAGGGATTAAGAAGATGGATGCTGGGAACAAGAGATGCGCACAACCTGTATAAGCAGTTTGGCTGGCAGCCACTCACAAATGTTGAACGCTTTATGCAGGTGCATAACCCGCATGTTTATACGGCCTCAAAATAAAAAAGGAGGCATATCGCCTCCTTCACTGTTTTTTGCTTCGCAAATGTTTACTGAAGTTTTGATAAAGCTTTCTTCAGCATCATGAGCATTTCATCTATCTCTTCTTTTTTGCAGGTGCCTACGCTCAACCTGTACCAGGGAGAGTCTTTGGCTGCGCCAAAAGCGTAGAAAGGTACCAATGCAATTTTTGCTTCGCTTAATAAATATTCTGTCACGTCTGCCTGTGTTTCCAATATTTCTCCCTCGGCAGTGGTTTTGCCTGCCAGGTTCAACCGCACAGTAAGATATATAGCCGCCTGCGGCGAAATGGCATCTACATCAAACCCTTCATTCTTCAGTTTAATGAATCCATCATAAATCCTGTTGAGCCGTTCTTCAATCTCTGCTTTAAAATGTTGCAGGTAGGCGTCAACATTTTCTTTCTGCATCAAAAATTTTGCAGTAGCCTTTTGTTCGGCCATAGGCGCCCATGCACCTATATGGCTTAGTATTGCTTTCATTTTTGCAATGATGAAGGCAGGCCCCATAGCCCAGCCTACTCTTACACCGGTAGCGGCAAACACTTTCGATATACCATCTACAAAAATGGTGTAGTGCTTCATCTCCGGCCGCAGGCTTACCGGGTTATAGTGATGAATGTCGCCAAAGGTGAGTGTCCAGTACATTTGGTCATACATTACATAACACTTCTTTTCTCCATCGCCGCGTTTTTTATTTTCTTCCAGCACCAGGTCACATATCTTTTCAAGCTCTTCTTTTTGCAAAGTGGTGCCTGTGGGGTTTTGCGGCGAGCAAAGACAAAGAAGCGTCGCCCCGCTAATGTGTGGAGCAATGTCAGAAGCCAGTGGCATAAAGTTGTTTTCCGGCATAGCTTCTATCATGCAATGCACGCCTTCTGTCATGTGTACATAGTGGTTGTTATTCCACGAAGGCACGGCGTAGATGACTTTATCGCCACGGTCAACAATTGTTTTGAACGTAGTAAGAATGAGAGGGCGGCCACCTGCGGCTATCAGAATTTCATTGTTGGCATAATCTATTCCTTCGCCTTGTTTTATAAAACTTGAAACAGCATTACGCAACTCCACAATTCCGTCGGCAGGCGGATAGTTGGTGTAATGATTTTTATACGCATCAATTATCTCATCTTCCAACTGCTTTGGAATAGGAAATATAGAAGGGTCAAAGTCTCCGATGGTGAAGTTGTAGATTTTTTCGCCATGGCGGATTCTTTCGCTTATAGCGTTTCCGAGTTTAACGATTTCGGAACCGATAAGCGTTTCGGCAAGGTGGCTTAGTTTCATTTTTCAAATATAGGATAATAGATGAAAGATGGGAGATGAAAGACGGCGGACGACCGACGATAGACCACGGACGACAGACTATAGATAACGCTTATACTTTAATGATATGACTTGTTGACTAACGACCAATGACTCCCTGACTCAATGACTTCATTGACCACTCACTTCTTCAGCCTCTCTGCAAGCCACAAAAATTCTGTGGTAAACGTATGAATAGAATTGCTGAAAGATTCATCAAGCAGGTTTCCCTGCGGATCAAATTTTTTATCTACTGCGGGTACAACAAGCATATAAGGACTGGGAATGCCAAACAATGCAAGTGCAAGCAAAAGCAGTTGCTGGCTGGCTCTTATGCCGCCATAGCCGCCGGTAGATGCAGTAACAATGCCGAACGGCTTGTGCATCTGTTTAGGAAAATGGTCAAAGAGATTCTTAAGAGAAGGTGTATAGCTGCCATTATATTCAGGTGTAACAATAATAAAAGCGTCGGCTGCAAAAATTCTTTTTACCAACGGCTTCAATTCACCAGGAGCTTTTTCCGCGGAAGAATAAACCTCTTGTTGAAATTGTGGCAAAGGCCATTCACGCACATCAACGATATCAACATGATGGCTTGTGTTTTTTGTAAAACATTCTTTGAGAAATAGCGCCAGCCTGTATGTGACACTCTGCTGTCTCGGACTTCCTGATATTATTTCTATGTTCATTTCAAAACTATTGTTTGGCAACACAGCTATTATCCGCTTGCCTTTTTCTCTTCTTCAATATAGGGTTCTGTAAAAGTTCGAACCCATATTTATTTGTTCATTCCCGGGATTTACTTGTTGCAAAGCGTTGATGATTTTTAACTTTAATTGTTCGCTATAATCTTCTTCATTTATTAGAGAGTTTATTATTTCTGATAATAGCTCTTTGTCAATCATATTGTCTGCTACAGTCACAGCAATATTTTCCATCTCAATAATAAATTTGTCAACAAAAACTTCAAGTCCATTTACCTCTAAAAAGAAAGCTCCTATTGCTACTGATGTTCTTTTATTACCATCGTTGAATGCATGAAATTTATTAAATGAGAATATTAAATGTGTTAGCTTGTCTTCAAATGTTGGATAATAATCGTCATTTTGAACATGGGTTAATGGACTATCAATGTTTCCATAATCTTTAATTCCGGTTTTGCCTCCTGATAGTTCAATAATCTTATCATGAATCTTTATGGCATAATCCGATGTAAAAAAGTTGAATGCCATATTATCGATCTTTTAATCTTTTGAAAACATCTTTATTATCCTCCAGGCGTTGTTCCAAATCCATACTGCAATCACCTAAAAATTTATCATAGTCGGCTGAACTAACCTCGTTTATATAACCCTTGAGTTTCTCGTGTAAAGCATCCCTAAATGCTAAGTCTCTGCTGGCCATAAGGCTTCTCGCCTTTTCTCTAAGAGGCATCAGTGTTGCTTCAGTTAGCTGCTCATACTTTGCAAATAATAAATTTGCTTCAGGGAGACCCAATTTCCTTCCCAGTCTTTCCGATTCAGTTTTTATTAATGTTGAAAAGCCATTTTCATAGCCTGCAATCAAGTCCAGCACTTCTGAATACATTGTACTTCGTACACTTTCTGTAGCACTTAGTTTTAAAATTTGCCGGTATTCCTTTGCATTTTCCTTAAATAAACTTTTATATATTTTATCCGTTAATTGAGCGTATTTAAATTTATTTTCCGTGATGTAAAAATCTAAAGCATTCGTAAATTCCTGCCTGTAATTATATTCTCTTATTGCACTGGGTAGAAATTCTTCCTCTCTCTGATTAATAAACTTCGTTTTTCCTCCAAGTTTTTGATTTAGCACATCAATTACAATGTCCAAAATCGCAGAACGAAGATTTTGAGCTTTTTCTGACCCTGTCAAAAGCATGCCTACATTTAGGAATGATTTGTATGTGAATAGTGCCAACTGCGGTGTTTTGGACAAAACATCTAACTCATTTTCAAACGATTGAACCATGTTCCCGACATTTGTGTCGGGAACATGGTCACCATCATTTACTTTTTTTACAAAGTCAGTAATCTTATCCTTAAAATCTTTCAGCCTAAAACCTGTGTATATTTCATAACCACTCTCTACTATTTCATTTTTGTGGTTTTCTACAATCCTTTCAATTGTACGAATGTCAACTTCATAATACTCTGCAAGCTGTTGTTTGGTAAACCTGAATTTCCCATCGTGTTTAAAGCCAAAAAAACCTACTTGCTGATATATTGCCTCAATAGCAACATTGTTGTTTAATATATTTTTCCTATCTAAATCGGAATTCGTTAAATCCTTTGTCATATTAATAGGTGTTCTTGAGTTGTCATATGGAGACAGCTATAACAAGAAAATGCAAAGAAACAAAGGTTACTTCGTCTCTCTGCATTACTTTGTCATTGTAGTGTGAAATGATATTAAGCCTGCTTTATCATTTCAACGTTCATTGCCAGTTTTACATCGTCTGCTACTACAAGACCGCCGGCTTCTGTTACAGCGCTCCATTTAAGACCGTAGTCTTTCCGGTTTATTTTGCCGTTTACTTCAAAGCCCATTCTTTCGTTGCCCCAGGGGTCTTTTGTTTTGCCGTTGTACTCCACATTCAGCTCCACTTGCTTGGTTACGTCGCGTATGGTGAGGTCGCCAATCAGTTTGAATTCGTTGTCGCTTTCTTTTTGCACCGCAGTAGATTTGAAATTCAGCGTTGGAAATTCATCGGCGTTGAAGAAATCATCACTCTTAAGGTGATTGTCTCTTTGTTCATTTTTTGTGTCGATGCTGCCTACTTCGGCTTCAAAAGTTGCTTTTGCTGTCGCAAAGTCTTCGCCTTCAACTTCGAGGGTTGCATCAAATTTTTTGAAATGACCTGTAACCGTCGAAATCATAAGGTGCTTCACTTTAAAAGCTACATCAGAGTGGTCTGCATCAATTTTGTAAGTTGCCATGTTTTGTTTTTTTTGTGTTGGTTAAAATTTATTTTTTAAAAGCCGTTATTGTTCATGTTTGCCTTTTGCTATGGAATGTAACAAAAGGTGGAAAAAGCTGAATAGAAAACTAATAGCACAAGTCCCGATTTAATAGGTACTTATCGGGATGCCGACGATGAAGTCGGCATGCGACGCAACCGAAGTCAAATCCCGGACGTCCGGGACTGCCGGTCTCATAAAAAAAACCTATAAATAACTTCCCTGCAAATACACCCTACTCTCTACTGCCCACTCACCAGTCTCACTCCTCCACCAGCACTCCCATCTTGCCCATTTCATAATCTCTGAATGCTTCCAGTATCTGCGTCTGGTTGTTCATTACAAATGGCCCGTGCGAGGCAATGGACTCATTCAAAGGCTCGCCTGTGCCAATCATGAGCGTACTATCTTCCAATGCTTCTATTTCAAAACTACTGCCATCGTTGTTTAAAACCACTATGAAGTGACCGCTTATTTCATCTGCTTCATTTTGCATTTTTATTTTGCCATTGAGCACATATACAAAGGCATTGTGTGTTGCGGGAATTTCAAAAGTAAAACGTCCGCCCTTCTGCGCATTTGCAGTAAATGTATTCACATTGCTGAATGTGGGTATCGGCCCTTTTACGCCATTCAGCTCACCGGAATGGATGTTCACTTTTATCAGGCCGTCGTCATTAGTTATTGAAGGTGTTTCTTCTGCCGTTAACGGAAAATATGAAGGCTGGTCCATCTTGTGGCTTGCAGGTGTGTTTACCCAAAGCTGTATCAGTTCCTGCCTGCCGCCTTTTTCAAAAATATCAGCCGGTGGCCGCTCACTGTGAATGATGCCCATGCCGGCATTCATCCATTGTGTGCCGCCTGCATATACTACATTGTCATTTCCGCGGCTATCACGGTGGTGTACGCCACCTTTGAAAATAAAACTGACCGGCGAAAAGCCCCTGTGCGGATGCGGGCCCACGCCTGCCTTCGTTACATTAATATGTGTGGGCACTTTTACATCGGCGTGGTGCAGCAGCAGAAACGGGTCTATCGCTTCGGCCTTTGCAGATGGAAACGCCTGCCTTATTGGCATGCCTCCCATATCAAATTGATTGGCGTAAATTATACTCTTTATGGTTCGTTGCGTTTTCATTACTTTTTTTTGTTTTAAAAAAATGGGTGAAATGGAAATGTTATGCTCACTTCATTTCTTACCGGGCTTGTTTATTTCATTGGCACTTCTATCAACAATGCTTCAGCATCGGTACCGGCATGTATTAAAACACTATCGGTATCCCAAATGCCCAAAGCATCCCGTTGCGACAGTTGTTGTTCGTTTATTGTAGCGCTGCCGTTTAGCAGGAAAATATACAAACCATTTCCCGGCTTTTTTATGTTGTATAAAATGTCTTTGCCGGCTTCAATCTTCGTAAGCGAAAACCATGCGTCCTGGTTAATCCATACTGCATTTTCATCATCAGGAGCTACCACGGTTTGAATACTATTTAGCCGCTGTGCAGGGTCAAAGGTCTTTTGGTCGTAGCGTGGTTCAATGTTTCTTTTTTTAGGTAAAATCCAAACCTGTAAAAAGTTAGTGTCCTTGTCTTTGTAATGGTTATACTCGGAGTGCTGAATGCCGCTGCCTGCGCTCATTATCTGCACATCGTTTACATGTATAGCCTTAGCTGTGCCCGTGCTGTCTTTGTGCTCCAATGCGCCGGATAGCGGAATGGAAACGATTTCCATGTTGTCGTGCGGGTGGGCGCCAAAGCCGGAGCCGCCTGTTATTACATCATCGTTTAAGACACGCAGCATGCCAAACTGCATCCGCTCGGGATTGTAGTAATGGCCAAAGCTAAATGAATGATGGCTGTCTAACCAGCCAAAGTTTACATGCCCTCTTTTTTCTGCATTGTGCAATACTGTTTTCATAATAGTTACTCCTTTTTAAGTGTATGTACACGTATTTATTTAAAAATTTTTTTACTCTTTCTCTCTATATGCTTCGAGAAGCGTATTCAGCTTTTCTGAATCATCTTCGCTTAGCGAAATGGTGTTTTTGACCAGGGCGTTTATTTTTACTGTTGCGCTTCGCAAAATTTCTATGCCGCTTGTCGTAAGGTTGATGACGGTTTCGCGTTTATCAATATCTGAAGTGCTTCTGTCAACCATTTTCTTTGCTACAAGCCTGTCAATAATGCGGGGCACATTTGAGTTACGTTCAATCATGCGGCTGCCAATATCTTTTACGCACATCTTTTCAGGGTGTTTACCTTTTAGTATCCTCAATACATTGTATTGTTCATGAGTAAGGCTCATTTGTTTCAGTTCTGCGCTGATAATTGTCTTCAGCCACCAGGCGGTATATAAAATATTAAGCCCTGCTTTTTGGTTTTGCGACAAAAATTTATCTGTTTTTAAGGCTGATTCAAGTTTCACAATGCAAATATATGTACATACACGCAATTTTCCAAATTTGGGAATTTGATCCTTAGTAATCAATATGTTTTGCTTAAAAATGAGGGCAAAAATTGCAGAAAGTATTGTTTATGAGCCTATTGGGATTTTTTTAAAGAAATAAGGCAAATTATATATAAACTAATAATAATTAAAAATGTTAATTACTTGTTGATAGCAGGTTGCATTTTATTGTGTTATAGTCATTAAAATAACTTTAAAAAGTAAATGCTTTGCAACTTCCGATTTTAATATTTTGTCTTAGTTATTCTTAATCGCTTATTCTAAAACAAGTGCTATGTTCACTCACGAAAACACCGGACCAATATTGTTTTACTTTTTGGTTCTGCTCATAATGATTTATTGCCGACCCCGACAAAAGAGAACTATGCATATAAGGCATAGGAGACATATTTGATGATATGTTCTTTTACGAGGCTGCATCAAAACTCCATTTTACAAGAGATTTCCAATCCCTCAGGACTTATTTTTACCCAGCCTCTAAATTTTTTTTGCGGATTTAATATAACTCCTATTTTTGCAACCCGATTCAAAATAGATATGCTGAATTTTATGGCAGTTTATTTATCTTAAATGAGGGAAAAATTCCTCCTTAGCTCAGTTGGTTAGAGTCCCGGACGTCCGGGATTAATCAGAGGGTAAAAGGAAAAAAATAAGATTCCTCCTTAGCTCAGTTGGTTAGAGTCCCGGACGTCCGGGATTAATCAGAGGGTAAAAGGAAAAAAATAAGATTCCTCCTTAGCTCAGTTGGTTAGAGTCCCGGACGTCCGGGATTAATCAGAGGGTAAAAGGAAAAAAATAAGATTCCTCCTTAGCTCAGTTGGTTAGAGCATCTGACTGTTAATCAGAGGGTCGTTGGTTCAAGTCCAACAGGGGGAGCAAGCCGAATTAATTGAACTACAATTTTTTCGGCTTTTTTTATCAGTCTTGCATTACGGCATTTTGACTAACAGTTACCAAAAACGTTACCAAAATGCTCCAATTACCAAACCGGTGCAGAGCCGGCAAAATGAGCGTCTTTCCTTCTAACTGGAAAACAGTACGCGCTAATGCTTCTATTACCTGGTATATCAGCTATAGATTCTATGATGACAATTTAGGGAAATCAAAAAAGGTTGTCATTAAAGGAATGAATCAGTTTTCAACAGCTATCGAAAAGCGTGAAGCAACTCAAGCCTTGATTGATGATGAAGTCAATCTTATTTTGCACCAGGGCTATAATCGAATAACAAAAACTTACAGCACACGGAACAGCGAAGAAGTTACGGAAGATTCACCCTTTAACATTGCTCTTGATTATGCTTATTCTAAAGTTCATGCTGAAGAATCTACAATGACGGACCTGAAGAGCTGTTTGAATTATTTAAAACAAGCTGCAACAAAATTGATGTATGCTAATACCCCGGTAAAGGACATAAAGCGGAAGCATTTAATTCAGCTACTGGACACTTGCGGAGAAATCAAAGTCAATACAATAATACCAATCGGAAAAAAGGGCAAAACAAAAAAAGGGATCTGGACGGCTAACACCTACAATCAATACCGGAGCAATTTATCAATGTTGTACAAGCGGTTATTGAAATTTGAACTTGTAGAAGCGAACTATGTTGAAAATATTGACAAACGAAAATCAACAAAAAAAATCCGCGAAACTCTTACCCCCGATCAAAGGAAAACAGTCAACCAGTTATTATATCATAAGAGTTATCAGTTCTGGCGCTTCCTTCATATTTTCTTTCATTCAGGTTCTCGTGAAACCGAAATGCTTCGCCTGCGGCACGATGATATTGATATGGCTGGGCAAAGGTTCAAGGTACTTGTAAAAAAAGGTGGTGCCTATCGTGAAGAATGGCGAGTTATCAAAAATGTGATATTGCCGTTGTGGGAAGAAGTTTATAACGAATCTGAAAAAGGGCAGTATTTATTTTCAGAAGGCCTTGCTCCTATGTTGAGAGATAAGCCGATCAGAAGAGAACAAATAACCAGGCGCTGGAAGGTGCACGTAAAAAACCCATTGGCGATTACTGCGGATTTTTACAGTTTGAAGCATACTAACCTCGACGAGACAGCGGAGCTCCTTAGCATTCATGATGCTTCAAAAATGGCCGGCCATACATCCACCGTAATAACAATGAAACACTATGCAGTAGGAGAAAAGAAACGACAGGATGAAAAATTAAAAGGGGTAGGAAATAGCTTTGCTTAAACCTGCACAATATTGTTTTGAGTTAATCCCCATTCAGCTACCTTCTTTTGGAACGCGTCGAAAAAACTTTTGTATTCACCATACACGTCACTCGAAACAGGCTGTTGCACTTTACACAAGAACTTGCCGTCACTATTATAAAATTCAAGACTAATGATAGCATCTGCAGTGCCGAGTAATTCGTAATTTTTGATAATTGGTTTGACCTGAGTAGCAGTTCCTACAAACTTTATCTCTATTGGTTGAATCTGGATCATGTCTTTACTTTTTATATGAGAAAACTTTTATTTCTGCCACATCAATGTTTCTGTCGTTTGTGCCTGCTGTTTTCTTTAGCAACACTCCAGAATATAAGCGGCCGGTTGTTGGTAAATTGGTTGACATTGTAGCAACCAAAGTTCCATTGATATAAAACTTTGCGTTGTTCGCAGCATCAAACAGTACTACAAAATCATTAAAATTGGCATCCACGGCAACTCCAGTATCGGCAGTTGTAGTCAATGAAGCAGCATTGTTAGTAGCCCCGAGCCAATTTGTTGAACAATAGGCATACCAATTAGTGCCGTAGGTGCCTCTTGTATATGCAAAACCAACAGAGCTAATTCCATTACTTGTATCTCCATTCCCGATGTTTACAACAAATTCATCAGTACCGGTAGATAAAGTGTTTATTCTAACCCGATGATAAAAGGCAACCTTCTTTGTAGGACTCGAGCCAAATAAATGACCAGCCCCGCTGGTGATAACACTTGAACCGGTAGTTGTTGTCCCGGTGGCCATTCTTAAATATGCCCCATCGGTTAAACCTCCAGTTTCAGTTACAATTGTCGCCGAACCGCCTGTAACTGTAGCTTTGAAATGTTGGAAAGTTGCTGAAGCCGGCACAATCAAAAAATGTTGGTGCAATGCAGGAATTTTTAAATATTCCCACGCACCGGCATATCCATTATAACACCATGGACCCGGAAGAAAATCACTGCAATAATACTGTTGTCCGTTTGTTGGCGAAACTATCGTAAGCATATTGGCATAAGTACCTGATGTGGTACCGGCAGCGGCTGCCCAAACATTCCAGTTGGAAGCATTGAAAGTACTTCCTGAAGTGAACGAGTGATCTGTCTCGTAGGTTGAACCCTTTCCAGCACATTGGGATCCTAAGCTTAGAATTCCACGTGGACAAGTTGTCGC
>JADMIO011717967.1_pt1 | contig 69342 bp, 65 predicted proteins | sample 8958161 | NCBI WGS metagenome assembly JADMIO01 (sample SAMN16585339, study PRJNA669376) | soil metagenome | isolation source: Crop rotation soil | place: USA: Cullars Rotation, Alabama | collected 2011 | reverse complement strand
GCGACAACTTGTCCACGTGGAATTCTAAGCTTAGGATCCCAATGTGCTGGAAAGGGTGGCGGTGAACGTGCCCCACAGCAGGAACGCGAACACGATGCGCACCGCCAGGTCGGGGTTCAGCCACGACGGGGCGATCTTGATGGCCAGGGCGCCGATCCAGTAGGGAACCAGCGCGGGCGTTTCGGGGCGCAGGCCCAGCAGCATGGGATCGAACCAGCGTGCGATGCCTTCGGTGCTGCGGGCCAGTTCGGCCATGTAGCCGAAGGCGGTGATGTCGGCGCTTTTCCACGGACCCCGGCCGACAAGGCCCGGCAGCAGGTAGGCCGCGCACAGCAGGAGCAACGCGATGCGCGGCAGGCGGCGCACGGCGCTCTGGGCAACGATCGCGGGAGTGGGCTGGTTCAAAAGGCGGGAGGCAGAGGTTGCGAAGGATTCGAAATGAAAAAGGGCAGCGCGGTAAACCGGGCTGCCCTCGACGCCAAGGCGCGTGTCTTACTTCGAAGCAGCGCCGGTGGTCTTGCCGAAGCGGTTGCGGAACTTCTCGACGCGACCGCCCATGTTGTCGACCGACTTTTGCGTGCCGGTGTAGAACGGGTGCGATTCGCTGGTGGTGTCCAGCTTGAACAGGGGCAGCTCGCGACCGTCATCGGTCTTGCCCATTTCCTTGGTGTTCGCGCACGAACGGGTCACGAACTTGAAGCCGTTCGACATGTCGACGAACAGGATGTCGCGGTAATTGGGGTGGATGCCTTCTTTTGCCATGGTCTTTCCTTTTGCGCTGTTGGAATCAATGCGCGGTCGATGCGAGAGCCACCGGCTTGCCAGATCTGGCTTGCCGCCCCAGGGACGCCTGGGGAGCCGGGCGACGCTGCCCAGCCGCACTTTTCGCGGAGCCCATGATTATCGCATACTGCCCCTTTTCAGAGCAAACCGGCCCCTTCCATGACCTCCAGACCCCTGCGCGCCGGCCTCGTCGGCTATGGCTTTGCCGGCCAGACCTTCCATGCGCCGGTGCTGTCCGCCGTGCCCGGGCTCGCGTTGGCGGCGGTGGCCAGTTCGCAGCCGTACAAGGTTCATGCGGACTGGCCCGGTGTGGCGGTGGTGCCCGACGTGGCGGCGCTGGTCGCGCGGGCGGACATCGACCTGGTCGTGGTCGCGACGCCGAACGAGCAGCACCATCCGGTTGCCAAGGCGGCGCTGGAGGCCGGCAAGCACGTGGTGGTCGACAAGCCGTTCACGCTCGATGTTGCGCAGGCGAGGGAGCTTGAGCTGTTGGCTTTGCGCAACAATCGAATGCTGTCGGTCTACCAGAACCGTCGATTCGACGCCGATTTCCTGACCTTGAAAGGCCTGCTGGCCAGCGGCGAACTGGGCCGCGTCGTGTACCTGGAATCGCATTTCGACCGCTTTCGGCCCGAGGTGAAGGTGCGCTGGCGCGAGCAGGCGGTGCCGGGTTCGGGGCTCTGGGTGGACCTGGGTGCGCATCTGGTCGACCAGGCCGTGCAGCTGTTCGGCCGGCCCGACACGCTCCAGCTCGACACCGCCGTCCTGCGAGACGGCGCGGTGGTCGACGACTACTTTCACGCGGTGCTGCGCTACGAAAGCGGCCCGCATGCGCCTTTGCGCGTGGTGCTGCATTCGACGACGCTGGCCGCACATGCCGCGCCACACTACATCGTCCATGGCACGCGGGGGAGCTACGTCAAGCACGGTGTCGATACGCAGGAAGACGCGCTGCGCGCCGGGCAGCGTCCGCCGGCCAAGGGTTGGGGTGCCGACCCGCTGGACGGCGAACTCACGCTGATCGGCACCGACGGCGTGACAAGTAGACGCCCCGTGCCCACGCGCGCGGGCAACTATGTCGATTACTACGCCGCGGTGCGCGATGCGATCCTGGGCGTCGGGCCCAACCCTGTTCCGCCCGAGCAGGCCGTCGCGCTCATGGAACTGCTCGACATCGGCCGCCAGAGCGCCGCGGAAGGCCGCGCCATCCGTATCGAGCGCCCATGAAAAAAGCGCGTCGACCCGTTAGGGCCGACGCGCTTTTGCGGAAGAGCGTGGTGCTCAGCCGCCGCGACGCATCATGTCGAAGAACTCGACATTGGTCTTGGTCGCCTTCATGTTCTTGAGCATCAGCTCCATCGACTCGATCTCGTCCATGTTGTACATCAGCTGGCGCAGGATGCGGGTCTTCTGCAGGATCTCGGGTGCCAGCAGCAGCTCTTCGCGGCGCGTGCCGCTGCGGTTGAGCTGGATCGACGGGAACACGCGCTTTTCGTACAGGCGGCGGTCGAGGTGGATTTCAGAGTTGCCGGTGCCCTTGAACTCTTCGAAGATCACTTCGTCCATGCGGCTGCCGGTGTCGATCAGCGCGGTGCCGATGATGGTCAGCGAGCCGCCTTCTTCCACGTTGCGCGCCGCGCCCAGGAAGCGCTTGGGGCGTTGCAGGGCGTTGGAGTCGACACCACCGGTCAGCACCTTGCCCGACGAGGGCACGACGTTGTTGTAGGCGCGGGCAAGGCGGGTGATCGAGTCGAGCAGGATCACCACGTCCTTCTTGAGTTCGACCAGGCGCTTGGCGCGCTCGATCACCATTTCGGCGACGTGCACGTGGCGCGCTGCGGGCTCGTCGAAGGTCGAGGCAATGACCTCTCCCTTCACCGTGCGCTGCATTTCGGTCACTTCTTCAGGGCGCTCGTCCACGAGCAGCACCATCATGTGCACGTCGGGGTAGTTGGCGCTGATGGCGTGTGCAATGTGCTGCATCATCACCGTCTTGCCGCTCTTGGGCGGTGCCACCAGCAGGGCGCGCTGGCCTTTGCCGATGGGGGCGATGATGTCGATGATGCGGCCCGTGATGTTCTCTTCGCCCTTGACGCCGTCGCGTTCCAGCTTCATCTGTTCCTTGGGGAACAGGGGCGTCAGGTTTTCGAACATCACCTTGTGCTTGTTCTGCTCGGGCGGACCGTCGTTGACCTTGTCGAGCTTGGTCAGCGCGAAGTAGCGTTCGCCGTCCTTGGGCGTGCGCACTTCGCCTTCGATCATGTCGCCGGTGTGCAGGTTGAAGCGGCGCACCTGGCTGGGCGAGATGTAGATGTCGTCCGTGCTGGCCGTGAAGCTGGTGTCGGGGCTGCGCAGGAAGCCGAAGCCGTCCGGCAGGATTTCGAGCACGCCGTCTGCGAAGACCTGCTCGCCCGCCTTGGCGCGCTTCTTGATGATCGCGAACATCAGCTCCTGCTTGCGCATGCGGCCGACGTTTTCGATCTCAAGCGCTTCAGCTTGCTTGAGGACTTCAGACACGTGGAGTGCCTTGAGTTCGTTTAAGTGCATGGAATGACCCCTCGCGGGGTAATCGAACGGAAAACGGGGGGAGGTTGAATGTGAAGCGAGAAGTGCTTCACTAACCGGGGAACTCGAACCGGTTGCCTGAAAGGGCCGGTGATCTGTGGGAGATTATGACAGGAAAAACGCGCCGGCCAACGCATTGCGCGCTGGCCGGTTGAAATCGCTCAGGCGAGTTGCTGGTCGATGAAGGCCGTGAGTTGCGCCTTGCTCATGGCGCCGACCTTGGTGGCGGCCAGCTGGCCGTCCTTGAAGAGCATCAGCGTGGGGATGCCACGGATGCCGAACTTGGCGGGGATGTCGCGGTTCTCGTCCACGTTCAGCTTGGCGATCTGCAGCTTGCCTTCGTAGGTGGCCGACACTTCGTCGAGGATCGGGGCGATCATCTTGCAGGGGCCGCACCATTCGGCCCAGTAGTCGACCAGCACGGGCTGGCTGGACTTGAGCACGTCGGCCTCGAAAGAGGAATCGGAGATGTGTTTGATGAGTTCGCTGGCCATGTGATGTGTCCTTGGTGCGCAGAGAGTTTCGGTGCAGCTAAAGTGCTGGTCATTGTGACAGAAACCAAGGGGTGGCGTGCCGTGCGGGACGCTATGGCGCCGATAGCCAAAGCCCTTGCGCATCACGTCCCCACGCTCTCGAATTCCCTCTATAGAACATGAACGAAGGCCACCCCGTCCAGGCCCTGTGGTGCGACCCCGCCGACGGCGTCGTCGCGCGCATCGTCCGCACGCTCGCCGAGCGCCGGCTGCACGCCGCGCGCACCGTGGTGCTGGTGCCCTACGCGCAATTGATGGGCGTGGCGCGCGCCATGTGGGCGCGTTGCGGCAGTCCCGGCTTCGTGCCGCGCTTCGAGACCACGCACAACTGGGCGCGCAGCGCGGGCGGCTTCGTGGCCACCGGCTACGACATCGCACATGACATGGCGCGCGACCTGGTCACCGCGCAGGCGCTGCTTTCGCAGTCCGGTTTCGCCGCCGAACGCTTCGCCCTGGCCGGCCGCGTGGTCGAGCTGGCCTACCAACTGGCACCGCTGGCTGCGGCCGTGACGCCCGAGGAACGCGTCGGCGCCTGGGCGCAGCGCGCGGCGGGCGTGGCCGAGGCGGGCAGCGAGTCGGAGTGGTTCCGCACCGAAAGCGCGCTGATCCGCATCGCCGTCGCGTGGGTCTCCACCTCGGGCTATGCGACCGACGTGCTGCTGCGCGACTCGACGCGTGCGCAGGTCGATGCGCTGATCGTGCTCGAAGGCTTCCAGACCGATCCGCTCACCCAGTCGCTGTGCGCGCTGTGGGGTGACGACGCGCTGCGTTTCTCGCTCGTGCCGGCAGCCGCCCCTGTGCAACCCGCGGCGTTCCACGAGGCGCTCGACCCCGAGGACGAAGCCCAGCTCGCCGCCGCCTGCGTGCTGCGCCACCTGGCCGAAGACCGCGCCCCCGTCGCGCTGATTGCCACCGATCGCGCGCTCACCCGCCGCATCAACGCCCAGTTGGCCGCGCAAGGCGTCGTCACGCACGACGAGACCGGCTGGAAGCTCTCGACCACGCGCGCCGCCGCCACGCTCATGAGCGCATTGCGCGCGTGCGCACACGACGCCGGCAGCGACCAGGTGCTCGAATGGCTCAAGGGCAGCGCCGACGGCGACGCCCCCACCGTACAAACACTCGAGGCGCGGTTGCGCCGCGAAGGCTTGCGCGACTGGTCGGCCTGGTGTTCGCTGGTGGCGCGCAGCGAGAAGGCGCAGGACGTCGCGCTGCTTCCCTTCACCGATGCCATCGAGGCGCGCCGCATGCCCATGGCGCGCGCGCGTCCGCTGGCCGAATGGCTGCAGGCATTGCGTGAACTGCTCGAGGCGGGCGGCCACTGGCAGCTGCTGGTCGACGACTTCGCCGGTGGCAAGGTCATCGGCGCGTTGTGGCTCGATGCCGGCGCGCACGGCGACGACGAAGAATTTCCGGGCGGCCGCCACACGCTGGCCGAGTTCACCGCCTGGGCCCGCGACGTGCTCGAAGACGCCAGCTTCGTGCCGCCCGCCGGCGACCAGGCGCCGCGCGTGGTCGTGCTGCCGCTGTACCAGCTGCTGGGCCGCGCGTTCGGCGCCGTGGTCATTCCGGGGTGCGACGACCGGCGCTTGCCCGCATCGCCCGAGCCGCCGGGCAACTGGAGCGCGGCGCAGCGCCTGGAGCTCGGCCTGCCGCTGCGGGAAGTGCTCGAGGCCGCGCAGCGCGCCGCCTGGGCCGCGGCCTTGCGCAACCCGTGCTGCGAGCTGCTGTGGCGCGAGTCCGACGTCACCGGCGAGCCGGTCAGCCCGAGCCCGCTGGTGCAGGCGCTGCGGCTCGACCACCTCCTGATCCCTTCCGCCGATCCGCGCCTGCCGCGCGAGGTGCCCGTGCAGCCGACCGCCTGCCCGCAACCTTCGGGCGCGTTGCTGCCGCTGGAGAACATCTCCACCAGCGTGTACGAAGACCTGCGCCGCTGCCCGTATCGCTTCTTCGCGCTGCGCCAGCTCGGCCTGCGCAGCGCCGACGAGCTCGATGCCGAGGTGGACAAGCGCGACTTCGGCAACTGGCTGCACGCCGTGCTGGGCCACTTCCACGAGGCGCTGATCGAAACACCGACGCAAGGCGCGCAAGAGCGCCTCGCGCTCATCGAGGCCGCCGCGCAGCGCGCTACGCGCGAGATGGCGCTGTCCGACGCCGAGTTCCTTCCCTTCGCCGCGGCATGGCCCGCGGTGCGCGACGGCTACCTCGGCTGGCTCACGGGCCACGAGGCGAACGGTGCCGTCTTCGTCGAGGCCGAGCCCTGGAAGGAGCAGGCGCTGGGCAACCTGCGGCTGATCGGCCGGCTCGACCGCATCGACCGCATGCCCGACGGCCAGGTCTTCGTCATCGACTACAAGACCGAGTCGTCGTCGGTGACCAAGGAGCGCGTCAAGGACCCGACCGAAGACACGCAGCTCGCGTTCTACGCCGCGCTGGTGGCCGACGACACCTTGCGCGCGGCCTACGTGAACGTGGGCGAGAAGTCTTCCGGCACGCAGACCGTCGAGCAGCCCGCCGTGGTCGAGGCGCGCGACGCGCTGGTGGCCGGCATCATCGAAGACTTCTCGCGCATCGCGCAGGGCACGGCCTTGCCCCCGCTGGGCGAGGGCGCCGTGTGCGACTACTGCGCGGCACGCGGCCTGTGCCGCAAGGACTTCTGGGAACTCTCGAAATGAACGGCGCCGCCTACGAACACAACGGCCGCCACGTCGCGCGCGAGGCCTTCTACACCGTCGCCTGCGATCCGCGCCGCTCGGTGGCCGTCGAGGCCTGCGCCGGCGCGGGCAAGACCTGGATGCTGGTGTCGCGCATCCTGCGTGCCTTGCTGGAGGAGGGCGATTCCGCCTGCGAGCCGCATGAGATCCTGGCCATCACCTTCACCAAGAAGGCGGCTGGCGAAATGCGCGAGCGGCTCGACCAGTGGCTCGAAGATTTCGCGGAGCGCACGCCTGAAGAACTGGTGCGCGAGCTGGTGATTCGCGGTGTCGAACCCGCGGCCGCCGCCGCCGCGGTGCCGCGCCTGAAGGGCCTCTACCGGCGCTTGCTGGAAGGCGGCAGGCCGGTGCAGTTCCGCACCTTCCACGCCTGGTTCGCGGGCCTGCTGCGCAATGCGCCGCTCGCGGTGCTGCGCGAGCTGGGCCTGCCTTCGAACTACGAACTGCTCGAAGACGATGCCGAAGCGCGCGGCCACACGTGGCGCCCCTTCTTCGAAGCCGTGACCGCCGACAGCGGCGCGCTGGCCGACTACTACGCCGTCGTCGCCACGCACGGCCGCTCGCAGACCGCCAAGGCGCTGGGCGAGGCGCTGTCCAAGCGGGTGGAGTTCTCGCTGGCCGACGCTGAAAACGCCGTGCAGCACTTCAGCGCGTTCTATCCCTCGCTCGAAGGGCTGCTAGAGCCGACGGATGCGCTGCGCGGCGAGCCGGTGCGCCGCCGCTGGCTGGACCGCGCCGCCGCGCTCGGGCGCGAGTCGAACAAGACGCCGCAGAAGGCCGCCGAAGCCATCATCGACGTGTTCGGCACGGGCGAGCCCGCGGCCGAATCGCTGGCGGCCGCGCTCGCGCTGTTGCGCAAGAGCTTCTTCGTCGCGACCGAAGACCGGCTCAACAAGAACCTGCAGAAGTTCCCGGCCGCCCAGGAGGCCGAGGCCGAACTGCAGGTGCTGTGCGGCGCGCAGGCGCAGCACGCCGCCTGGCTCTACCAGCAGCGCATGACGCGCCTCACGCGCCTGCTGATCGCCGCCTTCGCAGACGTCAAGCGCGCCCACGGCTGGGTCGACATGAACGACGTCGAGCAGGCCGCGCAGCTGCTGCTGGGCCAGTCGGCGCTGTCGGGCTGGGTGCAGGAGCGGCTGGACGCGCGCATCGCGCACCTGCTGATCGACGAGTTCCAGGACACCAACCCGCTGCAGTGGCAGGCGCTCTACGGCTGGCTCAGCGCCTACGTGGGCGCGGGCAGCAGCGCGCCGCGCGTGTTCATCGTGGGCGACCCGAAGCAGAGCATCTACCGCTTTCGGCGCGCCGAGCCGCAGGTGTTCATCGCCGCGAAGAAGTTCGTGCGCGAGGGCCTGGGCGGCGAGCTGCTGAACTGCGACCACACGCACCGCAACGCACGCGGTGTGGTCGTGCTGGTCAACACGGCCATGCTGGCCGCGCAGGACGCCGGCGAGTTCGACGGCTACCGCGCCCACACCACCGAGCGCAGCGACGAGGGCGAGCTGCTCAGGCTGCCGGCCATCGAGCGCGACGCGCTCGGCGACAGCGCCGCCGCACCGGCCGACGACGGCATGCTGCACTGGCGCGACAGCCTGGTCACGCCGCGCGTGCTGCCCGAGGAGCAACTGCTGCAGAAAGAATGCGAGCAGGCCGCGCAATGGGTCGCGCAACGCATCGCCGACGGCACACCGCCGCGGCAGATCATGGTGCTGGCGCGCCGCCGCAGCCGGCTCTCCGCCATGCAGGACGCGCTGCGCCAGCGCCACATTCCCGTGCAGCAGCCCGAGAAGAACGAGCTGTACGACGCGCCCGAGGTGCAGGACGTGGTCGCGCTGATCGACGCGCTGGTTTCTCCCGCGCACGACCTGTCGCTGGCGCGCGCGCTCAAGTCGCCCGTGTTCGGCATCGACGACGAGGCGCTGGTGCAGCTGGCATTGCGCCAGCGCGAGCGCGGCATGGTCAGCTGGTTCGCGTTGGTGCAGAAAGACGAGAGCCTGCCGCCGGTGCTCATCGAGGCAGGCGTCAAGCTGAAGAAGTGGCAACGCTGGTTGATGACGCTGCCGCCGCACGATGCGCTCGACGCCATCTTTCACGACGGCGACCTGCTCGCCAGGTTCGGCGCTGCCGTGCCCGCCACGATGCGCCAGGGCGCGCTGGCCAACCTGCGCGGCGTGCTGACAGCGTCGCTCGACATCGACGGGGCGCGCTTCGTCACGCCCTACGCGCTGGTGCGTGCGCTGCGTGCCGGCGGCGTGCGCGCGCCGAACGTGGCCGCGCCCGACGCGGTGCAGCTGCTGACCGTGCACGGCGCCAAGGGCCTCGAAGCCAACACGGTGCTGATGCTCGACTGCGACGCCCCGCCGCCGCGCGCCCAGACCATGGGTGTGCTGGTCGAATGGAAGGGCAGCGACAGCGCACCCACGCGCTTCGTGTTCCTCGCGAGCGAGAAGACGCCGCCGGCCTGCGCGGCCTCGCTGCTCGAGGAAGAGCAGCGCGCGCGGCATCGTGAGGAACTCAACGGCCTCTATGTGGCGACCACGCGGGCGCGCGAGCGGCTGGTGCTGTCGTCGGTGCGGCCCGCGCGCGCCAACGAGGGCAGCTGGTGGGCGCGGCTGGAGCTGCTGTGCGAGCCCACCGAGGCCGACGAGCCGCTGGTCGCGTTGCCGACGGACGCAGGCGCGGCCACGTTCACGATGAAGCAGATGCCCGCGGCGCCCGTGGCCGTGTCCGATGCGCCAGCGGCGACTGCGAAGAAAGCCACCGACACCACCGTCGATGCGCGCGCTGCGGCTTTCGGCCAGGCCATGCACCGGCTGCTCGAATGGGCCGTGCCCGGCGAGGCGCTGCCGGCGGCGCACGTGCGCGCCGCGGCCCGCGAGTTCATGCTCGACGCCCAGCAGGCGCGCGGCGCCGCGGCGCTGGCCCAGCGCATCCGCGCGGGCGAGGGCGCCTGGGTGTGGGACGATCGCAGGGTCGACTGGCATGGCAACGAAGTCACGCTGGTGCATGAAGGAGAAACCCTGCGCATCGACCGCCTGGTGCGCGAGCGCGACGGCGGCGCCTGGTGGATCCTCGACTACAAATCCGCGGCGCGCCCCGAACGGGACGCCGCGCTGATCGCACAGATGCAGCGCTACCGCGCCGCAGTGCAACATGCCTACCCCGGTGCCACGGTGCGCGTCGCGTTCCTGACCGGGCAGGGCGAACTGGTAAATCTCGAATGACTGTTTCCCCTACCGTTGCCGTGATCGGCGGCGGACCCGCCGGCCTCATGGCGGCCGAAGTACTGGGCGCCTCCGGCGCGCAGGTGCATGTGTACGACGCGATGCCCTCGGTGGGCCGCAAGTTCCTGCTGGCCGGGCGCGGCGGGTTGAACCTCACGCACTCCGAGCCCTTCGATGTGTTCATGAGCCGCTTCGGCGAGCGGCGCGCCCAGCTGGAGCCGATGCTCGCGCAGCTGGGCCCGCAGCAGGTGCGCGACTGGGCCGCCGGCCTGGGCGTGGAGACCTTCGTCGGCACCTCGGGGCGTGTGTTTCCCACCGACATGAAGGCCGCGCCGCTGCTGCGCGCCTGGCTGCAGCGGCTGCGCGCGGCCGGGGTGCAATTTCACATGCGCCATCGCTGGCAGGGCGACCGCACGCTGGACCTGGGCGCGCTGCGCTTCGCGACGCCGGCTGGCGAGGTCACGGCCAAGGCCGATGCCGTGGTGCTGGCGCTGGGCGGCGCGAGCTGGGCGCGGCTGGGTTCCGACGGCGCCTGGGCGCCCTGGCTGCAGGCCCAGGGCGTGGACGTGGCGCCGCTGCTGGCCGCGAACTCCGGCTTCGACGGCGCGGGCTGGAGCGAGCATTTCTCCAGCCGCTTCGCCGGTCAGCCCTTCAAGTCGGTCGCCGTTTCCTTCACCGACAGCCAGGGCCGGCACTTTGCGCGCAAGGGCGAGTTCGTGGCCACGGCGACGGGCATCGAAGGCAGCCTGATCTATGCCGCGTCGGCGCTGCTGCGCGACGAAATCGCCGCAAACGGCAGCGCCACGCTGCTGCTCGACCTGCTGCCCGACCGCAGCGCCGAGCAGGTGCTGGCCGCGGTGACGCATCCGCGCGGTGCCCGTTCCTTGAGCAGCCACCTGAAGAGCCGGCTCGGGCTCGAAGGCATCAAGGCCGGCGTCCTGCACGAAGCCCTGGGCCGCGAGGCGATGCAGGACGCCGCGCAGCTGGCTGCCACGATCAAGGCCGTGCCGCTGAAGCTGGTCGCCACGCGGCCGGTCGACGAGGCCATCAGCACGGCCGGCGGCGTGCGCTTCGATGCGCTCGATGCCCGGCTCATGGCCAACGCGCTGCCGGGCGTGTTCGTGGCGGGAGAAATGCTCGACTGGGAAGCGCCGACCGGCGGCTACCTGCTCACGGCGTCGATGGCGAGCGGCGCCGCGGCGGCGCGCGGTGCCATGCAGCAACTGGGACTCTGACGTTTCGGCGCTTTTACGCGGGTCGTTGATCCGCTGAAGCCGTCGCTTATGGCGACGAAGGACGCGTCGAGCCTGAATCCTGGTGCACCGTGGGCACCGTGGAAGAGATGGCGCGCCCCACCATGTGCTCGGCCAGCGTGTCGTACAGCGGGCGGCTGATCATCCGGGAGACCAGGCTGGCCAGCATGGCGGCGGCCATCAGGCTCAGCACCATCGAATGGCCGTCGACCATCTCCATCACGATGATGAAGGCGGTCAGCGGCGCCTGGGTCACGGCCGCCAGGAAGCCGGCCATGCCCATCGCGATGAGCGCCGGCCCCAGGTCGCTGCTGGCCAGCCGGGCGACGAGGTCGCCGATGCCCGCGCCGATCGACAGCGAAGGCGCGAAGATGCCGCCCGGCACCCCACACCAGGCCGTGAGCCATGTGGCGACGAACTTCAGCACGGTGTACAGCGGCGTGAGTTCGTCGTGCCCCTGCAGCATCTGCTTGACCGCCTCGGAGCCCGCGCCGAAGGTGACGCCGCCTGTCACCAGGCCGATGACCGCCACCGCCAGCCCGCCGACGGCAGCGAAGCGCACCGGAAAGCGCGCCCGCCAGCGGTTGAAGCGCCCGGGCGTGCCGGTCAGCGAGGCGATCAGCAGCCGCGCGAACAGGCCGCCGGCCGCGCCGCTCAGCAGCGTGACCAGCAAGCCGGGGCCCAGGGCGTCCCAGCCCAGGCGCGGCACGCGGATCACGCCGAAATAGCTGGCATTGCCGAAGGCCGACACCGCCACCAGGCCGGCCAGCACGATGGCCGTGATGATCAGGCCGCTGGAGCGCGCCTCCAGCCGGCCAGAGAGTTCCTCGATGGCGAAGACCACGCCCGCCAGCGGCGCATTGAACGCGGCCGCGATGCCGGCGGCCCCGCCGGCCACCAGCAGCGCACGCGCGTCGATGGTGGTGCCGGGCGAGAGCCAGCGCCGCGCGTGCTGCATCACGCCGGCCGCCACCTGCACCGATGGGCCTTCGCGCCCGATCGACAGGCCGGCCGCGAAACCGGCCGCGCCCAGCCCGATCTTGGCGAGCGTGAGCCGCAGCGAGGCGAACATGAAACGCCGTTCTTCGGGCAGCTCGGGGTGCAGCGCCGCCTTGATCTGCGGAATGCCCGAACCGCCCGCGCCGGGAAAGAAGCGCAGCGTTGCCCAGACGATGCCGGCGGTGATCAGCGGCGTCGTCAGCAGCACGGCCCAGGGCCACGCACGGTAGAAGCGATGGAACTGGCCGAATACCCAGTCGCTGGCGTAGGTGAAGCCCACCACGAAGATGCCGGCCGCGATGGCGTAGCCGAGCACGATGGCGCGGTCGAGCCAGACGCGGCCGCCGCGCAGCTCGGCGCGCAGGTGTTCGAGGAAGTCCGGCTCTCGGTTCATACCGCGGCCAGTTTACGCAGGCACCGGAGCGAGGCCGCCTTGAAGTTCATGGCGGGTTCGATGGAGACTGGAGCGAAGGGCTTTGCAAGCCCCTGGAGGCGCGCAAGTTGCAGGGAACTTGCGGCTTTTCTGATGTTAGGTTGACGAGCCTTACCCCTGGCACTGACTACGCAGTTAGGGCTGCTTGGTTCCCCACCTGACCCGGTTGGCCACTTCACCATGCAGGGAGGCCCGTCAGCCTGCATTCTAACCACGAGACTTCGGCCATTCCGTCGCGCCGGGCCAACCCCCTGCGCCGAGGCGGGACAAGCGCGCAGGACAGTCGCGCATCGTCTGCAAGGAAAAGAAAAAAACGAAAAAGGAAAGGGTTTGCGTTTGTTGCCGCGTGGGCCGGAAGGGTGTCCCGTGCCTTTTAGAATGCCCGCAATGTCCTATCTCGTGCTCGCCCGCAAGTTCCGCCCGAAAACCTTCGCCGAGATGGTCGGCCAGGGGCACGTGGTGCAGGCGCTCGAGAACGCGTTGACCACGCAGCGCCTGCATCACGCCTACCTGTTCACCGGCACGCGGGGTGTGGGCAAGACCACCGTGTCGCGCATCCTGGCCAAGTCGCTCAATTGCCAGGGGCCGGACGGGCAGGGCGGCATCACCGCCACGCCGTGCGGTGTCTGCCAGGCCTGCCGCGACATCGACTCGGGCCGCTTCGTGGACTACACCGAGCTCGACGCGGCCTCCAACCGCGGCGTGGACGAGGTCCAGTCGCTGCTCGAGCAAGCCGTCTACAAGCCGGTGCAGGGGCGCTTCAAGGTCTTCATGATCGACGAAGTGCACATGCTCACGAACACCGCGTTCAACGCGATGCTCAAGACGCTCGAGGAGCCGCCCGAGTACCTCAAGTTCGTGCTGGCCACCACCGATCCGCAGAAGGTGCCGGTCACGGTGCTGTCGCGCTGCCTGCAGTTCAACCTGCGGCCGATGGCGCCCGAGACGGTGCTCGAGCACCTCACCAGCGTGCTGCAGACCGAGCAGGTGCCGGCCGAGCAGCAGGCGCTGCGCCTGCTGGCGCGCGCCGCGCGTGGCTCGATGCGCGATGCGCTGTCGCTCACCGACCAGGCCATCGCCTTCGGCAACGGCGAGCTGCTCGAAACGGGTGTGCGCCAGATGCTCGGCAGCGTCGACCGTGGCCATGTGTTCAAGCTGATCGAGGCGCTGGCGCAGGGCGACGGCAAGACGGTGGTCGAGACCTCGGAGGCGCTGCGCGTCGACGGCATGTCTGCAGCCTCCACGCTGGAAGAAATGACGGCGGTGCTGCAGGCCATGGCCGTGCTGCAGGCCGTGCCTTCGCGGGCGGAATCGGCCGATTCGGCCACCGACCCCGACGCGGCCGACACGGCCCGGCTCGCCACGCTGATGCCGGCCGACGAAACCCAATTGCTCTACAGCCTCTGTCTGCACGGCCGCGGCGAGCTGGGCCTGGCGCCCGACGAGTACGCGGCGCTGACCATGGTGCTGCTGCGGCTGCTGGCCTTCAAGCCCTCCAACGCGGCTGCTGCGACGGCCTCCACGGAAAAAAAAACTCTGAATGAAGCTGCGGCCGCTGCGCCGCGAGCGCCGGTGGCCGCTACCGCACCAGCGCCGGTGGCCGCAACGCCGAGGCAGCCTGTGCAGGCCCCTGCAGCAGTCGCTCCTGCACCCGTTGCACCTGCCGCGCCGGTCGCACCCATCGCATCCGCTGCGCCCTCCGCACCGACGCCTCCCCTCAACCAGGCCCCCGCCGGCCAACGCCTCGCAGTCGTCGACGAGCCACGCCACGCCGACCCCCGCCCGACCCCCACGGACAGTACCCCCGCCAAGGTCGTCGGCGTCCCGATTCGCGTGCAACCGCCGCCGGGCGCGCGCGACGAGCCTCATGCCCAGGGGCAGCGCGCGCCTTTCGTTCCCATTCCCCCCAGCGAAGACGGCGACTTCTGGTACGCCACGGTCACGCAGCTGGTCGCGTCGGAAGCCATCGCGGCGCTGGCGCGCGAACTCGCGCTGCAGTCGCAGCTGGTGGGGCGCGACACCGACCAGTGGATGCTGCGCATCGAGCGCGAGACGCTCAACCAGCCCTCCAGCCGCGAAAAGCTGACGGCGGCGCTGAGCAACATCGGCCACGACGTCAAGCTGTCCATCGAGATCGGCAGCGTGGTCGACAGCCCCGCGCGGCGCAACAAGCACGCGGCCGAAGAGCGCCAGCGCGTGGCCGAGGACGCCATCCTGAGCGACCCCGAAGTGCAGGCGCTGATGCGCGACTTCGATGCGAAGATCGTCCCCGGCACGCTGAAGCCGGTCTGAGCGCAGGTCGCTCCAGCCTCTTTTATCCTTCCCCCGTTTTTCAACCCATCTCAACCGATCAGGACCACACGATGTTCAACAAAGGACAACTCGCCGGCCTCATGAAGCAGGCGCAGGCAATGCAGGACAACCTCAAGAAGGCCCAGGAAGAACTGGCGCACATCGAGGTCGAAGGCGAGTCCGGCGCCGGCCTCGTCAAGGTCGTCATGACCTGCAAGCACGACGTCAAGCGCATCACCATCGACCCCAGCCTGCTGGCCGACGACAAGGACATGCTCGAAGACCTCGTGGCCGCCGCCTTCAACGCCGCCGTGCGCAAGGCCGAGGAAACCAGCGAGCAGAAGATGGGCAAGCTCACCGCCGGCATGCCCGGCCTGCCGCCCGGCATGAAGCTCCCGTTCTAAGCGCTGCATGGCAGACGCGAGTTCGCTCGACGCCCTGGTCGATGCGCTGCGCCGCCTGCCGGGTGTCGGCGTCAAGTCGGCCTCGCGCATGGCATTCCACCTGCTGCAGCACGACCGCGACGGCGCGCAGCTGCTCGCGCGCGCATTGCAGCAGGCCGCGGGCAACGTGCGGCATTGCCAGCTCTGCAACACCTTCACCGAAGCGCCCATCTGCAATGTCTGCATGGACTCGCGGCGCGACGGCACCAAGCTCTGCGTGGTCGAGACGCCGGCCGACCAGGCCGCGCTCGAGCGCACGGGCGCCTTCCGCGGCTACTACTTCGTGCTCATGGGCAAGCTCAGCCCGCTCGACGGCATCGGGCCCAACGACATCGGCCTGCAGAAGCTGTTCGACCGCGCACGCGACGGCACGGTCAGCGAGGTCATCCTGGCCACCAACTTCACCGCCGAGGGCGAAGCCACCGCGCACGTGATCGGCGAGGCGCTCAAGCAGCACGGCCTCACCGTGACGCGGCTCGCGCGCGGCGTGCCCGCGGGCAGCGAGCTCGAGTACGTCGACCTCGGCACCATCGCGCACGCGCTGGTCGACCGCAGGTAGGCCGCGGCCAGGCCACGACCAAGCCAACTGGACCCCATGACCTTCTCATTGCTCACCGTCGCCTACTGGTACGTCGACCTCGGCACCATCGCGCACGCGCTGGTCGACCGCAGGTAGGCCGCGGCCAGGCCACGACCAAGCCAACTGGACCCCATGACCTTCTCATTGCTCACCGTCGCCTACTGGTGCGTGTTCGTCGCCTGCGGCCTGCCGTACCTCTCGGCGTGGATCGCCAAGGCGGGCAGCTTCGGCCCGCGCGACAACCAGCATCCGCGCGACTGGGCCGCCAGGCAGAGCGGCTGGCGCGCACGCGCCAACAGTGCGCAAGCGAACAGTTTCGAAGGCCTGCCTTTCTTCATCGGCGCGGTCGTCATCGCGCACCAGCTTGGCGCGGCGCAGTCGCACCTCGACATGCTGGCCGTGGCCTACGTGGTGCTTCGCGCGATCTACATCGCGCTGTACATCAAGGGTGTCGGCAGCGCGCGCAGCGCGGTCTGGGCACTCGCGTTCCTGGTGAACATCGCGATACTTTTCCTGGCGCGCTGACGCCGGGGCGAAGGCTTCGCGGCGAGGCCTTCATGCTTACGTGAAAACCCGCACGGGATGACCCCGATGCCGTGGCGTGGTGCGGCCCCTAAGCTCGATTCAGTCCACAGGAATCACAGAGCCCACAGGCACAGCTTCAGGCCACGTCAAAGGCCCCGTTACAGGCCACGTTACAGGCACCGTTCATGCTCCATCGCCGCGCCCTCATTTCAGCCTCCGCCATCGCCGCCGCAACCATCGCGTTGCCGCGTGTCTTTGCGCAGCAGGCGAAGCTGGAGAAGACCAGGATCTCCATCGCGGTCGGCGGCAAGGCGGCGTTCTACTACCTGCCGCTCACCATTTCGGAGCAGCTCGGCTACTTCAAGGCCGAAGGGCTCGACGTCGAGATTTCCGACTTCGCCGGCGGCGCGCGCGCCCTGCAGGCGGTGGTGGGTGGTTCGGCCGACGTGTGCTCGGGCGCGTACGAGCACACCATCAACCTGCAGGCCAAGAACCAGATCTTCCAGGCCTTCGTGCTGCAGGGCCGCGCACCGCAGATCGCCGTGGGTGTGTCGACCAAGAACATGGCCGGCTACACCGGCATCCAGGACCTGAAGGGCAAGAAGATCGGCGTCTCGGCACCGGGCTCGTCGACCAACATGGTCGCCAACCTGGTGCTCTCGCGCGGCGGGCTGAAGGCCAGCGACGTGAGCTTCATCGGCGTGGGCGTGGCCGCGGGCGCGCTCACCGCGCTGCGCTCGGGACAGATCGACGCCATCAGCAACACCGACCCGGTGATGACCATGCTCGAGCAGAAGGGCGACGTGAAGATCATCAGCGACACGCGCACCCTCAAGGGCACGCAGCAGGTGTTCGGCGGCACGATGCCCGCGGCCTGCCTTTACGCCTCGGCCGATTTCATCCAGAAGAACCCCAACACCTGCCAGGCGCTGGCCAACGCCATCGTGCACGGCCTGAAATGGCTGCAGACGGCGGGGCCCGGCGACATCATCAAGACGGTGCCCGAGACCTATCTGCTCGGCGACCGCGCGCTGTACCTCGCGTCTTTCGACAAGGTGCGCGAATCGATCGCCACCGACGGCCTGGTGCCGGCCGACGGCCCCAAGACCGCGCTCACCGCCATCGCCAGCTTCGACACCAGCGTGAAGGCCGACAAGATCGACCTCGCCAAAACCTACACCAACGATTTTGCCAGGCGCGCGAAAGACAGGTTCAAAGCCTGATTCCGAACGTCCCCGCGACCCGGCCTTGGCCGGGTTTTTTCTTCCCCCTGCGACGATGCAAGACCACGCTCTCGAACTCCTGGACATCAGCTGCACCTTCCACTCGAAGGACGACCCTGGCCAGCGCTACACGGCGGTGGCCGACACCACGCTGCGCATCAAGGCGGGCGAGTTCGTCTCGGTGGTGGGGCCCACGGGCTGCGGCAAATCGACCTTGCTGAACGTGGGCGCGGGCCTGCTGGCGCCTTCGTCGGGCAGCGTGAAGGTATTCGGCAAGATGCTCGACGGCGTGAACGCGCGCGCGGGCTACATGTTTCAGACCGAGGCGCTGATGCCGTGGCGCAGCGCCATCGACAACGTGATGGTGGGCCTGCAGTACCGCGGCGTGCCCGACGCCGATGCGCGCGCGCTGGCCCAGGCGTGGCTCTCGCGCGTGGGCCTCTCGGGCTTCGGCGACCGTTATCCGCACCAGCTCTCGGGCGGCATGCGCAAGCGCGTGGCATTGGCACAGACGCTGGTGCTCGACCCCGACATCATCCTCATGGACGAGCCCTTCAGTGCGCTCGACATCCAGACGCGCCAGCTGATGGAAAACGAGGTGCTCGAACTCTGGAGCGCGCCGAGCGAAGGCCGCCGGGCCGCCCCAGGGGCGGAGCCCACCCCCTCGGGGAGCGGGCGCGCAGCGCCCGGGGGCTCACAAGGTCGCAAGGCCGTGCTCTTCATCACGCACGACCTCGACGAGGCCATCGCCATGAGCGACCGCGTGGTGGTGCTGTCGGCCGGGCCGGCCACGCACCCCATTGGCGAGTTCGCCATCGACCTGGCGCGCCCGCGCGACGTGGCCGAGGTGCGCACGCAGCCGCGCTTCGTCGAGCTGCACACGCAGATCTGGGAGGTGCTGCGCGACGAGGTGCTCAAGGGCTACGCGCAGCAACTCCGGAAGGCCGCGTGATGAGCCGCCCTGGCCGCTTGGGTCTGAACGAGCGCAACGCGCGCTTCTGGCAACTGGCGCTGCTGGTGGTCATTCTGGTGGCGTGGCACGTGGCTTCGCGCAACCAGCAGTTCGCCTTCTTCCTCGGTGAACCCATCCAGGTGGCGGGGCGCATCTGGAGCTGGTTCCTGCCGTTCGAGGTGCCGGCCAACGCGCTCTTTCCCGAAGGGCTGAAGGGCAACGCCGACATCTACCTGCACCTGGGCACCACGCTGCTGGAGACGGTGCTGGCCTTCGGCATCGGCACGGTGATGGGGCTGGCCTGCGGGCTGTGGCTGGCGCTGGCGCCCACGGCCAGCCTCATCCTCGACCCCTACATCAAGGCCGCCAACTCGATGCCGCGCGTGATCCTGGCGCCCATCTTCGCGCTGTGGTTCGGACTGGGCATCTGGAGCAAGGTGGCGCTGGCGGTCACGCTGGTGTTCTTCATCGTGTTCTTCAACGTGTACCAGGGCGTGCGCGAAGTCAGCCCGGTGGTGCTGGCCAACGCGAAGATGCTGGGCGCCAACCAGCGCCAGCTGCTGCGCACCGTGTACCTGCCGAGCGCCACCAGTTGGGTGTTCTCCAGCCTGCACACCTCGGTGGGGCTGGCCTTCGTGGGGGCGGTGGTGGGAGAGTACCTGGGGTCGGCGCGCGGCGTGGGCTACCTCATTCTCCAGGCCGAGGGCACCTTCGACGTGAACACCGTGTTCGCCGGCATCGTGGTGCTCACGGCCTTCGCGCTGGTGCTCGACGGCATCGTGGGGCTGGTCGAGAAGCGCCTCATGAAGTGGCAACCCCGCACCGGCGAGACGGAAAAGCTGTAGCGCGCCCGGCCGCCGTGGCCCGGCGCTTGCGTGCGATGATCCCGCGCGGCGACCAGAGCGCCGCAACGAATCCACAGGGGTAAACAATGAGCCAGGACCACAAGCGGGCCACGACCTTGCGTTCGCGCGACCAGGCGGCCAGGGTGTCGAACGAAGAGCTGTTCTTCGACCTGGTCTATGCGTTCTCGGTCACGCAGCTCTCGCACTATCTTCTGGACCACCTCACGCTGCTGGGCGCGCTGCAGACGCTGGTGATGTGGTTCGCGGTGTGGCTGGGCTGGCAGTACACCGCCTGGACCACCAACTGGTTCAACCCCGGCACGCTGCGCATCCGCGGCGTGCTGTTCGCGATCATGCTGCTGGCCATGGTGATGGCCTCGGCGCTGCCCGGCGCCTTCGGCGAGCGCGGGCTGGTGTTCGCGCTGTGCTTCGTGGGCATCCAGGCGGGGCGCACCTTGTGCATGCTGATCGCCATCGGCCCCAACGACCCGCTCACGCCCAACTTTCGGCGCCTGCTGGCGTGGAACTGCGTGGCTGGCGCGTTCTGGATCGCGGGCGGTTTCGCCGACGGGTCGCTGCGGCTCGCGCTGTGGTTCGGCGGCGTGCTGTGCGAGTACATCGCGCCGATGATCGGGCTGCGCTTTCCGGGCCTGGGGCGCTCGTCGACCAGCGACTGGACCGTGGACGGCGGCCACCTCGCCGAGCGCTGCCAGCTGTTCGTGATCGTCGCGCTGGGCGAGTCGGTTCTGGCCACCGGCATCGCCTTCGGGCACCACGCCGAGTGGCATGCCACGGACCTGTTCGCACTGCTGGTGGGCTTCGCGGGCAGCCTGGCGATGTGGTGGATGTACTTCGACACCAGCGCCAGGGAGGCGTCGCATGTCATCGAGCATTCGAGCGACCCGGGCGGCATCGGCGCCAAGTTCCACTACACGCACGTCATCCTGGTGGCCGGCATCATCGTGTGCGCCGTGGCCGACGAGCTGACCATCGGCGAGGGCGGGCACCACGCCGAGCTCAAGTACCTGGGCGCGCTCATCGGCGGGCCGGCGCTCTACCTGTTCGGCAATGCGCTGTTCAAGCGCGTGGTGCGCGGCTTCACGCCGCAGTCGCACCTGTACGGGCTGGGGCTGCTGGCCGTGCTGGCGGTGTACGTGGTGTTCGTGTCGCACCTGACGGTGATGGCGGTGGGCACGCTGACCACGCTCATCATGATCGCCGTGGCCGCGCTCGAAGCGGTGGTGCGGCGCAGGGCGCTGGCCGCGCAGGCGCACTGACACCGCAGGGGTGTCGGCGCCCGGCGCTTCAGCGTTTGTTTTTCAGCGCTTCTTTTTAGCCGGCGTGCCGCCGCGCTTCTCGCGCACGACCTGCTGCTTGCTGCTGGCCGGCACCTTGGCCACGTTGGCGCCGCGTGGCGCCGCCGCCTTCACGGGTGCGCTGCCGCGGCGCGCCGGGGCGGCCGCCATCGTGTGCACGACCGGACGCACACCGGTGCCCACGCGCGCCGCCACGCTCGCGCGGATCGGCAGGTACACCACCACGCTGTAGCCGCGCTTGAACGCATGGTTCTGCTGCACGTCGTTCCACTCGGCCACGGCCGCCGGCTTGAGGTTGTAGCGCCGCGCGATGCTGGCCACGTTGTCCGCGCGGCCGGCCTTCACCGTGGTGCGGCGCGTGACGATCTCGGGCTGGAAGCTCAGGTGGCCCTCGTCGGCCACCACGGCGGCCACGTCTTCCTTCACGCGCGCGCCGCGCGGCACGATGAGCGTGGAGCCGGCCTTGATGAGCATGCGTGGCGGCACGCTGTTCAGCGCGCGCAGGTCGGCCTCGCTCATGCCCGAGCGCTGGGCCGCGTCGGCCACGGTCATGGTGGTGGGCACCACCCAGGCCGTCCAGCTGGCGTACTGGCCCTGCGTGTAGGCGTCGAAGTTGCGCTGGAACACGGCCGCGTTGTCCCACGGCAGCAGGATTTGCGGGGTGCCCGCGGCGAGCAGCACCGGCTTGTGGCCGGCGGGGTTCAGCGCGCGAAAGTCGTCCAGCCGCACGTCGGCCAGCTTGGCCGCCAGCTCCACGTCGAGGTCGCGCGTGAGCGTCACGGTCTGGAAGTACGGGTGGTTGGCAATCACCGGCAGCTCGGCGTTGAACGCCTGCGGGTTCGCCACGATGTTCTTCACGGCCTGCAGCTTGGGCACGTACATGCGCGTTTCGGCCGGCATGGTGAGGTCGCTGTAGGTGGTGGGCAGGCCCAGGCGCTGGTTCTTGGCGATGGCGCGGCTCACGCTGCCTTCGCCCCAGTTGTAGGCCGCCAGGGCGAGCTGCCAGTCGCCGAACATGCCGTAGAGCTTCTGCAGGTAGTCGAGCGCGGCGCGGGTGGAGGCCACCACGTCGCGGCGGTCGTCGCGGAAGATGTTCTGCTTCAGGTCGAAGTCGGTGCCGGTGGCCGGCATGAACTGCCACATGCCCGCGGCACGCGCGCTGGACACGGCCTGCGGGTTGAAGGCGCTCTCGATGTACGGCAGCAGCGCCAGCTCGGTGGGCATGTTGCGGCGCTCGAGCTCCTCGACGATGTGGAAGATGTACTTGTCCGAGCGCGCGGTCATGCGCTGGATGTAGTCGGGCCGGCTGGCGTACCACTGCTCGCGGTCGCGCACCAGGTCGCTGTCGAGGTTGGGCATCTTGAAGCCGCGGCGGATGCGGTCCCACATGTCCACCGGCGGAGCCAGCGTGACCACGCTCTGCGATTGCGCCTGGCCGTTGGCCAGGGGAGAAAGCGCGCTGCGGGGATAGACCGGTGCCGCGCTGCCGGTGCCGCCGGCTGAGGGGTTGGAAGAAGAGGAGGGTGCGGAGCCGTTGTTCGTGCCCGCGCAGCCCGCAAGCACCAGTGAACCTGCGAGGCAGGTGGCAGCAAAGAATTTCATCGGAAGTCGTTTTTCCATTGGCGCAGTGCGGCGAACACGTCGGCTTCGGCTGCGTCGGCAGCCAGCTCGGCGTGGGCACGCACCGCTCTAAGGACAGTGGCTTCGCGGCTGCGAAGAAAGGGGTTGATCTGGCGTTCGGTGGCCAGGTGCGAGGGCAGCGTGGGCCGCCCTTGCGCGCGCAGGCTTTCGCAGTGCGCGTTGTAGTGACTCAGTTCGGTGTTGCCCGGTTCCACGGCGAGGGCGAAACGCAGGTTAGAAAGTGTGTATTCATGGGCGCAGCACACCTGCGTGTCGCCGGGCAGCGCGGCCAGCGCGTCCAGCGAATGCAGCATCTGCGCGGGCGTGCCCTCGAACAGCCGGCCGCAGCCGCCGGAGAACAGCGTGTCGCCGCAGAAGAGCAACGGCGCCTGGGAGGGCGCCGTTGGTGAATCTGGAAGGGCATGCAAAGAGGGCAGCGCCGGCAGGAAGTACGCGATGTGCCCTGCCGTGTGGCCCGGCACGTCGATCACCTGGAAGCGCAGGCCCCCGGCAACCTCGAACACGCCGGGCATCTCGGCCACGTCGCCCTGCGCCATCGGGGTGAAGGGCTCGGGGATGCGCTCGGTCGCGGGGCCCCACACCGGCGCGCCGGTGGCCGCATGCAAGGCGGCCACGCCGCCCGTGTGATCGGCGTGGTGGTGCGTGACTAGAATCGCGGCGAGCTGCAGCTTGTGGCGCGCCAGCGCGTCGAACACCGGTTGGGCATCGCCCGGATCCACCACGATGGCGTGGGACCCGTCGTGCAGCATCCAGATGTAGTTGTCGGCGAAGGCGGGCAGCGGAACAAGGGTCATGAGCGGTCAAATTATAGGTTTGCATGATTGGTTCGCGACCCCCCCGGGGCGCTACCTGTTGGCCTGGGAGCAGGCCCAGTTCGACCAGGCGGTGGCCGACGTGTTCGGCTACCACGCATTGCAGCTGGGCGCGGCCGAGGTCGATGCCCTGCGCACCAACCGCATGCCGCACCGCTGGCTGGCGCTCGACGACCCGGCCCGCCGCGGCAAGGCCACGCTGCTGACCGACTTCGCGGCGCTGCCCTTCGCGGCCAACAGCCTCGACCTGGTGGTGCTGCCGCACGCGCTGGAGCTCAGCCCCGACCCGCACGCCACGCTGCGCGAGGTCGAGCGGGTGCTGGTGCCCGAGGGCCGCGTGGTGATCTGCGGGCTCAACCCGGCCAGCCTGTGGGGCATGCGGCAGCGCCGCGCGCACCTCTACCGCAAGCTGGGCGTCGGCGATCTTTACCTGCCCGAGGGCGGGGAGTTCATCGGCTACTGGCGCATGCGCGACTGGCTGCGGCTGTTGAGCTTCGAGGTCGAGTCGGGCCGCTTCGGCATCTACCGGCCGGCCGTGCGCAGCGAGGCCTGGCTGGAGCGCGCGCGCTGGATGGACGCCGCGGGCGAGCGCTGGTGGCCGATCTTCGGTGCCGCCTACTTTCTGGTGGCGGTGAAGCGCGTGCGCGGCATGCGCCTGCTGAGCGCCGACTGGCGGCGTGCCGGTGCGCGCGCCACGGCGCCCGTGCCCATCGCGGGCAAGGTGCACCGGCAGGACGCTGGCAAGAATTGAAAATGAACGAACGAATGAACAAGGAAAAATCAGTTTGAACGAAGTCGTGATCTACACCGACGGTGCATGCAAGGGCAACCCGGGCCCCGGGGGCTGGGGCGCGTGGCTGAAGTCCGGCGCCACCGAGAAGGACCTGTTCGGCGGTGAACTCAACACCACCAACAACCGCATGGAGCTCACCGCCGTCATCGAAGGCCTGGCCGCGCTCAAGCGGCCGTGCAAGGTGCTGCTGTACCTCGACAGCCAGTACGTGCGCAAGGGCATCACCGAGTGGATCCGCGGCTGGAAGGCCAAGGGCTGGATGACCGCCAGCAAGCAGCCCGTGAAGAACGTCGAGCTCTGGCAGCGGCTGGACAAGCTGGTGGCCGAGGGCGGCCACCAGATCGAGTGGCGCTGGGTGAAGGGCCACTCGGGCGACCCCGGCAACGAGCGCGCCGACATGCTGGCCAACAAGGGCGTGGACAAGGCACTGGGGCGCATCTGATCTGCATCTGACCCACGTCTGATCCCCCCGCGATGCGCTCCCCACGCGCATCCGTCTCAGGGTCGGGCCCCTGCGCAAGGGGCATGGTTGTTGCTAGAGTGATGTGAGCGTGGCGCCGTCGGCAGCAACCGGGGCGCCACCGGCCAGTTACCGCCTCGCGGCCACTCACTCCCTCGCAGCATGAACCTCGACTACACCACCGACGCGGTCGACCCCAGCCAGCGCTTCGACTACTGGAGCGACGTGGTCTGCAGGCACTTCATTCCCGCAAAGAGCCTGGTGCCCGACCGCGCCCATTTCAATGCGCGCTTCCAGGTGCGCTCGCTGGGCAGCCTCACGCTCGCCGAAATGTCGTCCCCGCGCTGCCTGTGGGAGCGCGATGCCCAGTGCCTGCGCAGCGGCCCCAACGAAGACTTCATGCTGGGGCTGATGGTCTCGGGCCAGGGCGTGCTGTCGCAGTCGGGCCGCAGCGTGGTGCAGCGCAACGGCGACATCGTGCTGTACGACGCGGCGCGCCCCTTCACCTTCGACCTCGCGCCCGAGTCGGCGCTGCTGGTGCGCATTCCGCGCATGCAGCTGCTGTGCCGCGTGCCCGAGGCGCACCACCTCACGGCCATGCACCTGGCCGAGGGCCACCCGGTGGCGCGGCTGCTGGGCACCATGATCCGCGAGGCCGCGGTGCTCGAGCTGTCGGGTCTCGACGGCATGCAGGCCAGCCTGGCCAGCTCGCTGCTCGACATGCTCTCCACCGTGCTGCAGGTGCAGGCCGCGGGCACCGACGCGGCGCGCTCCGGCCACAGCGCGCTGTTCCAGAAAACGCGCGACTACATCGCCGCGCACCTCGACGACTGCGAGCTCGACGTCGAGCAGATCGCCCGCGCGCAGAACGTCTCGGCCCGCACCCTGGCGCGCGTGTTCGCCGAGCAGGGCACCACCCCGATTCAATGGCTCTGGAAGCAGCGGCTCGAGGCCAGCCACCGCGCGCTGATGGAAGGGCGCGTGCGGCAGGTGACGCAGGCGGCGTTCCAGCACGGCTTCAGCGACATGTCGCACTTCTGCCGGGTCTTCAAGAAAGCCTACGGCGTGACGCCGCAGACGCTGCTGCGCCGGCACTGAGCCCACGCGGTCGTCGCCGGGCTGGCGGTTCCAGTCCATTGCATTGGCGCTGGCAGCCAAGCCCTTGCTGCCGTCGCTCCCTATCGTGAAGCCAACCCTTCACGCATGGAGACGACGATGCAAACCCCACCGCCCGCAGGGCATGTCGCTGTCGAGGTCGATGTAGCGGCGCTGGCCCGCTGCGCCGCGCTCGACCTGAGCGCCGAACGCCTCGCGGCCGTCGAGGCGATCCTGTCCGCCTGGATTCCGGCGGCCAACGAGCTGAGCCGCAAGATGAGCGAGCCCGCGCACCAGGCGCTCATGCCGGTGACCGTGTTCACGCACGCTCACGAAGCGCCGGAGGGCGGCGAATGAGCGACGTGCTCGAACTCACGCTCTCGCAGGCGGCGCGGCTGGTGCGGGAGCGCAAGCTGTCGCCGGTCGAGCTGGTCGAAGCCTCGCTCGCGCGCATCCGCCAGCACGACGGCGTGCTGAAGTCATTCATCACCGTGTTCGAGGAACAGGCGATGCAGGTCGCGCGGGCCGCCGAACTGCTCTCGGGCGCGGGCCACGAACTCGGCCCGCTGCAGGGCATTCCGATCGCGCTGAAAGACAACGTCGCCGTGCGCGGCACCCGCACCACCGCGGGCAGCAAGGTGCTGGCCGACTGGCTCCCCGCGTCCGACGCCACCGTCGCCACGCGGCTGCGGCAGGCGGGCGCGGTGTTCATCGGCAAGACGAACATGCACGAGTTCGCGTGGGGCGGCACCTCGGCCAACCCGCACTACGGCGCGGTGCGCAACCCCTGGGACCCGACGCGCTTTCCCGCCGGCTCCAGCGGCGGCTCGGCCGTGGCCGTGGCGGCGCGCCTGTGCTTCGGCGCCATCGGCACGGACACCGGTGGCTCCATTCGCCTGCCTTCGGCGGTCAACGGCATCGTCGGCCTGCGCCCGACCTACGGCCGCGTGAGCAACCACGGCGTGGTGCCGCTCGCCTGGAGCATGGACACCGTGGGCCCCATGACGCGCACGGTGGAAGACTGCGCGCTCATGTTCGGCGCCATCGCCGGCTTCGACGCCAACGACGCGGGCAGCGCACAGCGCACCACCGACGACTACCTGAAAGACCTGGCCGACGGCTGCAAGCACCTGCGCATCGGCGTGGTGCCGGGCTATTTCTTCGAGCACCTGCAGGCGCCCGTGCACGACGCGGTGAAAGAGGCGCTGGCCACCTTCGTCGACCTGGGCGCGCAGCTGGTCGATGTCGACATCCGCAACATCCACGGCAACATCTCGGCCCAGCTCACCATCGAGTCGGCCGAACCCAGCACCTACCACCAGCGCACCTTGCGCGAGCGTCCGCAGGACTACGGCGACGATGTGCGCACGCTGCTCGAGGCCGGCGAGCTGCTGCTGGCCACGCACTACCTGCAGGCCCAGCGCTACCGCGCCTTGCTGCGCAGCGAATTCCTGGAGGCATTCCGCCACGTGGACGTGTTCGTCTGTCCCTCGCTGCCGTTCGTGGCCACGCGGCTGGGCGAGACCACGGTGGAAATCGTGCCGGGCCAGCCCGAGGACATGCTCTCGGCCATCATGCAGTTCACCGGCGTGGCCAGCCTCACGGGCCTGCCGTCGCTGAACGTGCCCTGCGGCTTCGACCCCGATGGGTTGCCCATCGGCATGCAGCTCATCGGCCGGCCCTTTGCCGAGGCCACGCTGCTGCGCGCCGGGCATGCCTTCCAGCTTGCGAGCGCCCTCCACCTGCGCGCGCCCCGGCTGGGTTGAACCTGGGCTGAAAACCAGCGGCTGACCGAACCAGCACATCGCAATGGCGCTGCCAGCAAAGCGCCCGCCGCCGCCGGCCGATAACTTCGGTACCTGTTCTCGATGTGCTTCCAACGTGCTTCCAAAGCGCTCCCAGAGCCTGTTCCCGACACCACCGACCCAACTGACCCAACTGACACAACGAACGGAGTCCTCCTGCCATGTCGAACAACGATCTGCACTACCTCGAGCTTCTTGAAGTCGGCCGCCTCATCCAGTCCCGCGAACTGTCGTCGGTCGAAGTGACGAAGGCGCAGTTCGCGCGCATCGACAAGCTCGACGGCGCGCTGAAGAGCTATGTGCGCACCATGAACGATTCGGCGCTGGCCGAAGCCGCGCGCGCCGATGCCGAGATTGCCAAGGGCGAACTGCGCGGCCCGCTGCAGGGCGTGCCCGTGGGCGTGAAGGACCTGTGCTGGACGCAGGGCGTGCCCACCGCCGCCGGCATGACGCTCTACAAAGACTTCGTGCCCACCGAAGACGGCACCGTGGTGCGCAAGCTGCGCGAGGCGGGCGCGGTCATTCTCGGCAAGCTGCAGCTCACCGAGAGCGCCTATGCCGACCACCACCCCTCGGTGTCGCCGCCGGTCAACCCGTGGAACGCGGCGCACTGGCCGGGCGTGTCGTCCAGCGGCTCGGGCGTGGCCACGGCGGCGGGGCTGTGCTACGGCTCGCTGGGCACCGACACCGGCGGCTCCATCCGCTTTCCCTCGGCCGCCAACGGCCTCACCGGCCTGAAGCCGACCTGGGGCCGCGTGAGCCGCTACGGCGCCTTCGAGCTGGCGGCCACGCTCGACCACATCGGCCCGATGACGCGCAGCGCGGCCGACGCGGGCGCGATGCTGGGCGCCATTGCCGGCGCCGACGCGAAGGACCCGACCGCCAGCCTGCTGCCCGTGCCCGACTACCTCGCCGACATGGCCAAGGGACTGGCCGGGCTGCGCGTGGGCATCGACACGCGCTGGGCCACCGAGGGCGTCGACGCGCCGACCCGCGCGGTGTTCGACGCGGCCGTGGCCGCCGTGAAGTCGCTGGGCGGCGAGGTGCGCGAAGTGCGCTTTCCAGACCCCGCGCAGGCCATTGAAGACTGGTTCCCGCTGTGCGGCATGGAAGCCGCCGTGGTGCACGAAGAAACCTACCCCTCGCGCAAGGACATGTACGGCCCCGCCGTGGCCGGGCTGGTCGAGCTGGGCCTGGCGCAGCGCGGTGTCGACTACCAGAAGATCGTGCTGCGCCGCCATGACTTCAGCGGCAAGGTGAGGGCGATGTTCCAGGACATCGACCTGCTGCTGATTCCGGCCACGGGCATTGCGTCGCCCACCATGGAGCGCATGGCGCAGATGGGCGTCGACGCCGATCTGATGGCCGCGATGCTGCGCTACACCTGCCCCTTCGACATGACCGGCAGCCCGACCATCACGCTGCCGGGCGGCTTCACGCCCGCGGGCATGCCGGTGGCCTTCCAGTTCGTGGCGCGCCACTTCGACGAGGCGCTGCTGGTGCGCGCGGGCGCCGCCTTCCAGCAGGCGACCGACTGGCACCGCAAGCACCCGGCGGTCTGAAGCGTTCCCGCTCCGAACCCCATTTCGTTTCTTCATCACATCCCTCGAAAGCACATCACCATGAAACTACGTCACGCGCTTGTCTCCCTGGGTTGCACGGTGGCGCTCGCCACCTCCGCATGGGCCGCCGACCCGCTGAAGGTCGGCCTGATGGAAGACGTCTCGGGCGACCTCGCCTTCATGGGCAAGCCCAAGCTCAACGGCTCGCTGCTGGCCGTGGAAGAAATCAACAAGGCCGGCGGCATCATGGGCCGGCAGATCGAGCTGATTCACCTCGACCCGCAGGGCGACAACGCCCGCTACCAGGAGTTCACGCGCCGCCTGCTGAGCAAGGACAAGGTCGACGTGCTCATCGGCGGCATCACCTCGGCCTCGCGCGAGGCGGTGCGCCCCATTGTCGACCGCACGCAAACGCCGTACTTCTATACCAACCAGTACGAAGGCGGCGTGTGCGACGCCAATATGATCAGCATGGGCGCGGTGCCCGAGCAGCAGTTTTCCACGCTCATTCCGTACATGGTCGAGAAGTTCGGCAAGAAGGTCTACGTGGTGGCGGCCGACTACAACTTCGGCCAGATCAGCGCCGAGTGGAACCGCTCGATCCTGAAGGACATCGGCGGCACCGTGGTGGGCGAAGAGTTCATTCCGCTGGGCGTGTCGCAGTTCGCGCAGACCATCCAGAACATCCAGAAGGCCAAGCCCGACTGGCTGCTGATGCTCAACGTGGGCGCCGCGCAGGACTCGTTCTTCGAGCAGGCCGCCGCCGCCAGGCTGAACCTGCCGATGGGCTCGTCGGTGAAGGTGATGCTGGGCTTCGAGCACAAGCGCTTCGCGCCGCCGGCGCTCAACCGCATGCACGCCACGGCCAACTGGTTCGAGGAAATCGACTCGCCCGCCGCCACCGACTTCAAGAAGCGCTGGCACGCCAAGTTCCCCAACGAGCCGTACATCAACGACATGGGCTACAACGCCTACAACACGCTGTACATGTACAAGACCATGGTCGAGAAGGCCAAGTCGACCAAGCTGGCCGACCTGCGCAAGGTGATCGCCGCGGGCGAGGCATGCATCGACGCGGGCAAGGGCAAGGTCTGCATCGACCCCAAGAGCCAGCACGCCTCGCACCAGATGCGCCTGATTGCCGTGGACGAGAAGCACAAGGTGAACGTGCTGAAGGACTACGGGACCATCCAGCCCTACTGGCTCGGCAAGATCGGCTGCGACCTCACCAAGAGCAACGACAAGAAGCAGTACACGCCGTCGGACCTGCCGAAGAGGTCCTGAAGCGCACACCCCCCGCGTCTTTCCCCTGCGCACTTGAGAGGACCTTGCGGTGTTCGCCGAAATTTTTTCGTTCTTCTATCAGTTCGCGGACGTGTTCGCGTTCCTCATCCTGTCGGCCGCTGGCCTGGCGATCGTGTTCGGGATGATGGGCGTGATCAACATGGCGCACGGCGAGTTCATCATGTGCGGGGCCTACGTGACGGTGGGCCTGGTGCATGCGGGCTTTCCGCTGCCGCTCGCGCAGCTGTGCGGCACGCTGGCGGCCGGGCTCATCGGCGTGCTGCTGGAGTGGAGCCTGGTGCGCAAGCTGTACAAGCGCCCGCTCGATTCGCTGCTCGCCACCTGGGGCCTGAGCCTGATCGTCACGCAGGGCATGCTGCTGACGGTGGGCTCGTCGGTCACGGGCATCGGCACGCCCGAGGGCAGCTTCGTGGTGGGCGGCTACACCTTCTCGGTGTACCGCATGGTGCTGTTCGCGGCCGCCGTGGCGGTGCTGGGCGGCATCTACTTCGTGTTCATGCGCACCCGCTTCGGGGTGCATGCGCGGGCCACGATGCAGAACGCGTCCATCGCGCAGGCCACCGGCGTGCGCGTGGGGCGGGTGTATGCGCTGAGCTTCGGCATCGGCGCGGCGCTGGCCGGGCTGTGCGGCGCGCTCTATGCGCCCACCATGACGCTGATACCGACCATGGGCGCGGCCTTTCTGGTCGAAAGCTTCGTCACGGTGGTGGTGGGCGGCGCCAACGTGCTGCTGGGCACGGCGCCGGCGGGCATTCTGCTGGCGGTGATCCGCACCGGGCTGAACGGCTGGGGCGGGCAGATCGTGGGGCAGATCGGCATGCTGCTGGCGGTGATCGTGGTCATCCGCATCCTGCCCGAAGGCGTCTCGGGCTGGCTGGCCCGCAAGACACGCTGAACCGACGGAGTCATTCTTCATGTTCCAACTCATCAACGGACCGCAGACGCTGGGCAGCACGCGCGTCTTCTGGCTTCCCTTCCTGGCGGTGCTCGCCGCGGTGCTGCTGTACCCGCTGGTGGCCGACGCCTACGACGTGGGCAACATGGCCTACCTGCTGACCTGGGTGTTCATGGCCATGGGCCTGTGCCTGGTGTGGGGCTACGGCGGCATGCTGTCCTTCGGGCAGACGCTGTTCTTCGGCATCGCGGGCTACGGCTACGGCGTGCTGGCCATCAACCTGGGCGGCGAGGCGGGCACCACCTTTCTCGCGCTGCTGGTGGCGTTGATGCTCTCGGCGCTGGCCGCGGCGGTGCTGGGCTACTTCATGATCTGGGGGCGCGTGGGCGGCGTGTTCTTCGGCATCGTCACGCTGTCGGCCACGCTGGTGCTGGCCTTCTTCCTGGGGCAGACGGCGGGGCCCGAATGGCACATCGGCAGCGCGCGGCTCAACGGCTTCAACGGCATGAAGGACATGGCGCCGCTGAACCTTCCGTTGCCGGGCGGCGAAACGCTGTACTTCGACGGCATACCGCTCTACTACCTGGTGGTGGGGCTGATCGTGGTGGTGTACATCGGCCTGCGCATGCTGCTGAACTCGCGCTTCGGCAACGTGATCGTCGCGGTGCGCGAAGACCCGCAGCGCGCCGAGCTGCTGGGCTACGACGTGCGCAAGTACCAGCTGGCCACCTTCGTCATCGGCTCGGCGCTGGCGGGGCTGAGCGGCGTGCTCTACACCTCGTGGGGCCAGTTCATCACGCCCGCGAGCATCGGGCTGCCGGCGGCGGCCATGCCCATCGTGTGGGTGGCGTTCTCGGGGCGCGGGGACATCACGGCCACGCTGGTCGGCTCGTTCCTGGTGCTGTGGGCGTTCCAGACGATCACGGTGTACAGCCAGCAGGCGGCGTTGCTGCTGATGGGCGCGATGCTGCTGTGCACGGTGATGGTGGCGCCGCAGGGCTTCGTCATCGGCGTGGTGCAGGCGGTGCGGCGCGTGTTCGCGCGGCGCGGCGGCGGTGCCGCGAAAGAGCGCGCTGTGCAGCCCGTGGCCGAAGGACAGGAGGTGCGCGCATGACCACGCTGCTGCAAACCCGATCGCTAACCAAGCACTTCGGCGGCCACGCGGCGGTGTCCGACGTCGACCTGTCGGTGAAGCAGGGCGAGATCCATTGCCTCATCGGCCCCAACGGCGCGGGCAAGAGCACGCTGTTCAAGCTCATCGTGGGCACGCACGAGGCCACCTCGGGCCACATCGCCTTCCAGGGCGCGGACGTGACGCGCAAGCGCCCGTTCCAGCGCGTGCAGCAGGGCATGAGCATCAAGATGCAGGCGCCCAGCGTGTTCAAGGAACTGCCGGTGCGGCAGAACATCCATATCGCGCTGCAGCACCACGTGGCGGGCCGCGCCGAACTCACGCGCGAGGAAGACCGGCTGCTGGAGCTGCTCGACCTTGCGGCCGATGCCGCCAAGCCCGCGGGCGAGCTGGCCCACGGCCAGCAGCAGTGGCTGGAGATAGGGATGGCGCTGGCGCTCAAGCCCGTGCTGCTGTTGATGGACGAGCCCACCGCGGGGCTGTCGCCCGAGGAAACCTTCAAGACCGGCGAGCTCATCCAGAAGCTCAACGCCGAGGGCATGACGGTGCTGGTGGTGGAGCACGACATGGCGTTCATCCGCCAGATCGCGCAGCGCGTGACGGTGCTGCACTTCGGCAAGGTGTTTGCCGAGGGCTCCATCGGAGAGGTGATCGCCGACCCGCGCGTGGCAGAGATCTACCTGGGGAAGACCAATGAACACTGAAGTCGTGCTCGACGTGAAGGGCCTGCGCGCCAGCTACGGCGCCACGCCCATCCTGCAGGGCGTGGACCTCACGGTGCGCAAGGGCGAAATCGTGAGCCTCATCGGGCGCAACGGCGTGGGCAAGACCACCACCATGCGCTGCCTGATCGGCCTGCTGCGCACGCGCGGCGGCAGCGTGCACCTGCGCGGGCAGGAGGTGTCTGCGCTGTCGAGCGACGCCCGCGCGCGGCTGGGCATCGGCTACGTGCCGCAGGGCCGAGAGGTGTTCGCGCGCATGACCGTGGCCGAGAACCTGATGGTGGGCGAGCTGGTCGGCGGGCCGCAGGGCAAGAAGCTGCCCGACCTGGTGTACCAGTACTTTCCGCGCCTGGCCGAGCGGCGCAACCAGCTGGCCGGCACCATGTCGGGCGGCGAGCAGCAGCAGCTGGCCATCGGCCGCGCGCTGGTGGGCAACCCGGCGCTGATGCTGCTCGACGAGCCGTCCGAAGGCATACAGCCTTCCATCGTGCAACTGATCTGCGACGTGCTGCGCGCCATCCGGCGCGACCTGGGCACGACGATTTTGTTCGTCGAGCAGAACCTGGACACCATCCTGGACGTGGGCGAGCGCGCCTACGTGATGGAGAAGGGCCGCGTGGTGGGCCTCATCGAGCCGGGCCACATGAACGCGCAGACCGTGCGCAACCACCTGATGATCTGACAACGCAAGGGCACACCACCATGACCACGAGCTGGCTCGACCAATCGATCATGCACACGCGCGGCATCGGCCGCGAACGCAGCATCGTCACGCACGAACTCACCGAGGCGAAGCAGGGCACCTTCCACTTCACCATCGGCCCGTACTCGCAGCCGGTGATGACGGTGAAGCCCGGCGACCGCATCGTGGTGGAAACACGCGACGCCTTCGACGGCAAGGTCAAAACCGAACAAGACCTGCCCTCGAAGGTGCTGACCATGCCCTTCGTGAACCCGCAGAACGGGCCGATCATGGTCGAGGGCGCCGAGCCCGGCGACACGCTGGCGGTGCACATCGAGTCGATGGCGCCGCGCGGGCCCAACCCGCGCGGCACCTGCTGCATGATTCCGCAGTTCGGCGCCCTGAGCGGCACCGCCTTCACCGCGCTGCTGGGCGACTCGCTGCCCGAGATCACGCGCAAGATCGACGTGGACGAGGAGGGCGTGTACTGGAGCAAGCGCGTCACGCTGCCCTACAGGCCGCACATCGGCACGCTGAGCTGCTCGCCCGAGATCGACTCCATCAACAGCCTCACGCCCGACCAGCACGGCGGCAACATGGACCTGCCCGACATGGGCCCCGGCAGCATCACCTACCTGCCGGTGCGCACCCCGGGCGCGCGCCTGTTCATCGGCGACGCGCATGCCTGCCAGGGCGACGGCGAGGTGTGCGGCACGGCGGTGGAGTACCCGAGCCTGACGACCATTCGCGTCGACCTCGTCAAGGGCTGGACGCTGGAATGGCCGCGGCTGGAAACGGCCGGGATGATCATGGCCATCGGCAGCGCCCGCCCGCTCGAAGACGCGACCCGCATCGCCTACAAGGAGCTGGTGCTGTGGATGGAGGCCGAGTACGGCTACGACCGCTGGGACGCCTACATGATGCTGAGCCAGTGCGGCAAGGTGCGGCTGGGCAACTTCGTGGACCCGAAATACACCGTGGGCGCCGGCATCTCGAAGACGTACCTGGTGCCATGAATACTTTCGAGGGCCTGATAATCGCCGCATGACCGAAATCACCCGACTGGCGGAACTGCGCCGAGTGGCCATCCTCGACACGAGCGAAGAGGCTGCCTACGACGAAATCACCCGCCTGGCGGCCCAGATGTGCGGCACGCCGATCGCGCTCATTTCGCTGATCGACGAGCGGCGGCAGTGGTTCAAGTCGCGCGTGGGCCTGAACGCGGCGCAAACGCCCCGGGAGCATGCGTTCTGCGCGCATGCCATCCAGGTGCCGGACCAGGTGATGGTGGTCAACGACGCGCTGGCCGACGAGCGCTTCAAGGCCAACCCGCTGGTCACGGGCGACCCCAGCATCCGCTTCTACGCGGGCGCGCCGCTGGTGATGCGCAACGGCGAGGCGCTGGGCACGGTCTGCGTGATCGACACCCGGCCGCGCGAGATCAGCCCCGAGGCGCTCGAGCAGCTGCGCTTCCTGGCGCAGCAGGTGGTCACCCGGCTGGAGGAGCGGGCGCTCGAAGAGCAGGCTGACGACGAGGTATCGCGAGGCTAGCCGGCCCGGCTCAGATCGCCCCGTCGAACACCATCACATCGACCTCGTCGCCCGGCGCGACGCTGCCTTGCGCGTGGTGCAGCACCACCAGGCCGTTGGCCTCGACCATCGAGCTCAGCACGCCCGAGCCCTGGTTGGCGGCCACGGTCACTTCCGGCAACGCGCCGGCCACTGGCTTGACGAAGCCGCGCTGGTACTCGGTGCGGCCCGGCTTCTTGCGGATGGGGCCGGTGCTGCGCGCGCGCAGCAAGGGCGGCGGGGCGCAGGCTGTTTCGTGGCAACCCATCATGCGCAGCAAGGCCGGCCGCACGAAGGCCAGAAAGGTCACCATCACGGCCACCGGGTTGCCGGGCAGGCCGAACAGCAGTGCCGGCTGCGGCGCGGGTTCATGCGGGACGACACGAGGGATGGCACGAGAGATGGCACGAGGGATGAGCCCCACGGCCAGCGGCCGCCCCGGGCGCATCGCGACGCGCCAGAAGGCCATGTCGCCCAGCTGCTGCATCACGTCGCGCGTGTGGTCCGCCGCGCCCGCGCTGACGCCGCCGCTGGTGACGATGGCGTCGGCTTCGCGGGCGGCGCGTTGCAGCGTGGCGGCCAGCGTGGCGGGGTCGTCGCGCACCAGGCCGAGGTCGATCACCTCGCAGCCCAGGCGGGTGAGCAGGCCGAACACGGTGTAGCGGTTGCTGTCGTACACCGCGCCCTCGCGCGGGGCCTCGCCCAGGCTCAGGATTTCGTCGCCGGTCGAGAAGTACGCCACCCGCAGGCGGCGCAGCGCGTTCACGCCGGGCAGGCCCAGGCTCGCGACCATGCCCAGCGCCGCCGGCGACAGTCGCTCGCCCTTGCGCAGCGCGGGCTGGCCCTGCATGAGGTCTTCGCCGGCGAAGCGGCGGTTGTCGCCGCGGCGCAGCACGTGCGCCGGAAAGCGCACCCGGTCGCCCTCGACGTTGCAGAACTCCTGCGGGATCACCGTGTCCAGCCCGGCCGGCATCATGGCGCCCGTCATGATGCGCACCGCGTCGCCGGCGCCCAGCGCGCCGCGCCATGCCGCGCCGGCCAGTGCCGTTCCCGCCACGCGCAGCGTGATCGACGCGTCGCTGGGCGCATCGGGCTTGAGCACGGCGCCGTCGAAGGCGTAGCCGTCCATGGCGGAGTTGTCGTGCGGCGGCACGCTGATGGGCGAGACGATGTCCTCGGCCAGCACGCGGCCCAGCGCGTCGAACAGCGTCACGCTCTCCTGCTGCGCAACCACAGCTTGCGCCGTCAGTTGCCGCAGGAAGGCGTGCACGGCCTCCACGCTCAGGTCGGCGGCGTCGTAGCCCGGAAGGGCGGTGGCGATGTCTGCGATGCGGCTCATCGGTTCTCGAGCGCGTGCAGCTCGGTCAGGGTGTTGGCGTTGAAGAAGGCCTGCGGCGCGTCGCCGGGGCGGTCGAAGGGCACGCGCACGGTGCGGTGCTGCGCGGCCCAGGCCTGCACCTTGCGGCCGCCGGCCTCGGTGTAGTGGCGCAGGCTGTCGTGTAGATCGGTGCGCAGCAGGCAAAAGACGGGCTGGGGGCGCAGCACGGGTGCGGCGTCGGCATCGGCACCGGCCTCGGCGGTTTCCGGCGCGGTGACCATGGCGATTTCCGCGCCGGAACTCGCTGCGGCTTCGGCGAGCCGGGCTGCCAGGTCGAGCGGGAACAGCGGCGTGTCGCACGGCACCGTCAGCAGCCAGGGCGTGGCGCAGTGTTCGAGCCCGCTCAGGAAGCCGGCGAGCGGGCCGGGGAAGTCGGCCAGGCTGTCGGGCCACACGGGCGCGCCGAAGGCCTCGTAGGCGGCGCGGTTGCGGTTGGCGTTGACCATCAGCGTGCCCACCTGCGGGCGCAGGCGGCGAATGGCATGCAGCGCCAGCGGCTCGCCGTGGAAGGGCTGCAGGCCCTTGTCGACGCCGCCCATGCGTGCGCCGCGCCCGCCGGCCAGCAGCAAACCCGTGATGTCGGCAGGCGCGATGGCGTGCGCAGGCATGGCGGGCGCCTGCGTCATCCGCCGATGTAGCTCATCTCGACGCGGCGGGGCGGCTTGTCGCCAGCGTCGCCTGCATTGCCCGCACCGGGGCCGTGGTCGCCTTCGGGGCCGCGCAGGGCCCGCAGTTCGGAATAGCGGTCGGCGCGGCCCTGCCAGATGTGGCCGATGGCCGAGGAAATGTCGTCGTCGCTCGCCGTGCCGCGCAGCAGCGGGCGCAGGTCGTGGCCGGCGGTGGCGAACAGGCACAGGTACAGCTTGCCTTCGGTGGACAGGCGCGCGCGGCTGCAGTCGTGGCAGAAGGCCTGGGTCACGCTGCTGATCACGCCGATTTCGCCACCACCGTCCGCATACGCCCAGCGTTGCGCGGTTTCGCCGGGCGTGGACGCCTCCAGCGGCACCAGCGGAAACTCGGCGTGGATGCGCGCGACGACGTCGGCCGAAGGCAGCACCTCGTCCATGCGCCAGCCGTTGGTGGCGCCCACGTCCATGTATTCGATGAAGCGCAGCACCACCTTGCCGCCGTGGTGCGTGCGGAAGTAGCGCGCCATCGGCAGTATTTCCTGCTCGTTGGTGCCGCGCTTGACCACCATGTTGACCTTGATGGGCCCCAGGCCCGCGGCCAGCGCCGCGTCGATGCCGGCCAGCACGTCGGCCACCGGAAAGTCGACGTCGTTCATGTGGCGGAACACGGCGTCGTCCAGGCTGTCGAGGCTCACGGTCACGCGCTGCAGGCCGGCGGCCTTCAGCGCGGCGGCCTTGCGCTGCAGCAGCGATCCGTTGGTGGTGAGCGTGAGCGCCAGCGGCTCGCCGCCGGGCGTGCGAATGTCGGCGAGCTGCGCGATCAGCCCCTCGATGTTCTTGCGCAGCAGCGGCTCACCGCCGGTGAGGCGAATCTTGCGCACGCCGTGGCCGGCGAACAGGCGGGCCAGCCGCGTCATTTCCTCGAAGCTCAGCAGCGCCTTGTGCGGCAGGTACTGGTAGTCCTTGTCGAACACGTCCTTGGGCATGCAGTAGCTGCAGCGGAAGTTGCAGCGGTCGGTCACGCTGATGCGCAGGTCGGTCAGGGGCCGGCCCAGGCGGTCGTGCAGCGCGCCGGTGGCCGGCACGGCGATGTCCGGCACGGCCACGGCGGGACGCGCGTGGCCGACGGCGGAAATCGGAATGACGGTGCTGCTGCTGTTCTTCATGGCTTCAGGGGGAGGCCCGATTTTGCGCCATCGACCATGGGCCCGTTCGGCGCAGGCTACTGGCACATACCCGCGGCATGGCCCGCCGTCCGCCGGGGCTGACCCCGTCGTCAGCTACGGCAGAGCTTGAGGTTGGTGCGGGTGGCGCGCACCACGGGCAGGTAGATCTCGGCGTCGGCGGGCGGGTAGTTTTCCTTGATGCCGTCGTCGCTCAGCGCGGCGTCCTCGGCCAGCGGCTGCAGGGTCTGCAGGCAGGCGGCGCGGTCGCCGGCACGCAGCTGCGCCAGCGCGAGGTCGTTGCGGATCCAGCCCGTGGTGATCCAGTCGAGCGTCGGGGCGCAGTCGGCCAGCACCGGGGTCAGGGTGGTGCGGGCGGCGGCGTAGTCCTTGGCGTCGTACTGGCGCTTGAAGCTCTTGCGCGCGCCGGCCACGGCCTTGTCGGTGCAGCCCGGGGTGGGGCGGGTGTAGGTGCCTTCGAAGGTGGCGCGCGCGCCGCAGCTTTCGCGGCACTGGTCGACGCCGTTGGTGCTGACCTGCACCTTGTCGGCACTGACCGCGAAGCTCACCACGCAGGCCGTATCGTCGATCTTGGCCTTGCCGCGCACGATGGTGCCGTCGAGCGCGCAGGTGTGGGCGTTGGCGCCGATGGTGGTGATGTCGAAATGACCGTCGGCCTTGACGCGCAGGGCGCCGCTGCCGCGTTCGAAGATGTAGTCGCCCGCCGGCGGGTTGGCGGTCTGGGCGCCGGCTGCGCCGGTGGCCAGCAGCACGGCAAACGGCAGGGCAAACGGCAGGGCAAGGGCCAGCGAACGGGACAGTGACAGCGGAAGGAAGCGCGTGGATTTCATCGTTGGAATCTCCCGAAAAACGTACCGCAGGCAGTGTATCGATCGTTGCCAAAAGCTTCTTGTATTGGCCGGTTTGAATCAACGCGTCGCCGATGTCTTGACGTAGACAATGAGAATTCCTATCATTTGGCTGCCTGAGTACGCAAGCACCGTCGACAACGCAAAGGGCTCTTCCAACCTAGGAGCTTTCGACCGTGCCGTACACCCTGCCAGCCTTGCCCTATGCCTTCGATGCGCTCGAACCGCACATCGACGCGCAGACGATGGAAATCCACCATGGCAAGCACCACCAGACCTATGTGAACAACCTGAATGCGGCGCTGAAAGACACGCCGCATGCGGAAGTGCCGGTCGAGGAGCTCATCGCCGGCGTCGAGCAACTGCCCGAGGCGCTGCGCGCGCCCGTGCGCAACAACGGCGGCGGCCACGCCAACCACAGCCTGTTCTGGCGCGTGATGGCGCCGGTCGGCCAGGGCGGGGGCGGTGCGCCCACGGGTGCGCTGGCGCAGGCCATCGACACCGACCTGGGCGGCCTCAACGCCTTCAAGGACGCCTTCACCAAGGCCGCGCTCACGCGCTTCGGCAGCGGCTGGGCCTGGCTGTCGGTGGGCGCGGGCGGCAAGCTGGCCGTGGAAAGCAGCGGCAACCAGGACAGCCCGCTGATGCGCGGCATCGGCTCGGGCAACACGCCCATCCTGGGGCTGGACGTGTGGGAGCACGCCTACTACCTGAAGTACCAGAACCGCCGCCCCGAGTACATCGCGGCCTTCTACAACGTGGTGAACTGGGCCGAGGTGGCCCGGCGCCACGCCGCTGCCACCGGCGGCTGAGGAGCACGCGCATGAACGACCCCCTGCAGGCCACGGTGCCCGGAGCGCAACGCAAGCCGCCGCGCCCGGCGCGTCCGGCGCGCGAATGGATCGGCCTGGCCATCGTGGCGGCCGGCGTGCTGGTGGTGGCCTCGCAGTTCTGGCAGTTCGTGCGCGCCGATCCGCTGGTGTGGAGTGCGCTGGTCGGCGGCTCGGTCGCGGCGCTGGCCACCGCGCTGGGCACGCTGCCGGTGCTGTTCTCGCAGAAGCTGCCCGACCGGCTGCAGGACACGCTGTTCGGCTTCGGCGCCGGCGTGATGCTGGCGGCCAGCGCCTTCTCCCTGATCATTCCGGGGCTGGAGGCGGCCAAAAACGTGGGCGTGTTCGGCGGCGGCAACTGGGCCGCGGGCGGCGTGATCGGCTCGGCCATCCTGCTGGGCGGCGCCGTGCTGATGCTGATGGACCGCGTGCTGCCGCACGAGCACTTCATCAAGGGCCGCGAAGGGCAGACGGCCAAGCAGTTGCGCCGCACCTGGCTCTTCGTGTTCGCCATCGCGCTGCACAACGTGCCCGAAGGGCTGGCGATCGGCGTGGGCTACGCGGCCAACAACGGCCTGCGCGCCGACGCACTGGCCACCGGCATCGCCATCCAGGACGTGCCCGAGGGGCTGGTGGTGGCCGTGGCGCTGCTGGCCGCGGGCTACAGCCGCGTGTTCGCGGTGCTGATCGGCATGGCCTCGGGCCTGGTGGAGCCGCTGGGCGCCGTGCTGGGCGCCGCCGTGGTGGGCCATTCGGCCATGTTGCTGCCCTGGGGCCTGGGCTTCGCGGCGGGCGCGATGCTGTTCGTGATCAGCCACGAGATCATTCCCGAATCGCACCGCAAGGGGCACGAGGCCTTCGCCACCAGCGGGCTGATGATCGGCTTCGTGCTGATGATGCTGCTGGACACGGCGTTGGGCTGATCGGCCCCGCGCGGTCTTTCAGCCTCAGCCGTGCTTGACCGCGACGGTCTTCAGCGTGGTGAAACCGTACAGCGCCTCGAAGCCCTTCTCGCGGCCGTAGCCCGAGGATTTCACGCCGCCAAAGGGCAGTTCCACACCGCCGCCCGCGCCGTAGTTGTTGATGAACACCTGGCCGCTGCGCACGCGCTTGGCCATGCGGAACTGGCGCGAGCCTTCCTGCGTCCACACGCCGGCCACCAGGCCGAACTGCGTGGCATTGGCCAGCGCCACCGCCTCGTCTTCGTCGGTGAAAGACATGGCCGCCAGCACCGGGCCGAACACTTCCTCCTGCGCCAGCCGATGGCCCACGGGCACGTCGCGCAGCAGGGTGGGGGCCTGGTAGAAGCCGGTCTCGGGCGCCTCTTCGACCACCACGCCCTGCGCCACCATCGGAATGCCGGCGTGCTGGGCGTCGCTCAGGAAGTCCCACACGCGCTGCTGCTGCGTCTGGCGAATGAGCGGGCCCACGTCGAGGTCCATGGCCGCGGGCCCCACGCGCAGGGCCTCGAAGGCGTGGCCCAGGCGCTCGAGCAGCGGCTCGTAGATGTCGCGCTGGATCAGCACGCGCGAGCCGGCCGAACAGGTCTGGCCGGCGTTCTGCACGATCGCGTTGATGACCACCGGAATGACGGCGTTCAGGTCGGCATCGGCAAAGACGATCTGCGGGCTCTTGCCGCCCAGCTCCAGCGTGACCGGGCAGTGCCGCTCGGCCGCCACCTGCTGGATGAGCGTGCCGATCTTCGGGCTGCCGGTGAAGCTGATGTGATCGATGCCTTCGTGCCGCGCCAGCGCGTCGCCCACCTCGTGGCCGTAGCCGGTCACGATGTTCAGCGCGCCGGCCGGAAAACCGACTTCCGCCGCCAGCTGCGCCACGCGAATGAGCGACAGGCAGGCGTCTTCGGCCGGCTTCACCACGCACACGTTGCCCGCCGCCAGGGCGCCGCCCACGCTGCGCCCGAAGATCTGCATCGGGTAGTTCCAGGGAATGATGTGGCCGGTGACGCCGTGCGGCTCGCGCCAGGTGAACACGCTGTAGCCGTCCTGGTAGGGAATGGTCTCGCCGTGCAGCTTGTCGCAGGCGCCGGCGTAGAACTCGAAGTAGCGCACCAGCGCCACCGCGTCGGCGTGGGCCTGCTTCACGGGCTTGCCGCAGTCGCGCTGCTCGATGAGCGCGAGCTCGTCGACGTGCTCGGCGATCTTCTGCGAGAGCTTGTAGAGCAGGCGGCCGCGGTCGGCGGCGCTCACCTTGTGCCACACGCCCTCGAAGCAGTCGCGCGCGGCGCGCACGGCGGAGTCGATGTCGGCGGCGTTGCTGCGCTGGATTTCGTCGAAGGCCTGGCCGTCGGAGGGGTCGATGACCGGCAGGGTGCGGCCGGAGGAGGACGGAACGTCCGCGTTGGCGATGTAGTTGAGCTGCATGGGGCAGGATTTTGCGCGAAGCGCGCCGAATCCGTGGCCGGGCGAAGCGGCTGGCCCTGGGCCCGGGCCTGCACTTCGTCTTTCCTTTTGTCTTTCCTTTTATTTGGCCGCCGTGGCCTTGGGCAGCGCCCGCAACGCGTTCAACGTCCGCTCCACGTGCTTGTCCGGGTTCAGGTTCTGGTAGTAGTAAGCCACCTTGCCGTCGGGCGCGACCACGTAGGACAGGCGGTTGGCAAAGTCGGGCCGGGTCTGCATCAAGGCATCGAAACCCTGGATCACGCTCTTGGCCTCGTCGGACGCCACCGGGAACCGGCTCTGGCACGACTTGACCGAGAACTTCGACAGCGTGCCGATGTCGTCCGCCGACACGCCGATCACGGTGGCGCCCAGCGCGGCGAACTTGTCGATGGCCTCGGCGAAGGCGTGGGCCTCGATGGAGCAGTCGGCCGAGTCGGCGGCCGGAAAGAAATAGACCACCACCGGGCCCTTGGCGAGCGCGTCGTTCAGCGAATAGCGGAAGGTCTTGCCGCCCAGGGCGGCGTCGGCGGTGAAGCGGGGCACGGGGTCGCCGATGTCCAGCGCGGCCCAGGCGGGGCGGGAAACGAGGGCGAGGGCCGAGAGGGATGCAAAAACAGTCATCAGGGCGATGCGCGAGGGGGTCGGACGGGCCATGATGTAACTCCGGTGCGGTGTGGCGGGAATTCTAGGCCCGGCCACCCCGCGCAAGGGCTTCTGAAACCGCCGCCGGCCGGCGGACGTACCTGAAGCAATGGCCGACCCGCAAGAACCAACTGAATCACCTGGATCACCTGGACCACTCATCGTCATGAACGCCTCGCTCTCCTTCCTGCGCATCGCGCTCGCGGGCTTCCTGATGGCGGCGCTGGCCGCCTGCAGCTCGCTGCCGCCCACGCGCGAGCGGCCCGCCGAGTTCGCCGCCTCGGCCGACCCCGGCACCACGCTGGCGAAGATTGCCGCGGCCTCCACGCCGCCCGACGAGCATTCGGGCTTCCGGCTGATGCCGCTGGGCGTGTACTCGCTCGACGCGCGCATCCAGCTCGCCCAGCGCGCGCAGCGCTCGCTGGTGGTGCAGTACTACCAGCTCGAGAACGACGCCGTGGGCCGGCTGCTGCTGCGCACGCTGCGCGAGGCGGCCGCGCGCGGCGTGAAGGTGCGCGTGCTGGTGGACGACCTGTACACCGTGAAGAGCCAGCAGCTGCTGCTGGCGTTGTCCGAGACGCCGAACGTCGACGTGCGCCTGTTCAACCCGTTCTGCTGCGGGCGCAACGGCTTCCTGTCGCGCTTCGCGGCGTCGCCGTTCGACATCGTGCGTCTCAACCACCGCATGCACAACAAGCTGTTCATCGCCGACGGCGTGATGGCGGTGGTGGGCGGGCGCAACATCGCCGACGAGTACTTCGTGCTGAGCGAGGCGCAGAACTTCATCGACATGGACGCGCTGGTGGTCGGCAAGGTGGTGCCGCAGCTGGAGCAGATCTTCGACGCCTACTGGAACAGCGTGCAGGTCTGGCCCATTGCCGACATCGTGACGGGCGAAGGCGGCCACAAGCCCGGCACGGCCGACTTCGACAGCTGGGTCGGCATGGCCGCGCCGCCGCCGAAGATCGTGCTGCCGCCTTCGGACATCCTGGGCTACGGCCCCATCGCCGAAGAACTCGACGCCGGCCGCATGGGCCTGCTGTGGGGCGAGGCCCGCGCCATTGCCGACCCGCCCACCAAGCCGGCGACCATGACGGCCGACGAGGCCATTTCCACCAGCGTGACGATGAAGGTGTGGGCCCTGATGCTCGACGCCAAGACCGAGGTCGACATGACCTCTCCCTACCTGGTGCCCGGCGAGCGCGGCATGGCCGCCTTCGAGGAGCTGAGAAAGCGCAACGTCAAGCTCACGCTGCTGACCAACTCGCTGGCCGCCAACGACGAGCCGCTGGTGCACACCGGCTATGCGCGCTACCGCGAGCGGCTGCTGGCCAGCGGCGCCGACCTGTACGAGCTGAGCCCGCAGCGCACCAGCAAGGGCGAGCGCTTCGGCATGTTCGGCAAGTCGCTGGGGCGGCTGCACGCCAAGACGGCGGCCATCGACAAGACGCGCATCTTCATCGGCTCGATGAACCTCGACCCGCGCTCGGCCAGCCAGAACACGGAAATGGGGCTGGTGGTCGACAGCCCGCAGCTGGCGCGCGAGATGCTGCGCATCATCAACATCAGCAAGCTGCAGAACTCCTACCGCCTGCGGCTCGCCAAGGGCACCGGCACGCTGCAGTGGCTGACCAACGACGGCGAGAAAGAGGTGATCCTCACCGCGGAGCCCGAGGCGGGTTTCTTCCAGCGCTTCTACAACATGCTCATCGCACCCATCGTTCCCGAGATGCTGTTGTAGCCTCGGGGGATGGCGCAGACCTTTACCTCGTTGTCCGCCCTGCAGGTCATGCTGTGGGGCGTACTTTTTTTCGGCGGCATCTACGCGGCGTTCGGCGGCCTTACGTGGCTGCTGACGAAGCGCGTGCTGCCGGCGCTTGGCATCGGCCGCGTGCTAGACCCGCGCGCGCTGCAGCCGGGGCAGCTGCGGCGCGAGCTGGGCCAGTCGGGCGTGTCGGTGCTGATCTTCGGGCTGGGCATGGTGGTGCCGTGGGGCTTGCTGCAGCTGGGCTGGGCGCGGCTGGACGGCGACGCGGGGTGGCGGCAGGTCGTGCTCGAAATCGCCGTGCTTGCGCTGTGGAACGACGTGCATTTCTGGCTCAACCACCGGCTGCTGCACACCCGCTGGCTGCGGCGTTTTCACGGGCCGCACCATCGCTCCTTCGTGACCACGCCGTGGGCCACGTACAGCTTTCATCCCCTCGAGGCGCTGATGCTGGGCAACGTGATCCTGCTGCCGATGGTGCTGCACGACTTCAGCTTCTGGTCGCTGGCGGCGGTGCCGGTGTTCAGCCTGTTCTTCAACTGCGTGGGGCACTCCAACTACGACTTCTTCACGGGCGTGTCGTACAGCCACTGGTTCGCGGCCAGCCGGCGGCACCACCTGCACCATGCCGTGCACAACGGCAACTACGGTTTTCAGTTCACGTTCATGGACCGGCTGTTTCGCACGCGCATCGCGGCCGATGCGGCCGAGCCGCTGTTCCAGGCCTTCCACAAGAACGCTCGCGACAACGCTCAAAAGAACGCTCACAAGACCGCCTCCGAGAAGCATGGCGCAGCGACCACCCCCTGACGCGCGCCATCGCTTGCCGAGGCTGCGCAACGGGCGGGACTGGCAGAGCCTGGCCTACCTCGTGGCCCTGCCGGCGCTGGCTGCGTGGCAATGGGTGCACGGCTTCGATGCGCTGCTGTACGCGCTGATGCTGTTCCTCACGCTCGGCATCGGCGTGATCCATCACAACCACGTGCACCTGCGCATGTGGCGCGGCCGGCGCATGAACCGCTTCACCGACTTCTGGATCACGCTGCTGCAGGGCCACCCGACCTTCGTCTTCTGGCCCGCGCACGTGGCCAACCACCATCGCCACCGCCATGGGCCGAAGGACGTGGCGCGCACCTACCGCTTCGGCGGCGACACCAACCACGCGTGGGGCTACCTGCTGCACCCGTTCCAGGCGGTGTGGGTGCTGGTGCCGGTGTTCGTCGCGTGGCTCGCGCGGCTCAGGCTGCACCGGCGCGGCGCCTGGCGCTACTGCATGGCGCAGTACGCGCTGTGGCTGGCCAGCTGGGTGGTGTTGCTGGCGCTCGACTGGCGCAAGGCATTGCTCTTCGTGATCGTTCCGCAACTGCATGGACTGCACTGGCTGCTGGCGACCAACTACCTGCAGCACGCGCATGCCGATGGCCGCAAGGGCCCCGGCACCTTGCACGAAGAGGCGCCCGGCGATACCCGCGGTAGCCAGCTGAACTACGCACGCAATTTCGAGGGGCTGGTGAACCCCTTGCTGTTCAACATCGGCCTGCACACCGCACACCACGAGAACCCGCATGCCCATTGGTCCGAGCTCACGCACCTGCACCGCACGCGCTACCGCGCGCAGGTGGCGCCCGTGCTCAACGAGGGCGGGCTGGTTCCGTACATGGTGCGCGTGTTCGTGCTGGGGACCGTGTGGCCGCGTTTTCGCAGCCGCCCGCTGATGCCTCCCGATTCACCTTCCTGCTGAACCCATGCCCGTTTCATTCAATCGCGTCTACCTCGAAAGCGCCGGCTATTTCATGCCCGGCGAGCCCGTTCCCAACGACCGCATGGACGCGTACATCGCGCCGCTGAACCGCATGTCGGAGCGCATCAAGCGGCGCATCCTCGCCGAGAACGGCATCCTCACGCGGCACTACGCCATCGACACGGAAGGCGTCACGGAGCACACCAACGCGCAACTGGCCGCGGGCGCCATCCGCGATTGCCTGCGCCGGGGCGGGGCGCCGCTGTCGCGCGTGTCGCTGCTGGCCAGCGGCTCCTCGGGCGGCGACACGCTGATGCCCGGCTTCGCCAACATGATCCAGGGCGAGCTCGCCGCGCAGCCGATGGAAACGCACTCGGTGCACGGCATCTGCGCGGCGGGCGTGTCGGCGATACAGACGGCGGCGCAGGGCATCGAGCTGGGCGCGCACCACAGCGCGATGGCGGTGGCCAGCGAGATGCCGTCGCGGCTGTTCAAGCGATCGCGCTTCGCGGCGCGCGGCTACGAGACCGACTTCGACTCGCACTTCCTGCGCTGGATGCTGTCGGACGGCGCAGGGGCCTTGCTGCTGTCCGACGGCTCTGAGGGTTCGCCCGCGCTGGCCGGCGCGCCAGGGCTGCGGCTGAAGCTGAAGTGGGTGCACCAGCGCGCGTTCTCGGGCGACTACCCGGTATGCATGCAATTAGGGCTGACCGAGGATCGTGCGCGCGGCCATCTCGACTTCGGCTCCTGGGCCGAGGCCGAGGCGGCGGGCGCGTTGTCGCTGCGGCAGGACATCCGGCTGTTGCCGCATCTGTTCGACATCGGCATCCACGAGTACGCGGGGCTGGTGCGCGACGGGTGGGTCGATCCCAAGCGGGTCGATCACTTCCTGTGCCACTACTCGTCGGAAAAATTCATTCCGGTGGTCGAAGACCTGATGGCCAAGGCCGACCTGTCGATTCCGCGCGAGCGCTGGTGGAGCAACCTGGCGTGGCGCGGCAACACCGGGGCGGCGTCGATCCTGGTGATGCTGGCGGAGTTCCTGCACACCAGGACGCTGAAGCCGGGCGAGCAGATCTTCTGCTACGTGCCGGAGTCGGGGCGCTTCATGGCGGCGTACATGCTTCTTGAAGTGGAGGCCGTGGACTCGGTAACGGCCGCACCCGTGGCGGTGGCGCCGCGCGCGGCATCGGTGGCCGACGAAGATGTCGTCATTGCGCCCCCGCACGACCCGGCCGCCGCGCCTGAGGGCCTGGGCGCCTTGCTGACCGAGCTGGCCGCCATCTGGCACGACTACCGCTCGCGCGTGTGGCGCACGCCGCTGGTCCGGCAGATTCGCGAGCGCCGCTTCGCCGTGCCCGACTACCTGAACTGGATGGAACAGTGGGTGCCGCAAGTGCGCGAAGGCAGCCTGTGGATGCGCGAAGGCGCGGCCTCGCTGAGCGAGCCGTACCAGGTGCTGGCCTCGCTGATCGGCGTGCACGCGGGCGAGGAGCAGAACGACTTCAACATCCTGTTCAGCGACTACCGCCAGGCCGGCGGCACGGTCGAGCGCATCGAGGACCTGCGCCGCAACCCGGGCGGCGAGGCGCTCAACGCCTACCTGCACGGGCTGGCGGCCACGCGCGACCCGATCGGCCTGCTGGGCGCGATCTACATCATCGAAGGCACGGGCCAGCGCATCGTGCCGGCGCTGCTGCCGCTGCTGAAGGCGAGCCTGAAGCTGCCGCCGGACGCCTTCCGCTTCCTGGAGTACCACGGCCACAACGACGAGCACCACCTGGGCCGCTGGCTCACGGCGGTGGAAATGGTGATGGCCGTGGAAGGGCAGGCGCGCGCCGCACGCCAGATTGCCGACACCGCGCGACACACCGCGGCGCTGTACCTGATGCAGTTCCAGCACATCACGGAACGCATGACCCAGTTCAAGCCCGAACTCAAGCCCGAATGAACGCCCCATGGACCGAACACCTGATTTCCTGACCCAGGCGCACGACGAGCGCGACCCCAGCCCCTGGCTCGCGCTGTACCTCGACCAGAGCACGCCGCTGCCCGACAACGTGAAGGCGGCGTGGCTGGCCGATTCGAGCTCGGGTTCGCGGCAGTACCTGCTTCCTTTCCTGCGGCCGCTGGCGCGGCTGACCATCATCCTGATCCAGGTCGTGAAGGTGTTCGTGCCGCGCAACTGGTCGCACTCGATGCTGCTGCACCGCTTCCTGGCGTGGGGGCTCAAGCGTTTCGTGTCGCCCGAGGCCAACTGGCTCATCCTGCGGCACTTTCACCTGGGCTCGCAGGTGCTGGCCTTCATCGGGCGCAACTCGCCGGCGCCGGTGGGCACCCACCCGCTGGAGCCGGCCGACATCGACGCGCTGAAGGACGAGATGTTCCTGAAGCACGACCTGAACCTGTTCAATTTCGTGATCCGGCTGAACACGGCGCTGCGCGACAAGGGGCTGGCGCTGTGCAAGGCCGAGAACGTCGACTTCTCGATGATCAAGGAGCCGGGGCTGCGGCTGGAAGACATGCCGCAGGGAAAGCTCAACTTCCTCGACCTGCAAAGCGCCATCGAGCTGTTCACGCCGCTGTACCAGCTGATGCTCACGGACAACGATTTCTGGCGGGCCGCCAACTCCTTGCAACTGGACGAAACCATCGGCATCTACACGGCGACGATCCTGAACGCGCCGGAGCACCTGATTCTGGTCAACAACAAGCACCCGCTGGTGCCGCTGTCGACCCTGCGGGCGGGGCACCGGCTGGTGATTCACGGGCTCTCGACCGAAATGTTGCACAGCCTGCTCCAGCGCATGCAGGCGGCCCAGAACGCGCAGCAGGCGGGCGCGCCGGAAACGACCCTCTACGAGCAGCCACTTGCATAGGCGTATGCTGCCCCCAGATGGAACTCATGAACACCACCGATAATCCGTCTCCCAAGACCGATCTGGCAGTGACCCATGTACTGGCTCAACTGCTGGAAAAACTCGAGCACAGCCCAGTGCCCGTCGGCGCCGAGCAGTACCGCTCTGTCGTCGAGCATCTGGTGCACGAGTTCGAAGATGTCGAACAGGGGGCCGAACTCGGCCGCCTGCTCGATGCCTATCCGGCCGCGGCCGAGGTGTACGAAAACCTCAATTACCAGCACGCCGGGCTTTGCCGCTCGGCGCTCGACGCTTCGCTGGCCGCTGAATTCAGCGCCCGCGAAGCCATTGCACGCGCCATGCGCCGTGCCGAACCGACCAGCAAGGACAAGACGCATGGCGAAGGGTGAAGTGAAGACGGCAGTGGTGGCGGACGGGCTGCGCTACAAGACCAAGGCACCGGGCTCCCCGTTCCGTGCCTCCGCGTCGTTCAGCGGCGCGACCATGTCGTGCTTCATGTGCGGCAAGCACCGCGTGCGCTCGCAGCTGCGCACCCGCCAGGTGCTGGGGAAGTCCCAGACCGTGTGCGCGCCTTCGTGCAAGGCCCTCGACGAATCGCTCGAGTAGGCGCAGGTCAGCGGCAGGTGTTGGAACCCCGCCACTGACGGGGTAACCTGCTAGCACGTTCGGGAGACGTTTTGGCGACATATCCGTGTGCATAAAGTCACGGATTGGCTTCCACAGCGGCTGCAATAGCTATACAGTTAGAAACAAATGATGCACGAAATTGCATTTACTCCAAAGTTCTAATTTGTAGTCGATTCCCAATGAATTGCAGCCACGTCATCGACGCCCCGTGCGGGACATGGATTTCAACGCTTGCAAAGGGGTTCAGCCATGGCTAAACCGCGTCCGGTCATCATGCAGGTGGTCAAGCGCTCGTCCGGCAGCGCCACGCACCATGTCGAATTCCTGATGGACGACAACTTTGCCGAGCGCCTGCGCCAGCTGCGCTCGCTGGTGCCGCCACTGGGCAGCCTCAACAAGCAACGCGACCTGGTCATCGACAAGGTGCGCGTGCGCGTGCCCAACGCCATCTGGCGCTCGGGCAACGAGATCGAGGCGGACGGGGGCGTGGACGGCTCCTGCATCGTCATCGCCGCCGAAGGCTCGTTCAACTGCGGTGGCAAGGACCGCAAGACGCGCGAGAAGCTGGTGACATACAACTTCTCGATTGCCCGCCTGCTCGAGCTGCACGCCGAGCGCCCGGAAGGCGAGGTCTTCTACATCCGCGACGGCGTGTTCGCCAACGACGAGCCGGCCGAATCGCCGGCCGGCCGCTGGGTCGCGTCGATGCACGAGCTGGAAGTGGTCATGCGCGTGCCGGACGCCCCGTCCGACTTCGACACGCTGCACGACCTGTCGCTGCGTCCCGAACCCCAGCCAGCGGCCAAGGGTGCGCCGCACCGCGCCAGCTTCTACTGAGCTGCGGGCACTACGCCGCCGAAGCCGCGGCGCTGGGTTCCGCCGCCGCGCCCACCGGCGTGTACTGCGCCCGGTTGTCCACAAGCCAGCGTTCCGACAGCGTGCTGTCCTGCTGCGCCGGATGAAAGTCGGCGCGCAGGTAGCTGCGCCAGCCGGCGACGTTTCCGCGCAGCAGGCCGTCGCGGCTCAGCAGGATGCGCGCGGCGCTCTTCCAGGTCGACCATTTCCACAGTTGCTTCTCGTGGCGCAGGTTGTCGACGGTCTGGCGCATCAGGTCGCCGAGAAACATCAGGGTCACGCGGCGGAACCAGCGCTTGCGCCATTCGTCGGAGCCACCTGCGGCCTTGTAGATGTCGAAAGCCACGCTCTTGTGCTCCAGCTCTTCCGCGCTGTGCCACAGCCACATGGTGCGCAGCCGGGGCTCGGCGCCGTCGAGAATCTGCGGATGCGCCAGCAGCCACTCGGCGAACATCGCCGTGAAGTGCTCGGTGGCCGCGGTCACCGCCAGCGCATGGCGCGGATCGGCGTTTTCCATCAGCGTCATGCGCTTGCTGGCGCGTTCGGTCCAGCCGTCCACCAGGCCCTGGCTGGCCAGGTGGTTGTTGAAGAGCGAATGAATGCGCCGGTGCGTCGCCTCCTGCCCGATGAAGCCGCGCACCTCGGCACGATGCCTGTCTTGCGCCTCGGGCGGCAGCGTTGCAACCGCGTCGCGCACGGCGTCGATGAAGAACTGCTCGCCGAAGGGGAAGCTCATCGACAGGGCATTGAAGAAAGCGCTCGAAAATGCGTCGCCGCCACACCAGTTGCGGGCAAAGGGCGATTGCAGGTCGATGAGCAGGCGGCGGACAACGAGTTCGGTCATGAAATCAGGCCTCGAAAAGTGCGCGGATGCGGCGGAGAAAGATCGGTACAGCTGGGGTTGGTACAACCTCGTACCGGCTGCCTCCATGTTGCAATTGTGAATTGGTACTGTCAAGTACCGAGACGTAGGAAAATGTGCGGTTCATGAGCGAAACCATCGACAAACCAGCGCCCTCGAAATCCGCCGACGGCCTCGGCAGCGAGCACTACTCGCGCCTGCTGCAAGGCATGGCGCACGCCGTGGCCGCCAAGGGCTATGCCGAGACCACCATTGCCGACATCGTGCGCGAGGCCGCCGTGTCGCGCCGCACCTTCTACGAACACTTCAGCACCAAGACCGAGTGCCTGATCGCGCTCTACGAGACCGCCAGCCGCCTCGCCCTGCAGGCGGTGAGCGAGGCCTTCGACCCGGTGCAGCCCTGGCATGCGCAGGTTGAGCAGGCCATGACCGCCTACTTCGACTACCTCGCGCAAGACCCGGTGCTGCTGCGCACGCTGTTCGTCGAGATATTGGGCCTGGGCATGCCGGGCCTCGTGGTGCGGCGCCGGGTGAACGACGAAATCGCCAATTTCATCCAGGTCGCCATCAACAGCAGCGGCGGCGAAGGGCAGGGCCCCGCGGTCCACCTGACCTGCGAGATGGCGATGACCGTGGTGGGCGGCATCAACGAGCTGGTGCTGCAGGCCATCGAGCAGGACCGTGCCGGCGACCTGCGCGAACTGGTCGCGCCCGCCACGCGGCTGGTGCGCGCGGTGGCGGCGGAAAGCCGGCGCTAGGCGCGCGTTGTTTCGATGGTGCGGCGCGGCCTGGCCGCCGCCCAGAGCGTCAGCAGCCCGGCGAGCGTCAACGCCAGCAGCACGCCGAGGTAGGGCAGCACGTCGTGCAGCGGCGCGCCCATCTGGTTGAGCCGCAGCGAGGCCTGGATGCCCGCCGTGCTCGGAAAGAGCCATCGCAAGGCCTGCAGCGGCCCGGGCAGCGCCTCCACGGGCCAGGAGAACCCCGAGAGAAACGCCATCGGCAAGGCGGTGAACAGCAGCACCTGCAGCGCCCGCTCGCGGTCGCGGAACCAGCAGCCCAGCAGCAGCCCGACCGTGCAGATCGCCGGCACGTAGAACGCCAGCAGCACCAGTGCCCCCCACGGGTTGCCGCCGCGCGGATAGTCCTGCAGGAAGAACACCCAGCCGAAATAGAAAAGCCCGCTCAAGAGGCCGAACCCCGAGAGCGCGCCCAGCCGCCCCAGCCACGCCCCCATCGCCGCGCGCAGCCGTCCGGCCTCGGCCCAGGTGCCCGCGAGCATGGCGGCGCCCATCAGCAGCGTCTGTTGCAGGATGAGCAGCGCCACCGCCGGCACCACGTAGCTGCCGTAGCCCTCGGTCGGGTTGAAGAGCGCGACCAGTTGCGTGTTCAGCGGGCTGCGGCTGCGCGCCGCCTGCACCGCGCTCTGGCCGCCGGCCTGCAGCTTGCGAATTTCCACACCCGCCGACACCGTGCCCACGGCCTCCGAAAAGCCGTAGAGCACTGCCTTGTTCAGCAGCGCGTAGGCCCCATTGCCCTCGATGGTGACCACCGCCGAGGTGCCGCGCAGCACGTCGCGCTTCAGGTCGGCCGGCAGCAGCGCGTAGCCTTCGATCTCGCCGCGCCACAGCGCCTGCTGCGCCTCGTGCACGTCGGCGGTGACCATGCGCACGTCCAGGCGCGGGTTGGCCATGGCAAAGCGCGCGACCTGCCGCGACAGCGAACTGCGGTCCTGGTCGACCACCGCCACCGGCACGCGCGTGACCGCCTGCGTGCCGTAGGGCCACGGATAGAAGAAGCCGTAGATGATGGGCGCGAGCAGCATGATCAGCAGCACGCCCTTGTCGCGCAGTACCGCCAGCGCGGTGTCGCGCCACGCGGCGCCGAGGTGGAGGCGGTCATCGGTCATCAGCGCGCGCCCCAGCTGTCGGGTGCCTTGGCGGCGCGCACCAATGCCGCCGCCGTCGCGGCCAGCAGCACGGCGGTGCCCAGCACCATCCACAGCGGCGTCGCCGCCGAATACGCCACCGGCGCGCCCATCTGCAATTGCTCCATCTGCACGCGGATGTAGTGGGTGTAGGGCAGCAGGGTGGCCCACAGCTGCGCGAAGAAGGGCATGGCCACCAGCGGAAAGCCCACCCCGCCGAACGCGAACGCTGGCGCCGTGATGAAGCCCGTGGCCGAGAGCGCGGTGCGCAGCGAGCGCGTGAGGCCCGACACGAACGCGCCGAGCGCGATCGACAGCGCGATGAACACCACCAGCGCAAGCAGCGTCCAGCCGAGCGAGCCGACCGGGTGCCAGCCACGCCCGGCCGTGATCCACAGCATGGCCGCGACCGCCACCGCCGACAGGCTCGCGAACGGCAGCGCCAGCTTGCCCGCCAGCGCGGCCAGTGTCTCGTGCCAGCGCGGCGCGGCACCCAGCCACGCGCCGATGCTGCGGTCGCGCAGCTCGCGGCCCACCGCCCACGCGCCGGCGGTCATCGCCAGGATGTGCAGCACCGCCGGAATCAGCGCGGCGCCCAGGAACTGCTCGTAGTCGGTCGAGGTGTTGAACAGCGCGACCATGCTCGCCTTGATGGGCTCCATGCTCACGCGCGCCGCGCGCATCGACTCGCCGCGCTTGTTGCGCACCGCGAGCTCGACGCCGCCCGACACCGTGGCCACGGCCGTGCGCACGTCGCGCTGTATGAGGCTCGAATGCGTGCCCAGTTGCGCGTTGTGCAGCAGCACGACCTGGCCGACGCGCCCCTGCTTCACGTCCCGGCTCAGGTCGCGCGGCAGTTGCACCGCGGCGTCGACCGCGCCGCTGGTGAGCGCGCGCGCCATCTCGCCTTCGTCGCTGAACTCCTGCACCACGCGCAGGCCGGGCGTGGCGTCCAGAAAGCGCACCAGCTGGCGCGACAGCGAGGAATGGTCCTGGTCGAGCACCCCGATCGGCAGGCGCTCGGGCAGGCCGGCCGAGAAGATCCACCAGATCAGCAGCACTGCGAGCAGCGGCACCCACGAGACCATGGCCAGGTCCCAGGGGCGCGTGCGCAGCAGCGCGAATTCGCGCCGTGCGCTGGCTGCGGAAAAGCCGCGGAGGCTCATGGTGCGAGCGGGCCTTGCGAACTCAGTTCACCAGCACGCTCATGCCGGGGCGCGCGCCCTCGATGGGCTGCAGCGGCCGCGCGCGGACCTCGAAGGTGCGCACGTCGAAGCCGGCACCACCGCGCGTGGCGCGCCACGTGGCGAAGTCGGGCAGGGCGGCGCTGTAGTAGACCTTGAAGCGCGCGCGCGGCCGGCCGTCGGGCTTCTCGTCGCGGTTGGCCAGCGCCGGCAGCCGCGCGTCGAACTCGCTGCCGACCGCGAAGCGCGAGAGCCGGTCTTCGCGCACGTTCAGCACCACCCACTGGTCGTTCAGGTCGACCACGGTGACCACCGCCACGCCCTGCGGCGACAGCTCGCCCACCTTGGCCAGCATCTTGGCCACCTCGCCGCCGACGGGGCTGCGCAGCTCGGTCTCGGCCTTGGCGGCCTCGGCCTCGGCGACCACGCCGGCCACCTGGCGGGCCTGCGCGCTGGCGGCGGCCCTGTCTTCGGGGCGGGCGCCGCTGCGCGCCATGTCGTACTGCGCCTTGGCCGCGATGGCGGCGTCGCGCGAGGCCTTCCAGTTGGCTTCGGCCTCGTCGCGCTTCTGGTCGGCCACCAGGCCCTCGCGCGCCAGCCCGTCGACGCGGCGGAACGAGGTCTGCGCGAGCTGCGCGGCGGTTTCCGCGCGCTGCCACTGCATGCGCGCCATCTCGACCTCTTGCGGCCGTGCGCCGTTCTGCGCCTTGTCTGCCACGGCTTGCGCGGCTTGTTCGGCGGCGGTGGCCTGCGCGAGCTTGGCGCGCACCTCGGGGCTGTCCATGCGAACCAGCACGGCACCGGCCTGGATGCGGTCGCCTTCCTTCACCAGCACCTCGGCCACACGCGCCGTCACCTTGCCGGCCACGTCGGTCTCGCGTGCTTCCATCTGGCCCTGGAACACCTCGGGCGCGGGCTGCGACGCGCGCCAGAAGCCCCACACCAGCACCGCCAGCACGAGCAGGCCGGCAAAAATCGCGATCAGTTGTCGGGTCTTGGCACTCATCATCAATTCACCTTCACGTCGGCACGTGCGATGTAGTCGGAAAACCTGTCGGAAATGCCCGCGCTCTCGAGCAACTGGGCCAGCGCCTGCACGTAGTCGTTGGCGGCCTGGGCGCGTTCGGTCAGCACCTTGGCCTGGTTGGTCTCGGCGTCGATCAGGTCGAGCGTGGTGCTCGTGCCTTCGCGCAGCCCCGACACGCGCAGCCTGAGCACCTCCTGCGCCAGCTCGACCGAGGCCTTCATCTCCATGTACTGGCGCCGCGCGTTTTCCAGCGCGCGCCAGTTGCGCTCGACCAGCAGCGAGATGTCGCTGCGCGCCTGCGCATCGGTGCGCTCGGCCTGCTCGATCTGCTTGAGCGAGGAGGCCGACAGCGCGCTGCGGTCGACCGAGTCGTACAGCGTCCAGCGCACGCCGATGCCGGCCACCCAGTCAGCGTTGCCGCTCTTGAGCTCGCGCGTGCCGAAGGCGATGACCTGCGGCCGGCGCAGCGCCTCTTCGCCTTCGTGCAACTGCTCGGCCTGCGACTTCTTGGCCGCGACCTTGCCCAGGCCGGGATGGCGCGTGAGCGCCGAATCGATGAAGTAGCCCAGCGGCTCCACCGGCGTGCTGATGACGAAGAGCGGCGTCTGCGGCGCCACGCTGCCGTCGGCGCGCACCGTGCGCGCGAGCGCCACGGCGGCGAGTGCCGCGTCGTCTTCGGCCTTGCGTGCATTGCGGCGCGCCTCTTCGTAGGCCGCGCTGGCCTGCAGCCGCTCGACGCGCGAGATGACGCCGGCCGCGAGCATCTTCTGCGCCGCCGCGTCGTGCTGGGCGATGGTGCGCTCGGCCTGCGCGCGCAGCGTGGCCGCGCGCTGCGCGAGCTGCGCGCCGAAGTAGCGCTGCACCAGCAGCGTGTCGACCTCGTGGCCGGCCTGCTCGGCGTCGGCCTGGGCCTCGCGCGTTTGCGCCGAAACAAAGCCGCGCACCGCGTCGGTCGCGCCGCCCACGTAGAGCGGCCACACGGCCGAGATCGAGGTGTTGGCGCCGGTGTCGTGCCGGTTCAGCGTGTAGCTGTTGGGCAGCTGCGGAATCGGCACGCGAGAGATGACGTTCTGGATCGACGAAGGCAGCGCCGAGCCGATCTGCCCCAGCTTCTGGTTGAGCGGATCGAGGTCGAGGTTCAGGTTGGCGTTGTACGCATAGGCGAGGCCCGAGATGCTGACCACCGGCCCGCCCAGGCCCTTGACGCCTTCGCCCTGCAGCTCTTTAGCCTCGACCGCCGCGCGCGCGGCGGCGAGCTTGTCGGAGCGGTCGACCATGCGGGCGCGGGCTGCGTCGAAGCTCAGGGAGAGGGAATCGGTGCGGGGCGGCGTTTGGGTCTGCGCAAAGCCCGGCGCGCCGATGCCAAGCAGGGCCGGCAGCAGGAGCAGCGAAGGAAGGAGGGCGTGGCGAGGTCGTTGCATCGTTTCAGGCTGCCTTGCGCAGCAGGGCGTCCAGCTCCTGCTGCAGGATCACGGGGAACGCGGCCTGCACCGCGCCGGTGGCGAGCGGGCGCGCCTTTTCGAGCAGCTGCGCCAGGCGCTCGGCGTCGAGGGCGTCGCCGCTCAGCAGGCTGTCGGCCAGCGTGCGCAGCCAGTGGCGCGCCACCGTGCGCAGCGTGCGCGCCATGGTCTCCTGCATGCCGATGACCTGGTCCAGCGGCAGGCCGAGCGCGGCGAGCTGCTCGGCCACCTGGCCGAGCGCGGGGCTGAGCATCTGCACCTTGCCGTCGGGCAGCTCGCGCATCAGGCCGGCCTTGGTGGCGCGCGCGAGCAGCGCGGGTGTCATCTGGCCTTTCCACTTGGCGGCGAGCGCCTTGGCCGACACGACCACCGGGGTCTCTTCGGCGAACAGGCTGCCCGACACCGAGCGCGCCACCGCCACCAGGTCGGGCCACGAAGAAGCCGGCGCGCGCGTGAAGATGCGGCGGATGGCCTCGATGCCGAAGCCCTGGTCGCGCAGTTCGCGGATCAGTGCCAGGCGCTGCGCGTGCTCGTCGCCGTACAGGCCCAGGCGGCCGCGCAGCAACGGCGGCGGCAGCAGGCCGGCCGTCGTGTACGCGCGGATGTTGCGCACCGTGACGCCCGTGCTGGCCGCCAGCCGCTCGATGGAGAGGTCTTGCGTGGCGGTCGTGGCTGCCGTAGCGGCCTTGGTTGCAGGTGTGACGGTGACGGTGTTCATGTGACGGGCCGAATGTTACATCGTGAATGTCACATCGATCAAACCCCGGCCCTCAGACCTGGATGGTCGGCTTGTAGTCGGCTGGAAGCACTTCCTTCCACTTGCCGAACAGCGCCATCAGCCCCACGGCCACCGCGCCCGACAGCAGCACCACGCCGCAGGCATGCGCCCATCCGTTGTCGAAGGCGCCGAACATCACCGCGCGAAAGGCCTGCACCACCCAGCTGAAGGGCAGCCAGCTGTGCACGTCGCGAAAGAAGCCCGCCGACAGCTCCACCGGCAACACGCCGCCACCGGCCGACAGCTGCAGCGTGAGCAGCAGCACCGTCAGGATGCGGCCGAAGTCGCCGAACACATGCAGGATGGCGAACAGCACCACCAGGAACACCAGCGACGCCAGCACCATGGTGAGCGCCAGCGCCCCCACGCGCGGCGCCTGCACCTGCAGCACGCCCAGCAGCGTGGCCAGCACCAGCGCCACCTGCAGCAGCACGATGAGCGCGGGCATGGTGATCTTGCCCAGCGTCTTCGCCAGCTTGGGATAGTGCGTGTGGTCGGTCAGCACGATGCGCATGTTGAACAGGTAGCCGGCCATCACCGCGCCGATCCACAGCGCCACCGACACCATGTTGGGCACGAAGGCGCTGCCGTTGTTGGCCACCGGCGCCACCACCTCGACCTTGGGCTCCACCGAATCCGCCAGGCCCGAGGCGCTGCCCTCGATGCGGGTGATGGAGGCGGGCAGGGCGGCCTCGATGGTGCGCACGCCGGTCAGCAGGCGCTGCGCCCCTTGCGACAGCTGCGTGCCGCCCTGCACGAACTCGTCGAGCTTGCGGTCTTCGGGCAGCTTGCCGGCCATGGTGCGAATGCCTGCGGACAGCGCACCCATGCCGTCGGTGAGCTTGCCGACGCCACCCTCGAGGGCCGTGGCGCCGGTCACCAGCTTCCTGTTGCCGTCCTCGGCCTGGGTCATGGCGGACTGGGCCTGCCCGATGCCGCCGCGCAGCTTGTCGGCGCCCGCGGCCAGTTCACCGGCGCCCCGGGCGAGCCGGTCGCCCACGAAGGGAATGTCGGCGGATTCCTTCTGCATCTTTCGCGCGCCGTCTCCCAGCTGGCCGGCACCGGTGCCCAGCTGGTCGAGCCCGTCGCCGATCTGCGCGAGCCCGCTGCCCAGCTCGCGCTGACCCGCGCTCAACTGCTGCGCGCCGGACTTCAACGCGTGCAGGTCGGCATCGGCCGGCAGCTTCGACTGGATGGTGCGGATGCCGCCGTTGACCTGCTTGAAGCCGCGCCCCACCTGCTGCGCCGCGGCGCTGTACTGGATGGCGCCGTTGGCGAGCGCCTGGCTGCCGTCGCGCAACTGCAGCAGCGCCTGCTTGAGCTGCTCCAGCCGCTGCTGCGAGCCGGCGGCGGCGTTCAGCACCAGGCCCCAGCGCTGTTCGTTGAGCATCTCGTTCACCTGGTGGCCCAGCTCGCCCGCGAAGCGCCGGGCCAGGCCGGCCGAGCTGTAGTTGTTGCCCTCCGAGGTGTAGACCACCAGCTGGCCCGCGCCGCGCTGCGTGCCGGGCACGGCATTGGCACTGAAGTCGGCTGGAATCAGCAGCGCGAAGGCGAGCGTGCCGCGCCGCACCTCGGCGCGCGCGGCCTCGGGGTCGGTCATGGTGCGAAAGCCGAAGGCGCGCTTTTCGAGCAGGGTGCGCGTGAGCTCTTCGCCCACGTTCACCGAGTGCGCCATGTAGGTCACGCCCCGGTCCTGGTTCACGATGGCCGCCGGCAGGTCGGCGGTGTGGCCCGCCGGGTCCCACACGCTCGTGAGGTAGATCAGCGCATAGATGGCCGGCACCACGCCCACCGCCACCACGGCCAGCAGGATGCGCGGAAAGCGCCGCACGATCGCCAGTTCAGCCCGTGCGATGGCCCAGGTGCCGGCGAAGAGGGCGTGGAGGTATCGCATGGGCGGGTGTGTTCAGGGCGAATGTGTTCGAAGCGCCCTGGCGACAGGCCCGCCCTCGCAGGTCAGGGCTTGACCTTGACCTCGACCCGGCGCGCCTCCGACGGCGGGCCATCGGCCTGCGACTGCTCGGGCTTGGCCAGCTCGATCTTGTCTTCGGGCGCGCCGGCCGCCTTCAACGCATCGCTCACGGCCATGGCGCGCTGCTTGGCCAGCTCGGCGTTCTTGGCCGGGTCGCCGCTGGCGTCGTGGTAGCCGCTCACCAGCACGGTGCTGCCGCTTTGCACGGCCTTGATGACGTCGGCCAGCGCCTCCTTGGCGTTGGGCGCCACTTCGGAGCTGGCGCTGGCGAAGTAGAACTTGACGACGCCGTTCTCGACCTTCACCGCAGCCGCTTCCACCGCGGACACGGCCCCCGCGGCGACAACGGCCGCAGGCGTGGATGACGTGGCAGGCGTAGCAGGTGCAGCAGGCGCAGCAGGTGCCATGGCCGCGGGCGCCGTGGCTGCCGGCGGTGTCTCGATCTTCGTCGGCGCGGCCGCCGCCGCATCGCCGGCATGGAACTTCACCACCAGCGGCACGATGAGCAGCGCCACGATGTTGATGATCTTGATCAGCGGGTTCACGGCCGGGCCGGCGGTGTCCTTGTAGGGGTCTCCCACGGTGTCGCCGGTGACGGCGGCCTTGTGCGTCTCGCTGCCCTTGCCGCCGAAGTGGCCGTCCTCGATGTACTTCTTGGCGTTGTCCCACGCGCCGCCGCCGGTGCACATCGAGATGGCCACGAACAGGCCGGTGACGATGGTGCCCATCAGCAGCCCGCCCAGCGCCTTCGGCCCCAGCACCAGCCCCACCACGATGGGCACCAGCACGGGCAGCAGCGACGGGATCATCATTTCCTTGATGGCCGCGCCGGTCAGCATGCCCACGGCCTTGCCGTACTCGGGCTTGCCGGTGCCTTCCATGATCCCGGGAATCTCGCGGAACTGGCGGCGCACTTCTTCCACCACCGCGCCGGCCGCGCGGCCCACGGCCTCCATGGCCATGGCGCCGAACAGGTAGGGAATGAGCCCGCCGATGAACAGCCCCACGATCACCATCGGGTCGCTCAGGTTGAAGCTGATGGCCAGCCCGAAGCTCTCCAGCTTGTGGGTGTAGTCGGCAAAGAGCACCAGCGAGGCCAGGCCGGCCGAGCCGATGGCGTAGCCCTTGGTCACGGCCTTGGTGGTGTTGCCGACCGCGTCCAGCGGGTCGGTCACGGCGCGCACGCTGGCGGGCAGGTCGCTCATTTCGGCGATGCCGCCGGCGTTGTCGGTGATGGGGCCGTAGGCGTCCAGCGCGACCACGATGCCGGCCATGCTCAGCATCGACGTGGCGGCCACCGCGATGCCAAACAGCCCGGCCAGCGAATACGAAGCCAGGATGGCGATGCACACGAAGATCACCGGCCACGCCGTGGAGCGCATCGACACGCCCAGGCCCGCGATGATGTTGGTGCCGTGGCCCGTGGTGGAGGCCTGCGCGATGTGCTGCACGGGCTTGTACTGCGTGCCGGTGTAGTACTCGGTGATCCACACCAGCGCGGCCGTCAGCGCCAGGCCCACGAAGCAGGCGCCGAACAGCTTCAGCTGGCTCCCGCTGGGCGCGATGGCGTTGTCGGGAATCAACCAGCTCGTGACGAACCAGAACGCGATGAGCGAGAGCACGCCCGCCACCGCCAGCCCCTTGTAGAGCGCAGGCATCACGTTGACCATGCCCGGCGAGGCCTTCACGAAGAAGCAGCCGATGATCGACGCGATGATCGACACGCCGCCCAGCGCCAGCGGGTACAGCACCGCGTTGGTGGGCGCGGCGGTGACCATGAGCGCGCCCAGCACCATGGTGGCGATGAGCGTCACGGCGTAGGTCTCGAACAGGTCGGCGGCCATGCCGGCGCAGTCGCCCACGTTGTCGCCCACGTTGTCGGCGATGACGGCCGGGTTGCGCGGGTCGTCTTCAGGAATGCCGGCCTCGACCTTGCCCACCAGGTCGGCGCCGACGTCGGCGCCCTTGGTGAAGATGCCGCCGCCCAGCCGCGCGAAGATCGAGATGAGCGAGGAGCCGAAGGCGAAGCCGATCAGCGGGTTGAGCAGCCCCGCCAGGCTCTGGCCCGCCGGCACGCCGGCGCTGGCCAGGAACCAGTAGAAGATCGACACGCCCAAGAGGCCCAGGCCCACCACCAGCATGCCGGTGATGGCGCCGCCGCGAAACGCGACGTCCAGCGCCGGGCCGATGCCGTGCGTGGCCGCCTGCGCGGTGCGCACGTTGGCGCGCACCGACACGTTCATGCCGATGAAGCCGCAGGCGCCCGAGAGCACCGCGCCCACCACGAAGCCGACGGCGGTGGTCAGGTCGAGAAAGATCGCGATGAGGATGGCCAGCACCACGCCCACGATGGCAATGGTGCTGTACTGCTTGGCGAGGTAGGCGGAGGCACCGGCCTGGATGGCCGCCGCAATCTCCTGCATGCGGGCGTTGCCGGGGTCTTTCGCCAGGATCCAACTTCGGGCCCAGAAACCGTAGGCCACGGCCACGAGGCCGCAGACGATGGCCAGTATCAAGGGGGTGTTGCCGATCATGCTTTGCTTCTCCATTCGTTCGTTTAAGACTTGTGGAGACGGACACCATGGACCCTGCGTGCAACGCGTACGGGACATGTTTTCCGCCGCGTTGCTTCCTCGAAGCTCACTGCACCGGGGGTGCGGAGCCGATTGGCCAACGGTTGCAATTTACAGGCAAAAACGCGCTCGCGTGCGACCGTCCGGTGACACGGAAAGTAAACTCCGGGTTTGTCCCCATCCTTCTCATACTTTTCAACTACTCGAAAAACGTCATGTCCTTCGACAAAGTTTCCCCCGGCAAGAACGTCCCCGATGCCTTCAACGTCGTGATCGAAATCCCGATGAACGCCGACCCGATCAAGTACGAAGTCGACAAGGAATCGGGCGCGATCTTCGTCGACCGTTTCATGACGACGGCCATGTACTACCCGGCCAACTACGGCTACGTGCCGCAGACCCTGTCGGGCGACGGCGACCCGGTCGACGTGCTGGTGATCGCGCCGTACCCGCTGCTGCCGGGCGTGGTGGTGCCGTGCCGCCCCCTGGGCATCCTGATGATGGAAGACGAAGCCGGCGTGGACGGCAAGGTGCTGGCCGTGCCCACCGACAAGGTGCTGCCGATCTACAGCCACTGGAAGTCGGTAGACGACGTGAACCCGATGCGCCTGAAGGCCATCAGCCACTTCTTCGAGCACTACAAGGACCTGGAAGCCGGCAAGTGGGTCAAGGTGCTGGGCTGGGAAGGCATCGAGTCGGCCAAGAAGGAAATCCTGGACGGCATCGCCGCGTACCAGAAGTAACTTGTTGCTGCCGTGAGGCAGCGTCCGGGGGCATTGCGCGCAAAGCCGATGCCAATGTCTCCCGGACCTGCGGCTCAGGCCCGGACCGCGTCCGAGGCCAGCCGCATCCACTCGCGATTGACCGATCGCGCGTGCGAGTTCCAGTGGCGAGCCGCCTGCTGGAGCTCGTCCCACTGGCGTTTCGCGCCCGTGGCATCCCCTTGTTCTGCCAGCCACGCGATGTAGCGGGCGCGGGCCTCGACCGTGTTGTATCGGCTCAGCGCGTTGTCGAAGGCTTCGCGTGCCTCCTGTTGCCGGCCCTCGGCGGCGAGCGCGCGGGCCGTGAGCACGGCAACCTCGTCGCGGCGATAGTCGTCGCGCGATGCACGCAGGGCCTGCAGCGCCTGCAGGGCTTCGCGGCCCGCGGCGGGACCGCCCGCGGCGAGGAGGGCGCTGGCGAGGCCGAACTGCAGTTCGGGGTCGGACGCGAGCGGGCCCTTCAATGCATCGCGGTAGTGGCCCACGGCATCGGCGGCCTGGCCCCGGTCGAGCGCGGCCTTGGCCAGGCGCAGCTTGTTCTGGGCGGTAGGCGCGAGGTCGTAGGCGTCGGCGGCGGCGCGGTATTCGCGCTCGGGGTCGATGAAGCCGATGGCCGCGCTGGCCACCTTGCCCGCGGTGCGCTGCATGCGCGAGGCGGGCAGGTACTCCACCACGAAGTACACGAGGCTGCCGAGCAGCGGAAAGCTGAAAAGAATGATCAGCCAGTACATCTGCTTGCCGTGTCGTATGGCATGCACGGCGAAGAACAGCGCGATGAGGACGTGCAGCCCCAGTCCGATGAACGGCATTCGTTTTCCCTCTGTGTTGTTGTGGATTCGGGCGCGTTTATAGCAGCCCCGAATGGCACGGTACAGACGGGAAACGGGCGGTCGAAACCGTCAGGACGGTCCGGCGGACTTGAACGGGCTGCGCTCGCCCAGGTGGTCCATGTAGTTCTCGATGCCCTGGCCCTCGCGCTCCAGGAAGCGCTCGACCGCGTCGGCGAACGACGGATGGGCCAGCCAGTGGGCGCTGGTGGTCTTCACCGGCATCAGCGCGCGCGCCATCTTGTGCTCGCCCTGGGCACCGCCTTCGAAGCGCGCGGCGCCGTGCTCGATGCACCAGGCCAGCGGCTGGTAGTAGCAGGCCTCGAAGTGCAGGCAGTCGACCCGCTCCAGCGCGCCCCAGTAGCGGCCATAGGCCACCAGCGGCGCGTCGGGTTCGGTCGACAGCGCGATGAGGCTGGCGGCCATCGGCTTGCCGTCGCGCTCGGCCACGAACAGCAGCCAGGCCTCGGGCATCGTCGCGGCCATGCGCCGGAAGAAGTCGCGCGTGAGGTAGGGCGGGTTGCCGTGCTCGCGGTAGGTGCGCTCGTAGCAGCGGTAGAAGAAGTCCCAGTCGGCCTTTGAAATGTCGGCGCCGCGCGACCACCGAAAGCTCACGCCCGCGTCGGCCACCTTGCGGCGCTCCTGGCGGATCTTCTTGCGCTTGTCGTGCGACAGGCTGGCAAGAAAGGCGTCGAAGTGGGCGTAGCCCGCGTTCGTCCAGTGGAACTGCACCGTGTTGCGCAGCATGAGCCCGGCCTCGCTGCAGGCGGCAATGTCGGCCTCGGCGCCGAACAGCAGATGCAGCGACGACAGCTCTTCCTGCTTGCACAGCGCCACCAGGCCCTGCACCAGCAGCGTGCGGCTGGCCGCGTCGCGCGCCAGCAGGCGCGTGCCGGGCACGGGCGTGAACGGCACCGCGACCACGGCCTTGGGGTAGTAAGCCAGGCCGTGCTGCTCGTAGGCGTTGGCCCAGGCCCAGTCGAACACGTACTCGCCGTACGAATGGTCCTTGATGTAGAACGGGCACGCCGCGTGCAACTCGTCGCCTTGCCACAGCGTGACGAACTGCGGCATCCAGCCGCTTTCGGGCGTGGCGCTGCGGCTGTCGTTCAGTGCCACGAGGTATTCGTGGCGCATGAAAGGCGAGGGCTCGGCCTGCGCCGCGAGCAGCGCGTTCCAGGCTTGCGCGCTCACGTCCGACGGCGACGACAGAACCCGAATGACATAATCGTTCAAGCCTTTTTCTTCCTTCTGTATGACGCTCAAGCTCGCCATCGCGCAACTCAATTTTGTGGTGGGCGACCTCGTCGGCAACGCGAAGAAGATCGTCGACGCCGCGCGCCAGGCCCATGCCCAGGGCGCGCGCCTGCTGTTGACGCCCGAACTCTCGATTGCCGGCTACGCGGCGGAGGACCTGTTCCTCCGTCCCGCCTTCACCGAAGCCTGTGATGATGCCGTGAAAGGCATTGCCGCCGCTTTGGCCGACCTCAAAGACATGGTCGTGGTGGTGGGGCATCCGACCGGCGGCAGCCTGCGCAGCCGCTCCGTGGCGGTGCAGCTGCGCCACAACGCGGCCAGCGTCATCAAGGAGGGCCGCATCCTCGAGACCTACGCCAAGCGCGAGCTGCCCAACTACCAGGTGTTCGACGAGCGCCGCTACTTCACGCCGGGGCAGGGCACCTGCGTGTTCGAGGCGGGCGGTGTCTCGGTCGGGCTGCTGATCTGCGAGGACGCCTGGTTCGACCAGCCGGCCGAGCTGGCCCGCGAAAGCGGCGCCGAGGTGCTGGCGGTGATCAATGCCTCGCCGTACCACGTCGGCAAGGAGGGCGAGCGCGTCGCGCGCATGGCCGAGCGGGCGCGGGCCGCGGGGCTGCCGCTGGTCTATGCGCACCTGGTCGGTGGGCAGGACGAGGTGGTGTTCGACGGCGCTTCCTTCGCGCTGCAGGCCGATGGCGCCGTCGCCATGCAGGCCGAGAGCTTCCAGGAGCGGCTGCTGTTCGCGCAGCTGGAGCGCTCGGGGCAGGGCACTGTCGGGTTCGTGGCGACGCCCACCGGCATCGCCGCCCCGCGCGACGCCGAGGCCCAGCTGTGGGACGCGCTGGTGCTGGGCGTGCGCGACTACATCGGCAAGAACGGATTTCCGGGCGCCATCCTGGGGCTTTCAGGCGGCATCGACTCCGCATTGGTGCTTGCCATCGCGGTCGATGCACTGGGCAAGGACAAGGTGCGCGCGGTGATGATGCCGTCGCCCTACACCGCGGACATCAGCTGGATCGACGCGCGCGACATGGCCGCCCGGCTGGGCGTGCGCTACGACGAGATTTCCATCAAGGACACCTTCGAGTCGTTCAAGGGCGCGCTGGCCGGGGAATTCAAGGGCCGGCCCGAGGACACGGCGGAGGAAAACATCCAGGCCCGCATCCGCGGCACGCTGCTGATGGCGCTGTCGAACAAATTCGGCGCTATTGTGCTCACCACGGGCAACAAGAGCGAAATGGCCACCGGCTACTGCACGCTGTACGGCGACATGGCGGGCGGCTTCGCGGTCATCAAGGACCTGCTGAAGACCACGGTGTTCGCGCTGGCACGCTGGCGCAACGCCCACGACCCGTACGGCACGGGTTCGCAACCCATCCCTGAGCGCATCATCACCCGGCCCCCCAGCGCCGAGCTTCGGCCCGACCAGACCGACCAGGACAGCCTGCCGCCCTACGACATCCTCGACGGAATCCTGGCACGCTACATGCAGGACGACGAGGGCATCGACGAGATCATCGCGGCGGGTTACGACCGCGCGGTGGTCGAGCGGGTCGCGCGGCTCATCAGAATCAACGAATACAAGCGGCGCCAGGCGCCGGTAGGCATCCGGGTCACCCATCGAAGCTTCGGCAAGGATTGGCGTTACCCTATCACCAGCAAATTCAACGAAACCGCCGGAGCACAAAAACCATGAAGCAGATCACCGCCATCGTCAAACCCTTCAAGCTCGAGGACGTGCGCGAGGCCTTGGCCGAAGTGGGCGTCACCGGCCTGACCGTCACCGAGGTCAAGGGCTTCGGCCGACAGAAGGGGCACACCGAGCTGTACCGCGGCGCCGAATACGTGGTCGACTTCCTGCCCAAGATGAAGGTCGAGGTGGTCGTGAACGAGGCCGATGTGGAGCGCTGCATCGAAGCCATCGTCAGTTCCGCACGCACCGGAAAGATCGGCGACGGCAAGATCTTCGTCACCAGCGTGGACCGCATCGTGCGCATCCGCACCGGCGAAGAGAACGAAAACGCGGTCTGAAACAAAAGCCCCCAGCGACGGGGGCTTTTTTTCGAAGGCAGCGTCAGAGGTTTTCCGACAGCCTGTCTTCCCGTGGATGCAGGGGCACTTCGGCGCGCAACGCGCTGAGCAGTTCGATCGGCTCCGTGCCGGTGCGAATCAGCTGCATCTGCCAATCGCCCATGAAGCCCTCGCGCACGCTGTGCGCCAGGAAGCCCAGAAGGCCGTCGTAGTAGCCGGCGGTGTTCAGGATGCCGGTCGGCTTGTCGTGGTAGCCGAGCTGGCGCCAGGTCCAGATCTCGAACAGTTCCTCGAAGGTGCCGATGCCGCCCGGCAGGGCCACGAAGGCGTCGGCGCGCTCGCCCATCATGGCCTTGCGCTCGTGCATGGTGTCGACCACGTGCAGTTCGTCGCACAGCGGGTTGGCCAGTTCCTTGTCGACCAGGGCCTTGGGAATGATGCCGACAACGCGGCCGCCGGCCGTGCGGGTGGCTTCGGCCACCGTGCCCATCAGGCCGGTGCGCCCGCCGCCGTAGACCAGCTGGCCGCGGTGCTGGCCGATCCATTGGCCGACCGCTTGCGCGGCCTGGGAAAACTCGGGGCGCTCGCCGGGGCGCGAGCCGCAATACACACAGATCGAAAATTCAGGATTCATGCCGCCATCATGCCGCAGGCGGCATGCCTTCTCATGACAGGAAGCGTTGCCACAGCGCGGTCAGCCAGATGCCCCCGCACAGCGTGAGCGACAGCAGCACGGCGGCGCTGCCCATGTCCTTGGCGCGCTTGGAGAGGTCGTGCCACTCGGGGCCGATGCGGTCGATGGCGGCCTCGACGGCGGTGTTGAGCAGCTCCACGATCATCACCAGGATGGCGCTGCCCGCTAGCAGCGCCACCTCGACCCAGCTGCGGCCCAGCCAGAACGACACCGGGATCATGACGATCGACAGGATGGCTTCCTGCCTGAACGCAGGCTCGCTCCAGCCCGCGCGCAGGCCCTGCAGCGAGATCAGCGTGGCATGGAAGACGCGTTCGAAGCCCTTGCGCGCCTTCTGCGGGTTGACGGCGGGATCGGGCAATTTCTTGGGCAAGGCACTCATCGGCGACTCATCGGTTGGGAGGTGATGAGCCGCGTACCGGCCCAGGCGTCGTGCCAGAACTGGCGCTCGGGGTGAAAACGTGCAAGCAGGGCCCAGACCGCGACCCAGCCGAAGATCAGCACGGTCGATTCGCCACCCGACAGCTTGAAGGGTGCCATGGCGGCCAGCGGCGGCAGGAACCAGATCCAGCTCAGCAGGTAGCGCGCGAGCGCGCGGCGCTGGGTCACGGGGCGGCCGTGCAGGTCGACGATGCGGATGTTCCAGGTTTTCATGGCAAGGGTCTGGCCCTTGGTCCAGAACCAGACGAAGTACACGCCGAAAACCACGAAAAGAAAAGCCTGGAAAAGGTGGCGCCGCTCGTCCATGGCGTCGCGCATCTGGCCCAGCGTGCTGAACAGCCAGCCCGAGACGAACACCACGGCGAACAGCAGCATGCCCTCGTAGAGCCAGCAAGCCATGCGACGCCAGATGCCGGGGGCGGCAGGGGCTATCGAAACAGGAGCGATGGTTGCAGGTGCGACGGGCGAGGCAGGCTGATCGGGCCCCGAGGCCTCGGGAGAGCTGGAAACCATCGGAACCTTGGGGTCAGGGAGACGAGGAGGGCGCGTCGGCCGGCGCGGGCACTTCTTTCCAGCACAGTGGGATCCGAAGCTTGGAATTCACGTGACTTGAAGTCGCGG
>JADMIO011426176.1_pt1 | contig 69363 bp, 55 predicted proteins | sample 8958161 | NCBI WGS metagenome assembly JADMIO01 (sample SAMN16585339, study PRJNA669376) | soil metagenome | isolation source: Crop rotation soil | place: USA: Cullars Rotation, Alabama | collected 2011 | reverse complement strand
GGCCGCGACTTCAAGTCACGTGAATTCCAAGCTTCGGATCCCACTGTGCTGGAAAGGTTCAGATCTGCGATCACTGACTTAGTGGTAAAGGCAGACAATGGATTTGTTGCATTACCATCTCCTACCCTCCATGCCATTATATTATTACCCAGTTTATCTATGCTTATCCAGCCGCCAGGGAGGGATCCGGTAGCAACAGCATCAAAGTTCTCATTCAGCAATACAACACGGTTATTCCCTATAGAGGGAACGTGATCATCATCTGATATAATGATAGTGATAGATGTATCTTTAGTAAACCCCGCATTGTCAGTAGCATGAATATTCAATACGATGCTTTCAGTTGATTCAACTTCTGCATCATTAATTATCCTGATCGTATCTGCTTTTAACCCGGTACTGTTTGCCGGGTAGCTGATGCTTGTATTTTGAATAGTATAGTCTTTGCCCATAGTTGCCGTGCCGGCAGTACTGATAGTTACCTGTAATGTATTCGAAAGGCCCGGCGGCAATACACTCATTCCAAGTGAAATGATCTTTTCAGAACTGCAGCTGTTCGCTGATTTAGGAGCAGATTCAGAAACAGAATCAAGTACTGCTGCGCTGAAGAGCGGAAGCGTAGCACAAATACTCGTATCTGCAGAACTGCCAACTGCAACTGCATGCCAGGCCACGATCGCCTGTTTGTATTCGAAAGAACATTTTCCATACAATGCTTCTGCTGCAACAAGTGTCATATTCCTTGCTTCAAGGTATGTTGCATTGGAAGAAAGTAATTGTTCCATCAAATACGTCATACGCTCTGCTTTTCTGAAACCGATACCGGTTACATTGAATGGCTGCCCATTCAGAGCCCCGGTTGTATTACTGGTATTATTTGTTTGAACATTGCCTGCTCCCCCGCTGCCCATTACAAGATAATAGAACCAGTGATTGAGTACGCCACTGTTGGTATGCACTCCGCATTCATCATTGGCAAGATTAGGCATGCATTCAGGATCGCTGAAATTGGTTCCCCAATAAGAATTGGGATCACCGGCGATAGAGGGATTATTCATGTAGCGCAACGCAGTTGAGGCTGCATTGCTTGAGGGCACATCTACAAAAGGGATACCTGTCGCATCATTTGCATCAATCTGTTCCCCGATACTGAATATTTTATACCCATTGATATGTTGCCCGGGGCCTGTACCACTTATCAAAGTAGCATCAATGCTGTCCAATGCATAATGCTCAATGCAGGCAGCCCAGATATCACTAAAACCTTCATTCATTGCACCGGACTCTTTCTGGTAAGCAAGGTCAGAGGTGAAGCTGCATACACCATGGCCGATCTCATGCCCACATACATCCAGTGAAACCACCGGCATAAAACCAGGTTGAAGGCCTCCCTGGAAACTTCCATCACCATAAGTCATTACACTTCCATTCCAGAAGGCATTATCATAAGCCAGGCCTGAATGAATAAAACTCCTGATCGCGCCATCCTTGTTATCAAAACTTTTTCTTCCCTGAACTTTTGTCCAGTAATCATATACAACTCCTGCACCCCAGTGTGCATCAAATGCCATATCATCATTTTCCGCTTCATTGTTGCCTCCGCGGTTATGTTCAGCCAATGTCCATACATTATCTACATCAGTGAAACTTTTTGCCTGCGGGTAAACAGGAACTGAAACAGGTAAGCCACCGATACCGTTCAGGTCATATGTTTCAAACCCACCTCCTCTCGTATCGTCTATCAACACATTGGTTGGGTCGCCGGGAGTATAAGTTTCAGTAGTGGGGTGACTTGAGGTTAATACCAATCCTGAATTAGGATCATTACCTGAAATAAGTTTTGTACCTGCAATTCTTGTTCCTGCGTAGCGGGTGGGTAACGCTGTTAAAACACTTGTCACCGAAAAATAATCAGCTGTTGTTTGTTTTGAAAATGAAGCGGCTGCCATTTCTTTAGTAAGACTAATTATGTATTGTGCTTCGGGAATGATTGAAGGTGCCTTTACCTTTTTTTTAAGGTCGGGGCCAAGGTGTTTAATGATCTTATCATAAAACATGATCTTACCAGTATGCGCATTCACATAAATATATCCACGTGAAAGCGGATTTCCAGCATAGATATTGAATTTATAAGCGAGATCGATATTATTTGATATGGTGTTATAAAAATCCCTGATGATCACCAGTTCGCCTGCAGGATAGAATTCATCATAGTATTTATTGAGCATACGAAGCTTGTCAGGATTTGTTTCATTCCTGCGCAAACGATCTACCTGTTCCCATGCATATTCTTTTGCATTGATAAAATGCATTGCAGATTGAAGGGCTTCCTGCTCAGAAATGGCAGCGATGGTTTTGATTGCAGCGGGTATCCGGTAAAATTCTCCTGATAGAGCGGAAATAAAAGCGCCGGTTGTAATGATATTGTATTGACCGTACTGAACTTTTATGCCTTTGTAGTATTGTTGCCGTTTTTCCCCAACTACAAGGCCTTTTACTTCAATGGATCTCATCGGCCTTAACTCATCGTTACTGGTCATTGACAGAACATCCCGTAATGTTGTTTCAGTTCTATCAACCGGAATACCTTCTTTAAAACCAATGAGCGAAGCTGTAAGACGATCAGGATTAATGACAACAGAAGCCACGCCCTGTTTAGATCTGATAGCGTTCTCAGCCTTTCGCAGGGTATCTGTATTTTGTGAGTGAACAGTTTGGGTAAAAGAAAACAGAATGATTATGAAAGAAAAGCATGCTTTCCTTCCACACAGGCAGGTAGAATTTTTCATGATAACCGTTTTAATTCAAAAAGTGTTCATGAAAGAATATCAAAATATAAGCCAAGCATGAATTATGGAACAGGGTCGTATCCATGGCCTCCCCAGGGATGGCATCTTCTCAGTCTTTTGATCGTAAGCCATAAGCCTTTAAGAGGACCATATTTCTTCAACGCCTCTATTCCATATTGTGAACAGGTTGGTGTGAACCGGCATTTAGGACCGAGCCATGGGGATATGATCCACTGGTACATTTTTATGAGGAAAATGAAAGGAAGGCTTAGTATGTATTTAACCTGTTGCATCTGCAAATTTTATAAGCCTGTTTATAATGGTGCCCATCTTTTCATAGAACAATTCATAAGCCGGCATGTCTTTGCCCGTATATAAAATAAAGACAGACATTTTTTTATCCTGCTCTTCCAGGCGATCATGCAGTTTGTTTTTCTGAAGGCGCCAGGCTTCTCTCATTAATCTCTTGATGCGGTTTCGGTCAGTTGATTTCTTAAAGTAGCGGCTGCTTACAGCGACGCCGGCCTGTAAAAAATTGTCTTTATTCTCAGGCAGCCAGATCACTTTAAAGGGAAAATTTGAAAAATTGTTCCCTTTGCTGAAAAGTTTTTCGATCGCTTTCCTGCTTTTGAGTTTATCTTCTTTCCTGAAAAAATATCGTTGCGTGATTGACAATTAATAAAATTAAAATAGCCTTTGCAATGCAAAGGCTAATATACATTTTCCGACATTGAATTGATCAATGAAGAAAGATCGATCTATTTTTTTGAACCATGCTCGTCAGAAACAGTAAGTTTATGACGTCCCTTTGCTCTCCGGCTTGACAATACTTTACGGCCGTTGGCATCCTGCATACGTTTACGGAATCCGTGAACAGATTTCCTGCGACGGGTATGGGGCTGGTAAGTTCTTTTTTTTCCTGGCATTGTATTATTTTTTTCCTTTTACAAATGTTGTTAATGTTCGTTCCTTCAGCCGGGCACCATCCCCGCTGCTTGTGAAAGGACGGCAAAGGTAGGGGATTACTAATAAAATATAAAACGATTTTGAAAGAATTTGGTATTTTCTTTACTGACTTCCAGTTATTTATGAAAGCCTGATCTTTTCTGCATTCATCTCCTTCCCGAAAAATAAACTGCCATGGCTATTAAAATCACCTGTATCACCAGTCGTATAAAAACTCAGGCGGCTTTTTTTACTGCAGCTTGCTTCTATTTCGGGATGCCTGTTAAGATAGTCCTTTAAACTTGCAGCAATGATCTCTCCCTGTGCAACAACTGAAACCCCGGCCGGAACATACTGAATGATCTTATCCATCAGCAATGGATAATGTGTGCATGCCAGCAGTATCGTATCTATATCTGCATCCTTTTCGAGCAACTGGTCAATATGTTTCTTTACAAAATAATCTGCGCCGGGAGACATATGTTCATTATTCTCCACCAGGGGAACCCAGATGGGGCATGCTTCCTGGCTTACTTTAATGCCGGGAAAGAATTTCTCGATCTCTATCAGGTACGATCTTGATTGCACTGTACCGGTAGTACCCAGGATCCCTACGTGATTCTTTCTACTATAGTTACCTATTACTTCTGATGTTGGCCTTATGACACCAAGCACACGTTTTGATGGATCCAATTGGGGAAGGTCATTTTGCTGGATCGTTCTCAATGCCTTTGCCGATGCTGTATTGCATGCTAATACGACGAGGGGGCATCCCTGTGCAAAGAACCATTTCACCGATTGCAGTGTATATTCATATACAGTATTGAAATCCCTGGTGCCATAAGGAGCACGTGCATTATCACCCATATAGATATAATCATATTGAGGCAATGCAGCAGTTATCTCTTTTAAGATACTGAGACCACCGTAACCGCTATCGAAAATTCCTATGGGACGTTGCTCATCCATTTTCCAAAAATAATAAAGCCACCCGGTAATACAGGTGGCTTATAAAATATTTATTATTATAGCTTATGGCTTTTTAGTAGCTGGCTTCTGCTGGGCAGGAGAAGTAACCGGGTCTTTTATTCCAAGTTTCTTTTTTACTAAACCAATAACATCATCACCCGGAGGGCCAACGATCACTGAATTAGCATCCAGTACATAAGCATATCCATTTTCTTTTGCCACAGCTTTGATCGTTTCCAGTGCTTTATCTTTAATTGGAGCGATCTTTTCCTGTGCTTTTTGCTGGTACATATCCTGTGCCTGTTGATTCCAGCTTTGTACCCTTTGATATAGTGCGATCAATTCATTTCTTTTTATTTCTTTCATGCTTGGAGAAAGCTTTGCAGAATCTTTTACAAACAAACTGTCTTTATCGCTGAGTTCTTTCATCATATCCTGGCCTTGTTGTGCAAGTGATGCCTGGTATTCTTTTAATTCAGTGTCTGCTTTTTCAGCTTCAGGCATAACACCAATGAGTTCATCAATGCTGATATACCCGATCTTGTTTTGTGCAGATGCGTTAAAGAAAGTTCCCAAGGCCAATGCACCCGCTACGATTAATTTTTTCATTGCTTTTTTTACGTTTATTAATTTAGATTTTTATAATTAATAGTGATCAATTTGAAGGTTTAAGCTGCACACTGATCGGCTATTCTGATTTATTTAACACCCAGGTTCCTCAATACATCCTCACTCTTATCAAGTTTTGGGTCGGCAAAGATAACGGTAATTCCCTCACTTTTGTCAAGAATAAAATCATATTGTTTTTCCACTGCAAGCTTTTGCACAGCATTGTAAACCTTGTCCTGTATTGGCTTTACAAGCTCCTGCCTTTTTTTGAAAAGGTCGCCTTCAAATCCAAAACGCTTTCTCTGGAGGTCACGCAATTCTTTTTCTTTGTTGAATAATTCATCTTCTCTTTTCTTCTTCAATGCATCCGGGAGCATAACCTGTTCTGCATCATAGTCTTTGAACATTTTATCCAAAGCCGCCTGCTTTTGATCGATCTCCTGCTGCCACAAAAGACTGAACTGGTCAAGTTTTGTCTGGGCATCTTTGTATTCAGGAATTTTTTCCAATATATATTTTGAATCTATGACAGCATATCGTTGTGCACTGGCTGTGAATGCCATTAACAGCAGGCAATAAGAGATCACTAATAATTTTTTCATAATAAATGTTATTTACAAATAAAACATTAATCAAGTTAATGAAAAAACAAAAATTATTCAGGCTCCTGGCCCAACAGGAAGGTGAACTTAGCTGCACCTTTTATACCACTTGTTGAGTTATACCGGTCGAAGCCGATACCATAATCAAATCCAAGCAGCCCGAACATTGGAAGGAAGAAACGTGCACCTATACCAACAGAACGCCTGAGTTTGAAAGGATTGAAATCCTTGAAGCTATACCATCCATTGGCTGCTTCAAAGAAAGCAAGTCCGTAAATGGTACTGCTGGCACTTGTGCTGAAAGGATAACGAAGCTCTACTGTGTATTTATTAAATATCGTAAAGAACTCTGTTGGTGTAAGTCCATCGGGATTCACCTTGGGATCTGAATTACTGTAAACAGGATAACCCCGGTGTGCAATGATATCATATCCCAACAAAGCTGTTGTATTACTCAGGCCAGCATCTCCCAGCTGGAATCGTTCGAATGGTGATATGTTCAGCTTTTGGTTGTATTTACCAATGAAGCCATACTTGGCTGCAGCTTTTAAAATGAATTGCCTGTTCTTGTCTGCACCTTTCGCTCTTCCTATCGGAACATACCATTCTGCATTCAACCGCCATTTATGGAATTCCGGTAATTTATAATCATTCGCTTCACCCGGTGTAATACCAAGCAGTGAATATGGCAACGTGAACTGACCACTTACGAGGAAGTTTGATCCACTTGTAGGGAAGATCGGGTTAGGGCCAGCAGAGTTACGCAATAAAGTAACTTTTAAACTGATATTGGTTGAAGTTCCATTATCAATTCCTTTAAAGATATTCGGATAATTCTTCAGCTTGTATTGCTGGAAGTTCAATGAATAGATCAGGTTAAAGAAATCATCCGGCCTTTTTAACTGCTTGCCCAATGAAACACCAAAACCTACAGTCTTTACGTATGAATTATTGCCGCATGATTTGCAATAACTGCCAAAGCTGTCGTAGGCATTTGCATACTTGGTATTGAAGTAGCTGATAGAAAAAGAATTTCTTTTCTTACCACCCAGCCATGGCTCAGTGAATGAAAAACTGTAAGACCTGTATGCTTTACCATTGGATTGTATCCTTGCGCTAAGCTTTTGTCCATCTCCTGATGGCAATGGATCCCAGCTTGATTTTTTGGTGATATTCTTTATCGAGAAATTATTGAATGTAACACCAAGTGTTCCTGTTAAACCGATACCGCCTCCAAAACCTGCAGACAATTCAAGCTGGTCGGCTGATTTTTCTTCCACCTGCCAGTTGATATCAACTGTACCGTTATCTGAATTAGGAGTGATCTGTGGGTTGATCGTTTCAGGATTTATAAATCCTAACTGGCCCAGCTCCCTCTGTGTACGTATGATATCAGACCTGCTGAATTTATCTCCCGGCACAGTTCTTAATTCACGCAGGATCACATAATCCTTTGTTTTATCATTGCCTGAAACTGTGATCTTACCATAAGTTGCCTGCGGACCTTCAGTCATGCGCAGTTCGAAATCGATCGTATCATTGTATACCGCTGTCTCGATCGGTTCAACCCTGAAGAACAGGTAACCATCATCCTGGTAAAGGCTGCCAACGTCACCTCCTTCTGCAGTGAGTTGTTTTCCCAAACGTTTATTGAGTAATTCAAGATTGTATATATCTCCTTTTTTGATACCAAGGAAAAGATTGAGTATAGAATCAGAATATTTTGTGTTACCGGTCCAGTCGATATTACCGAAATAATATTTTCTTCCTTCGCTTACTTTGATATCGATGTTCACATTACCTTTTATATCGAACATCTGTGTATCAGCCAGGATTTCCGCATCCCTGAAACCTTCAGCATTGTAATAGTTCAATATGTTTTGCTTGTCATCAGCATATTTTTTATAATTGAATTTTGCACCGCTGAAGCCTTTTATCCTGAAATACGGATCGATGAAATCCCTTGTCCTGGTTATAGATAAATAATCAACGTCTTTCAGGTATTGTCCAAATGATTTTCCTTTTGCAGTGTCGCCATAAGGGCTCGGTATCTTATCCGGGAAAAGTGTGATCCTGTTCATCTCCTTGGTTCCCTTCATCTGTTTTTTCAGTTTCAGATCGGTAACCGTTTCATTGCCGGTGAAGTTTATCGAGTTTATTTTTACCTTATTTCCTTTTTTGATAAAAAATGTTAGTGAAACGGCGTTGTTGACAGCAGGAACTGTTTGTTCCACCATATCAACTGAAAGGTTCAGGTAACCTTTGTCTGAGTAGAATTTCTTGATCGCTTCCACTGCGCTCAGCTTCATATTCTCTGTAAGTACTTTATCCTTTGACAGGCCCACTTTTCCTTCAAGATCATCCCTGTCACTTTTCTTTACACCAACAAATTTGAAATCGATCAGCCTGGGGCGTTCTACTATTTGTATTTCAATATAAAGATTGCTTCCCTCAAGTTTTGTAAAAAATATCTGTACATCTGCTACAAGACTTTGTTTCCATAACCGGGAAATGGCTTTACTGAATGCATCTGTGCCGGGGATCTGGACCTTATCTCCTACCGCCAGCCCTGAAATTGATATGATGAGGTTCTGGTCAAATGCTTTTGACCCGGTTACACTGATACCTGCAATTGTATATTCCTTTGGAACCCTGGAATTGAATATTTCCTGTAAAGCAGGGTTTACCGATGTAGAATCCTGTGCGTGAACATATTGGCTGGCTAAAAATAAAACTGCGATAAAAAAGCTGTTCTGGTAAATCCTGTGCATCAATTGGTTTTTTACGTGCGGCAAATTAAGCCCATTAATGAAAACTATTTGTTAAATGAAAGGACTCCTCCTGCAGTGAAACACAAAACAGTAATAGTTTTCATCTTGATTCTGGTTGTTATGTTTTGACCTGTTCTCCTGTCTTTCCAAACCTTCTTTCTCTTTGCTGAAAATCCAATATGGCTGCATATAAATTTTCTTTTCTGAAATCGGGCCAACGGGTGTCGGTGAAATATAATTCGGCGTATGCCAGCTGGTATAATAAAAAGTTGCTTATCCTGAATTCCCCGCTCGTCCTGATCATTAACTCAGGGTCAGGGAAATTGCTGGTACTTAAATATTGCTGAAGTGTATCATGTGATATTTCTGAAGCGCTTACTTTTCCATTTTCTACATCCTTTGCAATATTTTTTATTGCATTTACGAGCTCCCACCTGCTGCTATAGCTTAAAGCCATTATCAGGTTCAACCCTGTGTTGGATGCAGTGTCTATCAATGCTTCGGAAAGTTCCTGGCGGGCATTTTCCGGGAGCATTTTAATATCACCTATCACATGAAGTTTGATATTGTTCTTATTGAGCGTGGGAACTTCTTTCCGGATAGTATCAACCAATAATTCCATCAATCCTGTAACCTCGTATTGTGGCCTGTCCCAATTCTCTGTACTGAAAGCATATAAGGTCAGGTACTTGATACCCAGTTCGGCAGCCCCTTCAACGATATTACGCACACTTTCAACGCCATGTAAATGACCATAGAGGCGATCCTCGCCTTTTTCCTGTGCCCAGCGGCCGTTACCATCCATGATAATGGCTATATGGCTTGGCAACCGGTCAAGATCTATCTTTTCTTTTAAGGTCATTAAGTGTTCTGCTTTGTACGATCAGGCATGGACCTGATTTTGGGCAGCAAAGCTAACAAATTTTAGGAGAATACCTTAAATCATATCAATGTTATAATTTAATTAGTTTACCACTGTATGGCTTCAAATCTATGACCATTTTGTACAGGTAAATTCCAGCAGGCTGAAGGGAAAGGTCAACCTGGTTCACATTCTTTAAGTGGGCCACCATTCTGCCCTGTGAATTAATGACCATGATATCCTCAACGTACTTCCTGGCATTCCCCACATTTATATTAAATATGCCGTTGGAAGGATTAGGGAAAATTGCCATAGATGATTCGATCACGGGCATTGGGCCACCGGTTGCACAAGCCTCTTTGGCCTCGAAATAACCAGGAGCATCTGAGATTTGTTTTGATGTACTGCAGTTTAAAGTATTTAGTAGGGTCACTGTTGCATTTGGCGAAACGTAATCTGGGAGATCGATCTCTTTTTCATTCCCATAATACATCCACCTGCCATTATCATAAATTTCCCATTTGATTTCTGCTCCTGATTTTGAAACGGCTGATAAATGTGTCAGGCAATTCCCGTTCTTACTGTTGACAGTGATACTGAAGTCAACATCGCTGCATTCCTTTTTCTTTCCGAACATCAATATGTTACTGATGTTTGCAAAACAAAGATTGTATTGCTCCATCTTGAATACCTGCCAGAAAGAACCTGATCTTCCTACAGGGATATCGATATAGAACAAAGCTGAATCATTTGAAGAAACAAGGGCCGGTTCAACCTTGTTGCCGGAATTATCTTTAAAGATAAATGCCTTACTTATCTCTTCTGCAGAAGCAAAACCGGTACCACCCGGATTTGAATTATTGATACTGAAATAAACCTTCTGCATTCCCTGGGGCACGTAGAAAAATCCTGGCAGGCTTGAAAGATCGCTCCTGTAATTCTCCGTTTTATTTCCGAGGAATGCGCTGCCTTTGTAAAAATAATTGCCGTTGCAGTTGATCAGCAGGTCAACAGATGACTGATGTTTTGATACAACAGACAACTTGTAAATACCGGCATGTGGCAGGCTGACAGTTACTTTTCCATCAGCAGAATTAGCATTTATTGAATGATCCTTTATTATTTCCAGTGCCTTATCCACTGCTTCAACACTGAAATTGATATTTCCCTTTAAAACATCATCAAATCTTGATGTGTAATTGATGGTAAAATTACCGGCAGCGTTTGCCCTGATAAAGAATTCTGCACGATTGGGATAATAAGCCCCGTTTGTGTAACCGATCTTTACTGATATCTTCTCAGCAGCGCTGATATTTGAGTTGCTCATCATGTCCGTGATAAATACTGCATCTTTAAGGTCATAATTTGAGATCGAAGATGTTTTGGAAAGGTCATTTATAAAATCATTGTCTATTTCATTATCAGTGATCAAAGGAAGATTACCGTCCTGGTAAGCAGTTCCGGTGTTTACATTGTAGGCAATATTGAATGGATCAGTTACATCATAACGGCTGGTAATATCTACGATGATGAAATAGCTGTTCACCAGTTGCAGCCTGTTTATTTTAGCCAGGTACGTACACAATGCAGCTGCCTTAGCTGTCTTTGCGGTATTGTTTCGCTGATCAAAAGACCAGTCGTAATACAATACCATATAATGCAGGTATGCCTTTAATTCCCTGATCCTTTGTTTAATGACCGTTGAGGATTGCTGTGTTTGAGCAACAGCAGTATTCAGTAGCTGAAAATATAAAGGAAGTTTATACTTGTTATCATGAATAAAATCGCCCATGGTAACAGTATTGTCATCAGACCACTGATGCAGTAACTTATTGATTGTACCCGCTGCAGGACCGAACATATTCGTACAGAATTCATTCAAAAGGCTATCGATGTCTTTTTTGTTGATCAGGTTCTTATTTGCAGCCCATAAAAAAGGAAGGCTTGCAAACTTTGCAGGTGAAGCTTCCCACAGAACGCCCTGACTGTTCTTTTCTTTGATCCTTTTCAGCGTGTTCTTCAGATCAGATAAATAAAACATCGGAGTTTCACCGCCCCATTGAGGAATGTTCATGTATTGATATTCCGAAATGTTATTTGTTTTTGTATACCACCTGTTGAGCAGGGCTTTTGAACTTGCTTCATTCTGAAATGCCGTTGGCACGACCTGGATATCCAGGTTACTGTTAAGCTGAATGTTTGATGCAGGCGCATCCGCATGACTTGAATAGGCATATATCTGGAAATGCTTGCCGGGGTAGATCGAATTTATTTTTTGTGCAGTGAAATTTGCAAGGGCAATATTTTGGCTGCTTTCATTTGCATAATCCTTGTTACTGCAACCGGAATTGTCTTTTGAGTTTCCCCATTGTGATCCATCAGGCACTTCGATGCCGATAAGGCTATTACTGAAATCAAAATTCCTGTAATAATCCGCATACAATGTTTTATTGCCAAAAATGGTATTTTTAAATGAAGTGAATTTCTGTTCGATCGCATTGCTCCAGAGCTGCATGGCTGCATTGTTATTTACATCTGGTACCGATTGTGTTGTTGCAGCTCTTGAACCATTGTAACAAGCCACATAGCATGGATTATTCTGTATGGTAGAAAAATAGTTGCCGCTCATGATATCTCCACGGTGCCCGGTGAACCTGTAAGCTCCCATCATTCCGTTCCTTCTTTGATACAATGCCCAGTTATGCCCGTTCTGACCGTAATAAATATCCCAGCCATAATTATTATTATTATCCATTATCCAGCGGTTGTGTCCGCCACTAATGAACCAGCTTTTATACTTATATGAAGTTGTATAAGATTTATTGATCGTTTTGTAAGGGCTGCTTAAAGACGGAGTGATCTGCCAGATGGATCCCGGCTGGTAAAACCTGAATCCCAATTCTTCCAGGTATTGATATAACCCGAACACCAGGCCATTATCCTGCGCAGCAGTGAATTTTAATATGGAACTACCATTACTCTCAACCCTGCACAACTGGTTGTCAGTGATCGTGGAATCATAAATGAATATGATCCCTGATACAGGCATGGCTGTATATTCTTTTAAGGAAAATTCCACCCCGGCATTCGAACTGGCCAATAACTCAGCGGCATCCTGTGCGGTTGCCTTTAAAAGTTTGGATGAATGGACGGGATAATAAATTGATTGGCTCTTTGCATTTAAACAAAGAATTCCCATTATTACCGAAGTAATAATAAAGTTGCGAATGAACGCCATAGTCTCGTGGTTTACGTGATAACTATGGTTTCATCACAGAACTAAAGATTTTACGTTTGTTATTCTTTGGGAAGAAACAAAGTAAGCAAGAGGTGATGTAAAAATAGCAATAATTTCCAGAAATCCTACTATTTTGAAACTAATTTAATTTGCTGAAGGACAGCGATATGTACTTATATTAAAAGAAAGTCCTATTTCGGCGATGATATATTGGTCCTTTTGTTTGCTCCAGCCACGCTGACGTCCTTCAATTCCCAATGGGTTATTGAAATCAAGGATCTCGTACGACCTGTCCTGCAATAACCTGGCAACAGTAGGCTGCCCGTTCACATCCGGGAATTTATCTCCCCCGACATATGTAGTACTTACGTCATCGATATAATCAGTGCTGGTAAAACGCTGAGCGATCTCAACCGATAAGTTCATTTTCTGGCTGATGCTGTATTTTATTCCAACGCCAAAAGGAATACAAATGCCCATTGTACTGTATTGCTTACGCCCTTTATATCCTATGTTCTGCCCTTCTGTACCGAGAGGGCGCAGAAATTCTTTTTTCCCATCAAGATAAGTATAGGGATCATAACTGAATGCTCCAACACCAAGTGTTACATATGGTGTAAATAAATGGTCTGGGTCACCAGGCATGAATTTGAAGAAATTAAAATCACCTTGTATAGCAAGTTCCCAGATATTTGAATTAAAACTGAGGTTTCTTGTCTTCTGGTAATCATTTTTACTATAAGTATCGCTGTAACCAACCTGTGCATAGTGTGCACTTACGCGGAGCCCGACATAATTTCCAAACTGCTTGCGGTAAAAAATTCCTGCAGCAGGTTTTGGCCTGTTAATCGAAGCCCGGGTATTAAGATCACCGAAATAATGAGCGGCTCCTGCTGAAATCCCGAATTCTCCCTTTTGTACATATTCTGTCAATTGTGCTTTACCTGAGATGCTAAGGGTTACGGCCAAAAAAACAACAATGATTTTACGGTTCACGTGTATATAATGATTTAATGTTGATCAATTAACGGTTTTCGAAGATAGGATATTAATGAAATGCAGCAAAGAGCTGCAAAATAAAGAATTGTTCATTACAAACGCTGGACTGGCCTATTTAAGCATCAGGAGGATGTTAAATTTAGTTAACAGGTGGATCAATCAGCTTTTTTCACCCTAAGTCCTGCACTCATTACATCAGGCAAGGGATTATCACGCATGATATGATTGATCAGGAATTTATATTCTCCCGCTTTCTTAAATCTCCTTGGGCGTCCATTCAATAGTTTTCTTACTTCCCAAATATCATTCATACCAGAACCTTCCCAACCTGAAACATCATTGGCAAGTGAAAGATCAACATTCTGAAAGAACATTGAATCTCCGGGTGACTGTAGTCCTATGTTCAGCCAAATATTATTGTACTTATATGCATCAGTATGCCGCAGTACAATATAAATATCATATGCTGCGAGGGTATCTGTAATTACAAACCTTCCTTCTGCCGGAAAATTATGCTGCCATTTGTAGCCTGGTATCGAAGTATTCTTTTCATACACATCTATCTGCCTGCACGAAAAAAACATGATCGCTGAAAGAATAATAAACAGTAAGAAACGGTTATTAGAAGATTGAATGATCATTTTGGTTTACTTTGATTACAGCACATTCAGCACCTGCTCCTTTGCCTTTTCCAGTTCATCTTTCATCTTTACAACACATTTTTGTATGTCGGCATCATATGCCTTGCTCCCGGTGGTGTTGATCTCACGGCCAACTTCCTGCAAAACAAAGGACAGCTTCTTTCCCTTGCCATCTTCGGATGTTTTCATGATGTCTTTGAAATATTCACAATGCTGGCGCAATCGTATCTGCTCTTCATGAATGTCTATTTTCTCCATGTAATATATGAGTTCCTGCTCCATCCGGTTATTATCAATGTTCTCTTTCCCCACATGTGTTTCAAGCAGCTGCTGAATTTCTTCCTTGATCCTTTTTTTCCGGTTTGGCTCAAGTGCAAGGATGTGCTCTTCCTGCTCCTTGATCTTTTCTATTCTTTTTAAAAGGTCTTTTTCAAGTGAATTGCCTTCTTCTACCCTGTGTGTATTCAATTCTTTTAAGGCCTCCAGTAAAACATTGCTGAATTCCTTGAAATCACCTTCATTTAATACATCATTGGTGGGGGTAACAACTTCAGGCAATCTGAGCAGGGCACTTAAAACAGAATTGGTATCGATGGAGAGTTCTCCTGCCAATCCTTGTATCTGGTTATAATATGCTTTGATGAGTTCTGTATTGATAACAACAGGCTTTGTTGTTCCGTTTTGTTTGATGTTAACATAACAATCTATCGTTCCCCTTATCAGGTGTTCCTGCAACAGGTTGCGGATATCAAATTCATATGGTCTTAATAATGGCGGCAACTTTAACTGGAGTTCAAATTGTTTTCCGTTAAGCGCTTTTACTTCTACCAAAAAAGTTTTATCACCTACAGTTTGTTCTGCTCTTCCAAATCCTGTCATTGATTTTAACATGGGGCTGTTTTAATTTAATGCAAGATACTCGTTTATTGTTTTGCAAAAATAAACTATATGCCCTGAAAATATATCCCGCTGATATGTCGTCATTGAACAAAAATGCTTCGGTTCGATCAGTTTGTTTTGATCAATAATCCGAATGAACAAACAGGGAGAAAATAAAAAAAGCCCGACATTTGGAAGCCGAGCTTTATTATATGGATGGGTTAGTAAGTACAGGGATACAAATCCCTTACACAATATTAAAATTTTTTTTTGCTAACAAGAAAAATTTTTTCAACTATTTTATTAACATTTTAATTGTGCTTGTGGATAAGGATACGTGATTTTTCATCCTCTTTCATCAATATTTTTTTGTTGAATGATTAGGGATATTGCATCAATCAAAAAGTATTCATTGCTGTAACCATTGATTTCACTGGTATTTCAAAAGAATGATTTTATTTACTCAATAAAAACAGCTCGTCATAATCTCTTTTTTTATACGCTGTAAAGGGTCAATTAACGATGCCAATAATGTGCGAAAATACTTTTAGAATTTTTGGCCAATAGTTTCAAATGGGGCTGCTTTTGAAACAAATGCAAGTAAAAGCAAACGATATTACCTTTGCCAAAAACATATATTATGCAATTCCCCGCCCCGGTTTCTGTGCAATGGATCGCAGATCTTATCAATGCAAAAATTTCTGGAAATGAAAAAGGAATGGCTACCGGTATCAACGAGATCCATAAAGTTGAAAAAGGCGACCTGGTATTTGTTGATCATCCCAAATATTATGATAAGTGTATCAACAGCGATGCATCATTTATAATCATCAATAAAGAAACCACAGTTCCCGAAGGCAAAGCTTTATTGATCATTGACAATCCTTTTGAAGCGTACTGTAAGATCGTAAATCACTTCAGGCCATTTACACCGGCAACAAAAATGATCAGTGAGAGTGCAGTGATCGGTGAAGGAACAATTGTGTTTCCTTCTGCATTTGTTGGAAACAATGTAAGGATTGGTAAAAATTCTGTTATTCATCCACAGGCAAGTATTTTAGATCATACTATCATTGGAGACAATGTTATTATACAGGCAGGAACTGTTGTTGGCAGCGATGCATTTTATTACAATACAAAAAAGGACAGGCCTGTATGGTATAAAAGAATGCCCAGCTGCGGACGTGTGATCATTGAAGATGATGTGGAGATCGGTGCAGGATGTACCATCGACAGGGGTGTTAGCCATGATACAATTATTGGCAGGGGAACCAAAATGGATAATATGATCCATATCGGACATGATACAGTTATTGGAAAGAATTGCCTGATAGCCGCACAGGTGGGCATTGCAGGTGTTGTTACCCTTGAAGATGGTGTTACTTTATGGGGACAGGTCGGTGTAAGTAAAACGCTTACCATCGGCAGCAATGCAACCATTCTGGCACAAAGCGGTGTAGGAAAAGATACCGAAGGCGGTAAAGCATATTTCGGAAGCCCGATCGAAGACGCCCGTGATAAAATGAAAGAACTGGTTTGGGTAAAACGCATCCCTGAATTATGGGAAAAAGTAATGGGCAAGAAATGATCTCATTCAATTAAAATAAAAAAGCTGTGAAGTTCAATTCACAGCTTTTCTTTTTTTCCTTTAATTCATCCACGGTATATAATCATACGGCAATTGATCTGCAACCTTATCCCATGTCCAGTATTCACTGATGGCAATATCATTCTGCTCAAAATAATATCCGTTCTGTTCTATGACAATGGAAACTCCGGGAGCAAAATTCAATATCGAGAACTGGAAATCGGGCGACTCATTTTTATTCTCATTCAAATAGCCCTGTGCCGGCGTTTCTTTTGTATAGAATACACCCAGCTTGGATTGTGTTGGCTTGACAGAAACCGTCTGCAGGCTGTCATCTTTCTGGTAGTTCAAGGCAGCATACGGGTTCTTCAGTTTAAAAGCAGTGTCCCTATCTTCTCCACGATCTTTATAGGTTATCAGTAGCTGTATCTCAAACCCTTCTTCCTTAAGTTCTTTTTTATAAATGCTGCGCATAAAGTGTAGAATAGATCCTTTATATGCTTTTTGCCTTGCGTTATCCCATGCAGTTTTTTGTACATCGCTGCCGGCGGTCATCTCTTCAAACAAAGGATACCCGGTATACAAGCTTACCTGTGTTTCATATGCATAAGTAAAAGAATCCAGGGTGTACTTGATATTATAACCAAGCGCTTTATTTTCTATCATCAGCGGTTCTGCTGCTGTAACTTTTAACCTGTTCCTTTTTTTTGAGAAAAAGAATTTTAATGTCTCAGGATTTTTAATGGTACATGAACTGCTGTTTGTTGTTTTACCGATAAAATGATCCAGGAAAAAGTTTCCATATTTCTGCCAGCCATCTTTTACTTCAGCAGAAGATACAATGGCAACATCGGCCATTTCTTTTTCTTTTGGTTTCAATTCAAACCTAAGATCTCTGTTATCGGCATCGGAAGAAGTGATACGCCTGCTTTCTGTTGTATAACCCGTGAATGTCACCACGAGTTCATACCCGCCGCCCGGCAACTGCAGGCTGAACTTACCTTCTGAGTTGGTGGCTGTCCCGATGGTGGTATTCTCCGCGAAAACGGAAGCCCCCTGCAGCGGTTGATTGGTTTCTTTATTAATGACTGTTCCGCTGATATAAAAATTATTCGACTGCGAGAAAACAAGTACCGAGAAACAGGTACAGGTCAAAATAAGAAGAAGTTTCTTCATGGGATTTGTGAGTTTTATAGCAGCAACGAAAATACACTAATGATTGTTAAGTTTTTGTTGCAAAGCTGAGCAGGTAGTCCGGATAGTATTTTCAAGGCTCGTGTATTGAAAAGCAGGCAGGGATCTTTTCAGTTTGCTGTTATCAAACCGTACTTTTGCCATAGCGGTCCTGGCTGTTTCTTTGGTAATGAGCGGGGATACACCTGTAAATTTACTTTTGATCGCTTCCAATCGCCATACAATGGCCGCAAGCAATGGGGTTACCTTTTTTGAAGGTATTTTCCTATTGAATTCTTTTGCGATCATTTTAAAAAGATCAAGGAAACCAATATTTTCAGCACTGATGATAAAGCGTTCAGAATTTATATCAGATGCCATCAGCATGATCATCGCATTTGCCACATCCTTTACATCAACGACTCCTGTCATGCCATCGGTATACCATGGAATTTCATTATAGACAGACTTGAATATTGCAGTTGAGCTTTCATGCCAGTTGCCTGATCCAATAACAAGTGATGGATTCACGATCACTGCATTAAGGCCTTCGGCAATACCACGCCACACTTCCATCTCTCCCATGTATTTGCTTTGTCCATACCTGCTATTGCTTGTTTCTTCTGTCCATTGCATCGTTTCATTGATCAATTCATCCTGCCTTATCCTTCCCAATGCAGCAACGGAACTTACATGAAGCATTTTTTTTACGCCTGCATTCAAAGCTGCATTCACAATGTTGGCAGTTCCTTCCACATTTACTTTGAATATTTGATGGGTATCACGGGGCATAAAAGAAACCTTGCCGGCACAATGATAAAGTTCTTCCACTCCCTCCATCACTTCTTCCAAAGCAGTAACATCAAGTATATCACACTTTACTTTTTCTAATTGAGTGAATGAAAGATCATCCAGTGAAGTGTTATTATAAATAGCAGTTACATACTTTCCATGCATTATCAGCTGCCTGATCAATTCACTTCCCAGCAAACCAGATCCTCCTGTAACCAATACCTTTCCCTGCCGGGAAGATGTGTCATTCATTTTTGCTGATTTTGCCGGTTATTAAATAGATCATTTTTTCTCTGCAGAATAATCATAAAATCCTTTTCCTGTTTTCTTACCCAATTGCTTACTGGCAACTTTTTGTTTTTGAATTTGTGAAGGCTTAAATCTTGGTTCATGACCAAAAGCTTCATACAAAGATTCAGACACGGCAAGATTGATATCCATCCCGATCAGGTCCATTAACCTGAATGGTCCCATTTTAAAACCGGAGGCTTCCATGATCTCATCCACATTCTCAAATGTTGCAATGCCAAGTTCAACAAGTTTCATCGCTTCCAGGTAATAATGGCGGGCAACACGGTTCACAATAAAGCCGGGGGCATCCGTACACAATACGGGTGATTTATTCATCCTTATACAAACATTCATCAGCTCATCAGCAACTTCATCTGAAGTTTGATCTCCTTTCACCACTTCCACCAGCTTCATGATCTGGGCTGGATTAAAAAAATGCATGCCCGCAATCCTCTGTGGATTTGGTATGCCTTTTTGCAATGTATTTATTGAAAGAGAAGATGTATTGCTTGCGAAGATCGTTGTATCGCTATTGATAGATGAAAGTTTATTGAATAGCTCGATCTTGACCTCAATGATCTCCACGATCGCCTCTATCACCAGGCCGGCTTTGCAATCATTTATTGAAGAGGAAAAAACAACCCGTTCAAATATCTCTGTATGTTCCTGAGCAGATATTTTTTGTTTTTCGAGGAGAAAAGCAAGGTTTTTCGAAATGGAAGCTTTGGCTTTTTCCAATATGGCTTCATTGGTATCATATAGTGTTACCTGGTAACCGGATTGTGCAGCAGCCATAGCGATCCCGCTCCCCATTGTACCAGCTCCTGCAACAACTATATTTTCTATCATGCTGCAAAAATAAAAACTGCTGTGCGATTTCAGCTTTTTCTTTTTAATAATGCTGGTATTAAAAAGAGCGGCCTTTCACACAGCAGCGTATGTAGTGCTGATATGATTAATTCTTTCCGGCTTCCTTCCTAGCTTCTTCCTTCATTTTTTCATTTGCCGTGATCACGAATTGCACCCTCCTGTTCAATGCCCTGTTTGCATCACTGTCATTTGGCACTTTAGGCTGACTTTCACCATACCATCTTATTATCAGCCTGGATGATGAAATACCAGCTGCTTTCAGGTAATCTCCCACTGCATCTGCCCTTCTTTGAGACAGGCTCATATTATAGGTATCTGTACCAACATCATCAGTATGACCTTCGATGAGGATATTTGTTTCAGGATATTCAGCAAATATCTTCTGCAGCTTATCGAGCGCCAACCTGGAATTACTGCTGATATTGTATTTGTTGGTCTCGAAGTATACACCCGCTTTTGATCCATCAGGGTTATTCTCATCAAATGTAACATCAATGCCTTCGCCAACCCTTTCAACCTTTGCACCCGGTATTTCTGTTTTGATTTTTTCAGCCTGCCTGTCCATTTTGTTCCCAATGATACCTCCTGCAGCTCCACCAATTACAGCTCCAAGTATTGCCCCCAGTGCAGTATTATTTTTATTTCCAACATTATTGCCGATCACTCCTCCAAGAACTGCACCAGTAGTAGCGCCAACTATAATCCCTTTATCCTGGTTACTTGTCTTCTTCACTGTTTCGCAACTGCTGGACATTACCATGAATGACGCTGCAGCCAGGAACAGGTTCCTGTTCATCTTTTTCATTATATGTTTTGTTTTTAGTTTCTTACAAAATTGTAAACGAATGAGGCCGGTTTGCCCTCAAATATTATATCAGACCTTAACTGCATGCTGTTGTCATCCATTTTTATGATCGTGAACCGGTAACCTGCGTCATTATCCAGTTCTTTATACTTATCATCCAGTCTCTTGAATTGTAAGAGCTTTGGTTCTGTTGCTGTTGCTTCATAGATCGACCAGCGTATGTTCCTTTTGATCGCACTGCATTCATTCGCATTTTTATTTATGGAATAAAATCCCAGGTTATTGCGGTCATTGAAACTCCAGCTGCTTCCAACAAAACAGTTGAAATCAGCTTCGTCAAAAAGCTGTGCTTTGAATTTTCCGGAGATCTTTTCAGTGACCACTGTTTGCAGCTGCCAGTTTCCGTCAAGTGTTTTCTTGTATACACGTGCCTGCTTGGAAGTAGAACAGGAAATAAATAATAGGGATGATAGTAACAGGGTTAAAGCAATATTTACTCTTTTCATAACAGTGTTTAAAATTTTCTGTTATGAAATTTTCAATTATCATGCCAACAAGTATTGCACTTCGCAATGCGATGATCAGCTAAAGGCAATACATGATTTAATAAATGACTATGAGAATAGCGGCGATTATATCGCCGATGTAAATTGTTTTAAGAACCTGAGATCATTCTCACTGAAGAGCCTCAGGTCTTTTACCTGGTAACTTAACATGGTGATACGTTCGATGCCCATACCGAAAGCAAAGCCTGTATATTTATTACTGTCGATACCACAATTATCCAGTACAGCCGGGTGCACCATACCGCAACCAAGTATTTCAACCCAGCCTGTTTTTTTACAAACATTGCAACCCTCACCGCCACAGATCAGGCAGCTAATATCCATTTCAGCACTTGGTTCTGTAAATGGAAAATAAGAAGGACGGAAACGGATCTTTACTGTATTGCCGAACATTTCCTGTACAAAGAAGTAAAGTGTTTGCTTAAGATCAGCGAAAGAAACATTTTCGGCAATATATAGACCTTCCACCTGGTTAAAGAAGCAATGAGCCCTTGCGCTGATCGTTTCATTCCTGTAAACCCTCCCCGGGCAAATGATGCGAAGTGGCAAAACGCCCTTTTCCATTTCACGTATCTGCACACTGCTTGTATGCGTACGTAATAACCATGCAGGATCCTGGTTGATATAGAATGTATCCTGCATATCCCTTGCAGGATGGTCTTCCGGCAGGTTCAATGCAGTGAAATTATGCCAGTCATCTTCTATTTCCGGTCCTTCTGCGACAGCAAATCCAAGCCTGTGAAAGATAGAGATGATCTTATTCTGTATTATGCTTATTGGATGACGGCTGCCCAATGGCAATGGACTTCCGGGAAGTGTTACGTCAATGGCAGCTGCCTGGGTTTTTTCTGAGCCATTGCCCAGGTTATTCTGGAATGCTTCAAAGGCCGCTTCTGTAAAAATCTTGAATTCGTTCAGCAATTGCCCGGCCTCACGTTTCTGCTCCGGCGCAACGGTTTTCATTTCGCCCATGATGGTTTTCACCAGGCCTTTTGTACCCAGGTATTTTATCCTGAAAGCTTCCAGCTGCTCTTTATTGCTAACAACAGTTTCCTGGATATCCTTTTTATTCTGCTCTATCTGTGCCAGTAGATTTTCCATATTACAAAGATAAGGAAGGTCATGTCATTGCGGGAAGGAAGCCAATCTGCCTGCAGAACAAATACTTCTTCACTGTGTCTGCCACAGGGAGATTCGCCATGAAGAGATGGAATAAAACAATTCAGAATTATTTAACATGAACCATTTGGAAATGGATTTTCCGGCATATTATCTTCATACCATAAAATTATAAACCAAAATGGACCCTGACTCGGGCGGTTATTTTAATAATTCCGCGATCTTCAAAACCTCCGTACTAACTGTAGCTTTCAGCACAATTTATTTTTACAGGACTGATAAATACCATTTCACCTTCAAACCGCTATTTACAAAAACAGATACGGCTGTTGCAAAAACTGTAGCAAAACCTGTAAAGCCTGTAAAGAAAAAGAAAACCATCTATCTCACTTTTGACGATGGCCCCAATAAAGGTACAAGGGCATTGATGCATGTTGTAGAACAGCAGAATGTTCCTGTCACTTTATTTGTGATCGGTGAACATGTTTACGGAAGTAAATATCAATCGGAGATCTATGACAGTGTCTCACAAAATGCATTGTTCGAGATAGCAAACCACAGTTACACGCATGCATTTGAAAACAAGTATGGAAAATTCTATGCTGTTCCTGACAGTGCGGTGAAAGATTTTTTACGCTGTGCCGACAGTCTGGGCCTTACAACAAAGATCGTTCGTACACCCGGAAGGAATATCTGGCGCACAGACAGCCTCAGTTGCACTGACCTGAAAAATTCAATTGCGGCAGCAGATAGTTTACAAAGCAATGGATTCAAAGCTATTGGCTGGGACCTTGAGTGGCATTTTAATAACCAGCAAAGGCTTGTTCAGACAACTGATGAAATGCTGAACGAGATCGATAGCGCATTTGCCAACAACAAAACAAAAACCGTCAATCACCTTGTATTGCTGGCGCACGACCAGGTATATTCAAACCCCGAAGACTCCACTTCATTACAACAATTCATCATACAACTGAAGAACAAGGATGAATATGAGTTTGAAACAGTGAGCAAATACCCGGGCGTAGAAAAACCTTTGTAAATTATTGGGTATATCCTATCAAATTATTTTTTATTTTTAATCCCTAAAATTTAGCAATATGTCTTTATTCAAATCTGGCAACCCTGCATTATCAGAAAAAAGATTCCGTGATACGGTACTTGACAGTGTTGTTTCTACGAATGAAAATGCAATGACAGCAAAAGGAACACTCAATAAATTCGGTTTCCTTTTCTTATTGACATTGGGAACCGCTTTTTATTCATGGAAAGAAGCCGCAGAAGGTGGTGATGCATGGACATTGGTATTGATCGGTGTATTCGGAGGACTTGCACTGGCGATCATCATGGCATTTAAACAACAGTGGAGCCCTTATCTGGCCCCGGCCTATGCTTTACTGGAAGGACTGTTCGTGGGAGCTGTATCAGCATTCTTTGAATACAGTGTTCCGAGTACGCAGGGCGGCTATGCAGGTGGCTATTCAGGAATTGTTTTACAGGCGATAGGCCTTACTTTTTCTGTTGTGGCAGTGATGTTCCTTCTGTATAAGTTCAATATCATCAAAGCAACACCAATGTTCAAAAAAGTTATCATTGTTGCTACGCTGGGTATCGGGATATTTTACCTGGTATGCTGGATCATCAGTTTATCGGGCGGTGCTGCCCCTTCATTTATTTTTCAAAGCACGCCGATGGGCATCGGGTTCTCTGTTTTTGTTGTTGCATTGGCTGCGCTAAACCTGATACTCGATTTTGACATGATTGAAAAAGGTGTTGAAATGGGAGCACCGAAATATATGGAATGGTATGCAGCATTTGGATTACTGGTCACCATCGTATGGTTGTATCTTGAAATATTACGACTCTTATCAAAACTTAATAAGAGATAAAATAATATAATTGTAATTGTAAAAGCTCCTGGATGCAGGAGCTTTTTTTATAACCGGGTTAGGAGTTCTTTTACTTTTTCTTTGATCAGATCTCTTACTTCATTGAATGCCGCCGGTTCCATGTTCTTTGGATCAGGTATTTCCCAATCGACAAATCTGTTTGCCGGCATCCATGGACATGCGTCTCCACAGCCCATGGTTACCACTACATCGAAGGGAGCATATTGCTTTACTTCCTCCAGGCTTTTGCTGCTGTGTTTGCCAAGATCATACCCCAGTTCTTTCATTGCACTGATGGCTTTGGGATTTATCATTCCCGATGGTTTGCTTCCGGCACTGTATGCTTCGATATTTTCTCCACCTGCCATGGATGCAAATGCCTGGCTCATCTGGCTTCGGTTACTGTTCTCAACACAGACAAAGAGTATTTTCTTTTTCATATTCCAATGACCTTGCTTCTTCTTTCCAGTAATAAAGTGTCTCTCCATATTCCACCCGATTGCCCGATCTTCTCTCTTGCACCAATTATCCTGAATCCACATTCTTCATGGATCTTTACACTGGCAAAATTTTCAGGAAAGATACCGGCTGCAAGGTCCAGAAATTATTCTTTTCACTTTCAGCGATCAATGCCTGCAGCAATCTTTTTCCTATGCCTTTGCCTCTTGCCGCTTCACCCACATACACGCTCACTTCCCCAACACCTGCATATACACACCTGCCTGATACCGGCGTAAGTGCAGCCCAGCCAAGCACATGGTTATCTTCTATGGCCACCAGCCTGGAATTTTTTATATGTGCTGCATCCCAATCTTCCCATGTTGGTATGCCGGATTGGAATGTAGCATTGCCTGTAGCAATTCCTTCAGAATATATTTTCCTTACTTCTTCCCAATGTGATGGGAGCATTTCTGTTACATGCATATTGTAATAATTTAAAAGCACCGCTATAAATACAGCGGTGCCTGTTTTTTAACAGCATCCCATATCGGTGATGCAGCAAGTGCTGCCTGTTTCGCAGCAACCTGGATCTTTCAGATCTGTGTTCATGGCTTTACATTTATAGTTAAGAAATAATTTTTCAGCAACAGGCCTTTTCATTTTTTACTTTTAGTTTATTGAAGAGCCCGTTGAATTCAACGGAAAATTTCTCAAATGCTTTCCAGTTTATGCAATAACAACTCCGGGGGCCATCGGTTTCTCCATCTATCAAACCGGCATTCTTCAACTCCTTGAGGTGCTGGCTTACCGTACTTTGTGCCAAAGGCAATACTTCCACTATCTGCCCACATATACATTCATTCCTTGTTGCCAGTACATTCAGGATCGCAATGCGTGCCGGGTGACTGATCGCCTTGGCAAAAGCAGCGAGGTCCTGTTCCTTTTGTGTGAATTCTTCTCTTTTATGATTGGCCATATTTTAATCTTATATCGCAAATATACGATTAATATAAGCCGGTCCAAGTTTTCCTGGAATTATTTTTTTGAGACTTGCCAATGGCTGCCTGAAAAAGCACAGAATCCCCTAAATTGTATGTCTAAATCGAAACCTGTATGAAGAAGAATTTACTATTCATATTTACATGCCTTGCCGGCAACATGGCTTTTTGCCAGACAAAATTGATAGAGAAGGTCAGCCGCAAAGGAAACGAGATCGTTATCCCGTATGAAAAATATGTATTGCCAAACGGCCTTACACTTGTGATTCATGAAGATCACAGTGACCCCATCGTTCATGTAGATATAACTTACCATGTTGGATCTGCCAGGGAAGAGATCGGCAAATCGGGCTTTGCGCATTTCTTCGAACACATGATGTTCCAGGGAAGTGATCATGTAGCCGATGAACAGCATTTTAAACTAGTGAGTGGTGCCGGTGGCAGCCTGAATGGAAGCACCAATCTTGACAGAACCAATTATTTTGAAACAGTACCATCCAATCAACTTGAAAAAATGCTTTGGCTTGAAGCTGACCGCATGGGCTTTTTACTGGATGCAGTTACACAACAGAAATTCGAGATACAACGAAGTACGGTAAAAAATGAACGGGGCCAGAATTATGACAACGTTCCTTATGGATTAACGGGTGAATTCACCAGCAAAAATCTATACCCATATGGCCATCCTTACAGCTGGCTTACCATTGGTTACATTGAAGACCTTAACCGTGGCAATGTAAATGACCTTAAGAATTTTTTCCTTCGCTGGTATGGACCTAACAATGCAACACTAACGATCGGCGGAGATGTGAAACCTGCAGAAGTAGTTAAACTGGTTGAAAAATATTTTGGCCCGATAGGAAGAGGGCCTGCCGTTAGCAAAACAATACTCCCGGCAATTACATTGAGTGCAGATCGATATGTTTCTTATACCGACAATTATGCAAGAGTGCCCCGATTGGTAAAAACCTATCCAACCATCCCCATCTACCATAAGGATATGGGAGCTTTGGCCTGCCTGGCACAGGTAATTGGGCAGGGGAAAAATTCCATTCTTTATCAGCAACTGGTGAAAACACAAAAAGCCAATGCCGCTACTGCCTTCAGCCGCCTTACAGAACTGGCTGGCGAATTCTCTATCCAGGTAACACCACTGCCCGGGAAAACATTGACAGAAATGGATAACCTCTATAAAGATGCATTACTGGCATTTGAAAAAAGAGGCGTTACTGATGATGATATTGAAAAATTCAAAGCGGGAATGGAATCTCAACTGGTGAATGGGCTTCAAAGTGTATCGGGAAAAGTTTCACAGCTGGCAGGATTCCAGACCTTCACAGGCAACCCGAATATGATCGGCAAAATACTTGAAATGTACCGCTCGGTTACAAAGCAGGATGTGATGCGTGTGTATGAAACCTATATAAAAAATAAAAGCAGTGTTACTGTAAGTGTGTTGACAAAAAACAATGGCGGTTCCCCTGCAAGCCCGGATAATTATACCATCGATTCATCCAATTATAAAAAACCTGACTATGGTTATACAGGACTGGCATATAAAAAACCAACTGATAATTTTGATCGCAGCAAAATTCCCGGTACCGGCCCCAACCCTGTTGTAAAAGTTCCTGCATTCTGGAAAAAAAGCTTACAAAATGGGGCAAATGTGATTGGCGCTGAAAACACTGAAGTGCCTATTGTAAATATACAGATCACTATTCCCGGTGGTCACCTTGCCGAGGCTTCTGATACTGGTAAGGTAGGCGTAGTATCTATGACTGCAAATATGCTGGGCGAAGACACCAAAAATTATACTGCTGAACAAATGGTTGTTGAGCTGCAGAAACTGGGCAGCAGTATTTCGGTGAACAATACTATCGATGGTATGCGTTTCAGTGTGCAGTCGCTCAAAAAGAATATCGACAAGACATTGCAGTTGCTGGAAGAAAGAATGCTGAAGCCTAACTTCACACAGGATGCATTCAACCGTTTACAAAAACAGGCTTTGGAAGGATTCAAGCAGGCCAAATCACAACCTGCAACCGTTGCCACTACTGTTTTTGATAAAATAAATTATGGAAACAATAATATTTTAGGATTATCTGATAACGGAACTGAACATACCATCAGGCAATTGACATTGGCTGATGTACAAAACTATTACGATAATTATATGACCTCAGTGGATGCAAGAATTGTTGTGGTTGGTGATATCAAGGAAAATGAAATACTCCCCAAGCTCTCTTTCCTTGATAAACTCCCAAAAAAGAAAATCAATCTTTCAAAACCTCCTGCTGCACCTGCGATCAATAAGACAGTGATCTACCTGGTTGATGTTCCCAAAGCAGCGCAAACAGAATTCCGTGTTGGAAAAATAACTGGTCTTACATATGATGCAACGGGGGAATATTATAAAGCCGGGCTTACGAATTATTCATTGGGAGGTGATTTCAACGGACGGGTAAATATCAATTTAAGAGAAGATAAGGGCTGGACCTATGGCGCACGAACCAATTTCACAGGAGACAGGTATACGGGAAGGTTTGCATTCAGTTCCGGTATAAGGGCTGAAGCAACAGATAGTGCATTGGTTGAAGTGATGAAAGAAATTAAAAAATATGCATCAACAGGAATTACAAATGATGAACTTGTATTCTTAAAAAGCTCCCTGGGGCAGCGTGATGCATTATTATATGAAACAGGAACACAGAAAGCCGTATTCATTGGTCGTATCCTGGAATATAACCTGCCTGCAGATTTTGTAGATACACAAAATAATATCCTGAAAAATATCACAAAACCGGAAATAGATGCACTGGCAGCAAAATGGCTGGCAACAGATCAAATGAATATTTTACTGGTGGGAGATAAAGCCAAAATATTACCGGGGTTGCAGAAACTTGGTTATGATATTATTGAGTTGGATGTTGATGGCAATAGAAAATAGTTGAGAAAGGTTTAGCGTGTTTAGAATGCAGTATATGTTATCTAATCTCTCTAAACCTTATAAACAAAATTTTATCATTCTCTTCCATCAAGAAGATTTCCTAAACCTCCTAAAATACTTCCTTCTTCTTTCCTGTTGTAAGTACCATATTGCATGATGCGCCCTGCCAGCCTGCTGATCGGCAATGATTGCAGCCATACTTTTCCCGGCCCCTGTAATTTTGCAAAGAACAATCCTTCACCGCCAAACATCCAGTTCTTTATTCCACGGATGAATTCAATATCAAAATCAACGCCGGCAGTATAAGCAACCACGCAGCCTGTATCTACTTTTAATATCTCGCCGGCCTGCAGTTGTTTTTCAACAACGTAACCACCTGCATGTGCAAATGCCAGCCCGTCTCCTTCCAGTTTCTCCATAATAAAACCTTCGCCACCAAAAATACCCGTGCCCAATCTTTTCTGGAACTCAATTCCAATACTTACTCCTTTGGCAGCACAAAGAAATGCATCTTTTTGTGCAATGATCTTTCCCCCCAATTGCTGAAGGTCGAAAGCAATGATCTTCCCGGTATAAGGAGCTGCAAAGCTTACACGTTTCTTTCCCTGTCCTGCATTGGTGAAGGCGGTCATAAATAAACTTTCACCCACCAGCAACCGTTTTCCCGCACTGAATAATTTTCCCAATAGCCCACCGCTTTGCTGCTGGCTGCCATCACCGAAGATCGTTTGCATCTCTATGCCATTATCCATCATCATAAAAGCGCCGCTTTCCGCTATGGCCGTTTCATTTGGATCCAGCTCTATTTCCACGAACTGCAATTCTTCCCCGTAGATCTTGTAATCAATTTCATGATTTGTTATCATCGTTATAATTTTTTTATGAAGATATAAGTATTCATGTTGCAGGAATATTAAAATTACACAAATGACATTAAATTCCTTAATCCCGGCAATGACACCCGGCAGAACGTTCATTGCGAACACAGTGAAGCAATCTTTTAAAAAACAAAAGCCAGGACTAAAGCCCTGGTCACCTATTATTCTGCAAACGTACTATAGCTTAACAACCATACTTACCCCATTGCCTGTTGCACCAACCTGCACTTTGTCGATCATCTTATATAATTTTTTCCCATGCCTGTTATGAATAGTGAACATCACAGCATCCAGCACTAACAAAGCTGCTCCCTGCAGTATAATACTTTCGCCATAGCCTTTTAGTTTTTGCTGGTTACTGATCTTAACATTGCTCTTTGCTCTTTCTTTCAGGTACAGGCCTGAAGCAATATATGCAACATCTAACCCTGCGTTGAACATATATGTTTTTTCAATCCCCGCCTGTTGCTTTAATGACTGCACAAGACTGAGCCCGTCTTTATTTTTTAACCCGATATAACTTAATGCAGCTAGGCCAAGATTTATCCCACCCCACATAACGTTCATCTGGTGAAAATATCTCGTGGTTCCCGTGGTTTGTCCTGTAGCGATGCCACTGTATATAAGATTGGCGGCTGACCAGCCACCCAGGGCGATCATAGCATTCTTCGTTATCCTGATACGCTCCCTGTTGAACTTATTAAGATCTGCCTGTTGCTGGCTGAATGCATTTGAAGTTGAAAATGCAATTGCAAAAAGTAAAATTAATTTTCTCATATAATTATTAACGTATTATGATCGCCATTGGTTCATTCCTGTTTAGATTATTTTTCCGGATATAGGTTACAGGAGCTGCAAAATAAAAATTCTGCCCCGTTATCAAGTTCATTGAAAATAAAAAAGCCATCAAAAGATGGCCTTTCATTTAATTTTTAATTGATCACAACGATTTTATCCATTTTACCAATTCATCACGCCCTTTCCCGATCTTTTTTTGCAACTTTCCTAATAACTCATCATCCTTTCCTTCTTCATATTTAAGATCATCATCAGTAAGATCGGCATGTGCCTGTTTAATTTTGCCTTTGACCTCATTCCAGGTACCTTTGAATTCTAACTTATCCATGATTATTTATTTTAGTTTAATAAATGATTTCATTGATGAAATACTATTTCCATGCCAATAATACTATTCATTAATAAAAATGCTGCCCATTATATGAGCAGCATTTGATAAATCTTTAAAACGTTCATTATCTCTTTGCATCTTTCATCACGCCATTCCACACTCTCTTGCCCTGTATCCTTCTCACCACATACATGATCAATACAAATATGAAGAAGAAAGGTCCGAGGAAACCAAAGATGGCGATCCATTTACCACCGTAGAATTTTTCCATCGGGCGACGCAATCTTTCTGATATCAGGTACATGCTGGGCACCATGATCAATGTGAGGAAGAATGCGAATATCAACCCGAATATGATCGTCCAGCTCAATGGACCCCAGAAAACCACGCTGTCACCACCAAAGAATATCCTTGGATTCAGGTGCTGGAACAATGAAATAAAATCAATATTAAAACCAACCGCTAATGGCAACAATCCTAATATGGTTGCTACTGCTGTAAGCATTACAGGAATGATACGGATTTTTCCTGCCTGTATAGCAGCTTCCCTTGTCTTTACTCCCCTGCCGCGTAATTCATCTGTGAATTCGATCAGCAGGATACCATTCTTGATAACGATACCGGCCAACCCAACCACACCGACGCCAAGCATGATGGTGGCGATGGTCATGCCCGTGAATGCATATCCAAGCAATACACCAATGATGGAGAAGAATATCTCCGTAATTACAATAAATGGTTTACTCATACTGTTGAACTGCAGTACCAGGATCATAAAGATGATACCCATAGCGATCAACATTGCCATGCCTAAGAACGCCTGTGTTTCTTTTTCCTGTTCACTCTGCCCGCTCAGTTTTATACTTACATCAGAAGGTATCTTGGTCCTTGCCCTGAAGTTGTCGATCTTTATCTGTAATTCTGCATTCACTGGGCCCACCATTGTCGGATCAAGCACATTGCTTTGTAACTGGATAGTTCGTTTTACATTCTTACGTTTGATACCACCGGCCGTAGTTGTATAATCGACTTTTGCCACAGCACTCAATGGAATTGATTTCACACGCATGGTATTCATATCCATGAATGTAATGCGCAGGTTCAGCAGGTCAGTAACATTATTTTTTACCAGGTCACTTGTGCGCAGCTGTATCTTATATTCATCTTCTCCATCTTTGAGTTTACTTACTTCCTTACCAAATACTGCAGTTCGTAATTCCATACCGATCTGTCCTGTGCTCAATCCTTCCATCATTGCTTTCTCCCTGTCAACATTCACAGTTATCTCAGGATTGGTCAGGTCAACATTCGACTGCAAATTTTCAACACCAGCTACCTGGTTTGTATCAAGATAATTATACAACTGGGTAGCCACATTGGCAATACTTTCAAAATTATCACCGCTTACTTCAATATTAACAGGAGGATCTGTTGGGGGGCCACCTTCTTCCGAAGCTACTTCAATACTCGCTCCCGGGATATCTTTCACTTCCTCCCTTATCAGGTCCATATAAGGCTTGGTTTTTTTACCATGCCGCTTTTCATATTCAATAAAGCTAACCTGTATTCTCCCAAGATTGCTTTGCGTGCTCCGGTTGTTATCAGTGGGTTTGTTGGCACTTACCGCCACGTTTGTAATAATACTTTCCACGATGCCTCCTTTGGAAGGCAGTTCATTGCTGAATACTTTTTCTACACGTTTTTCCAATACATGCGTGATACTATCAGTATATTTTACATCAGCACCAACCGGGAGTTTAAGGTATACATAGATAAAGTTCGGATCGCCGCTTGGAAAGAAAGTAGATTTATTTCCCCGGGCCATGAGCAAAATGACAGAGATCACAAACACACCGAACAAGGATGCAAACATCCATGCAGGCCTTGTACCTTTCAATATCCAACGCAATAATTTTTCATACCGTGTCATTAACTTAGGCAAAGCCCTGTGCTGGAAACGATAGATCACTCTTTTTAATACATACTGGTTAAGTAAAACGATACCGGCCATGATCAGCAGGAAGTTTCCAAAACCATGCATGGTGTATTTTTTTGCAGTTGCTGCTGCTGCATCAACACCCAATTTGCCTATCTCTGCACCGGCCCCAAATCCCATCAGGTTGAACAATACGCCCATGATGATCATTCCCCAGAACCACCACTTGCGGAAGATCTCTTTTTTGGGTTTATCAAATTCATGTCCTTCCGGTTTCATGAAACTCACAGCGAACACCGGGTTAAAAATGAACGCTACGATCAATGATGCAGCCAATGTTAATATCAGTATTGCCGGCAGGTAGATCATGAACTTACCGATCAATCCTTTCCAGAATAACAATGGAAAGAATGGAGCCAATGTAGTTGCAGTACCGGCGAGAACCGGTATGAAGACTTCCCCTGCCGCTTCTTTAGCGCTTCGCACGATCGGTACCTTTCCATTGGCATAGATACGATGCGTATTCTCTATGACCACAATCGCATCATCTACGATGATACCCAGGCCAAACAGCAAGGCGAATAATACAATGAAGTTTAATGTTACATGCGTTCCTATAATGCCATCCGCAATCGGTAAGAACATGAATGCAACGAATACACTTAACGGGACACTCAGTGCCACGAAGAATGCATTGGTAACTCCCATGAAGAACATCAATATTATCAAGACGAGGATAAAGCCGATGATGATCGTGTTCACCAGTTCATTGAAAGATGTCTTGGTAAGTTTACTTTGATCACCGGTGATTACAACACTCAGGTCACGGGGTAATTCATCCCTTTCCTGCATGTCTTTTACCGCAGCTTTTACTTTATCGGCACAATCGATCAGGTTCTCACCGGCACGTTTAACAATATTCAATGTAACCACATTCTTTCCATCCAGGCGGGCAAAGCTTTCTCTTTCTTTTGTGGTGTCTTTTATCTCAGCAATATCTCTCAAATAAACAGAAGCCCCCTGTGCACTGCTTCTAACCACGATATCCTGCAGGTTCAATGCACTGGTGAACTGGCCTTTCACACGCAGCGTACGCTTCATATTGCCTACCTCAATAAGCCCGCCGGTAATATCATTGTTTTCACGGCTGATCGCATTTTCAACATCCATGAAACTGACACGTGCAAGGCTCATTTTATAAGGATCAACGTTTACCTGTATCTCTCTTTCAGGCGCACCAACGATCTCTGCCCTTGTTACTTCTGTAAGCTCTTCAAACTTATCCTGCATTTTATCTGCATAGTATTTCAGTTTCATCCCGTCATAATCACCACTCACATTCACAAACATGATGGGCATTTCGCTGAATGCAAATTCCTGCACATCGGGTTCCTGGGTGAGGTCAGTGGGAAGATCTGTTTTGGCTTTATCAATCGCATCTTTTACTTTCTGTTTGGCGAGCTCTGTCTTTACATCTGTATCAAACTCCACAACGATCAAACTATAATCAGCCTGTGATGTACTTTGTATCTTGATCACTTTTGCCCCGCTGATACCTTTCAGTTGTTTTTCGATCGGCCTTGTTACAAGATTCTCTATATCTTTTGGTGAATTTCCTACGTGAACTGTTACAATGGATATCGTGGGAACCACGATATCGGGAAATTGCTCCTTTGGCATGGTATTGAACTTGACCAATCCATAAATGGTAATGATCACTGCGATGATATATATCGCGGTCTTATTATCAACAGACCAGCTGGTAGGTTTGAACTGCTTGAATTTTTTTGATATTCCTTCAATCATACTCATAAAACAAATTTTTTGTCGTCAGTTATTCTTTGTTCATCTTTTATTTAGGATTATTTCAAACTTGTATTCACAGTTTGCCCTTCATACAATCCCTGATATCCTTCAGTGATGAGTTGTTCTCCGCCTGCCAACCCTGTTTTGATCTCTACATTGTCTCCATACACTTCACCGATATTCACCACCTGTTTCTTCACTATGTTCTTTCCATTCACTACAGTGAGCAGGTAAACATATTTGCCGGTCTCATCACTTTGTACAATGTTCACCGGTATGACAACAGCATTTGATGCAGAATAATCCAATATGCGCATGATGGCGGTTTGATTTGGTTTTAAAGCGGGGTCGCTGGGTATTTTAGCTTCAGCAATAAATCCTCTTTGTGAAATGTCGATTGCCTGGCTTACAACAGACAGGTTTGAAGAAAAAGTTTTATTGGCATCCGGAATGCTGATCTCAACTGCAGAACCTTTGTGCAAACGTGTGAGGTAATTTTCAGGAACACTTGTAACCACTTTAAGGTTGCTTGTATTTACGATCTTGATCTGCGGACCTGCGGCTGTCATTCCCTGGAATGTTTCCCCCACTCTTACGCTGACAATGTCAGCCACTCCACTAACATCACTAACTACATTTGTTGTATTCAATTGCTCAATGGCAACTTTCACCTGCTCATTTGCAGCCTTTAGCTGGTTTTCCAATCCTTCAACATTTGTTTTGGAAGTGATAACCTGCACTTCAGTACCTATTCCCTGGTCCCACAGGTTCTTTTGACGCCTGTACAGGTCTTTTGCAAAATTCAATTGTGTTTTAATGCCTTCCAGTTGCTGCCTTGCTGCAGTTACCTGTTGTTGTGCGATCGCATCATCCAGCTTCAATAACAGCTGGCCTTTTCTTACCTGTTGACCCTGCTGCACATACAATGCTTTAACCTGTCCGGGCATTCCGCGGGGAGAGATATAAGAAATGTTCTGCGCATCCACATGTCCCTGCAGGTCGATATAATGTTTAAAGTCCTGTCTTGCCACAGGTGCAGCGCTTACCAGTTTGATCTTTGCAGATTTTGCAGTGTTGCTGTCGATCCTTTCCAGTTCTGTCTGCAACTTTTTTATCTCCGCTTCATTTTTTGCACTTTCTGATTTCAGTTTTTCAATAGCTGCTTTCTTGTCATTGATAACTGCTGCATCGTCTTTTTTACTTCCTCCGCATGAAGCCATTAAAAGTAATGCTGAAAAGGCAACTGCTGTTTGTTTGATCTGTTTCATCTTATATATAGTTAGTCTTTTATGAATTATAATTTTCCTGTTGCCTTTAAGAAGTCAACTTTTGCAATAATGGCATCATACAATGCAACGATATAGTTTGTCTGGGCTGTTTTAAGGTCAACCTGTGCTGTGTTTATCTCTGTAGCTGAACCTGTACCTATCTCGTATTTCTTTTTTGTCTGGTCATATACTTTTTCTGCAAGGACCATGTTCTTTTTCTGCGCATCCATTGCCGTGATGGCTGCGATGAAATTATTCTTCGAGTTCTCTACTTCTCCATCAATGCTGATCTTTAAGGCTTCTGTCTGGTTCTGCGATTTCTGTAATTCGAGTTGTGCTTTTTTTATTCTTGACTGCAATGCAAAACCATTGAAGATCGGCACTTTCATCTGTAAGCCTATATATGAGCTGGTCAACCAATCTCCTTTTCCAAAAATGTCAAATTTGTCACGTTGTGCCTGTTTGCTATACCCTCCAACCAGCATAAAGGTGGGGATCTGGTTGAGTTTATACCTTCTAATATTCAGCCCATTTAGCTTATTGGTTATCTCGGATATCTGGAAATCTTTACGGTCGCTGTATTTGAACTGGCTAGCTTCCAGTACTCCTTCCCTTACATATGAATCACTCAGTGTGTCTGTCAAAACAAGACTATCCTTTATCGGCATACCCATTAATAATTTCAAACCGGAATAACCATTCTTGATCATGTTCTCTGCTTTCAGTTTTTCAGTATTCAGGTTTGCCAGCTGCACAGTAAGTTTATCAATGTCTAATCTTTCAGTGAATCCATTATCAAACATTACCTGGACATCGTGCCTCAATTTGTCTAATCTTTCAATATTTGCATCCAGCAGGAGGATCTGTGTTTTGCCGGTCACCAGTTGGTAATACACTTTATAAACATTTGCCCGGATGTTTTCTTCGGTAAGCTCGGCGATCCTTTCCTGTAAACTTATCGTACCATTCCGGGCTTTTAAAGCAATGAATACCTGGCCGTCAAATACTATCTGGCTTAAGGTCACCGCCACATTTGCGTTCCATGGATTTCCAAGTGGAAAAGGGATCGTTCCATAGTCGCTTAATGGTTGTATCGGAGCCCCTGTATTACCATCCACTACATGGTTAGCTATCAAGGCATCGTAAGTTCCTTTAGTGATAAAGTTTGGAAGTGTTTGTACAGGAATGTCAATATTATGTGTTATCGAAGCATTGCCATTTATTTGCGGCAATGCGATCGAGGTCACATCCCTGTTCACCTGTTTCTGTATCAACACATCCAGCAATGCATTCTTAACCTGTACAGAATTTTGTTTTGCATAATCTATGGCCTGCTGTACAGAAAATGTATTTACTTTCTGGGCATTGACCCCAACACTCAATACCAGCAGGATTACCAATAACAAGCTATGATCCTTCAATTTTTCCATCTGTATATATTTTATTCTTTTATTTTTTTATTAATGCCTTTTCTCTCTGCTCCATGTATTTCAATACCAGTTTATATCCTTTTAATGTTACCAGGCCGAAAAGGAAATGGATGATGATCTCTTCTTCAATTTCAAGCAGGCTGTGTTTAAGGTTGCGCTGGAATTCGGGATTGAATGGAATGAACATGGTCTCTACCCTATACCTCGCCAGTATATCAACTTCTATCTCTGGCCGGTACAGTTCTTCTTTTATTCCCCTCAACAGGTTTTGTGTACAAACATTATAGAGGTATTCATTCCGGTGCTTCTGAAATTTGCGGAATGCAGCAGGATGGTATTTCTGCATATCAAACAAAATAGATGGGTTCATTGTCTTGAACATCTGTACCATCATTTCCATCACCAGGAATATTTCGTGCACTGCATTCTCTGCTTTATCGCGGTCATCATCACAGGAGCATTGGTTGGTATCGATCACTTCATCCACCACTGCTTCCACCAGTTCATCCTTATCTTTAAAATACTGGTAAATGGTCTTCTTGCTCATGCCGAGGTTTGCCGCAATATCATCCATGCTTACACTACGTATGCTGTATTGCATCACCAGGTCGTGGGCCGCTTTCTTGATACGCTGTTTTGTGTCCAGGTCTGTCATAATTTGGAGAGCAAAACTATGGAAACTTTTAGTGTAACCAAAGTTTCCATCATTTTTTTTTACCATTCGTAACAATTTTTTAATACTGGGTGGTCATTTTGCCCAAAATCCGGGCCACCGGTTTTAGAGTATCTTTGACCCATAAAAATTTTTTCATGAAATCCCCGATAAACTACAAAAAGCTGCTGCAATGGTTCCTGCAGGGAATGCTTGTCATAGCCCCCATTACCATTACTGTATATGCACTTTATTTTGTGATAACCACGATCGATGGATGGATACCCATTTTTACGCATGTTGACGAAAACGGCCAGGTTCATGTACAGAATTATGGCGTTGGGCTCGTTATTATCCTGTCTGTTATTGTGATCATTGGATATTTCAGCTCCTTTTTCATTACAGGCCGCATCATCAGCTTCATGGATAAGTTCATGGAGAAAACGCCCGGCATCAAGCATATCTATTCTACTACCAAGGATTTTTTTGAAGCTTTTGCAGGTGACAAGAAGAAATTCACCCAGAATGTGCTCGCCAATGTAGATGACAATGATGTATGGAGACTTGGATTTGTTACAAGAGACGATATGGCGGATTTTGGGTTGAGTAATTATGTTTCTGTTTATATACCGATGGCATATTCCGTTGCCGGAAATGTTTATATCATCCCGAGGGAAAGGATAAAACCGATCACGCATATCAGCAGTGCCCAGACCATGAAGTTTGCAGTAAGTGGAGGCGTAACTGATATAGATGAAGAAATAGTTGAAGTGGTGGTGGATACAAAAGTTTAAATGTTTGCTGCCAATGATAATTGTAGTACATTACTATAACAGAATCTCATTTCAATGAAACGTTTTTGTTTATTGATACTGGCTTGTTCCATGGCAACAAATTGTTTTTGCTGGGGATTCTATGCCCACCGGAAAATAAATTACTTCGCTGTTTTTTTATTGCCACCTGAAATGATGGTATTGTACAAACCAAACCTCGAATTTATAACTGAACATGCCATTGACCCAGATAAAAGACGCTATGCAGTTACCGGGGAAGGACCAAAACACTATATTGATATTGACCATTACGGAACGTATCCTTTTAAATCCCTGCCAAGAAAATGGGATGATGCCGTTGCAAAATTCTCTCAGGATACATTGATGGAATATGGCATTGTCCCCTGGCATGTGCAGGTGATGCTTCAGCGGCTGACAAACGCATTCAGGGAAAAAGATTTCAGCAGGATCATGAAGAACAGTGCAGAGATAGGCCATTATATTGCAGATGCCCATGTTCCTTTGCATGCAAACAGCAACCACAACGGCCAGTATACAAACCAACGGGGCATACATGGTTTCTGGGAAAGCAGGGTTCCCGAGCTGCTGGCGGAAAAGCAATTCGATTTTTTTATCGGCAAAGCCGAGTATATCAGCGACCCGGGTGCATTCATCTGGGAACGTGTACTGGAAAGTTCAAAAGCCAGTGACAGTGTATTGATGTTCGAAAGAGAACTATCAAAAGAGTTTTCCCCCGACCAGAAATATGCATACGAGCAAAGGAATAATGTTGTGGTGCGGCAATATTCATCTGCTTTCAGCATTGCCTATAATAAAAAACTGGATGGAATGATAGAACGCCGGATGCGCCAATCCATTGCGGCAGTTGCATCTTTCTGGTATACTGCATGGGTGAATGCAGGGCAACCTGATCTTAAAGGCCTCGTCAAACAGAAATTCTCCGATAAAGACCTGAAGGAATTTGAAGAGCTCAATACCAAATGGAACAGCAATGGTAAAATGCTCGGGCGGGAAGAAGAATAAACTCCCCAGATATTAGTGTTTTTTTGTACTTATCATTTCTTTTAATATTTTACGACCGCTTTCCTCTCAGCCCCTATTCATAACCCGATAAATCTTATGTAATGAAAATCAGCAAAGGTTTTTTGATCATTGTATGCGTATGTGCAGGGATCAATTCAATCGCCCAAACCACCCTGTTTAATTATGGCTCGTCCTGGAAATATCTTGATAACGGCAGTAACCAGGGAACTGCATGGAGAACAACTTCATTCAGTGACGCAAGCTGGACCCCAGGCAATGGCCAGCTTGGATATGGCGATGGAGATGAAGCTACAATTGTTAGCTATGGTGCCGATGCCAATAACAAGTATATCACTACTTATTTCAGGAAAACAATAACCATTACCGATGCTACTGCTTATAGTGCGTATAGCGCCGCTGTAAAAAGAGATGATGGTATCATTGTTTATATAAATGGAACTGAAGTATACAGGAACAATATGCCTGCAGGAACTGTTGCTAATACAACACTGGCTTCAGCTGCTGTAAGTGATGATGGCACTACTGCACAAACATTCTCAATTACGCCTTCTTCTTTTGTCAGCGGAAATAATACCATTGCAGTAGAGATACACCAGAACGCTGGCAATAGCAGTGATATCAGTTTTGATATGCAGCTTACAGCAACACCTGTTCCCACGTCAACAACTTTGATCAGTTATGGAAGCAGCTGGAAATACCTTGACAATGGAACCAACCAGGGTACATTGTGGAGAGCCCTGGCATTTGCAGACCTGTTATGGTCCTCAGGGAATTCGCAATTAGGTTATGGAGATGGTGACGAAGCAACAATTCTTAGCTATGGCTCCAATGCAAACAATAAATACATCACAACTTATTTCAGGAAGACAATTACAATAGCAAATCTTTCATTGCTGAGTAATTTCACAGCTAATGTAAAACGTGATGATGGCATTGTTGTTTATGTGAATGGAAGCGAAGTGTACAGGAACAATATGCCCAACGGCAATATCAGCTATACCACACTTGCATCTGCAGCTGCAGGAGATGACGGAAACACTGCCCAGGCATTTACCATCGCGGCTTCAAAATTCGTTACGGGTATTAATATGATCGCCGTGGAAATGCACCAGAATGATAAAACGAGTTCTGACCTTTCTTTTGACATGGAATTAAAAGCAACCACGCAGGCGCCTGCTCCTCCACCAAGTGCTGCACTTACAAGAGGGCCTTATATGAATTCTGTAACTCAAAACAGTATCGTTATACGCTGGAGAACAGATATAGCAACAAACAGCAAAGTAAGCTTTGGCCCAACTGCAGGTTCAACAGCTTTTTCCATAACAGATAACACTTCAACTACTGAACACGTTGTTAGCTTAACTGGGCTTTTGGAAAATACCCTGTATTATTATTCCATTGGGTCTGCTGCCCAAATTCTGCAGGGGGATAACAATAATTATTTTAAAACAATGCCTTCAACGGGAAGCACACAAAAAGTAAGAGTGCTTGCTATGGGCGATATGGGCAATAACTCCACCAATCAAATAAACCTGCGCAATGCATATACAAGCTACAATACCGGTAAATACACCGACATATGGATGCTGATGGGCGATAATGCATATAATGCCGGAACAGACAGCGAATACCAATCCAACTTCTTCAATATCTATCAAAATAATCTTACAAAAAATCATGTATTATGGCCAAGTCCCGGCAATCATGATTATGCAAACAGTGCAGCAAGACAGGCAGACCATGTAATTCCTTACTATGATATTTTCTCTTTACCTAAACTGGGTGAAGCCGGCGGGCTTGCTTCCAACACCGAAGCATATTATTCTTATAATTATGGCAACATACATTTCGTAGCACTTGATTCCTATGGATTGGAAGCGGGCAACACACGTTTCTATGATACACTTGGCCCACAGGCCGTATGGCTAAAACAGGACCTTGCAGCCAATACACAAAAATGGACAGTGGTTTATTTTCATCATCCGCCCTATACAAAGGGATCTCATAATTCCGATACGGAAGCCGAATTGATAAGCATAAGGAACAATCTTGTCCGCATTTTTGAAAGATATAATGTAGATATGGTGATAAACGGGCATAGCCATGTATATGAAAGAAGTTTTTTACTCAATGGCCATTATGGTCTGGAAACAAGTTATAACAGCTCTTATGCATTGAGTTCTTCGAGTGGCATGTACAATGGTTCAGCAAACTCCTGTTTATATATTAAAAACCCTGGTGCTCCAAAAAATGGAATTGTATATGCTGTAGTTGGATCCTCCGGCCAGGTAGGAGGAAGTGCGGCCGGTTATCCGCATAACGCCATGTATTATTCAAACAATACAGTGGGTGGTGCGATGATCCTTGAAATTGAAGGCAACAGGCTTGATGCAAAATGGCTTGGTTCCGATGGAGTGTTAAGGGATAGCCTAACGATCATGAAAGACGTGAACACTACAACCAATATCAGTTCCGATGCAGGTACAAGCCAGGTCTTAACTGCATCATGGACGGGTTCGTATGTTTGGGGAACAGGACAAACAACAAGATCGATCACTGTTGCTCCAACTGTAAATTCGATCTATAGTGTAAGAGATGCAAACAATTGTTTAACAGATGTATTCAATATTGCCATCAATGGTTCCTTTGCAAAAACCGATGCTGCACCCAAGACAAAGGAAGATGCAACACTCAAATTGTATCCTTCTATAGCAACTGCAGGATCTTCTATAAAAATATCTGCAGCCGATGCTGCTGAAAAAATCCATGCACTGGTATTTGACATGCAGGGAAGAAAGATCAGCGAATTCAATTTTACAGGTTCAACAATATATAATACCTATAACCTGAAACCGGGAACTTACAGGATCAGGTTTGCCGGTAAAGAAAAAATCAGTTTCAAAGATCTTATCATAATAGAGTAAATATTCAGGCTGTTAGTGGTTATCCGCTAACAGCCATTTTTTTCCAAAGCATCCTCCATATTTTAGTACTTTTGCTGCTTAATTTTTTTACATGGCGGATGCTACACTTGCTGGGAAAGGGATTCACAATTTTAATGCAGGACCTTCGATATTGCCTGCAGGGGTTTTTCAACAGGCTGCAGCCGCAGTACTGGATTTTAACGGAACAGGTTTATCAATATTGGAATTCGGTCATCGTACACCTGAATTCACCGAGGTAATGGAGGAAGCAAGGTCATTGGTAAGGGAACTGATGAGCCTCGATGCAGACCATGAGGTTCTTTTCCTGCATGGAGGAGCATCTACGCAATTCATGCAGGTGCCGATGAATTTGCTGGACAAAAATGACATTGCAGCATTCACCGATACAGGTGTATGGAGCAGCAAAGCCATTAAGGAAGCCAAACTCTTCGGCAAAGTGGAAGTTGTATGTTCATCAAAAGAAAAGAACTACAGTTTTATCCCGAAAGATTTTGCTGTTCCCAATGACGCAAAATATTTACACATAACCACCAACAATACCATTTACGGAACGCAGTGGCAGAATATCCCCAGGACAAGCAATTCCATGGTTGCTGATATGAGCAGTGATGTGTTCAGCCGTGTGCTGGATTTTAATTCATTTGATCTTATCTATGCAGGCGCACAAAAAAATATGGGCCCTGCGGGTGTGAACCTGGTTGTTGTAAACAAGAACATCCTGGGAAAAATAAAGCGGCCAATTCCTACCATCATGGATTACCGCAACCATATCAATGAAAAGAGCATGCTGAACACGCCGCCTGTATTTGCAGTATTTGTTTGCCTGCTCACATTGCGCTGGTTGAGATCGCAGGGCGGTGTGGTTGCTGTAGAAAAGAAAAATACAGAGAAAGCAGCTTCGATTTATGCCGAGATCGACAGCAATCCTCTATTCAAAGGAACAGTAGTAAAAGAAGACCGCAGTAAAATGAATGTATGTTTTGTGATGAACGACCCGGCACTTGAACCATCTTTCCTGGATTTTGCAGGATCATTGGGGATCGTTGGCATCAAAGGACATCGTTCCGTTGGGGGGTTCAGGGCTTCTTTGTACAATGCATTGCCCATAAGCAGCGTGGAAGTGCTTGTAAATGCCATGAAAGAATTTGCAGCAAAACATGCTTAAGAAATAATAATGAATCATAAAAAAATAAGCTTGGTGGCTAAAGTTTATTTTTACAGCAATTATTAAACACATGATCACAATAATACCTTTTAAAGCATTGAGGCCCGAAGCGCAACATGCAAAAGCTGTTGCTTCACGTCCTTATGATGTATTGAGCAGCAAAGAAGCAAAGGTGGAAGCGGAGGGAAATCCTAATTCATTTTTACACATCACCAAGAGCGAGATAGACCTGCCTGCAAAAACAGATGTTCATTCTTCCATTGTTTATGATAAAGCGAAAGAGAACCTGAACGCATTTATCAGTCGCCAGATATTATTCCGGGAAAGCAAACCCTGTTATTATATATACAAACTCACCATGAACGGGAAAAGCCAGGTAGGCCTGGTTTGCGGAAGTTCCGTTGATGATTATGAGAATGACCTCATTAAAAAACATGAGTTCACCAGGCCGGAAAAAGAAAGAGACAGGATAGAACATATCAAAACAACCGGCGCACAAACAGGAAATGTCTTTCTCGCTTATAAAAATGTGAAAGAAATTGATGAGCTGATCAATAAATGGGTAGCAGAAAAGAATCCCCAGTATGATTTTACAGCTGATGATAATATACAACACAGCATCTGGATCGTAAATGATGATGCCACTATTGACAACATCAGTAATTATTTTAAAACACTTGTCCCCTCCACATATATCGCTGATGGTCATCATCGTGCTGCATCCGCTGCCAAGGTTCGTAAAGAACTCGGCGGCAGTGCAACAGAAAATGCAGATTTCTTCCTGACAACCTTATTTCCATCAAACCAGCTTTATATCATGGATTACAACAGGGTGATCAAAGACCTGAACGGTTTGAATGAAAATGATCTTCTGAAAAGGATGGAAGAAAAATTCACTATTGAGAAAAAAGACAAAGCATACCGCCCGGAGAATTTACATGATTTTGGCCTGTACATGAATGGCAATTGGTATAAGCTTACCGCAAAACCGGGAACCTATAAACAGGACCCTATAGGCATACTTGATATAAGTATCCTGCAGGAAAATGTATTGGAACCATTGCTGGGAATAAAGGACCAGCGCACTGATAAAAGGATCGATTTTGTTGGTGGCATCCGTGGTCTTGAAGAGCTGGAAAAACGTGTAAATAGTGGCGAAATGGCCATGGCGATCAGCCTGTATCCCGTAAGCATTGAACAGTTATTTGCTGTTGCAGACAGCGGAAATGTAATGCCACCTAAAAGTACCTGGTTTGAGCCCAAGCTGAGAGATGGTTTGCTCACTCACTTAATAGATTGATAAAGTTTTGAATGAATCATGAAGAGGCGTTGCTAACACCGCCTCTTTTTTTATCTTTACCAACGATGAAAAAAATATTCATATCAACCTGTATCGTTTTTGCTTCCATGTTTACTGTTACACAGGCGCAGGATGCAAAAGAATTGCATGAAAATGCAAAGACATTCATGAAGCAGGGCGACTTCCAGAATGCTGTAATGGTATTGAACCGTGCTTTGTTGCTCGATCCACAGAATATCGCCATTGCGAAAGATCTTGCGATCAGTTATAATTTTCAAAAGGACAACAGCAAAGCTCTTGAAACGATCAAAAATGTACTCGACAGGGATGATGTGGATGACCAGTGCTTCCAGATAGCCGGGAATATATATAAAGATCTTGGACAATATAAGGATTGCGAAAAATTATACAGGAGAGGTATCCGGAAATTCCCTGCAAGCGGTGCCATGTATAATGAACTTGGAGAATTACTGCAGTCGGAAAACGATTTCACTGCGATCAAACAATGGGAAAAGGGAATTGAGCAGGACCCTGCCTATTCAAAAAATTATTACAATGCTTCCAAATACTATTTCCTTACCATGGATAAAGTATGGAGTATCATTTATGGCGAGATATTCATCAACATGGAACCAATGGGAAGCAAGACACCGGAAATAAAAGCTTTGTTACTCGAGAGCTATAAAAAGTTATTTGCTGATGCAAATCTTGAAGAAAGTAATAAAGACAAGAATAATTTTGTGAAAGCTTACCTGCAAAGCATGAATAAGCAAACCTCACTGGCTTCGCTCGGCCTGAATGCAGAATCGCTTTCCATGATCCGTACAAGGTTCATATTAGACTGGAACAGCAACAGTGCTTCCAAATTCCCTTACCAGTTATTCGATTACCAGCGATACCTGTTACAGGAAGGCATGTTCGATGCATACAATCAATGGATATTCGGGTCTGCACAAAACCTGGCAGCATTCCAGAACTGGGTCAATACTCATAGCACTGAATACAGCGGTTTCAGCAATTTTCAAAAAGGCCGGGTGTTCAGGATACCTGCGGGACAGTATTATCATTAGAATAAAAAGACCTTGTTTTATATTTTGCCGTCCTGTGTAAAGGATGGCTTTTTTTATATATCTTAGTTATCATTAAAAATAAATTTATGGACGAGCAAAAGGACGAACGCTTATGGCAGATGGCTAAGAAAAGAGCCGACTTCCAACGCAGTCTTGCATCATATTTTATTGTAGTGGCTTTTTTATGGGTGCTGTGGTGGTTCACTTCCGGCAGGCATGGATCCCACGCTGGTATCCCCTGGCCTGCATGGGTAATGCTGGGCTGGGGCATCGGGTTATTGTTTCAATACCTGAATGCTTATGGCGGTTCCAAGCAGGACCTCGTGGAAAAAGAATATGAAAAGCTGAAAAATAAAAACCCTTAGCCGGTAAATAAGATCAATATAAAAGGCACAAAGAAATGCAATGAATAACGGGCGTCTTTGTGCCTTTGCAGCATTATGAATTTCCTTTTAAAATTGAACAATTGCTATGAATGAAAATTCCAGGGTTTTTGATTTTTTGTACGACCAGCTTGAAAGGTTTCCAAAAGAAGATATGCTCGCCGGTAAAGAGAACGGGCAATGGAATACATTCAGCACTGCAACTGTTGTAGATACGGTTAATAAATTAAGTGCCGGCCTGATGAATCTTGGTTTGAGCGGGAATGATATGACCGTAGAAAAACAGGATAAGATCGCAGTTATATCACGCAATCGTCCTGAATGGATAATGCTCGATATTGCATGCCAGCAGATAGGAGTAGCACTTTGTCCCATCTACCCTACCACCAACATAAATGAACTGGAATTCATTTTCAATGATGCTGCTATCAAGCATGTTTTTATCAGCGGAAAAGATATTCTTGAGAAAGTAAATAATATACGCAGCAATGTTCCTTCACTGATCAATATCTACAGTTTTGATGAAATGCATGGTGCTGATCACTGGAAAAAATTATTCATCTCGGGTGATGCTGCTCTTGACAATAAAGTAACTGGATTCAAAAACAGTATCAGGGCTGAGCATTGTTTTACCATCATATATACCTCCGGCACCACGGGCACACCCAAAGGTGTGATGCTAAGCCATCGTAACCTGGTAAGCAATGTGGTCAATGCCAAAAGAACATTCCCTTTTAATGATAATGTAAAAGCAAGAGCGCTAAGTTTTCTGCCGCTCAATCATATTTTTGAAAGGCTGATATCTTACATATATATATCAACCGGCATCTCTATTTACTATGCGGAAAGCCTTGAAACAATAGGTGATAATCTAAGAGAAGTAAAGCCGCAACTGTTTACAACTGTTCCGAGGTTATTGGAGAAAGTGTATGAAAGGATCATGTCTAAAGGAGCCGAACTTACGGGCATCAAAAGAAAATTATTTGATTGGGCTGTAACATTGGGTGAAAAATATGACAATATAAAAACGGGCGGCATTGGATATAAGTTACAGCTTGCATTGGCAAACAAACTGATCTTTAATAAATGGAGGGAAGCGCTTGGGAACAATATTGAAGTTATTGTTACAGGTGGTGCCGCCTGCCAGGTTCGGTTGTTACGTATTTTCAATGCTGCTCAAATTCCCATCTATGAAGGATATGGACCAACGGAGAACAGCCCGGTTATCAGTGTGAATTGCCGGAAAAAAGGGGGAACAAAATTCGGCACCGTAGGATTACCGATCGAAGGACAGGAAGTAAAGCTTGAACCTGATGGCGAGATATGCGTAAAGGGCCCGAGTGTTATGATGGGCTACTATAAAAAGCCTGAGCTGACTGCAGAAACAGTTATTGATGGCTGGCTGCATACAGGTGACATCGGGATCTTTGATGAAGGGAAATACCTCAAGATCACTGATCGTAAAAAAGAACTTTTTAAGACCAGTGGCGGCAAGTATGTAGCGCCGCAGGCCATTGAAAATAAATTAAAGGAATCTGCTTTTATTGAACAGGTGATGGTTGTGGGGGCCGACCAGAAATTTGTAGGTGCATTGATCGTTCCTTCCATGCCCAACTTAAAAGAATGGATGCGGTTAAAGGGCATCAGTTTTACAACCAATGAAGACGCGATACATCATCCAAAAGTACTGGAGCTTTATAAAGAGCTTATAGAATCATTTAATAAATTCTTCAACCATGTTGAGCAGATAAAGAAATTCGAACTGCTTGCGAATGAATGGGGGATCGACACCGGTGAGATGACACCTAAACTCAGCATGAAAAGAAAAGTGATCATGGAGAAATATAAATCAGCGGTAGACAGGATATATCATTAAAAAAGGTAGCCGGCAGATTTAAGATGGGTAAGTCCTAAATCGAACCGGCTAGTATTTTGCTGTCTAGGTTTATTTCTTCCTGGTCAAAAAAGTAAGTAAGGTATTAGGTATTGGCGGTGTTTTTCATAAGTGCAAACGCACATTAACGAAAAAATTTGTGTAGGCTCTTCATAGTTTTTCATATCGTCAGATGTTTCAATCAAACCAAAACATCAATCTTTTCAAACATTAATGCTCACATTGAGGCAAGCAGGCCGGGTATAAGCTCGAAGTCTTTTGACTTATCGAGAAAATGTTTAGCCCCGATACTGTAGCACAATTTGATGTAGTAATCACTCGACAGGTTACTGAGCATGACTACTTTAATATCCGGATACTTCGTTACAATGAACTTTAACAGATCTATCCCGTTCTTTCCCATTAATTGAATATCAACCATCGCAATGTCGATATTATTTTCACCCAGTATCTCGACTGCCTCTTCGTAATCGGCAGCGGTTGAGATGTTCTTTATGGTTTCGTGATCCTTTAAGGAATCAATTAACCGTCCTATGATGGGTGGGGAAGCATCAACAATTAATAGCGCTTTATTTGGCTGCGATCCCATTCAATTAATTGTTAATGAAGCGCAAGATAGAATATGGTAAAACTCAGGGATGTAGAACCCGCTTGTCAAATGCTGTAGTATAAGCACTACAAATAAGGATATTTTAAATAAGATTGCTTTCTATGGCGTACTTGGTAAGGTCGGAGTTGGTTTTAAGGTTCATTTTTGTCATGATCCTTGCACGGTAAGTACTGATGGTCGTTACGCTTAATGAAAGTATATCGGCGATCTCTGAAACAGATTTACCTGCTGCCAGCAGCTTCATTACATCAAACTCCCTGTCGGAAAGAAGTTCATGTGCATGTTTGGCTGCATCTGAAGAAAAGCTTGAAGCAAGTTTTTCTGCAACGGATGCTGAAATGTATTTTTTTCCTAACAATACCGTTTGAACAGCTTTTACCAACTCATCCGAGGCAGAGCCTTTACTGAGGTAACCGGATGCCCCTGCTTTCAAAACCCTCAAAGCATAATGTTCTTCGGGATGAATGCTCAAAATAAGCACCGGCAGATCGGGGTAGATCTGTTTGATCTGTTGCAATGCATCCAACCCGCTTCTTCCCGGCATCGACATATCACTAACTATTACGTCCCACTTCGATGTCATGACCTTCTTTATCATTTCTTCCGCATCAGGTACGTCTTCAATATGTGCAGTTGGAAATTCCTCCAGCAGGATCTGTTTTAATCCCTTTCTTACTACTGTGTGATCGTCGGCTATTAGTACACGTAACATGAAATCAGTTTTTAGGGTTCACAATATCGTTTTACAAAGGAACAGAAATTAGTACAAAAGTTCCTTCTCCGGGTTTACTTTTAATTTCATAGGCCCCGCCTATGAGGTTTGTCCTTTCCTGGATACCCCTTAAACCCAACGTTTTTTTCCTGACACTATCATTAATATCAAACCCAATGCCATTGTCTTCCACGCTGAGATAAAGCTTATTATTATTTATATAAATTGATGTATTTACAATGGTTGCATCTGCATGCCTTGCTATATTGGTTAAGAGTTCCTGGTATATCCTGAACATAGCTGTTGTTACCCCGGGCAGCACCAGTGTCTCATTCAGGTTGCTCCTGAAATTTACTTTGGTACCTGCACGTTTACCGAACTCATCACCCTGCCATTCCAATGCTGCCACAAGCCCAAGGTCATCAAGGATACTTGGCCTCAGTTCAGTTGCAATTTTTCTTACTGATTTGATCGTATTATCGATCAGGCCAATGGTACTGGTTAGTTTTTCGCTGATCAGTTCATCGGACGTTTTCAATCTGCGGTTTATCCATGACAGGTCCATTTTAAGCCCGGTCAGCTGCTGGCCAAGTTCATCATGTATTTCCCTTGCGATATAGGTCCGTTCCTCTTCCCTGATATTCTGAGAATAACTATACAGTTCTCTCATCAGTTCAGAATTTGCCGCTATTTCTTCAGCTACTTTTTTACGCACCGTGATGTCAACAATACTTCCTCTTACAAGCACTGAATTTTCAGAGGGAAGTCTCACCAGCCTTATTTCGCATGGAACCTCGTTGCCTTCCGCATCAAAATGCAGCCATTCAAAAGAAGGTTTGCCTCCATCGATGGCCTGCTGTATATAGTTCATTGCAAGCTCAGATGACAATTCACCACCGGGTTGCTTTTCCGGGCTCAATGCAAGGGGGCCTACCTTAAGCAATTCTTCTTTCGACATTTTGAAAAGCTTGGTAGCGCTCTCACTTACATTCACGAATTGCTGTTTTTTCACATCCAGTACCACCAATGCTTCAGGAGCATTCTCAACAAGGGACTTATAACGTTCTTCACTTTCACGCAAAGCTTTCTCTGCTTTTTTACGTTCTGTAATATCTCTTACCATTGACTGGTATCTTCCATCAAAAAGTTTTTTTGCACTGATCTCCACTTCGATCACAGAACCATCTTTTCTTGTCAACCTTCTTTCGTTGATAACAGTATCGCCATTATTTAACTGGTAAAATTGCACAGGGTTGGTTCCAAGATCGCCTGCAGGTATCAATGAGGTGAATTTCATTTTGCAGAGTTCTTCTTTTGAATAACCAAGCATACGACATCCTGCACTGTTCACATCTATAAAATAAAAGTCATTATCGGCAATAAAAATGCCATCGGATGCCTGCTCAATGATGGTCCTGTATTTTTCTTCGCTTGCACGGATGGCCCTTGCTGCCTTTTCTCTTTCAGACACGTCACGTATGAATGCAAGGAAACGTTCACCGGATATGAACTTGGCAGTCACTTCCACATCCAGCAGCGTTCCATCTTTTCTTTTCATCCTTCTTTCTGTTCTTGCCACTTTCCCGTCTTTCATTTCATGGAAACGAAAAGGGTCCTTCTCGATATCTTCTTCCGGCACAAGATCATAAATCGTCAAGTTGGATAATTCCTCGTGTGAATATTGCGACATATTATACCCGCTTGAATTAACAACCAGGAATCTTCCCTGCTTATCTGCAATGAAGATCCCATCGCCTGCCTGCTCAACGAGCGTCCTGTATTTTTCTTCACTTTCCCGAATGGTCCTTGCTGCTTTTTCTCTTTCAGAGAAATCAAGCCCCACACCCATCAGGCATTTTTCTCCTTCATATTCTATTGCCTGTCCTGTGAAATAATAAGGGATCTTCTGCTTATCCTTTAAAAGAAAATCAGCTTCCACATGATCTTCTCCTTCTATGAATACATTCTGGATCTTTGATGTCAGTAATTCATGATCATTCTTATCGAAGAAATCCAATGGATGCATGCTTGATATTTCCTCCCCGCTATAGCCAGTCACTGTTTCAAAGTTCTTATTCCATCTCAGGAATCTGCCACCCTGGTTATACAGGTAAAACACGCCGGGCAAACTGTTGATGATAGAATCAGAAAGTTCTTTTTCCTTTATGATCTGCTTCCTGATCATTTCCCTGTCTGTAATATCATGCATGGCCCCGAGCATCTTGATCGGCCTTCCCGAGTGATCATACTTTATATACGCCCGGTCATAAAAATTCCTGTACTCACCATCAGCGGTTTTAAACCTGAACTCTTCTGATATCGTACTAACAGATTTTGATATCGCTTCTTTCATACGTTCTGCAATACCTGCCCGCTCATCGGGATGAATGTGTTCCAGGAACATTTCAAAATCTATCTTACCCGTGCCCGTTTCAATTCCATACAGGCTGTATAGTTTCTTGTTACCCCATGTTTCATTTTTTGCAAAATCATGATCCCACACCGCATCATTGGTTGCCTGTGCGATCAGTTCAAAACGCTCATTGGAATTCTTGATCTCTGCTTCCACTTTTTTCATATAAGAAATATCCTTACTGGTAATAATGAAGCCGCTGATATTTCCTTCGGGGTTTTTGATCAGGTTGATGCTGCTTAACAGGTAAACTTTTACAGCCGTTTTGGGATGCATGAAGTTGAATTCTCCTTTCCACCTGCCTTCAGTAAATACCTGCTTGAATACATCTTCCGCACTTGAACCGGGGAATTCAAAAGTCACCAGCTGGGGTATCCTCTTACCAATTGCTTCTGCTTTTGTAAAGCCATATAATTCTTCACATGACTCATTCCAGCTCACAATGTTCCTGTTCATATCAAGGGAAGTGATCGCATCCGATACTGCATCGAGCAGTCTTGCCTGTCTTCTTAATATATCTTCATTCTTCTTACGTTCGGTAATGTCCCTTACAAAAGCGATCAGTGTATTTGAGCTGGCCATTTTGGAGCTTCCTTCAATTTCCAGGATCGTACCGTCTTTTCTTTTCAGCCTCCGCTCATAATGGATGATCTTTCCTTCTATCAATTCCTGCAGCCTGACCGGGTTTAATGTTGCATCTTCTGACGGTAAGAAATTATTCAGGTGCTTACCTACGATCTCCTTAAGATCATAACCGCTCATGCGGGCAACGCTGTTATTTGCTTCCTGGATATTTCCCTCCAGGTCGGTTATTACAATACCATCGGAAGCCTGTTCGATCAACGACCTGTATTTGATCTCTTTTTCCTCCAATGCTATCAGTGTCTTTTTTATTTCAGTAACATCTTTGAAAAAAATGGTAAGCCCGTCCATAGAAGGGTATATATGATTCTCGAACCATCTTTCCAGCGGCGGATAATATTCTTCCAGGAACTGGTATTCCTGTGAAGACATGGCTTCATTGCATTTCTTTTGAAATGCAAGGTCTACCCCATCAGGAAATGCTTTCCATATACTTTTACCAATGAGGTTTTCAGGTTTTACTTTATAGATCTCCCCGGCGGTTTTATTCACGTAGGTAAAGTTGCCGTCGTTATCAAGTGAAATGAATGCATCTGTTACTCTTTCCACCAAAGTCCTGTGTTTTTCCTCGCTTTCCTTCAACGCTTCTTCTGTTTTTTCCCTTTCTGTCACATCCCTTACAATAGCGATTATCTTACCATCAGGGAGCATCCTGGCGTTCAGTTCTACCAGTATTATCGATCCGTCTTTTCTTTTTAATTTCCGGTATAGAGTAGTTGCCTTGCCCGGGTCCATTTTACTGTCCTTTGATCGCTTGATCTCAACACTTTTTTCAAAGAACAGGTCTTTAAGGTTCAATTGTTCAAACTCCTCTGTGCTGTATCCTGTCTGGTCACAGGCTGCTTTATTAAAACTATGGATGGTTCCGTCAAAAGAATAAAGTATGATACCATCGGAAGCCTGCTCAATAAGTGACCTGTATTTCTCTTCACTTTTTATCAGTTCATTCTCGATCTTTATTTTTTCAGAAACATTCATCAAAAGAACAAGCCTTCCCATCCTGCCCTTATAAAACAGGTTCCTCGTAAACACCAATACCTGGATCTCTTCCCGGTTCTTTTTCAAATGCGTCCATACTCCCGCTTCACGCAATTCATCAGAAGCATACCTGTTATCATCAAGGAACTTATCTATATCCTCGGATCGTCTTATCTGTAATACATCCATTTGCTGGAACTCGTCCCTTGAATAGCCATACAGGTTGATAGCAGCGTCATTGACTTCCAGGAATTTGAATGTTTCCTTATCATATATCCATAAAGGAAGCGGGCTTCTTTCAAATAATATCTTATAATTCTCCTCACTTTCCTGCAATTGTTTTGTACGTATCCTTACAAGTTCATCCAGTTTCTTTGGCCTTCTGGATACACTATATATCAGTATCGCTCCCAATGCAGAAAACAGGAATCCCAGTATCGCAAGGATTATGATATTTTCAAAGCCTTCCAGTGGTTTTACCGGGTTCACTGATAATTTCCATTCTCCATTCGGCACGTTGACAGAGATCGTTTGTGCATTGGAAATCTTATTGGGATGTTTTATAAAATATTCTTCCTGTTTTGTATCAGGATTTATTTTAGACAGCTGGAAATAATAACCACTGCTCCCCGAGCTGTCAATGCCTGCAGATCTTAATAAGGTCGGCATCTTTATTACAACCGCAGAAAAGCCCCAGAACTTATTCTTTCGGAAAATGGGCAATCGTCCTACAACACCCATTCCACCCTGCTTCAGTTCAAAAGGGCCTGCAAAGAACATTTCTTTTTTCCCAATGGCCTTATATGCTTCTTTGTTACGGGAAGGGTCTCTTAAGATATCATAGCCAATTGCTTTTTCATTTCCAGCAAGGGGATATACATAGCGGATAACGCCATCAGGCACCAGTTGCAATGCATCAATATCATCGCTCGCATTGAGTATCTGCGAGGCAATGGAATCAAAATTCCTGACAGTACCATTGTCCTGTATAAAAAATGAAAGTGTTTTGGTTGCAGAAAGGCTGAATGCAAGTGATTCCTGGAGGCGAACCCGGGCATTGTTTGCAACAGTTATGGCTTCTTCCTTTTTTTCCTGTAGTTTATTGATATAGCGCTGATAAATGATCGCACCGGTCAAAGAAGCCAGTACAACAAAAACAATAAGGCCCAGCATTGCCGAACGCCGTGCTGTAACGATCGACCTGTCGTTATGCAACAAGGGGTCCGCATTTTGTCTCTCATACATATTAGTCCCTGTTCCCATAGAATTGTTATAACATATTAGCTTCAGATTGGTTTTATAAGTTACTTAAAAACGGGCTTATAACCGAATCTTTGAGCTTTTGATTTTAAAAAGGATACATATTACTGTACCAGGGTATAAAATTATATCGATTTAAGCTGGGAAGAGCATCAGCACCCCTTGAATCAGTTCGTAAATATTGTAGCTGAATTATTACAGGCGGTACTATTTAGCAGGATGCTTTTGTAGCTGGCAGAATGCCAGGTAAATATGAATTCAATAAATGATACTAATGGATATAATGTGTTTCAACGACCGTTATATCAGCCCCGGTGCTGCCGTGGTTGGCAGTTTTTTAATGCTGTTCGTCTTAAAAGTAAATTAGTTTGAACGCTGATAGCTTTACAGCAATCACTTTACTGGCATAATTAGGAACAACCAATGTGATTTACTCAGTGGCCTCGCCAGGAATCGAACCTGGATCTGGAGCTTCGGAAACTCTTATACTATCCATTGTACTACGAGGCCATATCTATTTGCCAAATGCCTGCAGGTTGCTGCCGAATATCTTTACAGCAATGGCAAGCAATATTACACCGAAAAATTTTCTTATCACCACCATACCATTTGGCCCCAGCATTCTTTCTATCCATTTCAATGATCTTAACACCAGGTAAATGACAATACAGTTTATAAGTATACCGATAAAAATATTTGCATCATTGTAATTCGCTTTTAAGCTCATGATCGTGGTGAGCGTTCCCGATCCGGCTATCAGCGGAAAAGCGATGGGAACAACACTGCCGCTTTTGGGATTGCTGTCAGGTTTAAAAAACTCCAGGCCAAGTATCATCTCCAGGCCAATAATGAAGATGACAATACTTCCTGCAACAGCAAATGAATGAACATCCAGCCCCAGTACATTTAAGAATTGATGCCCTACCAATAAGAATACGATCATCAACCCCCCGGAAGCAAGCGTTGCCTGCATCGATCTTATCTCCCCACCCATCTTTACACGCAATGATGCCAGCACGGGTATTGAACCGATCATATCGATCACCGCAAATAATGTAAAGGTGACCGTCAGTATTTCCCTTGCCGATATATCACCGAAGTTCATCGAATAATTTTTGCAAAGATAACTTATGAATGCTGGCTTAAAAACGAAATAGGAAATAATTAGTTGAGTACGAATTTCAATCGCAGGCCCCCGGAAATATTTTCAGGTGCAGAAGGGTTGTAATAACGGTTTCCTGCCGCATTCAGGTCATTACCAAGACTATAAGGGTTATTGAATGATCGGTTATAAGCAATAAAGATATCTGTTGAAATATTTTTGCTTATCGATCTTTTATATCCAAGCCTGGAAGAAAATAAATTATAAGCAGTTCCATAGAAGCTATTGGCATCATTTAGCGGAACCTGGTCGGTATAACTCCAGGTAAGGTTTGTATACAAACCGGGCCTGCTAACAAGATCGAGCCCGGCAACAAAAGTGTTGGGAGATATCCCGGTGAGTTTATTGCCATCATATTTTACTGCAGCCTGCTGGTATTGAAGGAATCTCGCATGAATATTCGTGTAATTGATCCACAGGTCAAGATCACGCACGAACCTGTTACCATTACTTACAGGTATATAATGCACCGATGCTTCAAGGCCCCGTTGTCTTGTCTTGCCGGCATTTACAAAATAATCAGCACCGCCTGTATCTTTCCTGCCTACAATGGTATTTTTTAAACCGGAGAAATAATAAGAGATATCAATAAGCAGTTTGTTTTTGACAACATCGCCCTTTATCCCTGCTTCATAATTCATAGCTGTTTCCGCTTCGAGTGCTTTATTAAAATTCCCGTCACCGGCATGCACTTCATCAATTGATGGAGGTGAATAGCCTTTGCTTGCAGAGACATATAGACTCATACGTTTCAATATTTTCTTAAGAACAGAAATACGGGGAACAAGCTGCGGTGTAAAATTGCTGCTTTCTTTTAATGCCGGCAACAGGCTCAATCTTTTAAATCCATAATAAAAGTTATTATAGCTCAATCCTGCATTCAGGATAAGGTCTTCCATTAAACTGATATCACCCTGCAAAAAAATATTGAACTGCCTGGAATCGATCTCATCATGAAACTGCAGTGTATCTATTTCACCCAGCCTGTTGCCGAATGTGCTGGTATTGACGAATCCATACTGGTATTCCCCGCCAAAGGTTGCAGTGAATATCCTGCTCTTATATTTTGTTACAGAACGGACACCTATGCCCTGCTCTGTTTTTCTTTCATAGTTGCGGATCGAGGGGTTCCTGAAATTGGTAAAGGAAAAATAAACAGCAGTGTTATTATTCCATTTGCTATTGAAAAGATATTCATTTGCAAAACCTCCATACAATGTTTTTAAATATATTGCTGCCTTTTGCGCTTCTGCCGATTCGAAGATGCCGGCTTTGGGCCTTGCCTGTTTGGGATCTTTTTGCATCTCTGAAAATGTAAGCCCGCCAGGTGTCTGATAATAAAGATCACTGTAGAAAATATTTGCAGCTATATTTTGTTTTTCACTGATCGAATAACTGCCGCTGAAATTTGCAACATCCCTTCTTGTACCGGTCTGTTTCCTGTAGCCCCCTGATTGTTGGTGAGAAAATGAAAGGCTGGTCATTGAATTTTTACCGGAAGCATTATAGGATGCATTGGCAGTAAATAGTCCATAGCTTCCCAAACCTGATTGTACTGTTATATTTTTTTCATTCATCGATCCCAGGTCAGATCTTAATAAGATCACACCCGATGTTCCTGCGCCATACATACTTCCTGCTGCGCCTTTGATGATCTCGATCTTTCCTGCATTGTTCAATGAAAGTTCATTGAAATAAGTATTACCATTTGCATCTGTGAACGGAATGCCATTCCAGTAGACCTTTACATTACGGACACCAAATGTTGAACGAAGCAGGTTTCCCCTGATACCGATCCGGTAACTTCCGGGGCTTCGCTCATCCATCTTTACACCCGGAACCGTATTCATTGCAGGCACAAAAGATTCATTATTGTATCTTTCCAAAGATGCTTTATTCAAAACGGAAACTGCTGCAGGGATATTCCTGGCACTGCTGTTCCTTTCAAATGCATTCACTACCGTTTCTGAAAGAAACACAGCCATTCTCTTCATTATTATATCCGGAACCAATTCTCCATTGCTATTGGCATACACAGTTTCGTATCCAATATGGCTGAAAGATAAAGCGGCATTGGCCGAGGAATAAGGAAAAGAAAAATTACCGGAAGAATCGCTGATAATAGTCAGCAGCTTTTTCCCTACAGTAATGTTTACGGAAGACAATGGCTGATGCTGCTCGTCAGTTACCTTACCCCTGATGGTATATTGGGCAACACAAACATGCATGGTCAGCAGGAAAAAAAATATTATGCCTGTGTTCTTTTTCATTAGAATAGGTGAATACCGCAAAGTTCATGTTTATAACGGAATAACGGGTAAAATTGTATGCCCGGGGTGGTTAAATTTCCGTTACGGCGGAAGGCTTACTTAATTCAAGCAGGCAGGAGGCGCACAGACAATCATTGTACTGTTCTTCGATCAGTTTTTTTGCTGCCACTGATAAATGAACATCGTTGCACTGGCATTGGGAAATATTGCCCGCCTTGCATTCGAATAAACGATTGCAACGCGGACAATATTTATCTTCATGTTTACACATGATGGATGCTTTTATAATTTAACAGAAATACCTGCCATAAAATTAAAGCGACGGCTGTTATAGCCATTCACTTCAAAATATTTTTCGTCGGTGATATTCTTAAGGTCTGCAAATAATTTTATCTTTTTTGTTATTGCATAAGTGGAATAAAGATTCCACGTATAATAAGCAGGCATTTCTATAGGTGCAGAACCAAATACAGCCTCAAAACGTTTTCCTATGCTTTGCACTCCTGCATTCACAGTCCAGTTTTTGCAGATATCAATTCCCACATTCAGGTTGATCGTTTTATTTGGCCTGCGGTACTGGTTAAAATATGATGTGTCTTTGTTGCCTGCTTTTGTTTCCAGGAAACCATCCTGGTTGGTATAATTGGCATTCAGTCTTACTTTACCGAAATCAACATTGGCTTCCAGTTCAAATCCTTTGTCTTTTTGCTCATCAGCATTGATATAGTAGCTCTCATAATTTGGCGGGCCAGCACTGAAGAATTCAATATTGTCTTTAACGTTCCTGATAAAATATACTGCACGCACATTCACATTCTCTTTTTTATACTGAACGCCTCCTTCAAAACTGAATGATTTTTCAGGATCAAGTTCTTTAAAAGGATTGCGGTATTCTGAATATACCTGGTACAGCGAAGGCGCTTTGAAACCGGATGCTACATTCACAAATAATTTTATCCTGTTGTTGATCACATAGGAAGGGTTGAATGAGAAAGTGAACACACTTCCATATTTATTGAAATGGTTGTATCGGCCGCCCAATTCAACATTGAATCCCGAGATATCTTTCACAACAACTGAAGCATAGGCTCCAAGCTGGTTCACCTTAGCGGTGTCTCCCAGTTTTGTTTCAAACGGGCCAAACATACTTAGAGATAAATAACTCTGGTCAGTTGCCTGCTGACGAAAATCCACTCCAGCCAATACATCGATATGTTTTGTTATGCCCATGTTGCTGTACAGTTCAACAAAATGCGAACGCCCTATATAATTTCCTTTGCTGTAATAAGCAAAGCCGGGAGCTGACAGTGAATCATCGATATATTCTCTTTCAGTTTTATTGTAAGCATAATTAAAATGAATGACGTTCCTGCCAACCTGGTAATCTGCGCCGATACCTGCCAGTAAATTTTTTGACCTGACCACGTAATCAGCATCATCCGTAAATGCAGACGCATCTGAATCTGTTTTATAATGGCTGTATTGTCCATTCAGTTTTATCATCAATTTATCATTGATCTTCTGCTGTATGTTTGCCCTTACCACATCCTGGTTGAATCCATCCTTATCATATGTTCCGCTAAAGGTTGGATCATATGCAGAAGAAAAACCTCTGCTGTACATTTTGCTGTATTGAACAGTATAGATTGTCTTGTTGATGGTACCATTCAAACCGAAAGAGCCTTTGAAAGTATTATAAGTTCCCGCTGCAAGTTCTGCAGAGATGCCGATCTTTTTTGCTCCTCCTTTCTTTGTTATGATATTGATCACACCTGCAATGGCATCACTGCCATATAAAGTTGACTGGCTGCCTTTAAGTATCTCAATTCTTTCCACCTGTTCGATCGGTATGAAATTAAGATCATAAGCACCGCTGATACCGGATACATCATAAACAGGAATGCCATCGATCAGGATCAGTGTCTTTCCTGCACTTGCCCCACGCAGGTAAACGTCCTGGTTCGTTCCTGCTGTATTCCCGCTTCCGTTGATGACCAGGCTTGCCTGGCTGTTCAATACTTCAGATAAAGTTTTACCTGCATTGCGTTCAAGCTCCTGTTGGCTGATAACAGTGATCACTTTACCTGTGAGTGATTGTTTGATGGGATACTTGGTTGCGGTGATCACCACATCATCTAATTGCCTGGTGCTGTCTTGCTGGGCGTAGACCTGGTTGGCTGTAATAACAGCAGCCAGCATAAAAATCTTTCTTTTCATGTTTGAAAAAATTTTTTGTGACTGCTTTCGTGGAAAATTGTGATCGCTGATGCAACCACGGCGAAATATAAATGCTTCTCAGCTTTTACATTGCATGCCTTTCACCCGAAAGCTTTGAATGATTGTTAACTAAACCTGGCAGGTCTTCTGGCTTGGCTTCTACCGGACACCTTCCCATTGATAAACAACAGTGGTATGAAGATCCGGCAGTTTAAAATGCCTTACAGCTACGGGGATAGCGCCGGAATTGCACCGGACTTCCCTTTTAATCCCGAACATTCGGGAACCAAATTCGCTGCAAATGTATAGGAAGGGAGGGTATCTGTCAAAAAGATTTTAAGCATAAAAAAAGCCGCTACTTGAGCGGCCTTACTTGTATGATGTAATTAGTTTAATCTCCTTTCTTGCATTCTCCAACTATCTTATGGAAGATATCGTGTGCTGCAGATATCAGTTTCTGTAATCTTTCATCTCCTGCACCTGCTTTTACCGCCTCGCTGATATTCATACACTGAACAACCAGTTTCTTTAATTCAGCTTTTGTTTCATTTTCTTTATAATCAGCCGGAATTGGGGAAGCCTGCCACGCTTTTGCGGCAATAAGCATGCTGTCTGCATTTTCTTTCAATGGCTTGAAATTGCCTTCTTCAGTTGGGTGAAAACTACCACTCATGAACTTATGAAAGGTTTTCAATTCAGGCCATGGGGTTGCTTTACCGGTTTGAGCAAAACTGATCACTGGGACCATCATCAGCATAACCACAAGCGAACGTAACATTGATTTCATAAATAAATATTTTTTCCAAAAATAGGGGATTTATAGCGATTGGCATATGGTCCACACAGGAATAATTGGTTTGCATTCCCTGGTTCATTTATACCACTGATAAAGGCTGATTTTTAGCTGATTACAAAAAAGCTTATCTTCAAAAAATGACCAACAGATCTAAACTCAGCCTTTTCGATTTCACTTTTATCGTGATCGGCCTTGTGATTGGCATGGGCATTTTCCGTACAGCCAAAGATGCAGCCAGTGCTGCAATAAATCCCGAAATATTTTTTTCTGCCTGGATCGTTGGGGGCCTGGTTGCATTGTGCGGTGCATTGACCTATGCAGAGATCGGTTCCCGGTATCCTGTAACAGGTGGTTATTATAAAGTGTTCTCTTATGCATTTCATCCTTCCATTGCATTTGCACTGAACTGCAGTATCCTTATCTCCAATGCTGCATCTGTGTCAGGTGTTGCATTGATCGGTGCAGGGTATATCACAAAGGTTTTCCTTCCCGATGCCGGCAATATCATTAAAGTTATCATTGCCCTTTCCGCGATTTTTATTTTTTATGGCGTGAACATGCTTGGATTGAGAATGAGTGGAAAAACGCAGACCATATTGATGATGATCAAGATCAGCATGATATTGTTGCTGATAGCAGCACTGCTTTATCCTCCAGCATATGATCACAGCACTGCAGTTACCATCACAAATAGTAATATCAGTTTTATGAACTGGGTGCAATCATTCGGGATCGCACTGATCGCCGTTTCTTTTACGTACGGTGGTTACCAGCAAACGATCAATTTTGGCAACGAAGTAAGCAATGCAAGCAGGAACATTCCCAAAGCCATCTTCACCGGCATCGCGGTGATCATTGTATTATACCTGGCTGTGAATATTGCTTATTACAAGATCGTTGGTTTTGAGAATATGAAAACAACCAGCGAGATCGCATCTGTTGTGGTTGGAAAAATGTTCGGCAGCACAGGAGCCAATGTTTTTTCTGTATTGCTTTTTCTTTCTGTACTGGCCTATGTCAACGGGCAGCTGATGAGCAACCCAAGGGTTGTATATGCAATGAGTGAAGATGGGGTGCTGCCTAAAATACTGCAGAAAAAAAATGAGCGCAGCAATGTGCTGGTGTTTTCACTCAGTGTATTTGCAATGTTGTGTGTGATCGTTCTGTTCTTTGCCGATACCTTTGAAAAAATATTAAGCTTTTCCATTTTCCTGGATTCATTTGGTATGGCAACATCCGCAGCAACCCTGTTCATGTTACGCAAAAGAACCAAGCATCTTGACGCCACGGGTATCTATAAAATGAAATTATTCCCGCTGCAGCCATTGATCTTTATTGCTGCATATACTTTTGTCTGCATCAGCATTACCATCAACACGCCTATGCTGGCATTGATAGGAACCTGCGTGCTGGTTACTTTTGTACTGATCTATTTCCTGTTCATGAGAAAAACAATCGCCAATAAAACATAAGATGGACATTTCTTTTATCATAAACGAACTGGGCGAGGACCGTGAAAATTATTTCAACGCCATTGCCCCACCCATCATACAGACAAGCAATTTTGCTTTCAGGTCAGTTGATGCCATGCGACAGGCAATGGCAGATGAGTACAGTTCTTTTTTATACAGCCGCGGCAATAATCCCACCGTTGATATCCTTTGTAAAAAACTCGCAGCACTGGATGGCGCTGAAGATTGCCTAGTGTTCAACAGTGGTGTTGCTGCAATATTCATGGCCGTATTCGCCAATGTAAGATCGGGAGATCATATCGTGAGTGTTGACAAGCCATATTCATGGGCCCAGAAACTGTTCAATGATATCTTACCGAGGTTTGGCGTTAATACAACGTATGTAGACGGCCGCGATATTGAAAATTTTGAAAGGGCGATACTGCCGAATACAACAGTAATATATCTTGAAAGTCCCAACAGCTGGGATTATGCATTGCAGGATATCAAAGCAGTTGCCGAACTTGCCCGCTCAGGGAACATTACTACCATCATCGATAATAGTTATTGTACGCCCTTGTATCAACGGCCCATTGAAGCCGGTATTGATATTTCCATCCAGACAGCAACAAAATATATCAGTGGCCATAGCGATACGGTGGGAGGCGTGCTCAGTTGTTCTAAAAGAATGGCTGAAAAAATATTTAACAGTGAATACATGACCGTAGGTAGTGGTATCCAGCCTTTCAATGCATGGTTATTGTTACGGGGGCTCAGAACTTTGCCTGCCAGGCTTGAACGTATCAGCAGGTCAACAACGGAGGTTGTGGATTATTTAAAACAACACCCGAAAGTTGAAGAGCTGATCTTTCCATTTGATGAAAGTTTCCCGCAGTATGAATTGGCGAAACAACAAATGAGCGGCGCCTGTGGTTTGCTGACCCTTATATTAAAAGCAAACAGTATACAGGAAATAGAAAAATTCTGTGAAAGCCTCCGGCATATTTTTATGGCAGTGAGCTGGGGTGGGCACGAAAGCCTTGTGATACCGAAAGCGGTGGGATTGAAAGCAGCAGATTTCGATGCGAACAACAAAGAGCACAGGATGATCAGGCTTTACGTGGGGCTTGAAGACCCGGGTTATATTATTAAAGATCTTGAACAGGCTTTTTCCGCATTATAAGTCCTGGCTTTTCGTAATAAAACTAGGCCGGTGGTTTGTTACCGTTTATAAAATTGAATGCCGGCTATTACAACAGGAAATTATACTTTTGCTACATGCGTAGATCAATTTTTGTTCTCATAGTGCTTTGTTTCATAAGCACTTCAATACATGCACAGGAGAAATGGAACCTCAGGACCATTGTAGATTATGCGATGGCAAATAATATTACTGTAAAACTGAGTGAGGTGCAGGCTAAAATTGCAGCATTGACATTAAAGCAAAGCAGGTTATCGCAGATACCAAACGCCAATTTCACAAATAATACAGGTTATAACAGCGGTACCAGCCAGGATTTCACTTCCTTCACCCGTATCAATGAAACTTATTTATCCTCGGGTTTTCAATTACAAAGCAGCGCAGACATCTTTAATTTTTTCAGTAAAAGAAATACGATCGCCGGCAATGAATGGGAATTGAAAGCTGCCAATGCTTTTGTAGATAAGAATAAGAATGACATCGCCCTCACTGCTGCCAATGCATACCTGAATATCCTACTTTCCAAAGAGCAGGAGAATATTGCATTGGTGCAGGTACAGCAAACGCAGGCGCAACTGGCCAATACAAGAAAAATGGTAGAGGCGGGATCATTACCTGAATTGAATGCATCGCAACTGGAAGCACAGTTAGCTGTTGACAGTGGCAATTATATTTCTGCAAGAGGAAATGTAACACTGAACATCCTTACACTTAAATCTTATTTGAGTATCGACGCGGCAGCTCCTTTTGAAGTAGACACTCCACCCGTAGAACTTATACCGGTAGAACCTATTGCCGATCTGCAACCGGATAACGTTTACAAACTTGCAATGGCCAGCCAGCCATTACAGCGATACAATGACTTTAGATTAAAAGCAGCTGAAAAATTTAAACAGGCTGCCAGGGGTGCAATGTTTCCTACCCTCTCTGCTTACGGCAGTTTGGGAAGCCGTTATGCAAACAATGTGAACGAGGTATTGACCGATACCAAAATATACCCGCCCATTGCAACCGTTAATGTTGGAGGTGTGGATTATAATGTAATGCCACTACAGGATCAGCCTTATCATTTTTACACCTATGGCAAGCGGGGTTTTACAAGCCAGCTCAATGATAATTTTAACCAGTCGATCGGGTTAAGCCTGAGCATTCCTATTTTTAATTCTTACAATCTAAGAACACAATACCTGCGGAGTAAATTAAACATCACTACACTGCAGTTACAGAAACAACAGGATGACCTCAAGCTGAAACAGGATATTTACCAGGCTTATACAGCCGCTATGACAGCAATGGAGAAATTCAATGCATCCAAAAAGGCAGTTGAATCAGCACAGAAAACATTTGATTTTGCGAATAAAAGATTTGAAGTAGGATTGCTGGGAACATTTGATCTTATTACAACACAGAATAATTTACTGAGGGCAAAACTTGAATACAGCATCAACCAGTTTGATTATGTTTTCAAAATGAAAGTGCTGGAGTTCTATAAAGGACAGGGATTGAAGCTGTAAGCAGCAGGTAGTTGCCGGGAGCAAGGTTCATTGATCATTTTCTTTGTTCAATAATGTTATGAAGTAAAAGAGTGCGACGCCACTGAAGCTGATGGATGTAAAAATGTTTGGTAAAAAATAAGAAAAGGATAAAAAGAGATTCTCATGAATAAAAAAACAAAATGGATCCTGATCAGTGTGGGAATATTACTGGTATTGCTGGTAGTGCTTTCGCAGATGGGAGTATTTGGAAAAGATGAAGGAACAAAAGTCAGTGCTGAAAAAGTACAAAAGCGAACCATCATTGAAGTGGTGAATGCCAGCGGGAAGATCTACCCTGAAGTTGAAGTGAAGGTAAGCCCTGACATCAGCGGTGTGATAACCGAGCTTAATGTAGAGGAAGGCGATACCGTGAAAAAAGGACAACTGCTTGCACGTATCTATGCAGATATATACAGCATTCAGCGTGACCAGGCTGCCAGCGGTGTGGCCCAGAGCCAGTCACAGGTAAGCAGCTCTGAAGCACAGGTGGCAAATTCAAAGGCCGCATTGGCTGCTTTGAATGCAAATATGGAACAGGCGCAACGTACATACGATATGCAAAAAAAATTATTTGATGATAAAGTGATCAGCAGGAGTGAATTCAATATTGCAGAAGCAAATTTAAAAACTGCCAAAGCAAATTACGATGCAGCAGTGGAAGGTATCAAAGGAACTATGGCCAGTGTACAGGGAGCAAAAGCCAATGTTCAGAGTGCGGTGGCGAATTTGCAAAAAGCTTCCAAAGATCTTGGCAAGACAGCTATCGTTGCTCCCATGGATGGCGTGGTGAGTTTGTTGAGTGTGAAGAAAGGTGAAAGTGTTGCAGGTAACAGTTTTAATGTAGGAACAGAAATGCTGCGTATTGCAGACATGTCGAAGATAGAGATCAGGGTTGATGTGGGCGAGAATGATATTCCAAAAGTGAAACTGGGCGACAGCGCCATCATTGATATCGACGCATACAGTGACCGCAAATTCAAAGGCATCGTAACACAGATCGCAAGCAGCAATAACGGTGCAGCCAGTCAAAATGCACTGGCAACAACCAGCAATGATGTTACACAATATAAAGTCTATATCAGGCTTTTACCTGAAAGCTATATTGACCTGCTTGGAAAAGGAACCTTTCCTTTCCGGCCGGGCATGAGTGCAAGCGCAGACATCCAGACAAAGACGCAGGCAAATGTTTTGAGTGTTCCGATCAATGCGGTAACAACACGTGAAAAAAATGACAGCAGCAAAACAGCAGGCAAAAAGAAAACTGATGATGCTGAGGCCAAATCCGCCGGTCCAACCATGGATGACCTGGATGTTGTGGTCTTTGTAAAAGGCTCTGACAACAAAGTGAAAAAAGTGAAAGTTAAAACAGGTATCCAGGACATCAATAATATTGAGATCGTTTCCGGGCTGAAAGCAGGCGATGAAGTCATCACAGGGCCTTATGATATCGTAAGTAAAACATTGAAAGAGGGCAGCGAAGTGAAAGTGGTTGACAAGAAAGAACTATTTGAAAAGAATTAACAGTCAGCAATGAACTGTATCAAATAACTGGCTGCCGGTTGATCCCGGCAGCCAACATTTTTCAGGGTGAAAACAATATTCATTTTCTTTATTGGGTTAATAACCTATACGCATTCATTTGCACAGCCTGCCAGGTTACATGTAGTGATCACTGACAGCAGGAAAGAAGCCGTTCAGAATGCAAGCGCATCATTGTACCAGTTACCAGATACCATTTTAAAAAGCAAACAGGTAGTCAAAGGGAATTTCTTTTTTAATGTACAGCAGCATACAGGCTATTTATTGAAGATATCGGCTACGGGCATGCAGGATATTACCCGGCAGGTTGCGGTAACAGATACTGCGCTTACTGTTTTGATTGAAATGACAAATAAGGTGAGTGATCTTGGCAATGTAACGATCGTTTCAAGAAAGCCATTGATAAAACAGGAAGATGATAAAACGGTGGTAGATGCCGAAGTGCTGGCAAACAGCAGTACCAATGCATATGAAGTGCTTGAAAAAACTCCCAGCGTTATCCTTGACCAGGATGGAAATGTTTACCTGAACAGCGCAATTCCCGCAACGATCTATATCAACGGAAGAGAAATGAAACTGAGTAGCACCGATATAGCATCATTATTAAAAAGCCTGCCCGCCGGCAGCGTAAGCAAAATAGAAATACTCAGGACACCTTCTGCAAAATATGACGCTGCCAACAGCGGCGGTATCGTGAATATCGTATTGAAGAAAGGAATAAAGCTCGGAACCAATGGATCATTGAATGCCGGTTATTTCCAGGGTATTTACAGCACGCAGACCATTGGCATCAACCTGAATAAGGGAACAGGAAAGATAAACAGTTACCTGAGCTACCAGTTCACCAAAAGAAACAACTACGAAGAACTGAATTCCAACAGGCTTATAAAAACAGACAGCTCCCTGCTTGCCCAAAGTTCTTATACCACCTACCCTACCATCAATAATTATTTAAGCGCCGGTATTGATGTTGCACTCACTAAAAAATTCAACCTGGCCTATGACCTGCGCCTGAGCAATTCTGATGGCAACAGCTATGCAGTGAACAACAATAATATCATCAATGAAAAAACACTGGCGCAGCTGGGGGAAAGTCAATCAGCTATCAACAATGACAACAATTCAACTTATATAGGCAATGAAGTGGAAGGAAAATATAAGATCGATTCGGCCGGCAGTGAATGGAGTATTGACCTGGAATACAATTATTACAGGAATAAGAATTCACAGCTGTATAAAAATTATTATGACTTCCCTGCAAAACCCACTGTAAGCGGCGATGGCGATAACAGGAATACAAAGAGAATATTTGTAATTGAATCTGATCTCACGTGGAAGCTTCCTAAGAAATTCACGGTTGAAGCAGGTTTCAAATTGACGAACAGTAACAGCAACAACAGTGCTGCATATTTTAAAGATACCGGGACAAATGTAAAATTCGTTGACGTATACCAGACCAACACATTCAAATACCGGGAAACCATCATTGCTTCTTATGTACAGGTTGCAAAAACATTCTGGGGCTTTACACTGAAACCAGGACTTCGTTTTGAAAGCACGGATATCAGCGGCAGGCAGCTTGTGCCGAAAGACACTTCATTGTCCATCAGGCGTACGGATGTGTTTCCTTATGTATACCTCAGGCATAAATTATTCCGCATATTTGGCTTTCCTGAATTCCTGGTAGGAAATTTTATTTATCGCCGTAGCATCAAACGGCCTTATTATGAAATATTGAATCCATATCCAAAATATGTTGACCAGTATTTGTTTGATGTTGGCAATCCAAAATTAAAACCGCAGTTCACCACCAATTACGAGGTCAATGTAACCTATGATGACATTCCCGTGCTGGCTGCAGGTATCAATGATACCAAAGATATCTTCAGCAATGTTACTTACCAGGATAACATAACAAGGATCGCATACCGCACTTATGATAACCTCGGGAAGAACAGGGAACTGTATTTAAGATTGGTTGGCGGTATCCCTCCCGGCGGCAAATATTTTTTCTACATCGGCGGGCAATACAATCATAACTGGTACCTTTCCAGCACATTGGGATCCTAAGCTTAGAATTCCACGTGGACAAGTTGTCGC
>JADMIO011113501.1_pt1 | contig 69395 bp, 47 predicted proteins | sample 8958161 | NCBI WGS metagenome assembly JADMIO01 (sample SAMN16585339, study PRJNA669376) | soil metagenome | isolation source: Crop rotation soil | place: USA: Cullars Rotation, Alabama | collected 2011 | reverse complement strand
CCCCGCCGGCCGGATTCCCAAGGCCATGCCGCCGCTCCTCGCCGAAGGGTGGTCCGTCGAGGCAGAAGGGAAGCTCTACCGTTCCGCCGGCCAGTTCAAGCTGGCCGTGGCCTCGGGCGTCGACTGGTTCGAGCTGCGCGGCGAGGCGGACTTCGAAGGCCAGACCGTCCGGCTGCCGGCGCTGCTCTCCGCCTTGCGCCGCGGCGAGAAGTTCGTTCCGTTGAGCGACGGCAGCCTCGGCCTTCTCCCCGAGGAATGGGTCCGCAAGTTCGCGCCCATGGCCGGCCTCGGCGAGGCGGAAGGGGATCACCTGCGCTTCCGCGCCGTCCAGGCAGCCCTTCTCGACGCCTGGCTCGCGGACGAACCGGTCTCCTGCGACGCGACCTTCGAGCGCGCCCGCGAGCGGCTGCGCAGCTTCGCGGGAGTCGAGCCGGCGGAGCCGTCGCCAGACTTCCAGGGCGAGCTCCGCCCCTATCAGCGCGCCGGCCTGGGCTGGCTCCACTTCCTGCGTGACTTCGGCTTCGGCGGCTGTCTGGCGGACGACATGGGGCTGGGCAAGACGGTCCAGGTGCTCGCCCTGCTCGAATCGCGCCGGGCTCTGCGCGACCGCGAAGGGCTCCCTCCCTCCCTGGTCGTGGTGCCGCGCTCGCTGGTCTTCAACTGGCTCGCCGAGGCGGCCCATTTCACACCGCGGCTGCGCGTCCTCGACCACACGGGAATCGGCCGCGCCCGGGATGGGGCTTCCTTCGCCGATTGCGACCTGGTGCTCACCACCTACGGTACCCTCCGCCAGGACGTGGCGGCGCTCCGCAAGATGGAGTTCGATTACGTCATCCTGGACGAGGCGCAGGCGATCAAGAACGCCGGCAGCCAGACGGCCAAGGCCGCCCGCCTGCTGCGCGGCCGGTATCGCCTGGCATTGAGCGGTACGCCGGTGGAGAACCATCTGGGCGAGCTGTGGAGCCTGCTCGAATTCCTCAATCCCGGAATCCTGGGGGCCTCCTCCACGCTGAGCGCTCATTCCGAGGAGCTGCGCGACCCGGCCCCCCAGACCCGCGAGTTGCTCGCCCGCGCCCTCCGCCCCTTCATTCTGCGCCGTACCAAGCAGCAGGTCGCCCCCGAGCTGCCGGCCAAAATCGAGCAGACCCTCTACTGCGAGTTGCCGCCGAAGCAGCGCCGGCTCTACGACGAGCTGCGGGATCACTATCGAAATTCGCTCGGCGCCCGCATCGACGAACAGGGTCTGGGCCGCACCAAGATCCTGGTGCTCGAAGCCCTGCTGCGCCTGCGCCAGGCCGCCTGCCATCCCGGCCTCCTGGACCGCGATCGCGCCGACGAGCCCTGCGCCAAGCTCGACCTTCTCCTTCCTCAACTCCGCGAGGTCCTGGAGGAGGGGCACAAGGCGCTGGTCTTCTCCCAGTTTACGAGCTTCCTTGCTCTCGTGCGCGATCATCTCGACGCCGAGGGAATCTCCTACCTCTATCTCGACGGCCGCACCCGCGACCGCCAAGCCAAGGTGGAGACCTTCCAATCCGATCCCGACTGCCGGCTCTTCCTGATCAGCCTGAAGGCGGGAGGCCTGGGGCTCAACCTGACCGCCGCCGACTACGTCTACCTCCTCGATCCCTGGTGGAACCCCGCCGTCGAAGCGCAAGCGATCGACCGCGCCCACCGCATCGGCCAGGACCGTCCCGTCTTCGCCAGCCGCATCGTGGCCCGCGACACGGTCGAAGAGAAGATCCTGGAACTGCAGAAATCCAAGCGCCAACTCGCCGACGCCGTCATCCAGGCCGACGAGAGCCTCCTCGCCGGCCTCAGCCGGGAGGACCTGGAGCTGCTGCTGTCATGAACCCGAAGTGGTAGGATTTCTCCATGAGCCAGGGGACACTCAGCAAACCGCACCCTACGCCGGAGCTTTCGCTCGACGAATGGTTCGACCTGCCTGAGGACCAGCCTGGTGAGCTCGTGGAAGGACGGTTGGAGGAGGAAGAGGTGCCGGATTACCTTCACGAGCGCCTACTCATACGTCTGGGGGGGATCCTCGACCACTGGATTTCCCCGCGCGGCGGCTTGGTGGCCGGGTCCGAGGCCAAATTCGTGGTCGGCTCCAAGCGCGGCCGGAAACCGGATCTCACCGTCTACCTGCCGGGCAGCCGCCGCCCCCCGGCCCGTGGCCTGATCCATGTCCCGCCCGACATCGCCATCGAGATCGTCTCGCCGACACCCCGCGACGGCCGGCGCGACCGGGTGGAGAAGACGGCGGAGTATGCCGCTTTCGGGGTGGCCTGGTACTGGCTTCTCGATCCCCAGTTGCGCAGCCTGGAGATCCTCCAGCTCGATCCCCAGGGCCGCTACCTCCATGTCCTCGGTGAAAGCACGGGTATGTTGGAGAAAATCCCCGGCTGTGAAGGGCTGACGCTCGATCTCGATGCGCTTTGGGCGGCGATCGACTCTCTCGAGTGACCTCGAACGAAGCCACAGCAAGGTTCCCCTTCTCCTTGGGGAGGACTACCCGGCTGCGCTGGGAGCACCCACCCCCAAGGATGGCGCCCCCACGGGACGGATGGCTGAAGAATGGGGACGACGGAGCTGTAGGAGTGAGCCCTTCCCCAGGAGAGATCCATTGAGGCACTCTATGGCGCCGATTGAAACCAAGGCGCTTGTCACGCGCTGCAGGAAAGTACGCACTCTCTTGCTGTAGTCTCCTGCTCGGGTGAACGCCTCCATTGCCGTCTGCCGTCGGTGAGCCCTCGTGGCAAGCCTCGCCGCCAGCTCTTCGGTTGTTGAGGTGACGGCTGGCCGTCCCCAGTAGACGTACGCTTATCGCCTACCCTCAAGGCGGCTCACGCGGCAGGAGATGTGACGTGGAGCGCACGTGGCGTGCGCCCCAAACCCTGTTTGGAGGTATGTTCAATGAGATTCCGATTCGTAGCAGCCGCCGTGGCGTTGACGGCGGTCATGTCCCCTGGCGCGGTCCTCGCGCACGACCACGACCCCATCCAGCCGGTGGCGGTCGTTCCACCGATCGACGGCAGCAGTCACAACCTGAGTGATCCCCATGCCAACCAGGCGGGATACGAGCAGAAGCGGTATCTGCCGGACACCTACCTGGATCACCTGGGTGGTGATCCCTCGCAGTTCCCCGGACAGAACAGGCCCGGCCCACGCGACATCTCGAACCACGTGTTCGCCCAGGATCCGGAGCCGGTGCTGAATCCGCTGGACAACAACAATTTCCTCTGGCAGTTCGGGCAGTTCCTCGACCACGACTTCGGCATCACGAACGATCAGGTACCGGAGGAGCCTCTCGACATCGTCATTCCGCCCGACGATCCGTTCTTCGACCCGGTGCTCAGGCCTTTCCTCACCATCGGCCGGCAGGCGTACGCCCCCGGCACCGGCGTCGCGCCGGCCCCGAATCCTCGCCTTTCGGTCAACACGCAGTCCGGCTGGATCGACGCGTCCCAGGTCTACGGCTACGGCCAGACCCTTCCGGGGCCCGGCCCCGCAGGTCCGACCCCGGGTGTGCTGCGGGAATTCGTCGGCGGCCGCCTGCTGGTCGAGCCCGGCACCAACCTGCTGCCGCGGATTCCGACGGTCCTGCCGACTCCGCAGTTCCCCTCCACCCTGTTCGTGTGCGGCGACTTCTTCCCGCGTTGCAACGAAACGCCAGGGCTGGCGATGATCCACACCCTGTTCGTGCGCGAGCACAACCGGAAGGTGGCCGAGTATGCCGCCGACAACCCTGCCCTGACCGACGAGCAGTTGTTCCAACTCGGCCGCCGCTGGGTGGCCAGCCTCATGCAGTCGATCGTGGTCAACGAGTTCATCCCGACGCTGACCGGCGAGAAAGTGGCCAAATACGACGGCTACAAGCCGTGGGTGAACGGTCGTCTCGCCCTCGAGTTCGAGCACTCGCTCTACCGCCTCGGCCACACGCTGCTGCCGCGCGAGTTGCAGCGCTTCGGCTCACCGGGCGGGCACAATCCGCTGCCGCCCCTCGATCTCGGCACGTCTCTGTTCCAGGCCCCCGCCCTCTTCCAGACGTCCGCCGATCTCGACGCGCTGGTACGCGGGTTCATTCGCCAGCCGCACGAGAAAGTGGACTGCGTCGTGGCGGACGGCGTGCGCAACACCCTGGTCGTCGATGAGCCAGGGACGGCAGGGACTCTGTTCGACCTGCCGGCGATCAACATCGAGCGCGGCCGGGAGCTCGGCCTGCCGACCTACAACCAGACCCGCCTGGGCTTCGGCCTGCCACCTGTCGTGCGCTTCTCCGATGCCTTCGATGCCAAGGCCGCGGCGCGCCTGAGCTCGATCTACGCGAATCCCAACCAGGTGGACCTGTTTGCGGGTGGCATCTGCGAGAAAGCCGCGCATCCGGGTCACGGTCACACCGGCCCCCTGATCACCGCCGTCGTTCACCGGCAGATCCGGGACCTCCGCGCTGCGGACCGCTTCTGGTACGAGAACGTCCTCACCAAGGATCAGATCAAGGAAGTCGAAAACTACACTCTCGCGGATCTGATCCTCAACAACACGGGATTGCAGCCGAACGAGATCAACCACGACGCGTTCAAGGTGAAGCACTAGCAGCAACCGCCCCGCGCACGGCATGGGGCGACGCCTCCGACGGTGAAGGCGTTCGCCCCACTTCGCTTCAAGCCCGCGTTAGTCCTTTCTGTCGGGTTCATCGGGCCATTTTCAACTCACCCTCCGGCGACGTATGCTGACTCGTCACTGACACGTCGTGATCGTCGCTGACACGTCAGCGACGATCAGCGACGATCCATTCTGAAAAGTGAAGCCCTTCTTGCAGTGACGTTGGACCCCTGGCATGAGTTCTGCTCCAGCGACGGCCATCACCGAATCTTAATCAGGAGGATCCGATCCATGAGCGCCGAAACGTTTCTAGCCTACTGGATGTGCGATGTACAAGGCGGACCCTTGCCGCAAGCGGCTCCCGCTTCGGTGGACGTTGTTTCTCTGGCCTTTGCGGTGACCGGTCCCGTCGACGGCCAGGATTCGATCACGCTGGGCTATCTCGAGAAATACCACAGTCTGCCCGACATCCTGGCTGGCGCCAAAGCCTTACAGGCACGTGGAACCAAGGTGACCCTTTCCATCAACGGCAGACCCGATTGGCGGGGACATCCCGGCGGATGGACGAACCTGAATCCCATGCAGTTCGCGCACAATGTCGCGCGGATCGTCCGCGACGAATGGCACCTGGATGGTGTCGACCTCGACAACGAAGCCGGGGAGAAACCGGGCGAGGACTTCGTCGAGGTGATCCAGGCCCTGCGCCAGGTCTTGGGCCCCGACGCCCTTCTGACCCTCCCCGTCTACATGGGTCCGGCACGGGATGCCTATCTCTCTCAAGTCGTCGATCAGATCTCCTTCGTCAGCACCATGGCTTATTGGCTGGATTATGAGGGTCAGATCGACCTGTACCGACAGTATGCCCAACTGGCGGGAGATCAGAAGGTGGCGATCGGCGTCTCGCCCGGAACCACTCCCTTCTCGGCGGTTGGCCCCTTGGCGGCCTGGAATCCGTCCCGATCGAACAAGGCCGGCATGATGTATTGGAACCTCAACTCCCCACCGCAGTCCGAGACCGACCTCTGGTGCGCGACGATTGCGGCAAACCTGTCGAAGGTAGCGCAGGCAGTCCCTGTCGGATAGCCGACGCAGCGACCTCACCCGCGGGAGGATGAGGTCGCCTGTCCACCAAACCAGAAACGCCTGCGAGCTGGAGAGAGCTCATTGCGGAGGTGTATATGAGCGCAGCAGAAGTGATTCCCTTCCCCATCGTCAAAGAGCACGACGATCATGTTTTTCTCGCCGGGCGCCCGCCGGTCGGCGAGTTCCTCGGCTTCGTGAAGTCCATGGCTGTCGACGGCCAGAGCGTGTCGCAGAGACACCTGGTCGACGTCTGGCGCACGGCGAACGACCATCTCCGCAAGCTGGAGAAAACTGAGGCGGGAGCGGCGGACCGGCCGAAGGTCCTGCCGGTGCCGGAGGAGCTTCACGCCGACTGCCGGCGCGTACTGAGCGATCCGGTCTTCCGCCGCGCCTTCCAGTACGTGCCGACCGAGATCGCGATGGTGGAGCTCGACCGCCTGGTGGTCTACCAGAAACACATCGATCTGGCCCACGCGGCGAAGATCCGCGCATCGCTGCCGGCGAAGCCGACGGCGAAGGAAATCTTCGGCCTCTGCCTCCCGATCGGCGAGCGCCAGAACCCGCCGGTGCGGCTGATGCAGACCGCGCCGAACAACTACACCTTCATCTCACCGTCGGACGACTTCCGCTTCCTGCAGGCGGAGGTGCTGCGCAACGAGCAGGTCGACATCGAGGCCATCGGCCCGGTCACCGGCGTCCTCGGCATCGTCCTCGGCTACGGCTCGAACCTGCTGAACGTGCTCGCGCTGGAAGGACGGCTGGTGCTGGGCAACGGCAGCCACCGCGCGTACGCGCTGCGCGAGCATGGGGTGACGCACGTGCCGTGCATCGTGCAGAAGCTCACGCGGCGCGAGGAGTTGGAGTTGGTGGCCACGACCGACCTGCAGCAGCATCCCGACCACTTCCTCCGCTCCGCCCGCCCGCCGATGCTGAAGGACTACTTCGATCCGGCGTTACGGATGATCGTGCCAGTGGCGCGCAAGAACCGTATGGTGCGCGTCAGCTTCGGCATCGAAACCATCGACGTTCCGGCGCAATGAACGTTGGAAAAACCACCGTGCGCGCCAGTCATCAATTTCAAGGAGGCGAACGCGCGAGCCGCCGGCACCGGGGAAATGGTTCCACCGCGCCAGACGCCGCGCCGAGCATGCCATGATCACCAACACTTCCGCATCCGCATCCCAAGAACGCAGTAAGGCGGCAGGCGCCGCCACGGCGACGACCTTCACCGGGTTCCTGGTCCGCGACTACTTCGGAGACAGCGGTTCCATCCCGACCTCCGGGCCCGTCTACCAGTCGCCCGACATCATCCCGTACCAGAACAACACCCTATCGGCAGGGACGGCGAGCTCGACCTACAACGGCCCCGACATCGGCGTGAACGTCATCTCCGGCGCCGCCAACAACATCTACGTGCGCAGCAACAATCTCGGCGCTTCGGCACAGAGCGGCTACGCCACGCTGTACTACTCGCTGGCGTCGCTTCTCATGCAGCCGACCGCGTGGGTGAACAACCAGGTCGCCACCGCTGGCGGCTCGACCACCGCAGCCTTCGACGACACCACCACCAACAGCACCAGCGTCGGCGCCGGCGACATCGCCCTCACCAGCCCGGCGTTCCTCCTCACCAGCCTGCAGGCGCCGGGGGCGGGACAGCACTACTGTTTCGTGGCCATTGGCTCGACCAACGCCGCGCCCTTCACTCCGCCGACCACCAACTTCGGCTCGAACAACAGCTTCGCCACCTGGGTGCAGAACAATCCGAACGTGGCGTGGCGGAACTTCGGCTACTTTGCCTCCAGCCAGCAGAACATCGTCCAGACCCTGCAGTTCGGCAACGCCAGCACGCAGTCGCGGAGCGTGATCCTCGGCGTCTCGGCGACGAACTGCCCCACCGGCACCGCGGTGCAGTTCGTGTCGACGTCCCAGACCTGTCCCTTCAACTTCACCGTCTATCTGCCGAAGCCGAACGATCAAGGGACGCAGAGCACCAGCTATCAGGTGACTGTTCCCGGCAGCTACTACGGAACGCTCACCTTCACCGCCACACCGCCGCAGGGCGACAGCTTCCAGAGCAACTCGACCCTCCACGCATCGGCCATTCCGCTGGTGGACGAGCCGAACATGGACGAGAAGCACCTGCGCGCGGCGCGCAAATTCACCACGCACCTGACAAAGGAGGATGGCAGCGTGGAAGAGACTGAGTTGGTCGGTATTCTGGTTGGCGAATACAACTGGGTGACGTCATGACGACCATGCCCCGCTTCTACGACAGCGAAACGGACTTCAGCAGCGCCTCCGGCACCGTGGCCCTCGGCAACATGTCGGGCATCAGTTTCTCCGGCTCCAACCCATGGAGCTTCGAGATCTGGTTCTCGCTCGACGCCCTGCTGGACACCACGAACCTCATCAGCCGCGAATCGGAGTTCGTGCTTCAGACCCAGGGCGGCACGATCTACGCCGCGCGCACCAATCAGGTGGTGGCGCTGACCACGCCGGCGATCCTGCAGCCGAACGTCTGGTATTATCTCGCCCTCACCTTCGACGGCACCACCATGAGGCTCTACCTCGACGGTGCGCAGCAGGCGCTGGTCACGCTGGTCGACTCCGGCATCGGCAACTCCGGCAATCCCATGACCATCGGCGGCGGCTTCTACGGCCAGATCAACAGCGCGCGCTTCTGGAACACGTCGCTGCCGATCGGCCAGCTCTACCAGAACCAGTTCACCGATTATACGTCCGGAACGGCGAACCTCCTGGCGCAGATCGACTTCACACAGTCGCCGCCGGTCGACACCTCCGGCAACGATACACCGGTCACCGTGTCGTCCACCGGCGTGGAGCTGGTGGCGTTCACACCCTCGGTCAGCCTCGACTCGTCGAGCTTCTGCGACCCCTACGACGACTCACCGGTCAATCCCGGCGGCACGCAGAGCGACTTCAGCGTCATGGCGTGGGTGGCGCCGAGCTATCTGAACGGTACACAGTTGGTGTTTTCCAATGGCGTGCCGGGCGTGAGCGGGATGTCGCTCGGCGTCACCTCGCAAGGCAACGTGCAGTTTCAGGTCGGCGGTGCCACCCCCGTCGTCTCCAACGCGCAATTGTCGAACGGATCGTGGGCCAACATCGCCGCCACCTGGTCGGCGTCGAGCGGTGCGGCGGCGCTCTACGTCAATGGCAACGCCGACAACACCGGCACCATGGCCTTCGGTACCGGCCTGGCGAGCGGTACCCCGCTGATCGGCGGCGGCGTGCTCTCCGACGGCTGTGTCGGCTCGAGCTTCATCGGCTACGTGCAGTCGGTCGACGTCTGGAACTACGTCCTGAGCGCCACCGATGTCACCAACTACCTCACCGAGTCACCGATCACCGATACCGGCTGCGTGGCCGACTACGATTTTTCCCTCTCCGACGCGCAGAACTCCATGACCATGAATCCGATCGGCCTGGTCGGCGCAATGCTCACCACCACCATGACGTCACTCAGCCTGTTCGGTAGCTCCAGCTCCACCAGCGTCGTGGCGGGAACGGCTGCGCCGTCGTCGCCCGCCATCGCGGCGCAGGTGGAGTCTTTCCGCGCTTTCATGACCGACTCCTTGCGTATCCCTGTCGAGCTCCAGCAGCCCTATCTCGACCTCATGCGCGAGAACCTGGAGCGGGTGGAGCGCGAGATCGCCGCCGGCACCCACCGGCCGCCGGCACGATTCACCACCGAGTCGCTCCCCGGTGGCGTGTCGCGGATCATCATGCATACCGACGAGGGGTCGGCGGTCATTTTCGAGGGCATTCTGGATCCCTGCACCACGTGGGTGATCAGCTTTCTCATCGCCATCGGCTCCGCCCTCCTCGCGGTCTTCGGCATCGCCGTCACCACGCAGGCGGGGCAGAACATGGCCACCTATCTCTCCACGCGGATCACCCCCTACATCACGAGGATACAGAGCATCTTCAGCTCCGGCAGCGTCTCGCCGAACCTGGTGTGGCTGGCGATCAAACAGCTCAACAGCGACGGTCTGCTTCTGCCGATGCTGAAGTTCGGCTGGAGCGGCGTGATCAGTTGGTGGGCCGCCCTCAACCTCGGTGCCCGCATTGCACTGCTGATATCGCCGGTGGCCGCGCTCGAGGTGGCGCTCCTCATCAGCCAGCTCGCGCTCGCTCTCACCAGCGTCTACGCCGTCTGGCAGAGCCCCGACAACTGCTGGGTGAACAACGAAGCGCCACAGCTGCGCGTGGCGTGAGCACTCCCGAAGGCCGGCCGCCTCAATGGCCGGCCTTCACTTCTCTCACTACCGCCTGGTACGACGTCAGCCTAGAAATGAAAGCATCCCTCCCTTCCGTTAGGGGCCGACACTTCCTCACACTCATCATCGACCCGCCTATACTGCTCAGGTATCAGCGCTTTATCGCGCCTCGACGAAGCACCCCAACCGGTGCAACATCTGCTGGATCGACACCCACACCACGAGCTCGATCTGCGCCTCGGGGGAGAGGCCTTCGGCAACCTCAGCGAGGAGCGTCGGCGACACCGTGGCCGGGCTCGGGGAGATCGCTTTCGCGAGGAGGAGCGCCAGGGCCGCTTTGTCGTCGAGCCCGGGAAGCGATGCCAGCGTGGCACGCGCGGCCTCGATTCCGCCGTTGCTCTCCGGCGGCTCGGCGGCGAAACGGGCCACCGCCTGAAGCGTCTCTTCAGCCACGGGCGGGCTCGTCCGGAGGGCCAGCTTCCGGGCCTCGCCGGCGAGGGTTTCATTGCCCACCACCGTGGTATAGACGAGGCCGGCGAGGATCTTGACGGGCAGGCCGAGCCGGCTGTCCGCCGCGCTCAGGTTGTCCCGCAGGACGGTGGTGATGGCCTTGACCGCCCGTTGGCTTCCGACCTTGGCGAGCAGCGGGAAATCATGGCCGGTCCGCTCTTCCAGATAGGCCCCCACGGCGGGCCAGCGCGACGGGACCCCGCGGGTCCAGGTCCCTTCGAGCCGGATCGCGGCGGGCACGTAGCGCAGGAACGCCAGCTTGGTGGCGAGCGTGTCCCGGCCGCCGGGACGCGGTCGGAGCGCAGGGTCCGCGGACGCCTCGGTGGCGACCCGGTGCTTGCCGGTGGTCCAGCCGGTCGGCAGCAGGACCGGGGAGACCTCCTCCACGGCGGCCGCTTCCAGATCGACTCCCACAGCGTCCATGAATTTGTTGAGGAAGCCCATCATGGCGACCCCCAGGGCGATCCCCTCGGCCTCGCGGGAGGAGAAATGACGGAGGAGCTCGTCCTTGTGCTCGCGCGTGAAGGCGCAAGGGATGCGCGCCAGCGCCTCGGCCGCGGCCACCGCCGCGTTCTCGGCCGGAGAGCGCCTTCCGGCCAGCGCCTCGGGAGGCGTGCCGCGGCGCAGGGCGAAGGAACAGGTATGGGCGGTGCAATACGAGCAGCGCGCCGTCCAGCTCGCGGTATAAAGGGCCAGCCCCAGAGGCACCACCGGCGGCCCCCAACCCCAGACCGAGAACGGCAGATTGAGGAAATTCGGCACCATCAGGTTGTAGCTCCGGAACCCGGTGGGCCAGATGGCGAGCAGGGAGTCGCAATTGGGCACCACCCCGATCACCAGCCGCACGAGCTGCAGGAGCGGCCCATACTCCCCACGAAGCCGCGAGAGGTCAATGGAAGAGGATTGAAGCGACCGGCTCAACGTCTCCGGCGCCGCCATCGTATCAATGCTCATGGAGCGACCCTCCCCACCGTTCCGCCTCCAAACGCCTCATCGCCCACTGCCGAAGGCAGAGTCGGCGGCAAGACGGAGCCGGCATGTTTATGATCTGGTGAGGTCAGTTGTACTCCACACCTCGGGAATCGTCAAGATGAAGAAGTAACCATCCCGGCGAATTCGGTCGCGAACCGATGCGCGTCGCCCGGCCAGCGGGCCGAAAGATAGGAGCCGTCCCGGACGGTGCCTGAATCGAGACCCTCCCCCAGGACGCCGTGCAGGCCGATGCCCTGGGTCAACAAACCGAAATTTGCGCCTCCTCAATTGCACCGATCCTGGTTAATAAAACCGCACTCGAGAAGCAAGAGATAATGTGCTCCGCTTTGCGCCACCGAGAGACGGAGGGATTGAACTGTCTCCCCCATGGTAGCGTGGGATGCTGCAGACCAGGTGGCCGACATCTGGCCCGGGCCCGCAGGGAGAGGGCTCGGCCGAGTCGCAGGAGTCCTGCTGTAGATGCGATCAAGGTCAGACCGTACTGCCGAGAAGGCTTCCTTGATCTTATCGGCTGAAAGCTCCGGACCTGCCGCTGAAAACCTGCATAGGCCGGAGTGAGGGCCCACCACCAGAATGAACGAATCGAAACGATTTTCGGGCTTCGTAACCGTGCGCAATACAAATGTGTTGTGTGCTTGCGGTGTATGCTCGAGAGTCGCGCCGGGAACTTGCTGCAGCACGCTCACGGGCATACCCATGGAAAGGCCCAAAGGCTTCTCGCGAGACACTGTGGTTCCGAGGCCGGTCATGGCAATGACAGCCGCCAACAGGATTGGTACTTTCAATTTTCCTCCTTGTCTTGTGCGAGTCTTGAGCTTTGGTCCCGCCGCCCCTAGCCCGGGAGCTCCCCACGCCGCCGCCAGCACAGATACGCCATCAGCCCGTAGAACAGCGCCATCCCGAGGCCGAACTCGGTGGTCCAGTACTCGGTCCTGCCGCGGTTCACCGTCAGCGGGTCGAAGACCTCCTGAAGGAAGAGGTTGTGGCTGGCGTGGAGGATCACTCCAGTCCACACGCTACCGGAGCGCAGACGCAGCCAGGCGATGATCACAGAAAAAGCCGCGATGTCGAGGGTGAAGAAGAGGAGCGACCACCAACGCGGGGCTGCGCTGTGGTAGTCGCCGAAGAGGATCAGCGGATAATGATAGAGCGCCCAGACGGCGGCACTGACCACCACCGTCCCCCCGAAGCTCGTCAGCTTTGCGAGCTCGGGAACGAGGAGCCCCCGCCATCCGAGCTCCTCACCCAGGGCGTAGACGACGTTGATGAGGAACCCCACCGTCGCCAGCAGAAACAGGGAGACTGGCAGCGGGCGGTGCGACACCGCTCCCTTGAAGCCGCCGAAACCTGTCAACCAGGCGATGCCGTAGACCAGGAGGCCGCCCACGAGAGGCAGGAGATAGCTCACCACCTGGTACCGCGTCCGCCCCCATCCCCAACCGAGGCCCCGCAGGTTCCCCTGGTAGATCAGCCGCGTAGCAAGCGCCGCGACACCCGGGCACCACATCAGGGCCATCACCAGAAGATTGGTCAGCTTGCCACGGTTGGGGACGAGGATGAGGTAGTAGAAAACCGAGCTCAGGGCGAAGGTCAGGAGAAGGTAAGTCAGGACCTTCTTCTTGGGATCGTCGGTCATACGGATCTCCCCGGGTGGCGCAGCCGTTAGGAGGTGTCTCGAAAGCCCTTGCCCCAAAAGCTCGGGAGCGAGACTGGTTTCGCTCAGCAGCAGCCCAGCCGGTCGATTCTCGCACAGTTCCAGCCCAAGGAAGTGCCGGCCGATTCACGGCCAGAGTGTTTGAACAGTCTCAGGATGAATGACGAAGGGCCTTCGCGATGGGGGAAACAAGTCAGGATATTTCATTTTTGAAGGAAGGGCGGATCGCTCGCAGGAGTTCTCCAATGAGCCTTTATGTAGTCCACCGATTCCGATAGGCAGTCGATCTTGATCGTCTCCGCGAACCAGACGAGGCGGGGATTGTTGCCCGGAATCAGTACAAGGGCTTGCTCTACAATTTTGAGACTCTCGGCGGGATCGGAATCGACCAGGACGTAGGCGAGTTGGGTGAGCGTCCTGCTTCTGAGGAATGGCTCCGCTGCTGCCTCGAAGAGTCCTGCTGCTTTACGCAACAGTCTTCCTGCTTCCTCAATGTTGCTGAGATCGTCTTCAAGGGCTCCTTCCACGCACAGCACCTTCCCTTCAATACTGCCGCTCTGTTAGCCCTTCACTGCGTACTCACGTGCCTTTTTCAGTGCATCGCGGGCCGCAGGCCATTTCGCCAGCCGCCGTCGGGCATTCGCAATCTCGGCACGCGGAGCCGCGGTACGTGCGGCTCCGCGAGAAGAACTATCCGAGGGGGTCTGCGCCGCTACCACCGTCGGTCTGCGGCGGAGGGGCGTTGAGTCCTCCAGGGTCCGCACCGCTGCCCTGTGTGGTGTGAGGAGACGCGGAGGACGCGATGAGATAGAGCACGAGCAGAACCAAGCGAAGCATGGCTCTCCCTTCGGGGACAAGTGACCGCACGAGCGCCATTGCCCGTGAAAGGCGTCCCCATGGCTGGAGTGTCCGCCTCTCCAGGCCCAGGGACAAGCGCGTGCGTCAAGAAAGGACAACGATGGAGAGAGGACCGTCACAGATGGACGCACAGGAAATCCCTACTCTGGAAACACAACGACTGTACCTGCGGCCGTTGCGCAAAAGTGACTTCGAGGATTATGCCGCGCTCTATGCGGACCCGGAAGTCTTGCGATACCTGGCATCCGGGCCGGAACCGTGGGATCGAGGCCGGGCGTGGCGACACATGGCCTTTGTCAAGGGACACTGGGAGCTCACGGGCGTCGGCATGTGGGCGGTGGAACACAAGGAGGCCGGCGCGTTTATGGGTTTGATCGGCTTTGCCGCGCCGGAAGGCTGGCCCGGATTCGAGCTCGCCTGGATTCTGGCGCGGCGCTGGTGGGGCAACGGCTATGCCTCCGAAGGGGTCCGGGCGGCTCTGGCCTATGCCTTCACCGTCCTCAAAAAGGATTGCATCATCAGCCTCATCCATCCGGAGAATCAGGCCTCCATCCGTGTGGCTGAGCGCCTGGGAATAGATTCGGAGAAATCGAGGAGCCGAACACAATCGAGTAGCATCCCCTCCTGAGCGAACGGTATCGCAGCCCGAGCGCTGGGTGGACGACGCAGCCCTGCAAGGCATCTGAGCTCGACCGGACCCAGGAATACGCCGCTCGCTGGATTTTCTAGAAACGCCTGGCACTAAACCCTGCAGACCTGATGACTGACGGAAAGTCTCCTCGCAACGGGGGAAGTGTGTCCGGGAGTCGATTTCTCACTTCTTAGATTCGTACCAAATCCGCCCGACCTTTACGCCACTGCTCTTCTTGTCATCCTTTCGTTTCGTCCTTACGCCATTCGTCATGCAACAGTCCATATTCTTCCAATTTAACAGACAAGACAGAAAGCGTTACCCCCAACGCTTTCGCCGCTTCCTCTTTTCGTCCCTCAAAGAAGCGCAGGGCTTTGATGATATATGCCCTTTCCACAACTGACAAAGGTCTGATTGGTTCTTCAACGTGGCCACGGTGTTCCGCGCAAAACTCGCGGAAGGTCTTCTCATCGAAGGTAATGATATCGCCCTCTTTGTCTGAAAAACTGACCAAGTGCGTAACGAAGCTCTCCACTTCTCGGACATTCTCTGGCCAGAGATAGTCCAACACAAGACCTCTCACAGCGGGAGGAATTACAATGCGGAAACCGATCTCGGCAGCAAACGATTTAATTAGAGGTAAGATGTCTTCCGACCGCTCAGTCAGAGGGGGGACCTGAAGGCCAAAGCGAATTCGCGCCAAAAGGTCAGCCCGAAAACCGCCATTCCGAGCCATCGCATACACATCTTTATTGGATGCGAAAATCCAACGCACGTCCACCAGTCGCTCCTTGTCCTCCCCTAATTTCGTATATGTTCCGTTCTCCAAGACTCGCAGAAGATAACCTTGGAGCCCCAACGGAAGATCAGCTACCTCATCCACAAAAAGTGTTCCACCATTGGCTCTTTCGATATAGCCAATTCGTCGTTCCGTCGCACCCGTAAAGGCGCCTTTTGCATGGCCAAACAATTCTGATGCAGCCAAAGTCTCAGGAATTACTGAAGCATTCATCTCAACATATGGGCGGGCTGCACGCGGACTCATAGAGTGCGACCACAAAGCGAGAAGCGATTTACCAACGCCTGTGGGGCCGAGAAACATGCAGTTGACATCAAGTTCCGACAGTCTTTTTACCTTATCGACGAGCTCTCGCATTACACTAGAGAAGACAATTGGAGTGAGCCGACGCCTTCTGTTGCGAAGTTTCTTCGCCACAGTTAGATTGCGACGCGCAGTTGTCAAGTCTTTCTTTACTGCGCTGGCAGATTTGTAGCGACTCTCACGATCGACTTCCAGGCATCTGTCGACTATGCCCTCAATTGAGGATGGCACTAAGTCATTAATCGACGAAACATCCCGATAGCGCCCAACGGCTTTTGTCCCCGTCAACAACTCGTATAGGACCGCGCCGAAACTGTAGATGTCCGTCTGCCTGTCAACCTCAAGGCCTAGTTGCTGCTCCGGCGACATGTAGCAGATGGTGCCACGCACCAACGTAGAGTATTTGAAAGACAGGGAAGTCTGATTATTTGATAACCCAAAATCGCAAAGCAATGGCCTTCCTATATCATCGATGAGAATATTTGACGGCTTGATGTCACAATGAATAATTCCTTTAGAATGAGCTGACATGATGGCATTCAGAATACCGTCTGCTATGCTTAGAATAGCGTCAATCTGGTGAAACTTGAACGTCTGCTGCCGCAGGTGCCACTTCAATGAGTGCCCCACATAAGGCATTACTATAAAAGACTTACCGTGCCAGGTACCCGAATCGATTACAGGAACTACATATGGTGACTCGGCCAGAACATTTTGTATTTCCTGCTCAAGCCTGACAGGTAGGGACTTACTTTTTGAAAGCTTGAGAGCGCACGATAAGTTTTTCTTGAGAGAGAAGCATCGATAAACTTGTCCAAACCCCCCTTCACCAATCAACTTAAGATCCCTGTAACCCGGTATCTTGAATCCAGGACCATCGGACTGGTCTTCGATTTGGCGGACCCAATCTAGGAACTCAGCAATCTTAGCGTCGTAATCAGTTAAGTCGAAGTGCTGACGGTGAGCCAGGAGGGGAGGGAGTGCGCAGCATTCCCTGAGCACGGGAATCACTATGCGGTCAGGGTCGGTAACGGCCCTGTACAGAGCGCCCTCTAATTCTTCATTCACCCACGGGGACTTAATGGCGCTCTCTGAACAGACAACGACCACGATCCTAGATATTTCGAGCCCTTCCGCTATGGCTGCCGGTATCGACTGCCCAGGAAAGATAGAGTCGGCATCAAACCAGACACCAAATCCTTCCTCGCGCACATCATTGACTAATCGTTGTACCCATTCCCTGTCTACAGCCGAATAGCTTACGAATATAGACATTAGTATTCCACCTCCCTCCCAGCTTCGCCGCTTGTCTGGCCCTAACTTGTCGGCCCAAGAATAGCTTGCTCCGACCATCATACGCACTAACTCTATTAGCTCTACCGATTAACCCAATCAACGGCCAGTTCTTCGCTCCCGGAGAGTCCCGGGGCTGGCATGGTGCGCCAGAAGGCGCGGTTCAGGCGAATTGCGACCCACGAAGCAACCCGGCACCCAATGTCCCCTCCCGGACCCCTGAATCTCTTTCCCGAAGCTCTTGGACTCAGCCCGACGCAAAAATAGCGGACCCGGCGCCCCCGGAACGCATCCGAACGGCTGAATTTCTTTCCCGACGCCTTCGATGGGCTCCCGGACGCCCGATTTCCCAGGATGACGGCCCGGGAGGTTATCCGGCGCGCCGGGAGCGCTCAAAATCCATCCGGGAGCCCCCCCAAACGCGCTGGGAACCCAGAAACGCCCTCGGCCGTCTTCAAAACGGGTCCGGACGGTACGGACGGCCCCAATCGTGTACACTCTCCCCGCCGCGGCTTTCCTGAAATCGAGCCATGCCCGTCTCCGCGCTCAACTCCCAGGTCGTGTACGACGCCCTCAAGGCGAACGGGATCCGCCTGCTCTCGGTGCTTCCCGAGACGTGGCTCGTCCATCTGGTGAGCCTGGCGGAGGAGGATCCAGAGATGGTGCTGGTCCGGCTGGCCAAGGAGGAGGAGGGGGTGGGGGTCTCGGCCGGGGCCCATCTGGCAGGAGTCAAGTCGGCGATGCTGATGCAGAACCATGGCCTGCTGGCGAGCATCAACGGCATCGTCTCCCTCGCCCAGCTCTATCGCATCCCCCTGCTCATGCTGGTCAGCCACCGCGGCGGATTCGGCGAGGAGCACCCCTGGCAGACCGAGGGCGGCGGCGTCACGGAGCACGTCCTCGACGCCCTGCGCATCCAATATGTGACTCTCGACGAGCCGAGCCATGTGGCCGCGCGCGTGCGCCAGGCCGTGGTCCTGTCCGAAGCGAGCCTGCGGCCGGTGGCCCTGCTGCTCTGCCGCGGCCTGATGTGGGAGGACTGACGGATGCTCCGCGTCGAGGCCCTGCGCGCCATTTATCCCGAGCTGTCGCGGTGCATCGTGGTCACCAACATGGGGGCCGCGCCGGCCGAGCTGTACTCCCTCGGACACCAGCCTGGCTTCTTCTATCTCTGGCACTCCATGGGCCTGGCCTCCTCGGTGGGCTTGGGGATCGCCCTGAGCCGCCCCGAGCTCCAGGTCGTGGTCGTGGACGGCGACGGCTCGCTGTTGATGAACCTCGGGAGCCTCACCACCCTGGCCCGGTACCGCCCGGCCAATCTCATTCATCTGGTGTTCGACAACGAGGTCCTGCTCTCCGTGGGCCGGAGCTTCACCACCGCCACCGCCACCGGATCGGACCTCGCCGCCATCGCCGCCGCCTCGGGGGTGCCCCGCACCGGCACCTGTCGCACCGAGGAGGAGCTGCGCCAAGCGTTCACGGGCGCCCTCGCCGCCAAAGAGCTCGCCTGCCTGGTGGCCAAGGTCGAGCCGCAGGGACCGCCGAGCTATTTCATCGATCTTCACTTTCTGGAGAGCCGTTTCCAGTTTGAACGCCACTTGCGGCAACTCGCCAAGCAAGAAGAAGGAGACCGCCGATGAGCATCCTCCAGCAGCTGGTGGCCGAGCTCGACGCCGGCCGCGTCCGCGTCGTCGATCTCACGCAGCCCCTGGGACCGGACACGCCGGTCATCGGCCTGCCGCCGCAGTTCGCCTCCTCGCCAGGGGTGACCCTCGAGGTGATCTCAAAATATGACGACAAGGGTCCGGGCTGGTACTGGAACACCCTCCATCTCGGCGAGCACACGGGCACCCACTTCGACGCGCCGGTCCACTGGATCACCGGCAAGGATCTGCCGGACAACGCCTGCGACACCATCCCGGCCCGGCGCTTCGTGGGCCCGGCCTGTGTGATCGACGTGACAGCCGAAGTGGAGGCGAACCCGGATTTCCTCTTCACCCGCGATGGCCTTCTCGCCTGGGAAGCCCGGCATGGCCGCATCCCCCGCGGCGCCTGGGTATTGCTGCACACCGGCTGGAGCCGGCGCACCGGAGAGAAGGATTTCTTGAACGTGGGTCCGGACGGCCCTCACAGCCCCGGCTTCCACAAGGAGACCATTGTTTTTCTGATCCAGGAGCGGGACGTCCTCGGCGTCGGCGTGGAGACCGTGGGCACGGACGCCGGCCAGGCCGGCACTTTCGATCCCCCCTTCCCCACCCACACCCTCATGCACGGCGCCGGCAAGTTCGGCCTCGCCAGCCTCCGCAACCTCGATCAGCTGCCGCCCACCGGAGCGGTGATCATCGCCGCGCCGCTCAAGATCGTCCACGGCAGCGGCAGCCCGTTGCGGGTTTTGGCGTTGGTAGAGTGAGCGTTTCTCGGATTGCCGGAAATCGGCTATCCTAAATCGCCCCTCCTCTTCCTTGCCGCCGGCCATGAAGTCGGCCTGCAAGCGTTCAAGGGTGTGTTGGGACTGCAGGTCTCTACTATCTTATTTCAACGAGGACACTAGAATCATGAAAAAGGTACGTCACTTCGTAGCATCCGTATCCACCCGGGAGAACGGCCAGGACGAGGAACATGAGTGGCCGGTCTACGCCTGGACCCACGAGATGGCCACCGAGATGGCTTTCGCGTACGTCTTCCAGGTGCTCAAGGTCAAAGGCGACTTCGAGCTGCGAGTCGTCGGGGCGTAAAGAGAGTCATCCAAGGAGCCTGTGACACAGAAAAATCGTCAAGGACATAAAGGACTGCAAGGACCACAAGGACAAAGAAAAGCCCCAATCAGCTCTTCTTTCTTGTCCCTGGCGTCCTTGTAGTCCTTTATGTCCTTGCTCGGTTTTCTGGCGTGCAGGCTCCTGGCCCGAGGTTCTCGCGACCTTTCAGGCCGCATGGGCTCCATTGTTGGCTATTGCTGAAAAGGATGGTACCCTCAGGGCCAGCGATGTGCCCTCCTGAGCGCCCCCGTGTCCCTCCGCCTTCCCCTGGCAGCTCCGTCGTTCAGGCGAAGAAGGTGGCTCCGCCGGAGGTGTACTGGCCACAGCGGATTCGAGCAGCCCAGGCGAAGCTGCCGACGATGGCTCCTTCACCCACGCCGCCAAGGCAGCAGACCACAGCGGTTGGGGCGGAGAAGAAGAACGAAGCCCCGCCGGGGCGACTTCCCCATCAAGCGCTCGTGCAGGCGAAGCCGGGGACCGGTACCCCAGAGACTGTCCGGCATTCCCACGCGCAGAGCGTGGCCCCCCCTCCCATTCATTCTCCTGTTCCGGCCAACGGTCCGGTGCTTCAGCCGGCGTCGAGGGGGAGAGTGCGTGGGCAGAAGATGGATTTGGGCGCGTTCTTCAAGCAAGTGGATGCGGAAGCCGCTGCCAAGAAAGCAGGAGCGCCACTCAACTTCGCTGGTGCAGTCAGAGCTGGGGCAGGCGCGCGTGTGGTCGTTGCGCCCCCGCCCCCCATGATACCGACAAGGTTCGGTGCGGACTGTTCTCAGTTGGATTGGGACAACGCTCTGATCGTGGAGCTCGTCGCTCTGGCTGGCCGCCCCGCGAGGTTCAGGGCTTCGGGACTCGTAGATCACGGAAGCTCTGGCGCAACGCAGTATTGGAGCTTCACTGCCGAGTGGGTGCGGTCGGGGACTATCGCCGCGGACGGCCTGCTCTCCAGTACCGTGCCAGGCCGGCTTGCTGAATTCGTCTCGGGCACGCTGCAGTTACACTACCATCCGCACGCAAGACCTACCGACAACTATCTGCACATCAAGAAGAGCGATGGATCGGACCCGAGAGCGGGGGAGTTCAAGAACACTCACTGGCTCGTGGCAGCGATCGGTCTGACCCAGGCAGCCCTTACTCCGGACGGCACCTGACGAAAAACTCTTAATTCGCCGGCGCCTTGGGCGGGGGCGCCGCCGCGCACTCCACAAAGCGAGGCGCCTTACCTTTCATCACGCACCTCGTCAGAGGGGTCTCCCCGACACCGGCCCAGCGATCGGCGAGGGGCCGTACGGGGTGACGAAGTCCTCCCGTGGAATCACCGGCGCGCTCTTGTCGTCCCCCGGTTCCCGCACAGCCGGCAGGATATACCGGGGAGGGAGGTTCTGCGAGGTATTGACCGTGCCCTTGCTGCTGTAGTTGCCGGCGAAGGTGGCGACGATGAGGTCGAGCTCCGGGATCACCAGCACGGCCTGGCCGCCGGCGCCCCCGGCGAAGAAGGCGTGCACGGTGCGGTTCTTGTACGGAAAGTCGATGCTCCACCAGAGATATCCGTAGGTGACGCCGCGCAGGTGATACAAGGGCGTGGACGCACGGGCGACGAAATCACGGCTGAGAATCCTGCGGCCCTGCCAGGTCCCGCCGTTGAGCATGAGCTGGCCGAACTTCATGAAATCGCGCGGCAGGAACTGCGCTCCCCCACCGCCATAGGGGTGACCCGCGGGATCCAGGGACCAGCCATAGCGATCGATCTTCATCGGGACCCCGAGCAGGCGATCGAAGGTGTCCAGCGGAGATTCACCCGTCGCGCGCCCCACCACCCCGAGGGCGAGGTTCGGATTGATGCTGCAGTAGACGGCTTTCTCCCCAGGCGCCGACGCCATCGGGACCTTAAGTGTATACCGGTAATAATCCGGTTCGTCGGATTGATCGAGCATGGCGTCTTCGTTGCCGGGCGCGTCCGGATTGGTGTCGTCGCAGAAATATCCGGACGACATGGTCAGGAGGTGCTCCAGGGTCATGGCCCGCTTCCGCGGCTCCAGGTCCGCCGGGAAAGCGCCTCCATTCATGATCGAATAGACCGGCGTCGACAGCTTCAGCGGCGCACCGGCCTCGATCGCGGCACCCACGACCGTCGCCGTCACGCTCTTGGCCGCCGAGCGCGTTTCGTGCAATTTGTCGCGGTGCTCGCCGTGGAAATACTCCTCCAGCACCAGCTTGCCATGCCGGGCGATCAAAATGCCGTGGATCTCCGGGCTGTCCACCGACTCCATCGGCGTATCGATGATCCTCTGGATGAAGCTCTCGATGCCCGCGCGATCGATGTCCACCTCCTCGAGGGTCGCCGTGGGCCAGCCATCGTCGCGGGCCAGCGGCGGATGGTAGACGTAGCGGCCCGGGCTCTTGCCGCGCGGATAGAAAGCGCTCTGCTCGTCATCGCGACGGAAGTCGTAGGTCCCGCCGCGATTGGGAAAGGATACGGTGATCACATCGTTGGCCGTGTCGTAGGTCCCGCTGGCCAGCTCGCGGTCTTCCTTCTGCCCGGAACGCCTGCCGATCAGCTTGACGGCGTTGCCCTCGCGCACGAGACGGTCGACGCCGAGCCAGGCGCCGTAGTCGCGCTCCGGATTGCGCAGGAGGACGCCGAGCGAACCGTCCGGCCGTTTCCGCGCCAGGAGGTAGAGGGTGAACGTGTCCTCGTAGGGGATCACCTGCCCGCTCCACCGGTTGGTACCCTCGGGCTGCAGGTGGACGGGGGACGCGTATCGGCCGTTGATCGTGATCGGTTGCACCCAATGACCCCGCAGGGCCCCTCCGGCCTGCAAGCGGCCGCGGAAAGATCCCTGGCCGTTCGGCAGGTCGAAGGACAGCTCGCCCTGCTCCACACGGACGGGCACGGTCCGTCCCATCATCTCGGCGGTGTACGTCTCCCCTGTCCGCTGAATCACCAGCAGGCCGCGGGCGAAAGGCCCGAACCACCGCTTCGCTTTCCAGAGGCCTTCCAGGTCGTCCGCCGCCACGGCGGCCGTGGCGGTAAACGCCGCGACGATCAACAGGAGGGTGATCCACATTGGTCGGATTTTCATCAGCGGGTTCCTCTCTATGATACGGCACCGTTGTCGCCCCCACCCGCCCTCACTCCCCCAACCCCCTCTCTCCCGGCCTCCCCCCCTTCCGCCGGGAGAGAGGGGGCTCAAGAAACATTTCTTGACTTCTCCCTCGTCTCCCGGCGGAAAGGGGGGGAGGCCGGGAGAAGAGGGCCGGGGTGATGAGGGCCTATTCGGCCCGCAGCGCCGACAGCGGGTCCACGCGCGCGGCGCGCAGCGCAGGGCGCAGGCAGCCCGCCAGGGTGGTGGCGAGGCACAGGGCCGCGGCGAGGGCGATCGTGAGGGGATCCTCGGGGCGTACGCCGAACAGCAGCGCGCCCATCCCTCGCGCGGCGGCGTAGGCCACGACGATACCGATCGCGATTCCGCTCAGCGCAAGCACCAATCCTTCGCGCAGCACCAATTGGATGATTCCCCCGGCCTGCGCTCCCAGGGCCTGGCGTACGCCGAGCTCCTGCGATCGCTTCGACACGGCAAAGGTGAGCAGCCCATGAATGCCGAATCCCGCGATCAGCAGCGCGACGACCGAGAGGGCTCCCAGCAGCCAGAGCTGCGTCCTGCGCGGCGCCGTCTCCTCGTCGAGGATCTCGGACATCCTGCGCACGTTGGAGATCGGTTGTTCGGCGTCCGCCGATTTGATGATCTCGCGAATCCGCGGCAACAGCATGCCCACGCGGTCGTCCTCGCCACGAAGCGCCGCAGTCCGCACCACCAGGTCCTTGGGGTTGTACCCCACGAGCGAATCGTCGGGCACCTGCTGGTACGGCAGATACACTTGCGGCTCGCTGGTCCGTTCCAGCCCGCGCACCCGGACGTCGCCCACCACTCCCACGACCGTACGTTCGTCGAAGGCGACGTTGAAACGTTTGCCGATAGGGTCCTGACCCGGCCAGTACCGGTTCACGAACGACTGGCTGACGACCGCGACGGAAGGCTGTTTGCGGGTGTCGGTGTCCGCCACGGAGCGGCCGCGCAGCAGGGGAATTCCCAGGGTTGCGAAGTACCGCGGGGTGACGAAGCGGAGGCTCACGCTGTTCGCCTGGGTCCGCACCACCTCCTCGCCAGCGATCGATACCGGCCAGATCCCGCCGCGCATCACCATCGGCAGTCCGGTGACGTAGGCCGCCTCGCGCACCCCGGGCAGTTCACGCACCTCCTGGAGAACGTGATCGTAATATTGCACACGATGGTCCGTTGCTTTGTACTTGGGCAGCGGGAGCGCCGTCCGCAAGGTCAATACGTTGTCCGCATCGAATCCAGGATGGGTCGCCTGGATGCGCCAGACCGCACGGATCAATAGTCCCGACATGATGAGGAGCACGACCGACGCGGCGACTTCGACGACGACGAGGGCGGCTCGCAGCCGCTGGGTACGGCCGCCGGCCGTCCGCGTATCGTTTCTCAAGGCGGCGAGGGCGCTGTCACGCACCGCGCGCACGGCGGGGGCGAGCCCGAACGCAAAGCCGGTCAGGAGCACGAACGCCGCGGCGAGCAGAAGGATCCGCAGATCCAGGGAGGCGCGTTCCGCGATCGGTAGCGTGGTGGGGACGAGGCGCGCCAGCAGGGGCTGGACCGCCGCGGCCGTGGCGACTCCCGCGAGGCCGCCGAGGAATGCGACCCCCAAACTCTCGGTGACCAGTTGGCGCACCAGGCGCTGGGGGCCGGCACCGAGCGCGGCGCGTACAGCCAACTCGCGCGCGCGATGGGCGCCGCGGGCGAGAAACAGGCTCGCGAGGTTGGCGCAGGCCAGGAGCAGGATGCACAGCGTCGCGCCACAGAGCGCCAGCACGAGCAGGCGCGCGCGCTCCGAGAGATCGTCACGCAAACCGAGGACCTTGGCCCCGGTGTCCTTGTTCTCCTTGGGATATTGCCGCTCGAGACGGGCGCTCACCAGCGCCATCTCCCGGGAGGCCTGCCGGTCCGTAACGCCCGGACGCAGGCGCGCCACCACCTCGAGATAATTGTCGTCGCGATCCTTGAAGTCCTCTTCACGCAGGACGAGCGGCGTCCAGGCCTCCACGGAACGGCTCGGGAATTGGAAGGAGGCCGGCATCACGCCGATCACCGTGTGCGGCGCGCCGTCGAGCCGGACGGACGTACCGATCACGTTGGAATCGCCCCCGAAGCGCGTTTCCCAGAGCCCATAGCTCAGCACGACGAACTGTCCCTTTTTGACGTCCTCGGCCGAGAAGAGGCGGCCGATCAACGGCTTGACACCCAGGAGAGGCAGCAGCTCCGGCGTCGCCAGCACGACCTCCAACCGTTGCGGCTCGCCGGCGCCCACGAGGTTCGCGGCGTTGTTGAAGTATGCGCCCATCCCCGAGAAGGAAGACGTCATCGCCTTCCAGTCGCGATAGTTCGCGGGGGAGGCCTCCATGGTCCCGAAACCCTGCGTGGTCTGCCAGAGCTTCACCAGCCGGTCGGCATCGGCGTACGGCAACGGCCGGACGAAAATGAAATCCGCCAGCGAGAACACCGCGGTGTTCGCCCCCACACCGAGGGCGACGACCAGCACCGCGGTGAGCGCGAAGCCCGGCGTGCGCCGCAGCGAGCGCGCAGCGTAGACGAGGTCCTGCCGCAGGACGTCCCAGTGCACCGCGAGCGCGTTGGGGATGACGTCCGCGAGGGCCGCGAGGACGATCAGGAGCGGAGCCAGGAGACCGGAGAGCCCGCGCGACCGTTCGGCGAAGACGTCGCAGAGCTCGTCGCGATACTCGGCCCGGAACGACGCGGGATAGAGGCGCAGCAGCGCACGGTAGAAGCGCATGAGGATCGCCTCGGATCAGGTCGTCTCGGGTTTGAGGCCGCGCGCCCGCGCCATCCGCACGAGCTGGGAGAGGCGCCGCATCTCGGCGCGCGCGACGGCGGTGCCGAAGGGGGTGAGGCGGTAGTAGCGCCGCCGCGGGTCGTCGCCCGCCATGCGCCGCCGGGTGACCTCGGCGATGAGCCCCTGCTCCACCATGCGGGCGATCGAGCGGTAGAGCGTGCCGGCGCTCATCCGCAGCTCGCCCTGGGTGCGGGCTTCGACGTCCTGGATGATGGCGTAGCCATGGCGCTCCTCGTCCATGAGCGCGAGGAGGATGTGGAAGGTGGCCGGCGGCAGCGGCAGCAGCTGCTCGACTTGCTCGCGTTCGTTGGTCATGCCTCCACTATAGCCACAGTGGATAGATTCGTCAAGGCTATAGCCAGACAGGCTATGGAAAAGCCACCCCGTCGGGGCGGCCCCTCACTCCCCAACCCCTCTCTCCCACCGCACTCCCTCCGACCGGGAGAGAGGGGCTCAAGACAACTTCTGTGATTAATTTTTCTAACTACTCCCTCTTCTCCCGGTTGGGGGGAGTGCGGTGGGAGAAGAGGGCCGGGGTGATGAGGGGCCAACCGACCGAGGACGCCAAATCTGTGGCTATCGGTTGAGGATCGAGAGGTAGGCCCGCCAGGCACCGACGTCTTCGGTGTATTGCTTTGCCAGGATGCGGGCGGTCTGGGCGATGTGATTGAGGTCGTGAACGGCCCACGTTGCCAGGAGCTGCCGCAGGCTGACCGGGCCGAGCTCAGGATGGCGCCCAGGCAGCGCCAGCTGAGCTTCGGTCAGACGCCAGTTGCGGACGATCTCGAGGTTGCTGTGCCGGAGCTCCGCGAACTTGTCGAGGAGGCTCGCGAGGGACCAGCCCGCGAAGCGATCGAACTGGGCGAAGCGGTCGAACGGCTCGAAGGGCCGATCCTCGCCATGTTCGAGGATGATACGGGCCCGCGGAACCCAGTCGGTCTCCTCGCCATGGATGAGATGACCCACCACGTCGAGCGCGCTCCAGGTGCCGGGCCCCTCGTTCATGGCATGCCAGGAACCGCTGGTGCCCCGGAGCAGGGCGTCCATCACCGTCGGAGTGCGCCCCAGGATGTCGAGGGCCTCAGGGAGATCGAAGCTCATGTCGTCCTCTCCTCTTCACGGATCTTCGCACGTCTACCGGGCTCCCGCCAGGAGGAGGCCCACGAGCAGGATCACGGCCACGACGAGCGTCAGGACGACGGGCACGGCCAGGGACGCCTTGCGGCCGCCGCTCGAGCGGTGGGCCAGAAAGAGGTGCTCCTGCGTCTTGTAGAAGTAGGCGGCGGCGAACAGGCTCGCGGAGATTCGAATCGCTGGAGTCAGAGGCGGGAAGAACAGCACCGTTCCCGCGATCAGGTTCGAGAAGAGGGCGAGACGCCGGCGTCCCGGAGTTCCCAGCCGCGAGTAGTTGAGGGCGTGGAGGATGCCGCCCGGAAGCGGTGAGAAGAGCAGCGAAACGAGCGCGATTCCGGTCGGGCTCCAGGCGGAGCGCGACTCCTTGGGGCTTCCGCTCGGGCTCGTCGGCGCTTCAGGCATCGGAGATTCCGCGTCTACACAATGAGGTGCTCTCCGGGGCCAATCCATTTCGCGTCCCCGGTCCGCTTTGGCCCTCATCACCCCAGTCCTCTTCTCCCACCGCACTCCCCCCGACCGGGAGAAGAGGAAGAGGTTTGCTGAAGTCAGTCAGAATTGAGATCGCAGTCCATCTACTCTTGGACGAAGGACTGAAGTGTTCCGACGGCCACACAAAAGATTGTTCCTCGTGCTCATGATGATGACCTAGCTAGCCGAGTTAGTTGGCACCGTCGTTCGACGTTCTGCCCCCTCGACGCCCACGTGCGTACCAGTGGACGGCGCCACCTACGGCGCCGAAGACGAATCCCAAAGATCCCGTGATGAATATGCGCGGCAAAGGGCCTGCATTAGAGCTAACGCTTGGCACGAAGAGGAGCGGCCGGAAAAAGCCCGCCAGGAACCCCATTCCTCCTACCACGAAAGCTCCCAGCAAGATTGAGCTGATGAAGCTGGCTTTCAATGATGCGGTGTTCGGCCACAAACTCGTTTTCCGTGAATCTGGTTCCTGGGCCGTCTCGGCATTGGTAGGGATATTCTTTACCACAGCAGATCCGGACTCCTCCAACCGGCTATCGAGACTAATTGCCTTGCGCCGAATCTGGTCAAGCGCCTTCATGTCGACAATTTTGTCTGCCTCTTTAATAGTCTGAGCGTTCGACCAAAAAAAGTTAAAATACTGGGTAAACATCCCTACTACTTCGGGATCACGGAATGTTATGGCATTGGCATCGGGTGTACCCAAGTAACCAAGACCGAAGTGGACAACTTTCTCATCAATGATCAAGCACGGCATCAAGGGTATCTCAATATCCTTAGCCTGGGGGAGCCAATACCTGAATAGCATGTGCTTATGCTGATCGCCGCGAAATCCCCTTTTTTCTAAGAGATCGAGATGTCCTGGCCGCCAAAGCAAGCGCCTCACGGTAACGGGAGGCTTCGACCTCGCGATCAGACGCTTCTCGATTGCCATGAGATAACCTTTAACATCTGAAGTTAAAGCAGGAGGATGAAGCACCTTCCATGTGATCATGTCAATAGATGTCTTAGCATCGCGGATTAGGTCCGCCAGATTCCGAACTATAGATAGGTGCCCTTTATCTACACACAGGATATTGAAGCTACCCGGCGCCCGGACCAGCTCACGCTCCCCTACTATCTCGATGGAGGCTGTAGGCGCTACAATGGCGGACACTCTCTCTGCAATCTCGTCAACCAACGCTGTCGCATCTGTTTCGGCCTTAATTATTTTGACCTTGCGATAGAAAATATATGCCGCCGTCAGCATCAGTAGAGCGGCTATCAAATTGATGATAACGCCAGTTAAAAAATCGTGGGCACTCTTCTGGCTCCCGTCCACCCGGGCAAGCACAAAATATAAGCCAGTCAAGAAGACGAGTACGAGCACTACCACAACAACGACCAGCTTCTCGTATGCCCTCAGAACAACCCGAGTCTTGTCTTCTCTCTTTTCCACTTTTCACCCTCCCCTCGTGGTCGTGTAAGCAGCCCCTGCGGTGTGGATCTTCCGGGCTCATCCCTCAGATCGCGTGCCCAGCGCCAAGACTCGAAGGTCGCTCCACATCACGAATAGAGGCACCACCTGATCATTATAGCCTTCGTGGAGCGATTTCGTGGAGACGATTATACCGTAAGAGCCGGCGAGATATACAAGATCCGCGATAGGAAAGCGGAGTTAGAGGGCCGGCGGGGACGCCGGCGGTCCCAGGGCCAGAGGAGACCCGGGATGCTTTCGCGATCCCGGGTCGGTTTTTTTGGGGAGATTCCTGGTCAGGGGTTGACCGCGAAGGTTTTCGTCGTGATGGAGCCGCCGCCGCTGACGCTTCCTTGCAGGGTGTAGATCCCGGGGACTCCCACGCCGGCACCCGGGCGATATCCGACGCCCCAGATTCCGTTGGCCCCGTAGACCACGGAGGCGGAGCGGGTGAACTTCAGGCCCGGACCGGTCAGCTTGAGCGTCGTGCTCTTCGTGACGGTCTGAGTGCCGAGGTTCAGGGTGATGACCCAGTAGGTATAGGGATAGGTGGTGTCGGAGAGCGCCCCGTGGGTGGTGGTAACAGGGGTGGGTGGCAGCACGGGCGCCTGCCCCACGGAGATCACGGTCAGGCTGGCCTGGGCCTTCTCGTTCTGCTCATTCAGCGACGCAGCCTCCCGGAAGCGGTCCCGCATCTCCGGCGACAGGGGAATGTAGACGGTGTAGAACCCGCCCCCAAGGTCCGTGAAGACGGGCGCCGCGTGCGCGGAGTCCCCGACTGACCCCAGAAGGGATTCGAGCTCCTGGGTCATCGCCTCGCCCTGAGGCTCGCGGCCGGTGGCTTGTCCCTGGGCCGGCGCGAAGATCAGAAGTCCAACGAGGGTGATGCCGAACAGAACAAGACGCAGAAATCCGAGCTCTTTCATTCTCCTCTCCCTTTCAGTCTCTCAGTTCCGTCATGGAGTGCGGCCCGGCCCCAATCCATTTCGCCTGCCCCGGGTCAACCCCGAAGAACGGCACGGCAGACAAGCCGGGCTCATCCGACATACGCGAGAAATCGCCGCGGCCGGTATCACCGTGCCCGGCGGGAGGAGGGGGTGGGGAGCGGGGATCCGTTCTGCCGGGAGGCAGGAAGGGCGTCCGGTCCGCCCCGGACGCCCCCTTCGATGCGGCGGGATCGAGAGCCTACGAGCAGGGACCGTTCTGGAGCTTGCCGTCGCAGTTGCTGATGTTGTGATCGAAACCGATGAAGTCGGGAAGGCTGGTCGGGACGTATTGTCCCGCCTTGTTCCGGCACTGGGCGAAGAGCGTGCGGTTCTCCACCCGGGCGTCCTTGCAGGTCTCGGAGAACGAGCCGTTGGCGCCGGTGCAGGCCAGGTTTCCTCTCACGTTCGCGATGTCGCCCACACAGCCCGCGGCATAGCCGAGGGTGGACGGCGCAACGTAGGCGCCCTTCCATTTGCAGGTCGCCTTCAGGGTGGTGCCGCTCACGGAGATGTCCTTGCAGGTCAATTGATAGGAGCCGGGCGGCGGCGTCTGTGCGAAAACCGGCAGTGCGACGGCGAGGACGAGGGCGGTCAGGACGATCCATCGACACACGGGGCTCATAGTGGCCTCCTGAGAGACCCTTCAGCTCGTCATTGAACCGAGGGTTTCGCAAGGACGCTGGAGCAACCGTCATGCCAGGGGGATCGAGCCGTTTTCTGCTGCTTTGATGTCCAATTTCTGCGGCTGACGTGTCAGCCGGGAGGTGCTGGCGCGTCAGCGGTCCAGGGGCAGCGCCAGCTTTCGGCATTCCAACTTGGCACATCGGTTGCTCCTGAAATCCACAGCATTGAATTCTCGAACGACAGGAGGGATCGTCGATGCTCACGGATCACGAATCAACGTCTGAATCGGAGGCTGTGGATGCCGTCTATCTCTGGGTGGACGGCTCTGACCCCGACTTCCAGGCCCAGCGGGAGGCCTGGGCAGCGAAATCGCCCGGCGGAGCGGAGCTCAACGGTTGCGGCCCGAACCGCTTTCGCGACAACGGCGAGCTCCGCTATTCGTTGCGCTCCCTGGAGCGGAACGCCCCCTGGATCCGCAAGGTTCATCTGGTCACCAACGGGCAGGTCCCGTCCTGGTTGGAGCTTGCGAACCCGCGGATCGCAGTCGTCTCGCACGAGGAGATCTTCCTCGACCGCAGCCATCTTCCATGCTTCAATTCCAACGCCATCGAGCTCCAGCTCCATCGCATTCCGGACCTCACGGAGACGTTTCTCTACTTCAACGACGACTTCTTTCTGGGGCGGCCGGTGACTCTGGAGGACTTCCTCACTCCGGAGGGCGGTCAGCGGCTGCACTTCGAGGTCTGCCCCATGCCGTTCGGTCCCGATCATCCGGAGTCCTTCGTACGGGCTTATACCCATACCCAAAACCTGCTCGACACTCTGTGGGGTTCCTGTGGCAGGCGCCCCGCTCCGGCCCATACTCCCAGACTGCTCCGGAAATCGCACCTGGCCCGGCTCGAAGCTCTCCTGCCGGATCAATTCCGCGAGACCTCGGCATACCGGATTCGCGACGGCAACGACCTGGTGCTCACCGCGCTCTATCCCTTCTCACTGCTACAGTCCACCGAAGAGGGGCAGAGGCACGAAGGAGTGCTTCTGCCCTGGGGTCACGAGTACTTCTTTCTGATGCTTCCCGACTCTCCCGAGATCGCCCGGCAGGGCTTCCACTGGCTCGACCGCCTACGGCCGAAATTCTTCTGCATCAATGACGACGTCGGCGAGGCCACGGCGGAGCATCCGGTCCTGCTCCAACTCCAGGACTTCCTGGCCAGGACGTTTCCCGGGCCCTCTGCGTTCGAGCGGTTGGAATTGAATGCCTGCGGCTGAGAGACCCGTCCCCGGGCCATTCGGAGTATCGGTCCGTTGGCCCTCATTCGATCCCCATTGGGCCCGGCCCTCTTCTCCCGGCCGGTGGGGGAAGGCCGGGAGAGAGGAGTTGGGGGGGTGAGTGAGGGCCAGCCGGTCAATCGAACGAACTAGCTCGGGACACTGAACTGAACCGTGGTGACGAGGGAAGCAGTGCTCGTGCCGTTCGAAAGGCTCAGGGTCAGCGCCTGGTTCGCGGCGGTGCTTTCGATGTCATTGCAAGCGATCACATAGGCATCGGTCACACCGCTCGCCACCATCACCGCGTACACCGCGGCGCCGTTCGACCCGAACGAAAAAGAGTTCCCGCTACCGGTGTAGGTATAGCCGGTCGGCGCGTTGAGCCGCGCTCCGTAGATCGCGGGAGTGCTGGCCGAAGAGGGCGAGAGGGTCAATACCGAAGCGGAGGAGGACCAGCCCGTACTGGTGGTGGTTGGCAATTGTGCACTCGTGCCGTTGAGCGTCGTGTTCAGAGTCAGTTGAGTGAACGTGGACATTGATATCTCCTTTTTGAAATCCTCGTATGGGGCCATCCCGTGCCTTCCTGGCCGGGTCATCGGAACGCTCGCAGGGCCGCGGCCACGCGTTTGAGAACGGCTTCCCAGGGCTCCTGCCGGCCCTGGCGGAAAAGGCGCATCGTGGGGTACCAGGGGCTGTCCTCGCGGTCGCGCAGCCAACGCCAGTCCGACTCCCAGGGGATCAAGGTCCAAACCGGCTTTCCCAGGGCTCCCGCCAGGTGAGCCATGGCAGTGTCGACGGTGATGATGAGGTCCAGCTGATCGACCAGCGCCGCCGTGTCGGCGAAGTCACCGAGCACCGCGGAGAGATCGCTCAGCCGGGGAGCCTGAGGTTGTTGCAACTCCTTGGCGAGGTCGCCGAATTGCAGGCTGTAGAGCTCGAGACCGGGTATGCCCTCCAGAGCGCGGAACGCCGGCAGCGGGCAGGATCGAAGCGTCCAGTTCGGATGCCCGGGCTCGACTCCCCAGACAATACCGACGCGCAATTCGTCTCCCCGCCGAGGTCCGAAAGGGTCTCCGGCGCGGCGGTCCGGCGCGGGGAACAGGTAAGGCACGTCCGCCGGCAGGTTCGCGAGCGTGATCCCGAGCACCCGCGGCAGGCTGCCGAGCGGAAGCTGAAAATCGAAGTCGCCCAATTCTTCCGGGCCGGACACCACGCGGGAAACGCCGCGACAGGTGGCCAGCAGACGGCTCAGCTTGGGCGGGCTCACGAGCCAGACCTCGCCGCCACGCTCCTGCGCCAGCGGTGCGAAGCGGACGAACTGGAGGATGTCGCCGAAGCCCTGCTCGGCCCATAGGACGATGGTCTTGCCTGCCAGGGGAGAGCCGTCCCAGACCGGCTGATCGAATCCTGGTAGCGTGCCGGTCTTGCCCTCGCGGGCCCAACGCCACTCGAACTCCTCCCAGCCTTCAGCATAATCGCCGCGCGTGAGTAGTGTCAGGCTGAGATCGATGTGGCCTGAAGAATAGAAAGGAGCCTGGCAGAGAGTCTGCCGGAAATTCGTGACCGCGGCGTCGATCTCCCCCGCGAACAGATGGGCGGAGCCCAGGTATTGGCTCGTCAGGTGAAGACGTGGATCGAGCGCGAGCGATCTCTGCAAGATCGTCTTCGCCTCGTCGAGGTCACGGTTCTTCAGCAACGCTTCTCCCAGCCCGCAATGGACCAGTCCCGAGTCCGGATTCAGGGCGACGGCCTCCCGTCCGACTGCAATCGCTCCGGCAAAATCGTTGAGCTCCAGGAGCGTCGCACCCAGGCTGTAGAGCGCCAGGTCCCAACCGGGCTTGCGGGACAGCGCCTGATGGAAGGCCGCGACCGCCTCCGGCCGGCGCCCGGCCAGACGCAGAGCCGTGCCCAGGTTGATGCAGGCGCCGGGGTCTTCGGGGTCGGCTGCGATCTCCTGCTGGAATCTTGCGATCAAAGCCTCCGGCTTCCCCTGGGAAAGCAGATCGATCTTCTGGCGGTCCGCGTCCGGAATCGGAAGCTGCGACGGAACCGGCTCATCGTTCCTGGACTCAGCCGCGGGCGCTATGGCGATCATCGAAAACCTCCTCTTTCCGATCGCCCCACTGCAACGCTCAGGCCAGTAGGAAAGCGGATGCGTTCGACGGAGCGACACCAGAGTCGACATGTCAACAGGCCCGGCTGACATGTCATGACACGTCAGCCGCGGCGCCGTCCTCTGGGAAAAGGGATGGCATGCCGGTTGCTCAACATCGGAGACAAACTTCGAGAGGAGGGAAATCCGATGGCAACTCTCAACCAGGCAAGCCTGAACACGGCCACGACGGTGGTCAACTCACAGACGGTGATCCAACTGGTCAGCGGCAGCGGCACGGGGTGGTCGGCGTCGTCGACCTCGCTGACGTTGACACCGACGTCCTCGGCCGCCGCCCCCGCCATTTACGTCTTCCAGATCAATGCTCCCAGCTCCTCCTACAACTTCAAGGGAGGGACCGGGCTCAATTTTGGGACGGTGGGAAGCGCGACCTACGGAATCGTGACCTATAGCCAACAGGCCTACCTGATCGCGGTCGATGACGTCGCCGCCGGAGTCAGCGCTTCGACGGGGAACTTCGCCCTGACTCTCACACCCACCGGAAGTCAGACGGGACCAGGTCAGGTCGCCAGCTCTCCACTCATTCTCGACCCGGCGGTCTCGTTCAATCCTCCGGGCTGATCAACGGGAGGAGCCGGGCGCAGCCGGATTCCTGGCGCGCGCCAGCAGAGCTTTGAAGTCGGCGTTGTCCTTCAGTGGCGCAAACCAGGGGAGGGAGAACCAGCGCTCGCCCGTCCCCAGATCAACAGCTCTGCCGGCGTTGGAGAGGGTCGAGCTGTTCTCGCCCAGCAGCGCGTAGACGAGCGCCGCCTCGAACCTGACCGGCCCGTCGTCGGGAGCGAGGCGGATCGCCTCCTGCGCGGCGGTCGCCGCCTGGCTTCCCTGGCCGAGGTGCGCGAGGGCCTGCGCCTTGTTGGTGAGCAGCGACGGGTCTCCCTCTGCGGGATCTTCGTCGACCAGTTTCACCACCTGGCGGTAGAGAGCGGCGGCCTCCTCTCGCCGCCCGAGCATGAGCTCGGAGTCGGCGAGGGTGAGGGTGTAGCCGGGCTGCCTAGGCGCCTTCTCGAGGGCGTGCCGGTAGATCTCGGCGGCCTCGGCATAGCGGCCGGCGAAGAAGTAGGAAAGGCCCAGATTGGTGAGCTCGGTCAGGCGCGGGTTCCGGTGCACCAGATCGCGGTACAGAGCGATGGCCCGGTTCAAGTCGCCGTTGAGCATCTCGACGGTGGCCAGCAGGGACAACCCGTCATAGTGATCGGGAGAGCGCGCGAGCAGGAGGCCCAGCGTCTTCCGGGATGCGGCCACCTGCCCTTTCTGGAACTCCATCAGGGCGAGGTTGTGCAGCCGCTTGCTGGAGGGTTGGAGCCGCACGGCCGCGCGCAGCGTCTCCAGGGCTTCCGCGGTCTTCCCCTCCGCGCTGAGGATGCGCGCCCGGCGCTCCAGCAGGCGGGCGTCCCCTGGAATCATGGGCTCGAGCTCGCCGAGCGCCTTCATCGCCAGCTTCAGGTCGTTGCCGAACAGCGCCAGATCGATCCGGAGGATCAAGGGGCGGGGATCCCCGGGAGCGGCCGCCCTGACTTCCTGGACCAGCTCCAGGCCTCGCCGCAGGTCTGCGGGATCGCGGGAAGTCCAGAAGCGATACCGCAGGACCTCGGCCGCCAGCAAGTCGGCTTCCAGGAAACCAGGCGACGTCTTGCGGAGGTCCTCCAGGCCCTTCAGGATCTCGTCCAGGGAGCCTTCCCGCGACTCGAACCGGGTGCGCAGCCGCAGGAACTCTTCGTATCCCCCCTTCGCCGCCCCCGGGGCGGGCATCCCCTGGCGGACGGCATGATCGGAGTATCCTTGCTGGAGGTGGCTCCTCACCACGCTGGCCGCCACCGTCGGATCGTCGGTCGGCACGTCGAAGCTGTCCGCCCACAGGGCTCTGCCATCGGCGCCACGGCCGCGGGAGAGAGAGACGCGGCACACCTCGGCCCGGCAGTCCAGATGGGTGCCGACGAGCTCGTCCGCGGCGAGTGCCTTCGCCACCTGCCGCGGCGGGCCGGCGACCGCGTCCACCTCTTCGAAGGTATGAGGCGAGACGCCTTCCAGGGAGACGAGCCCCTGGAGCAGCGCCACCCGCACTCCCGAGGCCACGAGCTTGACCTCGTCGTTCGCCGCGCCCTCCCCGATCTCCGGTTTCAGCACGGCCACGTAGAGCGGCGGCCGCGGCGGCCGCAGGGCGAAGTAGCTGCCGATCCCGAGCCCCGCCAGGAGGACGAGCGCGAGGAGACCCCAGACCATCCGGCGCCGGTGGCCGTTCCCGGTCAGGGCCGAGTCCGGGCGCAGGTGCGAATCCCGCAGCGGCTGGATCGGTGGGGACTCCGGCAGGGTCCCATGCCGCGTGGGCATCTCCAGAACGGTCTGGGTCCCCGGGAGCTCCGCCGTGGTCAGGGCCAGGTGGTCCAGCTCCTGCCGTACCTGGCCGGCGTTGCGGGGCCGCAGATTCGGATTCTTCTCCAGCAGGTGATCCACCAGGTCCGAGAGCGCCTGGGGGATGGCCGGATCGAGCTCGTGCGCGGGCGTCTGCCGGTGGTGGATCACCCGGTTCAGGGTCGCCAGACTGTTCTCGCCCGCGAAGGGGGAACGGCCGGTCAGCGCCTCGTAGAGCAGCACGCCGAAGGCGAAGAGGTCGGTGCGGTGGTCCACCGGCTCGCCGCGGGCCTGCTCGGGAGACATGGTGCGGCAGGTGCCGAGGACGGTGTGGTCGGCGGTCAGCGATTCTTCGTTGCCGTCGACCACGAGGCGCTTGGCGATCCCGAAATCGGTGATCTTGGGCCGGCCCGAGGGGGTGACCAGGACGTTCTCGACCTTCAGGTCCCGGTGGACGATCCCCTCCCGGTGAGCGGCGTCCAGGCCGTCGGCCAGCTCGCGCGCCAGCGTCACCACCTCGCGGACCGGCAGGGGCCCCTGCCCGACCCGCGCGGCGAGGCTCGCCCCCTCCACGTACTCCATGACGATGAAGTCGGCGCCGCTCTCTTGGAGGATGTCGTGGACCTGGACGATGGCGGGATGGCTCAGCCGCGCCGCCATCTTGGCCTCGCGGCGGAAGCGCTCCTGTTGCTGAGGACTGACTCCCTCCCCGGGGCGGATGCGCTTGATCGCCACCCGGCGGTCGAGGCGCTCGTCGTAGGCGAGGAACACCTCTCCCATGCCGCCGGCCCCGAGCCGCTCCAGGATGCGATAGGGCCCGATCCTCTCAGCAGGGTTCGCCAGATCCGGATGCACGATCGTTCCTTGCCTCGCCGGTCCTCTGCGGACGCTCCTCGCCGAGCGGCCGTCCTGCCGCTCCGCAGAAGCTCTCTGTCAACGCGGTCGGCGCCTATTGTAGCCGGCCTGGCCTCGCCAGGTTCGTTCCAGGCCTCCCGAGTTTTGTTTCTGGCCTCCCGAGGTTTGCTTCTGGCCTCGGGAGGCAAGCTCCAGACCTCGGGAGGTCTGTTCCAGACCTGGCCAGGTCTGGAACAAAACTCGCGAGGCCAGCTCCAGACCTGCAGAGGCCAGCTTCAGACCTGGGGAGGTCTGGAACAAAACTCGCGAGGCCAGCTCCAGACCTGCAGAGGCCAGCTCCAGACCTGGCCAGGTCCGGAACAAAACTCGCGAGGCCAGCTCCAGACCTCGGGAGGCCAGCTCCGAAATTCGCCAGGCCAGAAGCTTGCCGGCCTTTCGTCTCGACCGGACGGGACGCTGATCTGTGCCGTAGACCTACGCATCTCCTCCCTGAGGACCATGGGTTCGGCTCGTCGAGGTTCTTTGAAGGCTGGCTCGGCTGCCTTGCCAAGAACGGGGCAGGGTCCCCGCCTTCCAGCCTTTTTCACGACGTACAATGCCGGCACGATGTCGTCGCCCAAGCCGCCACCCCCTCATCCTGCTCCAGGGAATGCGCCGAACCCTGGGCTGGCGCCACACGTGCGGCGAGCCGTCGCCGCCGTCCAAGCCAAGCCGGCGCAGGCTCTCCAGTCCAGAAATCCGGCGCCTCACGTACAACGGGCGGTCGCGACGGTGCAGGCGAAGGCGCAACCGGCCCCGGCGGCGCGGACTCTGGCGCCCCACGTCCAGGCGGCTATCCAGAAAGGAGCGCCGGCCGCCGTTCAGCGGGCGACTCCTCCGGGGACCGGCGTCCGGCAGCCGGCTCCCCATGTGCAGGCGGCGCTGAACCGGGGAGTCCAGGCGAAGCCTCAATCTCCGGGTCCGCGGCCTGCGGCGTCCCACGTCCAGGCGGCCGTCCAGCGGGTTCACCGGCCGGGGCCCCAGGTTGTCGCGGTTCCGGCGCACCGGCCCACGGCCGTCCAGCGCATGGAGGTGAAGAAAAGCTCCTCCCTGGATTACAAACAGATCGTCTCGAAGGTCGGCTCAGGCTTGCTGAAGGACGGGCCTGGCAATCTGAGCACCAGCTCGAAGGAGGCCAAAAAGCGGTTTAATCTTGCCGACGCCTTGCTGGACAAGCTGCGTGAATATCGCGACATCCCTCTCACCATCCTCGATGCCTTGAGCCGGAATCATCTGAAGATCACCGATAAGATGTCGGTGAAAGATTATGTCAACAGCGTCGAATACGACGAGGCCAAGAAGGTCGGAGACTTCAAGAAAGGCGAGGACGTCAAGAAGAAGAAAGATGAACTGGCCGACCTCGCCAATGCCGTCTACTTCGACTTCGTGCTCAAGAAGACCGGCGGAGGCTCCTGCGATCATTGTTCGGCCGCGGTGTTCTTCCAGATCATCGACGCGAACCCCAATGCGAATGCGTCGATCGTCAAATACAAGCCGAGCTCGAGTGACACCCTTGAAGTCAAGTCACCCGAAAAGCTTCCCTACCACCGGGCGGTATTTGTCATAGAGAACAGCGAAGGGTACGCTTTGGATGCCTGGTGGCCCATGGAGGACAAGATCAAGAAATTGAAAGATTCTAACGATTATCCCGGCTTGGAAGAGGTCGTCCGATGGGATTCGCAGCACAAAGAGTTCGTCAATGCCCTCCGCCTCGAGCTGGAGCACCATTACAACGCCGTCAAGGGCGAGCTACAAGACCCGAAGGAGGAGGTGGGAGCGGTGTGGACGATCTCGGACAAGCAGGAAACGAACTGATCCGGCACGGCTGCGAAGGCGAGCTCACCATTCCCGGCCGCTGCGAAAGAGCCTCCAGGGCCTCCGACCAGCCTTCCGTCGACGATAAATAACTTGGCGCCCACGTCTGTCGAGGAGCGGTGAGGCTCTGCGCCGTCCGCGACCTGTGCTCGCGCCTCCAGGCCACGCCGGGCAAGCTCCTGTTGGGACTCCGGGTGGCGGGGGTCAACGGACAGCGCCTCTCCTATCGCCGGGCTTCCGCGCGCAACCTGGGGAAGCTCCTGTTCTTCCCCTGTTCTCCGCTGTTCCTGGGCTACGCCCTGTTCTCGAAGCGGCGCGGCATGCACGACCTGTTTTCCGGCTGCAGTTTACCTAGGGCATCGGCCTTCGGCCTCAGCCCCAGGCTGAGTTATGCTGGCCTTTCAGGCCAGTTTTGTCAGGCGCCCTAATTCTGCTTTGTCAGATTTAGCGCCCCTCGGTCGGCTGGCCCTCATCACCCCGGCCCTCTTCTCCCGGCCTCCCCCCCTTCCCGCCGGGAGAAGAGGGAGAAGTTAGTCGAAGAGAGTGTCTTGAGCCCCCTCTCTCCCGGCGGGTCGGGGGGGAGGCCGGGAGAAGAGGGGGTTGGGGGAGTGAGGGCCGGGTGGGGGCGCCCACCGTGCCGGCAATCTGCCGAAGTAGAACTAATCAGCTCTCGGCGAAGTAATCCGTATCAATCTTTTTCGAAGGACCAGGGACAACAAGGACTGCAAAGACTGCAAGGACGACCAGGCCAGGGACGTCATCTCGTGTCCTTGAGGTCCTTCGCCTGCGGGCCGGACGCATTGTCTTTCCGCGCTGAAGCGGTTAACCTTTTCTCCAACCCTTTCAGCGAGTGGGGGATCTACGTGGAGTCCATGAAGCTCGGGCACTATCGCCTGGAGGAGCGGCTGGGCGCGGGGGGGATGGGCATCGTCTATCGGGCGCACGACGAGCGCCTGGACCGGCGGGTGGCTCTCAAGCTCATCGCGCCGGACAAGAACGCCGATCCGCAGGCCCGGGAGCGGCTCCGCCGCGAGGCGCGAGCCAGCGCCCGGCTGAGCCACCCGGCGATCGTGCAGACCTACGACCTGATCGAGACGGAGGAGGCCGACGCGATCGTCATGGAGCTGGTCGAGGGGACCTCCCTGGCCAGCCTGCTGCGGCAGGGGCCGTTCGAGCCCGCCGTCGCCCTCGGCCTCGCGCGCGAGATCGCCGAGGCTCTCGCCGAGGCCCACGACAAGGGGATCATTCATCGCGATCTCAAGACCGAGAACGTGCTTCTCACCCCCGGCGGGCACGCCAAGGTCCTCGACTTCGGGATCGCCAAGCACCTCGATCCGAACGGCACCCAGCTCACCGGCGACGGCGTCGTCCTCGGCACCTGCCGCGCGATGTCGCCGGAGCAGGCCCAGGGCCATGCGATGGATCACCGCAGCGACCTGTTCTCCCTCGGCACCCTCCTCTACGAGCTGGCGACCGGCCAGTCGCCGTTCCTCGGCGAGAGCACGGTGGCGACGCTGTGGCGCGTCTGCAGCGACCGGCAGAAGCCGGCGCGCGCCGTCAATCCTCGCGTGCCGGAGAGCCTCTCGGCGCTGATCGACAACCTCCTGGAGAAGCAGCCGCACCTGCGGCCGGAGAGTGCCCGCATCGTCGCCGCCACCCTGGCCACGATGGTCGCGGGCAGCCCGGCGGAAGGCTCGGAGTACGCGGCCGAGCCCGGGCTGACCACCTGGGTCGAGGGGGTGCCCGCCACGCCGTCCCAGGTCTCGGGCGAGCGCCGGCAGGTGACGGTGCTGCATTGCGAGACGGTGCGTGCCGGCGGGACGCCTTTCGATCCCGAGGACCTCCTCGCCGACGCGCCGCGGCTGCACAGCCTCGCCGCCGAGGTCCTCCAGCGCCTCGGCGGGTCTCTGCGGCCGGCGGCCGGTCCCGGCATCGTGGGGTTCTTCGGGTATCCGCGGGCCTACGAGGACAGCGTCCGCCGGGCCGTCCGCGCCGGTCTGGAGATCGCGGACCAGGTCCGGCGGCTCGGCCCGGCGGGCGGCGAGCCGCTGCGGGCCAAGATCGGGATCCATACCGGAATCATGGTGATCCCGAAGACGACGGGGTCCGACGCCGTCCTCACCCTGGGCGACATCCCCAACGTCGCGGCGCTCCTGCAGCGGATCGCTCCCGCGGACACGGTGCTGGTCAGCGAGGCCATCCACCGCCTGAGCGAGGGGTTCTTCCGGTGCGAGGCGCTGGAGCCGGTCCACCTGCCGGGCGGCACGGAGCCTCTGTGGGCCTACCGCGTGCTCTCCGACAGCGGCGCCCACACCCGGATCGAGGTGGCCAGCGTGCTGTCGCCGCTGGTGGCCCGCGAGCAGGAGCTCGGGCTGCTGCTCTCCCGCTGGGCCCTGGCGCGGGAGGGCAAGGGGCAGGTGGCGCTGGTCGCGGGCGAGGCGGGCCTCGGCAAGTCGCGGTTGGTCTGGGAGCTCCGCCAGCGGGTGGTCGCGGACGCGGCGGCCTGGCTGGAGTCCTGGGCCTCCCCCTTCCATGCCGGCAGCGCCTTCTACTCGGTCCTCCAATGGCTGCGTCAGTGGAGCGGCGCCGAGCAACAGGAGGCGCCCGAGGCCCAGCTCGCGCGGCTGGAGGAGGCCCTCGCCCGCCACGGCCTGCCGCCGGCCGACACCGTGCCCCTGCTCGCCTCGCTGCTGTCGATCCCCCTGGACGAGCGCTGGGCGCAGCCCGCCCTGAGCCCCGACGCGCGGCGCCGGCAGACTCTCGACGCGCTGCTCACCGTCCTCCTCACGGCGGCCGAACGGCAGCCGCTGCTGCTGGTGATGGAAGACCTGCACTGGAGCGATCCCTCCAGCCTCGAGCTGCTCGGGCAGCTGATCGATCACGTGCCCGGCTCCTCCCTCTTCCTCCTTATCACCTTCCGGCCGGAGTTCCAGCCGCTCTGGGCGCACCGCTCGTATCTGACGCGGCTGACCTTGAGCCCCCTCACCCGCGCGCAGGTGTGCCAGATGGTCGAGCAGATGACCGGCGAGCGGCGCCTCGATCCCACCGTGCAGGACCAGGTCGCCCTCCGCACCGACGGCGTGCCGCTGTTCGTCGAGGAGCTCACCCGGATGATCCTGGAGGCCGGAGTGGCGGCCGGCCGGCGGGAGCGGACCGGCCCACAGGCCTCGCTGGAGATTCCGGCCACTCTCGAAGGCTGGCTGCACGCGCGCCTCGACCGTCTCGGCACGGCGCGCGAGGTGGCCCAGGTGGCGGCCGTGCTCGGCCGGGAGCTCCCCTTCGAGCTGCTGCGCGCCATCTCGCCGTGGAACGACACGGTGCTGAAGCTGGAGCTGAACCGCCTGGTCGAGGCCGAGATCCTCTACCGGCGCGGCTTCGGTCTGAAGTACCACTACGTCTTCAAGCACGCCCTGCTGCAGGACGCGGCCTACTCCTCCCTGCTGCGCACCGAGCGGCAGAAATATCACCGGCGGGCCGCGGAGGCCCTGGAGCGGGGATTCGCCGGGAAGGCCGGGGACCCGGAGCTGGTGGCCCACCACTACACGGAAGCCGGCCTGCCGGACAAGGCTCTGCCGTTCTGGCGGCAAGCCGGACAGGAGGCCTTCCAGGCCTTCGCTTTCCGCGAGGCGGCCGGCTATCTGGCCCGGGCTGTCGAGGTGCTGGGGAAGCTACCGGAATCGGTCGAGCGCGACCAGCAGGAGATGCCCCTCCAGCTCACCCTGGCGGAAGCCTGGGCGCGCAACATGAGCCACGCGGCACCCGAGGTGCAGGCGTCCCTCTCGCGAGCGCTGGAGATCTGTGCCCGCGTCGGGGATCAGCCGCAGCTCGTCTACCTGCAGGTCGTCCTCGTCGCCTCCTACCTGGTGAGCGGGCAAATCCGGCAGGCGGTCGATCTGGCATGGAAGGCCCGCGACCTGGCGCAGACCGTGGACGCTCCGGCGCTGCTCAGTTACTCCTGCTACCGCGTTGGGTTCACCCTGACCACCCACGGCGAATTCGCCACCGCCCGGGAGATCCTGGAGGAGGGGCTGGCGGTGCCTTTGACCCCCGCGGACTTCGATCCCAGATTAGGGCGTCTGGAGATCCACTGCGAGGCCATCCTCGGCTGGTGTCTCTGGTTCCTGGGTCATCCGGAGCAGGCCGCGCAAAGGTGCCGTGAAGCTCTGCGGAGGGCCGGCGAGGTCGCGCACCCCTATACATCCTGCTTCGTGCAGTTTTTCGCGGCGATCACGTTCTCCCTGCTCGATGAGCGGCAGGCGGTCGGCGAGCTGGCGGACCGGGAAGCCCTCCTGGGGAAGCAGAGCTTCTTCATGCTCTGGGAAGCCGCCGGCGGCTTCTTCCAGGCCTGGGCGGAGCTCCGGCGTGGCGGCGGCCCGGAGCACCTCCAGGGGATGAAGGACAACGCCGCGAGGTACATGGGCCATGGCGCCCGCTGCGTCGCGCCCTATCTCCTCGCGCTCCTCGCGGACGGATACCGGTGCGCCGGCCGGCCGGCCGAAGCCCTGGCGACGATCGACCAGGCGGCCACCATCTCAAGCCAGGGGGAGCAGGTGTTCTTCGACTCCGAGCTGAGCCGCCTGCGCGGCGAGGTCCTGGCGGATCAGGGCGGGGACGCGGAGGAGATCGAGGGCCTGTTCCAGGAGGCGCTCGCCATCGCCCGCCAGCAACAGGCCCGGTCGCTCGAGCTGCGCGCCGCCATGAGCCTCGCCCGCCACCGGCGCCGCCAGGGCCGCGGCGCCGAAGCCCACGGCCTCCTGGAGGGGGTCTACGGTGGCTTCACCGAGGGGCTCGACACGGCGGACCTGAAGCAGGCCCGGGCATTGCTCGCGGAGCTGGGCTGAGCCGGCCGGCTCAACGGTAGCCGGCGGCCTGCAGCTCGAACAGCTCGGCGTAGCGCCCGCCCCGCGCCAGCAGCTCCTCATGGGTGCCCATCGCCTCGACCTGACCCTCGGCGAGGACCAGGATGCGGTCCGCCATGCGCACGCTGGAGAAACGGTGGGAGATCAACACCGCGGTCTTCCCCTCGCTCAGCTCCTTGAAGCGTTGGAACACCTCGAATTCCGCGCGGGCGTCGAGGGCCGCGGTCGGCTCGTCCAGGATCAGCACCTGGGCGTCGCGCATGTAGGCGCGGGCGATGGCCACTTTCTGCCATTCACCCCCGGAGAGGTCCACGCCGGTGCGGAAACGCTTGCCGATGATCTGATCGTAGCCGGCCGGCAGCTTTGCGATCACCTCGTCGGCCAGGCTGCGCTCGGCAGCGTCCCGAATGCGTGCGCGGTCCTGGCGGGCCTCGATGCGACCCACAGCGATGTTCTCGCCGGCGGTGAGATGGTAGCGCACGAAATCCTGGAAGATCACGCCGATGTTGGCCCGCAGCGCCGTCAGGTCGTACTCGCGCAGGTCGTGGCCGTCGAGCAGGATGCGCCCTTCGTCCGGGTCGTACAGCCGCGCCAGCAGTTTGACCAGGGTGGTCTTGCCGGCGCCGTTCTCGCCCACCAGGGCCAGCACCTCGCCGGCGCGCAGGGTGAAGCTCAGATGGCGCACGGCCCAGCGCTCGGCGCCGGGATAGCGGAAGCCGACGTCCTCGAAAGTGAAACCGTCGCGGATCGGGATCGGGAACGGCCGCGGATTCTCCGGCGAGACGATCTCGGGTTCGATCTCGAAAAAAGAGAACAGATCGTCGAGGTAGAGCGCCTGTCCCGCCACCTGCGAGAAACCGATCAGCAGGCCTTCCAGCAGCGTGCGCAGGCGGAGGAACGATCCGGAGAGGAAGGTGAGGTCGCCGATGCTGAAGTGGCCGCTCAGCGTGCGCCAGACGATGAAGGCGTAGGCCACGTAATAGCCGACCGTGCCGATGGCGGTGAGCAGACCTCCCCAGCGGGCGCGGCGGATGGCGAGCCGGCGGTTGTCGCGGTAGAGCGCGTCGGCGAGCTGGCGGTAGCGTTCGATCAGGAAGGCGTTGAGGCCGAAGATCTTCACCTCTTTGGCAGTCTCGACGCTGGCGCCGGTCTGGCGCACGTAGTCGATCTCGCGCCGCTCCGGCGTGCGCACGTAGTCGAGCGAATAGCTCTGGGAGTTGAAGTGCGCCTCGCCGAGGAACGCAGGCACCAGCGCCAGCGCGAGCAGCGCGATGAGCCAGGGCGCATAGACCACCAGGCCGGCGGCGAAGCTGACGATGGTCACGACGTCCTGCGCCTGGCCGAAGAGCTGGTTCATCAGTGTCATCCGGCCGGTGGTCTGCCGGCGGGCGCGGTCGAGGCGGTCCTGGAGCTCGCTGTCCTCGAAGTCTTCCAGATCGAGCGTGGCCGCGTGCTCCATCAGGCGGATGCTGGTGGTGTTGGAGAACCGCTCCGAGAGCAGGGAGTCGAGCAGGGAGACCAGGCGGCCCAGGGCGTCGGAGAGCACGGCCAGGCCGAATTCGGCCGCCAGCAGCGCCGCGAGGTGATCGAGCCGGCCACTGGCCAGCCAGTCGCGAAGATGGGGTGAGGCCGCGGGAGCTCCCGCCAGCCGGATCACCTCGTCGATGATCAGCTTGCCGATATAGAGGGTGACGACCGGCAGCAGGGCCCGGACGAGGCGCAGCGCGAGATCGCCCACCATCAACGGCGGGCTGGTGCGCCAGACCAGCTTCAGGAAGGGGGGGAGGTTGCGCAGGGCGCCGAAGCGCTCGCGCATCGACCCCGAGGTCAGGGGAGGAGGAACGCCGCGGCCGTCCCACAGAGGTGCCTGAGCCATGCTCGGCTCCTCTGCAAGAATGGGGCACGGTGGCGTCACGGAAGACCAGGGACAACAGGGACTGCAGGGACAACAGGGACGATCAAGCCACGGACGCCAATCAGTGTCCTTGTCGTCCTTGCAGTCCCTGGTCCTTGGACTCAGCCCAGCGCCCGCGCCAGATCCGCCACCAGATCCTCCCCGTCCTCGATCCCCACCGAAAGCCGCACCAGGTCGGCCGGCGGGCCCAGCCTCCCCCGCAGCTCGTCCGGGATGCTGGCGTGGGACATCCGGCAGGGCAGGCTGATCGAGGAGCCCACCGAGCCGAAGCTCACCGCGATAGCGAACAGGCGCGCGGACTCCACGATGCGCCGCGACCTCTCCGGGTCCCCCGTGGTGAAGCTCACCACCTGGCCCGGACCCCGCGCCTGGCGCTCGTGGATGGCCCGCGCACAGGGCGGCGCCAGAGTGGGAAAATAAACCTTTTCGACGCACGGGTGCGCGGCGAGGAATTCCGCGATCCGCGTCGCGGTGGCGCACTGGCGCTCGACGCGCAGGGCCAGCGTCTTCATGCCTCGCAGCAGGAGCCAGCTGTCGAACGGCGCCAGCCCCGTCCCCTCGGCGTTGAGGTGGCAGGCGAGCCGCTCGTGGAGGTCGGGATCGTCAGTGACCACCGCTCCCGCACAGACGTCGCCGTGGCCGCAGAGGAGCTTGGTGGCCGAATGGATCACCAGGTCGGCGCCCAGCGCGAGCGGCCTTTGGAGGCAGGGAGAGAGGAGCGAATTGTCCACCGCCAGGAGGGCGCCGCGGGCGTGGACGATCCCGGCCAGCCGCTCCAGGTCCGCGATGCGCAGCAGCGGATTGGTGGGGGTCTCGACCAGCAGCAGCCGCGTGGCCGGGGAGAGCGCCGCCTCGACCGCCGCCGGATCGGAGGCGTCGACGTGGCGGACGCGCACCCCCAATCCCGGCGCGATCCGCGAGAGGAGGCGGACGGTGCCGCCGTAGAGGTCGTCGCCGGCGAGGATCTCCTCTCCCCCTTTCACCAGGCGGGTGACGGCGACCAGGGCCGCCATGCCGCTGGCGAAGGCACAGGCGAAGCGCCCGCCTTCGAGCGCCGCGATCTGTTCCTCGGTGAGCGCACGGGTAGGGTTGGCCGTGCGCGAGTAGTCGTATTCACCGAATTCGAGGGCTCCCGGCTGGCGGAACGTCGCCGTCTGGTAGATGGGTGGCGCCATGGCTCCATAGGGATCCGAGCCCGGCGGGAGCTGGACGCAGAGGGTGGCGGTCTTCATGCCGCACCTTCCTTCCGCTCGCTCTCGACGCCGGCGGACTCCGCCGCGAGATCCCAGAGGTCGTGGAGGTCGGCCAGCACGGCTTCGGTGGTGGGCCAGCGGCCGGCGCCCCGGGCCGCGATCCTGAGGCGGTCTCCCCCTTCGAATTCGATCAGCAGGGCGTTCTCCGCGCCTGCGGTATCCGCGAAGGGGTGATCCGGCGACAGCTCGAGCGGCTGGACGGCGACCCACAATCCCCCTTCCGCGCGCTCGCAGGAGGCGACGAGGCGGACCCGCCTCCCCTTGCGGACCGCCGCGGCCAGGGCGCGCTCGTCGAGATCCGCGATCCCCCGCCGCGGAATGCTCTCCCAGGGAAGGACCTCGCCGAAGGCCTCGCGGATCAGCAGGGAGAGCTTCTGCGCCGCGTCCGAGCCGTCGAGGTCGAGGGTGGGATCAGCCTCGGCGTAGCCGGCGGCGCGCGCCTCGGCCACTGCCTGGGCGAAGGAGTCGCCGGCCGCGCAGCGGTCGAGGACGAAGTTGCAGGTGCCGTTGAGCACTCCAGCGATGCTCCGCACGCGGCCGGACGCCGCCGCCCGGCGGACCGCTTCGAGAGCTGGCAGGGCGCCGCCCACGGCGGCGCTGAAGCGCAGGGAACCGCCGCGCCGTGCCGCCCGCTCCGCGAGGCCGTCCACCTCGCCGGCGAGGAGGGCCTTGTTCGCTGTCACCACATGGCGCCCGCGGTCGAGCGCCCGGGCGATCAGCTCGCCGGCGGGCTCGCGGCCTCCCAGGAGCTCCACCACCACATCGGCCTCGCGCTCCACCAGCGCGGCGGGATCGCAGGTCAGCAGGCGGCGCGGCACGGCCGGGACGCGGATGCGGTCGAGGTCGCGCACCGCGACGCCGATCACCTGGAAGCGCTCGGGGGAAGCGAGCAGGCGCGCCAGCACGCCGCCGCCCACGGTGCCGCAGCCGAGCAGGGCCACGCGCACGGGCGGCCGGACGGGATCGGGCGGCGCCGGACGATCCGGACAGGCGGCGCCCAGAGCGCGAGCGAGGAAGTGGGCAGTCCGTTCTGGTCCGCCGCGGCCGAGAAGGGTGGGCCGGCCGGCGCGGTCCCGTCCCACGGCGCCGGGGACGACCACGACGGCGCGCTCCAATTCATCCTGGAGATACGGGACGTCCACCGCGACGGGGTCGGCGTCGAGCGGGTCGCCGTGTGTGAGCAGACCGATCTGGGTGGGATCGAGGAGGGTGGCGGGGATGCCGGAGCGATCGAGGGCGAGGGTCAGGAGAGCGGCCGAGGCCGTCTCACCGGTGCCGAGCAGGGCGGCCAGCCCCTCCGGTTGCGGTGGCAGGCCCAACTGCTCCGCTCTCTTCAGCAGGTCGTCGCCCGTACACCCGGCGGCCACCGCCAGGACGCGGCGGCCGGAGCGCCACTCGCGGTAGATCTCATGCACGGCGAGCGGCAGGTCGGAGGTGGAGCGCAGCACGGAGCTGCCGAATTTCAGGACGGCGGTGCGGGGTGAGTGGGACATGTTTTCTCCTTTTCAATCGTTCACGCCTCCAGGGCGCGACGCAGGTCTTCGATCAGGTCGTCGGGGTTTTCGAGCCCGACGGAGATCCGGATGAGGCCGTCGGTGATGCCGGTCGCCAGCCGCTGCTCGATCGGCACGGCGGTGTGGGTCATCGAAGCCGGATGGGTGACCAGGGTCTCGGCGGCGCCGAGGTTCTCGGCCAGGGAACAGAGGCGGACGTTGTTCATCACCCGGATGCCGGCCTCGGTCCCGCCCTCGACCTCGAAGGCCATCAGCGCGCCGCCAGTCTTCTGCTGCCGGCGGGCGAGCTCGTACTGCGGGAACGATTCGAGCCCCGGATAGTGGATCTTGGTCACCTTGGGGTGCCCCTCTAGGAAACGGGCCACCTTGAGGGCGTTGGCCGCGTGGCGCTCCATGCGCAACGGCAGCGTCTTCACCCCCTGCAGGGTCAGCCAGGCATTGAACGGCGACTGGATGGCTCCGATGGAGTTGCGCAGGAAGGAGAGCTTCTCCTGCAGCTCGGCGCTGCGGGTGATCAGGGCGCCGCCTAGGGTGGCGTTGTGCCCCTCGATGAACTTGGTGGTCGAATGGAGCGAGATGTCCGCCCCGAGCTCGAGCGGGCGCTGGAGGACGGGCGTCTGCAGAGTGTTGTCCACCACCACGATGGCGCCGGCGGCATGGCCGAGCCGCGCGGCGAGCTCGATGTCGGTGAGCTTGAGGGTGGGATTGGCGGGCGACTCGATGAACAGCAGGCGCGCCGGGCGGCGGAGGGCCTCCTCCAGGGCGGCGGGATCGGAGGTGTCCACGAACTCGGCGTCGACGCCGAACTTGGAGAGCACCTGTTGGAAGAGGCGGACGGTGCCGCCGTAGACCACGTCGGAGAGCACGGCGCGGTCGCCGGCCTGGAGCAGGGCGAGCGCGAGGGCGGCCGTGGCACCGAGGCCGGTGCCGAAACAGACCGCGTGCTCGGCCCCTTCGAGCGCCGCCAGCCGCCGTTCCAGCGCAGAGACGGTGGGGTTGGCCGTGCGCGAGTAGGTGAACCCCTTGTGGCTCCCCACCGCCTCCATCACGTAGGTGGTGGACTGATAGATCGGCGTCAGCAGCGCGCCGGTCGCCGGATCGGGCTGGGCCCCCGCATGCAGGGCCAACGTAGCGAACGACGGCTCTTCGGTCTCGACATCGAACGGCATCGTCATCTCGGCCTCCTCGAAGAATTTCTGGACGAAAAACGAAAAACCACCGCCGGATGCGCCGGGCGGTGGTCTTCGCTGGGGGAATCTGCCTTTGGCGGTTTTTCTAGATGTCGACAAACCCCGCGTTCGCGAACAGACCAGCGCCCGGACGGCGCATGCCCATGGGCATTCGCACAGTACAGAGGCCGGCGGTGGCGAAGCGGAGCTTCCTCATGACTTCAATCTACGGTGGAAGCTCACAGGATGTCAAGGCCAGCCAGAAGGTCCACCTTTTGCATATTCTGAACTGCGCAGTAGTCAGGAAGCACCGGAGCCTTGCGACCCTGGAGAAGAGCTTTTCCACTCGTGAGCCGAATCCCCCTATCGCCTGGGCCGGATCGAAGCCACCCTCAGCCGAGTCGGTCTGAGCAGGGGCCAAGATCCTTCTTACAAAGGAGGAAGTTGATGTCGAGCCTGAAGCGGAGATTGTCGAAGAGATTCTCGCTCCTGTGTGCACTCGGGATCCTGCTCGTCGCCGCTCCCCTGGTCTACGCGGCGGTAGAGGCTCCCACCGGTTTCGACAACACCACCAACGGATTCGAGAACCAGACGAATTTCGAGCTCGACCGCGCGCAGTTCGAGTCGCGCGAGGAGATCGCGAACGGTCTGGGGCCGGTCTACAATGCGCAGGCCTGCTCGGAGTGCCATCAGAACCCCGTCTCGGGATCGAGCACCCAGATCAATGAGTTGCGGGCCGGCGTGATCAGCACCTCCGGCATCTTCACCGATCATCCTGGCGGCTCGCTGATCAACGATCGCGCCATCGACGCCTCCATTCAGGAGACCGTCTTCGACAGCGACAACATCCGCGCCTTCCGCACCTCGCTCAACGTCCTGGGCGACGGCTTCGTCGAGGCGCTCCCCGACAGCGAGTTCACCCGCGTCCAGAACGCCCAGCCTGCCGGGATGAAGGGGACGATCGTCAGGGTGGCGATCCTCGAATCCCTGGGTCCTGACACGGCACGGGAGGCGCGGATCGCCCGCTTCGGCTGGAAGAACCAGCACGCCAGCCTGCTCTCCTTTGCGGCGGACGCCTATCTGAACGAGATGGGGATCACCAGCCCGCTCTTCCCCGCCGAGAACACGTCCAACGGCAACTCCGTGGCGGCGTTCGATACAGTGCCGGACCCTGAGGACGATAAAACGCCGGCGCACCCGTTCGGGGAGGACGTCGAGGCGTTCACGCGCTTCATGCGTTCGACCGAGGCGCCGCCGCGCGCCAATACCCTGAGCAATCCAGACACGATCGCCCGGGGCGAGGCGGTGTTCAACGAGATCGGCTGCCAGAACTGCCACACCAACACCTTCACCACCGCTCCGGCGGGGACCACGTTCAACAACGGCACCTTCGTCGTCACCCCGGCACTGGGGGACAAGATCATCCATCCCTATGGCGACTTCATGCTGCACGACATCAAGACCGGAGACGGCATCGTCCAGGCGAAAGCCAAGGCGGGCGAGATCCGCACGGCGCCCCTCTGGGGCCTGCGCACCCGGACCCGCCTGATGCACGACGGCCAGTCGCTCACCATTCGGGATGCCATCCTGCGCCACGACGGCCAGGCCACACCGGCGATCACGGCCTTCAAATCGCTGGGCGTCCTCGACAACAAGGCGCTGTTTGCGTTCCTGAATTCGCTGTAATCGTAACCATAGGGGCGGCCCCGGGTGGGGCCGCCCTGCCGTTCAGGACTCCGGCGCCGACGGCGCCGTGCCGCGGTCGACCTCGGGCGGGAGAGCGACGTCCCCCTGGGCGGCGTTGAGGTCGGTGCGCAGGGCTTCGAGCTGCCGCAGCTGCTCCTTCTGGGCGTTGACCACCCGTAGGAAGACGTTGGCGGTCTCCTGATCGACGTCGCGGATCATCTTGGGATACAGGACGTCGTTCTCGTAGCGCTCCTCGGAAATGGCGTTGCCGACGTCGGCGTCGAGCCCGCGGACCTGTTCCAGGGCCTCGAGCAGCTCGACGGCCAGAGCGTCCTTGGCGGCAGCCGCGCGCAGCCAGCGGCGGGCGAGATTGGGCAGGCCGTCCTTCTGGGCACGGTCGGCGTAGGCGCGGTAGCGCGCGGCGCTCGCGGCCTCGGCGGTAAAGCCGGTCTTCAGATGCTCCTGGAAACGCGGGATCCTCGACACGATATCTCTCCTCTCCTCCGGTTCGCGCTAAGATGCCCTCGCCCTCGTCGGATGGGCCTGACCGCCAGGGAGGGGCGGGGCAATTCTATGGAAGTTGGACGGGTTGTCCAACCAGGGGCCTGCCGGCCCCCTGCCCGCGGGAAAACTTTGCCGCCGCGGACCCGTAGTCCGTCTCGGAGACGCCGTTCCCTGAACCCTGGCCGATCCTCGTGAAAGAACGCTCCCGCCGCTTCCTGGTCCTGTTCGTCGCCATCGTGGGCACGATCCTCGTCGCCCTGGCGCGGATCCCCGTCCTCAGCGTCCTCACCCGCTTCCTGCTCGTCGCGGGAGCGGTGGCGTTCCTGCTCTGGGGGCTCTGGCGGCTCTATCACGCCTTCCTATGGAAGGTGGGGCGCCGCCTGGCCTTCTCCTACTTCCTCCTCGGCGTGCTGCCCATCCCGCTGCTGCTGGTGCTGCTGGCGATGTTCGGCTACCTGCTCTCCGGCTTCTTCCTGGGCCATCTCTACCGCGACGCCGTCCAGTCGGTGCAGGGGGAGCTTACCGCGGCCGCTCAGGGCCGCCTGGCCGCCGGACCGCCGCGCGGCACCCAGGGCGAGGAGGTCGTCTTCGGCTATTACCGGAATGGCAGAAAGCTCGGCGGCGATCCGCGGCTTCCCGCCGCCTGGCCCGCCTGGCTGGAGTCGCGGCCCGCGCCGGGCGACGGCCTGCGGGAGGAGGTGCCGCGCTTCGTCTCGGTCCCCGGCGAACGGCCCACCCTGGCGGCGGTGGCGTCGCGCGACGGCAACGGCGTGGTGGCCCTCTACTCCGGGGACCTCGACTCCGAGCTCAGCCGCCGCGCCAAGGTCTGGATCGAGCTCTACCGCGCGGACGATCCCGACCTCGACAACATCAGCATCACGATCGGATCGCGCAAGGTCCCCATCCATCACGGCCGCAAGGACCAGCAGGCCGCCGACGCCGCCCGCTTCTTCAAGCGGCTCTCGCGCGGCGAGCGGTACTGGGACCGGCCCGTCCTCTGGTGGGGGGAGATCTCGGGTCCGCTCACCGATCTCACGACCGGCCGGCAGGCGGCCGAATACGTGGCGGCCAACCTCAACGCCACGCCCAACCTCGTCCTGCGGCAGCTCTTCTCCAGCGCCGCCGAGCTCGACGCCTATGCCTGGGGCCTGCTGCTGCTGGTGGCCTTCCTGCTCTTCGACGTCTACGCCGCCGCCGCGCTGATGGCGGTGTTCATGATCCTGGGGCTGTCGCGGGCGGTCAACCGCCTGAGCACGGGGACCGAGGCGGTGCGGCGCGGGGACTTCAGCGTCCGCATTCCCGTACGCCGGCGCGATCAGGTGGGGGACCTCCAGCGTTCGTTCAACGAGATGGCCGGCAACCTGGAGACCCTGGTCGCCACGGCGGCGCAGAAAGAGTCGCTGGAAAAGGAGCTGGAGCTCGCCCGCAACCTGCAGAAGAGCCTGCTGCCCAGCGACCTGCCGGCGGGCGGCGGCGTCGAGTTCTCGACCCTGTTCGAGCCGAGCGCCGCGATCGGCGGCGACTATTTCGACGTCCTCCGCCTGGCGGACGAGGAGCTGGCGGTGATCATCGCCGACGTCTCCGGACACGGGCTGTCGAGCGGCCTGCGGATGGCCATGCTCAAGGCGGCGCTGCTGATCCTGGTCGAGGAGACGCGCGAGCCGGAGGAGATCCTGGGCCGTCTGGACGGCGTGGTGCGCGCCAATCGCGAACGGCGCTTCTTCGTCACCGCCACCCTCGGCCTGTTCAATCTGCGCACCGGCACCCTGCGGCTGACCAACGCCGGCCATCCGCCCACCTATCGGATCCGCGGCGCCGACGTCGAGGAGATCCTCCTCCCCAGCTCGCCGCTGGGCGGCCTCGGTCACGCCTACGGCCGGGCGACGCTCCAGCTCCAGCCCGGCGACTCCGTGGTCTGGCTCTCCGACGGCCTGATCGAAGCCTTCAACGCGGCGGACGAGCCCTTCGGCTACGACAACGTCAAGCGGGTCCTGGAGGGGGCGGCGGGCGAGCGGGCCGTGGACGTCCGCGACCGGCTGCTGGCGGCGGTCGAGAGCCACGCCGCCGGGCAGCCCGTGGGGGACGACCGGACGTTGGTGGTGATGCGGTGGGGCGGCCCTGCCTGAGGGACGGCCTACAGCCCTGCGACCAATCCCAGCGTGCCGAAGATGCGGCGGACGTACTCGCGGGTCTCGCGGTAGGGGGGGATGCCGTTGTAGCGCCAGACGGCGTTCTCGCCGGCGTTGTAGGCGGCGAGCACCTTGGAGAGGTCGTTGGGGAACTGCTCGATGAGCCAGCTCAGGTATTTGACGCCGGCCTCCAGGTTCTCCCTGGGATTGAGCAGCCGCTCGCGGCGGAGGCCGAAGCGTTCGGCCGTGGCCGGCATGAGCTGCATGAGGCCGCGGGCTCCCTTGTGGGAGACCGCCCGCGGATTGCCGGCCGACTCGGCCCGGATCAGGGCGGCCACCACCTGCGGGTTGAGCGAGTGGCGCTTCGCCGTCTCGTAGATCATCGCGCCGTAGGGGCCGTCCGGCACCCTGGCCTGGGCCTCCTCGAAGTGGAGGGGGATCTCCGCCGTCTTGATCGCCTCGGCAATGGCCTGGACCGGCTTCGGCGGATCGGGCTCCGGGACGTATTCGTCGTCGATCACCCGGTCGACACGGTCGATCGCCATCGTCATCAGCCCCCCGGCGGGGAAGCTCAAGCGGGCGATGTCGCCGTCGGCCTCGAACGCCGCCACCTTCATCACGCTGCCATCCACCAGGATGACCAGCTCGGCGCGGGCCGGCGCGGCGGCTCCGAGGCCCAGCAGAGGCAGGCCGAAGGCGAAGAGCCACGGGAACAGGGAGGGCCGGGAGCTGTGCTTCATCAGGACGAAATCTCCACTCCGGTCGTCGATGCGTCCGCGGTATTGTACGGAACAGCCGGCGAAAACGCCTAGCCCTTCCTCAGGGGATTGCGCTCAAGAGAATCCAACCACGGCGGGAGCCCGGGAATTCCGGGCAGCTATCTACGACCGCGGATGGAATCGGTCGTAGAGGCTCTTCAGCCGCTGCTGGTGGATGTGGGTGTAGATCTGGGTGGTCGAGATGTCGGTGTGGCCGAGCATGGTCTGCACGGCCCGCAGATCGGCGCCGTGCTCCAGCAGATGGGTGGCGAAGCTGTGCCGCAGCACGTGAGGGGAGATCGCGGTCCGGATGCCCGCCTTGAGGCCGTGCTTCTTGATCAGCATCCAGAAGCCGACGCGGCTCATGGGATCGCCGTCCTTGTTGGCGAACACGGTCTGATGGCGCCCCCGGGCCAGCTCGGGGCGGACCTCGCGCAGGTAGCGCTGCACCCACGCCTCGGCCTGCTCCCCCACCGGCACCACCCGCTCCTTGCTCCCCTTGCCGAAGGCGATGAGGAAGCCGACGTCCAGCCGGAGCTGCGGCAGGGTGAGGCCGACCAGCTCGCTGACCCGCAGGCCGGTGGCGTAGAGCAGCTCCAGCATGGCCCGGTCGCGCAGGCCGAGGGGAGTGGCCACGTCCGGCGCCGCCAGGAGGGCTTCGACCTCGCCCTCCGAGAGCACCTTCGGCAGCGGCTTCCAGAGCTTGGGCGGCAGGAGATTGACCGCCGGGTTGTCCTTGCGTTCGCCGATCGTGACCAGGTTTTCGTAGAAGCCGCGGATCGCCGACAGGGCCCGGGCGCTCGAGCGGGGGGAGAGACCCTGGCGCTGGAGGTCGCGCATATGGGCCGAGAGGTCGGCCGCCAAGGCGGTGAGGAGGTCCCGCCCGCCCTTCTTCGCCAACGCCTCCCCCAGGCGGGAGAGGTCGTTGCGGTAGCCCTCGACCGTGTTGCGCGACAGGCCGCGCTCGACCGCCAGGCTCTCCAGATAGCGGTCGAGGGCGCGGCGCCAGGGGGGGACCCTCATCACCCCGACCCTCTTCTCCCAGCCTCCCCCCCAACCGCCGGGAGAAGAGGGAGAAAATCTCGATTCCCGGAGCCCCCTCTCTCCCGGCGGGGTGGGGGGGAGGCTGGGAGAGAGGGGGTTGGGGGAGTGAGGGTCTTCTTCACAAGCCGACCGGCGATGCCGCCTGCGGCGTGATCCCCCGCGCGGCGCAGATCGCCAGGATCTCGCTCTCGTCGAGGATGGCCAGCGAGGACTTCGCCTTGAGGAAGATCTCCTTGACCAGTTCGGGGCTCGCCTCGATGCCGCGCTCCTGGAGCCAGTAGACGACGTTGGACTCGCCGCTCATCGGGCCCACCTCGATCACCTGGCGGCGGCCGATGAGCCCCGCCGGCACCGAGGAGTAGATGCGGTCGGCCAGCCAGTCCTCGCCACGCTTGCGGGCCTTGATGATCGCCGCGGCGTGCACGCCCGTGGCGGTGCGGAAGGCGTCCTTCCCCACCACCGGATAGTTGTCCGGCAGGGGAACTCCCGTCACGTCGGCCACGAAACGGCAGTATTCCTGTAGACGATGGAGGTCACGGTCGATCCAGCCGAGCAGCTGCATGTTGACCAGCAGCAGGTCGATCGGGCAGTTGCCCACCCGCTCGCCGATCCCCACCGCCGTGCCGTGCAGGCGGTCGGCGCCGGCCTCGGCGGCGGCCAGGGCGTTGACCACCGCGAGGTCGCGGTCCTTGTGGCCGTGCCAGTCGATCTTCACCTCCTCGCCCACCACCTCGCGGATGAACCGGATGATGTTGCGCGTGCCGTTCGGCGTGGCATGCCCCACCGTGTCGCAGACGCAGACCCGCCGGGCTCCGGCCTGGACCGCCTCCGTGTAGAGGCGGCGCAGGTCCTCCGGCGCGGCGCGGGTGGTGTCCTCGGTGACGAACATCACCGGCAGCCCCTCCTTGACCGCCAGCCCGATCGACTCGCGGGTCAGCTGCAACATGCGGTCGAGCGTCCACCCCTCGGCATACTGGCGGATGGGCGAGGAACCGATGAAGCAGGCCGCCTCGATGGCGAGGCCGGTGCACTGCGCGATCTCGACGATCGGCTGCACGTCCGCAGCCATGGTGCGGGCGGCGCAGTTCGGCGCGATCGGCAGCCGCTGCTCGACGATCTCGCGGGCGAGGCGCTCGACGTCCCGCACCACGTGCGGCCCCGCACCCGGCAAGCCGAGGTTGGCCGCCTCGATGCCGAGCTCCGCGATCATGTGCAGGATCTGGAGCTTCTCCTCGATCGCGGGGGTACGCACCGACGGCGACTGCAAGCCGTCGCGCAACGTCTCGTCGTTCAGGTCCACCCGTCCGCGGCCCGGGCGCAGCTCGGAGCCGCTCGCGGTGTTCCAGTCGTAAATGAGCTCGGACTCCTTGGGTTGCATGAGGTAATCCTCCAAGGGAGATTATAAGCCGCCCCCGGCCGAACCAAGGACAAAGGACTGCAACGACTGCAAGGACAACAAGGACGAGAAAGCGCCTCGCCCCTGATCTGTCCTTGTAGTCGTTGCAGTCCTTGCAGTCCTTTCCCCTCCGGTCCGTGAGCGCTCCTACCCCGCCGCCACCGTCTCCCCCACCGCCCGCGCCACCAGGTCCCCCACCTGCGAAGTGGTCAGCGAGCCGCCGAGGTCGGGGGTGGTCTGTCCCTCGCGTAGCGAGCGGGCGACGGCGGCTTCGATCGCCTTGGCGGCGTCGCTGTGGCCCAGATAGTCGAGCATCATGGCGGCCGAGAGGATGGCGCCCACCGGATTGGCGCGGCCGGTGCCCGCGAGCGCCGGCGCCGAGCCGTGGACCGGCTCGAACATCGAGGTCTGGCCGGGATTGAGATTGGCCGAGGCCGCCACGCCCAGCCCTCCCTGGAGCGCGGCACCGAGGTCGGTGACGATGTCGCCGAACATGTTGTTGGTCACGATCACGTCCAGCCCCTCGGGCCGCAGGACCATCTCCATGCACAATGCGTCGACGAACATCGTCCGGGTCTGGACCTGCGGGTACTCCTTCGCCACCTCGGCGAAGACCCGCCGCCAGAGACCGTGCCCGTAGAGCATCACGTTCGACTTGTCGCTCATCATCACCTCGCGGCGCCCGTGGGTCACCGCGTACTCGAAGGCGGCGCGGATGATCCGCTCGACTCCCTTGCGGGTGTGGACCTCCTCCTGGATGGCGACCTCGTCCGACCACCCCTTCTTGAAATTGCCGCCCACGTTGACGTAGGCCCCTTCGGTGTTCTCCCGGAAGACCACGAAGTCGACGTCCTTCTCCGTGCGCCCCTTGAGCGGGCAGACCCTGGCGTCATAGAGCTTGACCGGACGGAGATTGATGTAGAGGTCGAGCTGAAAGCGGGTGCCGAGGAGGATGTCGGCCGCGTGCTTGTTGTCCTTCACGCGGGGATCGCCGAAGGCGCCGATCAGGATCGCCGAGTAGTTGTCGCGAAAGTCATCGAAGGCGCCGGCGGGGACCGTCTCGCCCGTCTTCAGATAGCGGTCGGCGTCCCAATCCAGGTGGACCAGCTCCAGCGGGAGATTCCAGGGTTCGGCGGCGGCTTCGAGGACCTTGATCGCCTCCGCGGTCACGTCCTTGCCGGAGCCGTCGCCGGGCAGCACGGCAATGCGTTGCGGCCGGCGCGCGGACGGTGGGGTCGGATTCATGCGGCGGATGCTAGCACGAGGCCCGGCGCCGTTCGGGGCGGGTCCGCGGGCTGCCGTCCCGCTCGAAGAAGCTCACCACCCGCCCGGCCGCCGGCTGGGGCATCACCGGCGCGGCCGGCACGCGCAGCACCAGCCCGAGCTCGAAGACAATGGGGATCTCCGGGCAGAGCCAGACCGAGTGGAGGCCGGGCCAGGGGGTGCCGGGAGCGAGGTCGAGCAGGCGCGGCAGCAGTCCGTTGCCCGACACCTCGGCCTGCATCGGCCAGATCGGCACGGCCGGATGCGTGGGGGCCGAGATCTTCTGCAGCTCCCCCGAGGCGAGGGCGTAGCCGTGCGGCCGCTCCTGGAAATAGCGCACCGACTCCTCCCACGAGCCGAGGCGGGGGCCCTCGCCCACGGCGGGCGAATCCGGCCAGGCCCGCACCTCGAACCGCCCCTTGCGCTCGGCGCTCCACAGCCACGGGCCGCCGCCGTTGCGCGACGGATGGGGGAAGCGCAGCCGTGCCCGCGCCGCCGGCTGATGGGTGATCAGCCGCACCCCGGGGGCCACCCAGCCGGGCATCAGCATGCGGCGGAACAGCACCGACGGGGTCCCCTCCTCGTCCAGCACGTAGAGGCGGACGTTGAGCTGGGGATAGCCGAACTTGAGCGAGGGGAGGGCGGTGAAGTGGAGCGCATCCTGATGGAACAGGAGCGCCGAGGCGAACACGTGGTCCCGCCCCTGCCAGAGGTGGCGCTGATAGCGCAACGGCGCCGGAGGCGGCGGCAGCGCCTCGGCCGGGAAGGCCCAGTTCAGGTAAAGGCAGTCTCGTACCGTGGTCCGCAGCATCGGGTCAACCCCTCCCGGCAACCATAGCGTGGGCGGCGGGCGGGGGGCAAGGGCGGGGGCGGCGTTGCAGCGCGGGCCGCGAGCTCCGTCCTCTGCCGCCTCGTTGACGCCCTATGGTCCATACTCGTCAAACGGCTGCAATAAGACCAGAGTACCGCTCACACCCCCACACACACGAACGGCGCCCAGTAATAAGGATCGCGAAAAGGACTCTCGGCAAGCTCCTCCAGAGCAAGGCGGAGGACCGCGCCGGCGAACAAGGATTGGCTGCTCCGCTCCTGTCCCCGGGGCTTCGGCAAGTCCCCGGGCGCAAGCGCAAGGGTCCGGGAGTGTGACCCGCGGGTCAGAGAGCGCGACCCGTGAGTCGGGAAGTTGGACCTGAGGGTCGGGCGGCTGGACCCGAGGGTCAAGACGTTGGACCTTGGGGTCAGAGAGATTGACCTGGGGGTCGGCGGCTTGGACCCGCGGGTCCCGTGGCGTGACCTTGGAGTCCGGCTCCCTGACCCTGAGGTCCGGGAGATTGACCCGGAGGTCCGGCTCAGCGACCCGCGGGTCCGGGCGTTGGACCCTCGGGTCGCACGGCCGCTTCGATGGGTCCGGTGACGATTAGCCAGTATGCGCACGAGCGGCGCCAGGCAAGGCGAAAGGCCGGCGAGCTTCTGGCCTGGCGAATTTCGGAGCTGGCCTCGCGAATTTCGTTCCAGACCTGGCCAGGTCTGGAGCTGGCCTCGGGAGGCCAGAAGCAAAACTCGGGAGGCCTGGAACGAATCTGGCGAGGTCAGGTGGTCACATTCAGGGCAAGGGTTCGTCGAAGCACCGGACTTCGTAGAAGAGCCGGTAGTTGGCACCGTCCTCGGTAAAGTCGAGATGTCGCGGCACGACCGTCTCCTCGCGCTTGATCCAGTGGGTGCCCAGATGGTCGTCGCTGTCCGGCCAGTCGTCGTCCCAAAGCTCGACCTTGAAGTCGCCCTGGTTCTCTTCCATGAGGAGCCACTCTTCAATAGGATCATCCTCTTCCGGGTCCATCCAGCGCCGCCAGATGGTTGTCAGGTTGACTTTCATGTAAGCGTCGTCGGATGCGCTGCCGCTGGACTCTGTTTCGTAGCACTTGATGTTGATGAGATGGAGATAGCAGTACTTCTTGGCGAGGACGCGGCGGGGTTTACTGACCACCGGCTGCGCCGGGGTCGTCGGACTGATGACGGCGGCTCCGGTCGAGGCGAAGATCTCGCCATAGTGCCCTCCGTAGACGTCGACGTCCCTCTCGATGGGCAGGCTGAGCACGTCGCTCGGCCGGGGGGTGAACGCTCCGGGGATCCAGACCCTCTGTTCGCCGGGGACGGGCGTGAACGGAATCTTGTTCACGAGGTCGCCGTTGGTGTCGGTCACCCGGACGTACGCGTTGTCGGGGAGGGCGCCGGTCGTCGGGTCCGCCCACAGAGTGACCACGAGGTCGCCGTTGTACGCGTTCATCTGGTAAATGGAAATGACCGGCGGGGGTGGCGGGCTGTCGGCGCGGACCTCCCGGGCCTGGATCAGTCCCATCGCGAGGACGGCGGCGGCCAGCGTGAGCTTCGGGCTGAGCTTCCTGATCATGGATCTCATCTCAATCTCCTTGATTCGTTCCTGAGGTCCGGAGACGATCCGCGCTTCTAGCCGCAGACCGGCTCGCAGGTCCCAACTCTGGGCGGCTGCGCTGTTCAGCGACATCCCGGAATGGCAAGGGGGGTGCCACACGGCACAGGTCTGGCAACCGTTGATTTTTCTGGGAGTTGCGACTCTCGGGTGGGCGGTGGCGGGTGGCCGTGGACGGCCGATGGCCGCTGGCGGCCAAGGGATTTGGCCGCCGGCCGCCAGGGGGCAGCCTTGGAGGCCTACGGGAGAGGGTGAGGGTATAATTTACCGCGTTCTGAGCAGGCACACCGCACCGGCGGTGGCGGACCGTCCCGCACAGGCGTGGTCTGCCGGCAGACCGGCCCAACGGGCCGGGAGACTCTATGGAACCCGAAAGCATCCTGGAGAAGGCCAAGTCGATCGACAATGAGGGCAACCGCAAGGTGGCGATCCGCACGTTGCTGCGGAGCCAGCTCGGTCTGGAACCGCGCAGGGCGGCGAGCTGATCCCGGTCCAGACCTTTCTGTGGCGGGGCACTCCGCGCCGGGTCGAGGTGATCTTCGCCACTCCCGCAGAGCCTGCCAGGAGTCGAGCGTGAAGAGTTTGCTCCTGACCAGCCGGGTGCGCACGTCCGCTCCCAGCTCCCATTCGCTGCGATCGGTGAGCAGCACCACGGCCGAGCCCTCGTGCTCCGCCAGCCGGACGCGGAAGGCCAAGGGGGACGGGCAGTAGACGGCGGGGATCTCTTCGCTCTCCACCCGCAACGTCGTCAAGGGCCGAAATGGCTGGTTTTTTGCGACAGCCGCTCGCGCGTCGAAGATCTGGCCTTTCGGCTGCGCGAGCTCGGTGTGGAGACCCACGCCTCGCACGGCTCCCTGGGTGCCGAGGAGCGGCGGCGGGCCGAGAACGCCTTCGCCGAGGCGCGCGATTGCGTCATCGTGGCCACCAGCACCCTGGAGCTGGGAATCGACGTCGGCGATCTCGACCGGGTGATCCAGATCGAGGCCCCGGCGACCGTCTCCAGCTTCCTCCAGCGCCTGGGCCGCACGGGCCGGCGCCCCGGATCGAGCCGCAACCTCCGGGACAATCTCTCGCTGGCATTCGAGACCACCTCCGCCGTCCTACCCCTGCAGTAGCACCTCCCGACTCCGGACGAAGCCGCGAACCTCCAACCCACCAGCCTGGTGGAAGACGCCCTGGAGTCCCTGAAATTCGCCTTCTGCACGCCGAAGGAGCTGTGCCTGAAAGCGCTGCGGCGGCGGTTGGGGGATGGGGGGGTGGGGAGGGTGGCTGCTTCGCGGTTGAATCGGTCGGCCTAACGCGCCACCAAGCCTCTCTCTTGAGTTGGAGCCCAAGAAGGAGGAAGGCTCCATATAAGCCGAGAGACATCAGAGGCGAAGCAGCACGCAGGAACGGAAACCTGGTCGGAGCGTTCGTAAAGGGGTCCCACAGGCGCTGACAAGTAATCAAGACAATCGAAGCGACAAGGATGCCATTGCCGCGAGTCCTCAAAAAGTCCTGTCTACATATCAGTGCGAGAAGCGGGAAAAGCAAGAGGAGATGGAAGTTCTCCCAGGAGAACGGCGAAACGATGACCATCAGAGTGATCAGCAGTCCAAATGAAAGGTCGGCGTTGCGATTGAGCTCTCTCTGCCGAATTGCCAACCCGACGATAACGCAGGTGGAGATCACTAAACTGGCTACAGCTACAAGGTTGCGAATGAACCCCGGATCGGCCACCACCACTGGCACAGTGAACGCATTCTTCGTGAGCAGTCGACTGAAAAACCCATTCAGGGATTGGTTCACCGGGTGGGGCATCGGCTGGCTCAGCCTCACCGGAACAATCGCGAAAAACGCGCGGAGATCACTCCGGAAGAGAGGGAGTGTGGCAGCGGGAATTCCCAAGACTGTGACGGCCATGGCGGCGAGGGCAACATACCGGCGTGCAAGGAGAAAATGAACGGCGAGTAGCCCTGGCGCGAGTTTGATCAAGGTAGCCACGCCTACCAGCACACCGGCCATGATCTCTCTTCCGCGCCGGTCGGCAAAGAACGATGCAGAAAGGAGGAGCAGCAGGAGGGCATTCACCTGTCCGACGTAGAACGCGTGACGCACGGGCGCGAACAGACAAGAGAAGAGGAGGGCGTCCCGCCACAAAGGAAAGGCCTCTGTAACCGGGACGGACTGGCCCCGCAGAATCAGCCAAAGGGCGAGGGCCAGGCAAGCGAGACTCGCGAAGTACCACAGAAGACCAAAGGTAAGAGGAGACAAGGCGGTACCCAGAGAGAGCACTGCAACGAAGTATGGCGGGTAGATGTAGTAGCTGCCCGGGATGACGGCGAGGCCAAAGCTCCGAATCAACGCCTCGGTTCGGATGCCATCATAGGGATTGCGCCCCTCTGACCAGAGCACCGCCGCGGCGTAGTAGGTATTGAAATCGACCTGGGCGAACCGGGTGGCGTAAGGCATTTGATGGGCTATAGCGAAAGCGAAAAGCCCGTGGACCACTAGAACGGCAGCCAAGAGGAATCCTCTCAGCCAGGAGCTCCAGGTCCCTGCCCGCCCGGTCATGCCCGAAGATACTCCATGCGCTGGCGTACCCCCCGCTTTAGGAGCCACGAGCGTAGCTGCTTGACGCCGGTGACGACCGCAGGCAGTAGGATCGGCGGGCAGAGGAGGAGAGCTACGCAGAAACGAAAGCGCAACGGGAGGACACGGGAGAGCTCTCGATAAATTCCGCGGGCGGCGGCCAGGTGCTCCCGGGCCTCTGCTCTAGTACCCCGTACCAGATGGACCATGCTCAGGTTGGTCAGCGCCTGGGCTTGCATGTCTCGATCTTTCGACTCCCGGGCGAGGGTCAGTTTCTCGTCGTACCATGCCAGCGCGCGATCGGTCCGGCCAGCGACGAGCTCGAGCATCCCGAGGTTGCCCAAAGCGAAAATCTTCTCTTCCCGCATACCCGTCAGGTTCGCATTCTCCAGCCGGCGAAGGTAGAAATCTCGCGCGCTGTCGAGCTCGCCAAGATCTTCGCAGAGGCTTCCTAGGTTGCCCAGGGCATATCCGTGCTCTTGCAGGCGGCCGTAGCGGAATGCGTTGTCCAATCTCCTCTGATAACAAACCCTCGCCTTTCCCAACTCCCCCCTGATGACATGGAGGGCGCCGAGATCTCCCAGCGCGAAGCCTTCTTCCTGTCGGTCGCCGATCTGGCGAGCGTTCTCGAGCCTGCGTTCGTAGAGCTCGACCGCCCGGTCGAGTTTCTTTTCACGAATGGCGACTGCGCCAAGGTTGCCCAGCGCATACCCCTCGAGACTCCATTCGTGGTGCCGTCGCGCCAGCGCAAGTTGCTGCTCCGCGAGCTCGCGGCTGCGGCGCAACTCACCCAGCCGGTAGAACGCGGCAAATAGATGGCTCACGGCATAACCCTCTTGGCTCCAATCCCCTTCTTCCCGTGCGATCTGCAAGCGCTGTTCGTCGTGAGTGATCGCTTGGCGAAGCTTACCGAGACCGAGCTCGATGCTCGATAGGTCGCCCAGCGCATAGCTTTCCTCGCGCCGGTCCCCGTGCTCTCGGGCGAGCCGGAGCCGCTGAGCAAAGAGGTCCAAAGCGCGTTCGGGATTCTCGAGCGCATTGCAGGTATGACCCTGAGCGCTCAGCGCGGAGCTCTCGAGATGCCAGTCCCCGATCTCGCGACCGATGAGTACACATTCTTCCTGGCACTGGAGCGCGGCTTTGAGGTCTCCCAGGACAAAATACGCCCCACCCAGCCGGAAAAGAAGCCGCGCTCGTACTGAAGAATCCGTTACTCCGCCGGGAATCGTCAGAGCGGCCATGATCCACTCGACCTGCTCGGAGGGAGGCTGCCGGAACTCGAGGATGTCCTCCCCGGTAAGCGGAAAAGACAGGCAGAGCTGCGCCGCCTCCTCGTCGTCGATAGCACTTTGGCTGGCCCACGTGTGGGCGGTACGGATCTGGGGCCATCCCGTGTCGAACGAGGCCAGAACCTCACCCAGATGCTCGTCTCTCCGGATGAATTCGCCGTTGAGGGACCCCAGAAGGTTGAGGTAATGCCGATGGTGGCGGATCGTGGCAAGGCGCAGTTGCGGCATCGGAGGACCATTCACTCCTCGAGCAGGGATCTCGCATGGGCCACGAGAAGAGCGTGCATCCGGAAGCTACCGTCCCCTACCGCCTCGAGGAGGCCAAGGTTGACCAGAGCGCGTACCGAAGGCTTTGGGTCTTCAACACCCCAGACCGCCCTCAGGGCTGCGAGATCAAAGGTGGCCGGCTTCGGCGCGAAGACACCGAGGAACGCAAAGCGTTCGAGGAGCTCCGGTGGTAGCCGTTCCGTGCTCTTGGCAAGGAGAATAGAGAGGGTCGGAAGGGTCTGGCTGCGCAGATCGGTGCGATCGATGGGAGCGCTCTGCTCCAGGAGCTGCCGGCCGGCACGCAACGTCTGAAGCAACTCCGCCGGGCTCCACAGACGGTTGTCCTGGGCGAGCATTCGGCCGGCGACGTGGAGGGACAGGGGAAGTCCCTCCAACTCGCGGACCAGGACCCGGCAATCTTCCGTGTAGGCCGCCACCACCTCGGGAGCACGCGAGCGTAGCAGCTCGAGCCCAGCCTCTTCGCTTAGCAATGGGAGCCGATAAACGGCTCCGGAAGTGGGAGCCAGCTGCTCGGCTACTGCGTCCAAGCGGGACGTCGCCAACATGGCGCATCCCGGGCCACCTACGAGGAAGGGGACGGCGTGGGCCGCTTCCCACACGTCGTCCAGCAGCAACAGAACCCGGCGCCGCCGTAGGAGATGGCCGAGTTGAAATGAGGTCTCCTCAAGGGTGGCGACCGGCGAGGGCCCGGGGCTACCGAGGGCGATACACCACGAGCTGAGCTCGGTGCGAAGGCTGGGTGACTGATCGAGAGAAGCCCAGAGAATGCCGTCCGGGAATGCTTCACGTAACTCGGGATCGTTGGCGAGGGCTGTGGTCATGGTGGTTTTTCCAACTCCCGGCCAACCCGTCACGATGAGGAGAGGACCGCGTTCAGCTTTCTCACCCGGAAAACGGCCCAGACCCGCCTTGAGGAATCGGAGGTCGGCAGCGCGTCCCAGGAACGACGGCGGCGGCAGCGGCAGACGCGAGGCCGCGACGAAAGGAGCGCTCTCGCCTCGAATACGCCTGTCCTCGAAGATCTCAGGAGCCGACGGGGCGCTGGTGGGACCGGGGGTCGGCGCTTGGCGGCTCTGCGGAGGACCGGGAGCAGGGCTTGTCTGCTCTAATCGGATGGACGGACATGGTGGCTCCGCGGTCTTGATACCGAAACTCACCCGCGCATTGGGATGACCGTAGACGGCGAACGCCAGCGAGTTCGGCCTGCCTGCATCCAGCTTGCGGACGGCGTGCCGCGCGGCCAGGGCCGCCTCACCGAGCGTTTTTCCATTCTCCAGCTCGCCATAGAGAACACATGCGAATTCATATGCAGCACTGTTTTTTACCAGCCAGAGCGGACCGAGAAAAGCTCCGCACTGGCAGACTCTAACCCATGCCTGTGCCCAACCTTCGAGACCAGCCAGAGACCAGCCCTGACGAGCGACACGGCAGGCGTTGAAGACGACGAAGGGACGGTCATCCCGCATCTGAGTCTGAATACGACCGGACAAGTTCCGCGCCCGGAATGGCCGGTCCGACAGCACGATCTTCGACTCGGACGGCATTCCCTCCACGAAATCTCCATGCCCCATGAAGTGAAAGAGATCGATCCCGCCCCTTTGGAGAAGACCTTCGACATCCGCGAATGTCGCCCCGGAGGGGCTGGCATCCTCAAGCCCCGGATGACGACGCGTCAGATCGGCGAGCATCTGTCGCTCCGTAGAGCTCTCTTGAGAGCGGGTTACGCTTCCTCCAAGACAAGCCAGACGACGGGCAGCAAAGAGAGGTCGTGGCGTGGCCGGTCCGGCCAGCCAACGCGTGAGCTGAAAACGCATGCAAAGAAAATCGTCGTCGATTAGATCTGTGCGATCGCTATCGTCGTAAGGTTTGACCAATTCCCAGGGAATGGCGGCTTCGGTCGACGTGATCTGAACCGTGTGAACAATTTTGCGAAACCGCCGGTAGAAGGCCTCCATCTCACCTTGGAACAGTGAGCGGTACAACCCCTGCCCCAGGCTCTCCAGCTCTTTCGCCGCTTCCGACAGAAGAAGCTGGTTGCCCTCAACGTCGAATCCTTCATGTAATTTCTCGATCTGATCGAAAAACTGATGGGCGAAAATCTCAGGAGCCAGCGAGAGCTCGGGGCCCCGGACCTCCTGAAAATTGAACCCCGCTCTACCTGATGCCGAATGCAGCGTATAGATCAAAATCTTCTTGCCTTCTGTGGGCTCGATCCGGACGTGAATTTCCAAGTCAGGGGGAGGCACCGTCGATGGCTCCATGGCCAAGCTCTCCGGGGGCACCGGCAGAAGCGCCGCGGAAGGGGCTGTTATTCGAGCCCCCACCCGTCCATCCGGCCCCATGATGTAGTCATCATAGATCAGACATCCCGTCTCGACGGCGAAGCGCGCGAGGGCGAAAAAGACGGTGCTGCCGGGTTCACGGAGCAGGAGGCCTGCGTCGATTCGGGTCAGCGCCTCGGCGGCCGCACGTGCGACGCGCTGGGTATCCGCCTCCAGAGGCTGATCCTCGTCGTCGTCCGCGTCCGGCACCGCCCGCACGAGCTCCAGCAGAGCATCCACCGCCCCGCGGTATTGCATTTTTCCGAGGGCGGTACAGGCCAGTTCGCGCGCACCCGGGCTAGCCTCTGCGTCGAGGCAGAGCTCGACCAGCCGCGGGCCGACGGAAGGGCCGGCATGATGCGCGTGAGCCGCGGCCTCCAGAGCCAGATCGCCTTCCGGATCGCGCAACGCGAGCAGGACCTGTTCGACGGCAACTCCTGGGAGCCACGACTCTTCGGGGGTGTGGGCGTACCGGCCCGCTGCCGCGAGGAGGGCACGCAGGGCAAAACCTCTTTCGTCGGAGGATCGGGAGGAATCTCCGATGCGTGTAACCAGCCAGCCGGCGTCGTCCGGCTGGGCGCGGTCTTGGAAGACTTCCAAGGCCGCGCAACGGACTTCCTCGTCCGGATCGTTCGCCGCTGCCACCAGTCCCTCGAAGACCCCGGGCCCCGACGCCTCGGCCAGCGCCCAGGCCGCGGCACGGCGGACTTCCGGTGCCTCGCTCGCCAGGAGATCCACGATCAGCTCGACACCCCGGTGGATCGGGATCTCGGCCAGAGCATCGAGGATCGGCACGATCAACGGATCGTCTACCGGCCGCCGGGCAATCTCGTCGAGAAGAGCGTCCCGCGCTGGTACGTCGCGCATTTCGCCGAGAGCACGGACCACGGAACGCGGCAAGGTCTCATCGAGGTGCTCGAGCATCGCCACGAGCTCACCTGTCGCTTCCACACCCCCGATCCTTCCCAGAGCACTGGCCACCTCTGCGGCAAGGGATGGCTCCTCCCTGGCGATCCGTGGCAGGAGGATGAGGGAGCGATGATCCCGCGCGTAACCCAGAGCCCGCACCGCCTGCCGGCGAATCGCGATGCTCCGGCCCGGATCACCAGCGGTCTCGCGAAGACGGTTGCGGCCTTCACTGTCGATCCTGACGTGGAGCTGCGTCGCCGCCACGGCAGCTTTCTGATCATCCTCACCGAGGATCTGATCCACCAGAGCACGCGAAGCTGCAGGATTCCGGACCCGCGTCAAGGTCCGCTGAAGACGGGCCTGGAGCCGCGGATCCGCCGTCTGTATTGCCTCCTCGGCTCGGCGCACGAAACCGGCGGCGTCCAGCTCCGCATAGGCCTCGACCCAGATTCGGCTGGCCGTGATCCGTTCGATGAACGGCCACAGGAGGTCACGCAGATCTCGCCCCAGGAGGCCCACCCCGCCGTCCACCGCACCGGCAGCCGCCACCCAGCGGGCGAGCCGGGCCAGGACGATCCCGAAACGGTCGGGCCTCGCCGCCAGGGTCGACATCTCGCGCCAGAAAGCGTCGCGCAATGGACCGGGATGGGCCGCAAGGAAATGGTAAACCTCCTGCCAGGTCGCATCGTGGACATGCACGCGCAATCTCTGGATTGCCCGTCCGGCCGCCTCCCGCTCCAGGGCGCCTGCTGCCAGATATTCCTGAAAAGTGGCGTGCAGAAAATGGTGGGTGTTATCGTCCGGTCCGAGTCGTCCCAGCAGCCGCGAGGGCTTGAGATATCGGGGCAGTAGGTCTGGCTCTCCGCCGCTGGCGACCACGTCCTCCGGCCCGAAGACGAACCGCGGCGCGCCGGGCGCCTCGTCCAGCAGCCAGAGCGCCAATCTCTCGATCTGCCGTTGCCGATCCGATCCGAGCGGCACTTCCGGGTAGCGCTCGTCGTGGTGCGCATAGATGAGACGAATCGTCTGCTCGTACAGATCCGCGCGGGTGGCAGGCAGGTCGAGCCCCTCTCGGCGTTGGGCCTCGCGGCCGATGCCGCACAGCAGGGTCAGCAGGAAAGGGTTGCGCGTCAGGCGACGGAGGTCGAGATACCGGTCCAGATGGCGCAGCAAAGCCTCCGCCTGCCCACGATCACCGGCTTTCCAGCACAGTGGGATCCGAAGCTTGGAATTCACGTGACTTGAAGTCGCGG